>ENA-UEYD01002373-UEYD01002373.1-human-gut-metagenome-genome-assembly--contig:-NODE-2373-length-10517-cov-4.113218_pt1 | contig 10517 bp, 8 predicted proteins | sample MGYA00242907_ERZ507875 | MGnify/ENA primary metagenome ERZ507875 (study PRJEB26167, sample SAMN06115506) | human gut metagenome | host: Homo sapiens | place: China:Shandong | collected 2015-08-07...
CTACTTCCAATAACTGTAATGTTTCAGCATCACGACTTACCAGCAAGTCGCGGAAATGTGAAGTTAATCCTGTTATAAAATGGTTGCCGTCAAAGCCTTTTTTCAGAACTTCGTTGAATGTAAGCAGGCAGTCGGAAACCCTGTTCTCTAAAAAGGCATCCGTCAGTTTGAAGTAATATTCATAATCCAGCACATTCAAGTTCTCTATTACACTTTGATAAGTGATATGCCCGTTGGTAAAACTTACAACCTGGTCGAAAATAGACAAGGCGTCACGCATGCCACCGTCAGCTTTCTGTGCAATAACGTTCAGAGCCTCCGGTTCTGCTTCAATATGTTCTTTTCTGGCTACATTTTCCAAGTGTTCTACCGTGTCGTTCACACTGATACGATTGAAATCGTATATCTGGCATCGACTCAGAATAGTAGGAAGAATTTTATGCTTTTCGGTTGTGGCAAGAATAAATATAGCATGATGAGGCGGTTCTTCCAATGTCTTCAGAAAGGCATTGAAAGCTGCCTGAGAAAGCATGTGTACCTCGTCGATGATATATACTTTATATTTTCCAATTTGTGGCGGGATGCGTACCTGTTCGATCAGCGAGCGTATGTCTTCTACCGAGTTATTGGATGCGGCATCCAGCTCATGAATGTTATACGAACGCTGTTCGTTGAAAGCACGGCATGACTCACATTCATTACATGCTTCTCCATCGGCAGTAGGATGCAGGCAGTTGATTGTCTTTGCAAATATTCGCGCACATGTTGTTTTTCCGACTCCTCGTGGACCGCAAAACAGATAAGCATGTGCCAGCTTTTGATTGGCAATCGCATTTTTCAGGGTGGTCGTCAGGGCGCGCTGTCCTACAACAGTATCGAATGTTGCGGGACGATATTTACGTGCCGATACGATATAATTTTCCATATGCCGATATAAGTGATTAATAGTTTTTATGTTCGGAAATACAAAAGTACATAAAATCTCGGTTTTCTCATGGGCTTGACCTGAAATATATTTATCTTTGTCACAAAATAAAGTAAGTTATGCAGACAAGTGACAGTATCGTTATTATCCCTACTTATAACGAAAAAGAAAATATCGAAAATATCATCCGTGCAGTTTTCGGTTTAGAGAAATGTTTTCATATTCTGATTGTTGAAGATAATTCTCCCGATGGTACTGCTGATATTGTACGGAAATTGCAGGCTGAATTCCCAGAACGCCTTTTCATGATAGAAAGAAAAGGAAAATTAGGCTTGGGTACAGCGTATATTGCAGGTTTCAAATGGGCTATTCAACATCAATACGATTATATATTCGAGATGGACGCGGACTTCAGCCATAATCCGAATGATTTGCCTCGTTTGTATAAGGCTTGCCACGATGAAGGAGCTGATGTTGCTATCGGTTCACGATATATAAGTGGTGTAAATGTGGTGAACTGGCCTATGGGACGTGTATTGATGTCATATTTCGCATCGAAATATGTACGGTTTATAACAGGTATTCCTGTGCATGATACAACAGCAGGATTCAAGTGTTATAAACGTAGGGTTTTAGAAACGATACCTTTAGACAATATTCGGTTTAAGGGATATGCTTTTCAGATAGAAATGAAGTTTACTGCTTATAAGTGTGGCTTTAAAGTAGTGGAAGTTCCGGTTATTTTCGTCAACCGTGAACTGGGAACTTCTAAGATGAATAGCAGTATTTTTGGTGAGGCCGTGTTCGGAGTGATACGGTTGAAATGGGACAGTTGGTTTAAAAGTTATCTAAAAAATAAGTAAATATGAAACGTACATGGATTTATAACGCAACGATTGTAAACGAAGGATTAAAATTTGCCGGTTCTGTTGTCGTTGAAGATGATACTATCTGTGAAGTGCTACAAGGAGAAGTTCGCCCTTCTGTACCTTGCGATGCCGAAATCGACGCCCGCGGTTGTTACCTCATCCCTGGAGTTATAGATGATCATGTACATTTTCGTGATCCGGGATTGACGCATAAGGCTGACATGGCAAGTGAAACTGCGGCTGCGGCAGCAGGAGGAGTAACTTCGTTTATGGATATGCCTAACTGTAATCCGCAGACAACAACTCTGGAAGCTCTGGAAAACAAGTTTGCCGATGCTGCAAACAAGTGTATCGTAAACTATTCGTTTTATTTCGGAGCAACCAATAACAATACGGAGTTGTTGCAGCAGCTGGACAAGAAACATGTGTGCGGTGTAAAACTGTTTATGGGAGCCAGTACAGGGAATATGCTTGTTGACCGTATTGAATCCTTGCGGAAAATCTTTTCGGAAGCAGGTATACTGATTGCTGCTCACTGTGAAGACCGGACTATAATTCGATGGAACACGGAACTTGTAAAATCAAAGTATGGTGAAGAAGATGTGGATATTCTCTTCCATCCTCGCATACGAAGCGAAGAGGCTTGCTGGCGTTCGTCTTCGTTGGCTGTACAGCTGGCTAAAGAAACAGGAGCACGCTTGCATATTCTCCATGTCAGTACAGCACGCGAGCTGGAACTTTTCGAAGATAAACCGATATCTGAAAAGAAGATAACTTCGGAAGCATGTGTTTCACATCTGATGTTCTGCGATGAAGACTACAAAACGTTAGGAGCACGCATTAAATGCAATCCAAGTATTAAAACAAAGAACGACCGTGATATGTTGCGCCGGGCTCTGACAACAAATCGCATTGATGTCATTGGTACAGACCATGCTCCTCATTTGTTGAAAGAAAAAGAGGGAGGAGCTTTGAAGGCTGTATCTGGTATGCCGAGCCTGCAATTCTCTCTGGTCAGCATTATGGAACTTGTACATGAAGGCGTTTTGACCGTAGAGCAGCTGGTACAGAAGATGTGTCATGCTCCTGCTGAGTTATTCCAAATAGAAAAGCGTGGATATATCCGTCCGGGATATAAAGCTGACCTGGTTCTGGTTAACCCGGATAGCGAATGGGAAGTAACGTCAGATTGTGTTTTGAGCAAGTGTGGATGGAGTCCGATGGAAGGAAGACGCTTCCGTGCGAAAGTAGAAAAGACATTTGTAAACGGAACATTAGTTTACAGCGACGGCAAGGTGGATACTCTTCACCGGGGAGAGCCGCTTGCTTTTAACCGATAAGAAATGCAGACAGACATTACGACAGTAGTTTACGATATACACGATTTGACAGAGTATATTAACTGGATTTATTTTTTTCATGCATGGGGATTTCAGCCTCGTTTTGCGGCTATTGCAGATATTCATGGGTGCGATGCTTGCAGAGCGAGCTGGCTTGCCTCTTTTCCCGTGGAAGATAGGGCTAAAGCTGCCGGGGCTATGCAGCTTCATAAGGAGGCAAACCGTATGCTGAACAGTGTGGACGGAAAATATAAGGTATATGCCATTTACCGGCTCATGAATGCCAATTCGGATGGTGATAACCTGCTGCTGGAAGGAACTCGCTTTCCGCTATTGAGGCAGCAGACGCGAGTTCGTCCGGACGATCCGTTTTTATGCTTGAGCGATTTCGTGCGTCCGTTGTCATCGGGGATACCAGATACAGTAGGAGCTTTTGCTACAACCATCGACGAGAATATGGAACAACCGTTCGAGGGCGATGATTATAAATTGATGCTTGTCAAAACCTTGGGCGAGCGTCTGGCAGAAGCTGCGGCCGAAAAGGTGCATGAAACTATCCGGAAAAGCGTATGGGGGTATGCCAAGGATGAACATCTCACCATGAAACAATTGCTCAATGAGGATTATCAAGGTATACGTCCTGCTGTAGGATATCCGTCTCTTCCTGATATATCGGTCAGTTTTTTATTGGATGAGCTGCTCGATATGAAGCGTATCGGTATCAAACTCACTGAAAACGGTATGATGCAGCCTCATGCTTCAGTATGTGGGTTGATGTTTGCCCATCCTGCATCTCGTTATTTTTCTGTGGGGAAGATAGACGAAGAACAGCTTGCCGATTATGCTGCCCGACGAGGATGTGAGGTAAGTGAAATCAGAAAATACTTAGTAGCTAACCTGCAACAATAATAGGATTATGATATTGCTGAGAGTTTCGTTGTTTTTTATCGTGTTGTTACTGTTGCCCGACTGGTATATATATAAGGTATATATAAAGTATTCCAGCATAAATGGCAAAAAAGATTATATTGGCTGCCCACAGTTTTGTTGCTGATGGTATTGCTTGTTTTCATCGTAGCACATGATTCGTTACACGATGCTTTTGGCATTTATCTTATTGTTACATTGTGCGTTGCTGTTCCCAAACTGGTTTTTGTATTATGTGATATCCTGATGAAGGTGTTGCGTAAGTTTCTTCGTATACCGTTGTTTGGGAAAACCGTATCGTCTGTTGTAGCAATTGTCACGCTTGCTTATCTGCTTTTCGGAGCAATTAAAGGAAAGGAATATTTCCAGGTTAAGCAAGTTGTCTTTTCTTCACCCGATTTACCTGAGTCTTTTGACGGATATCGTATTCTTCAATTGTCCGACATACATGCCGGAAGCTGGAAAGGTAATGCTGAAGCACTCCGTCGGGCTGTTGAAATCTGTAACGCACAGCACCCTGATCTGGCCGTGTTTACGGGTGATCTGGTAAATAGTCGGGCCGATGAGATTAAGGAGTTTATGCCTGTTCTGTCAAAACTTCGTGCAAAGGATGGGGTATTTTCTGTATTGGGAAACCACGATTATGCTACGTATGTGCAGTGGGACAGTGAAGCAGACCGTCTTGCTAATATTGATACGCTTCTGGCAAGACAGGAACAGATGGGCTGGAAGATGCTTATGAATGACCATCAGATACTGCATCGTGGAAATGATTCTATCGCTTTAATAGGAGTAGAGAACAGTGGTAAACCTCCTTTTCCCGATTGTGGGGATTTACCTCGGGCACAGAAAGGCACGGAAAGTATGTTCAGGGTTTTGCTGAGTCATGATCCAACTCACTGGAGAAGAAGCGTTCTTCCGGATACCGATATTCAACTGATGCTTGCCGGACATACTCACGATATGCAGATCAACTTATTCGGCTTTTCATTTTCACAGTTTATTTATCCCGAGCATAAAGGTCTGTATCTGGAAGGCCAGCGGGGACTTTATGTCAATATCGGGCTAGGTTATGTACTCTTTCCGATGAGGCTGGGAGCATGGCCAGAGATTACAGTCATTACTTTACGAAGAAAATAATAATTCCTAAACTATAACAAGCAATGAGATTCTTATACATTATTTATCAAATCTGTATCGGGGTGCCGATTTTTCTGGTGGCAACTATACTTACTGCTTTGACTACCATGTTGGGATGTTGGTTGGGTAACGGACATTTCTGGGGATATTATCCGGGCAAATTGTGGTCACAGCTTACATGTTTTTTGTTTTTGCTTCCGGTAAAAGTCAAGGGGCATGAACACCTGGATAAGAAAACATCCTATGTATTCGTTGCCAATCATCAAGGTTCATTCGATATCTTTTTGGTTTATGGATTTTTGGGGCGTAACTTCAAATGGATGATGAAGAAAAGCCTTCGTAAACTTCCGTTCGTTGGTAAGGCGTGCGAATCTGCCGGCTTTATTTTTGTCGACAAATCTAGTCCTCGTAAGGTATACGAAACAATAAAGAGTGCGGAAAAAGTATTGCAGGGAGGAACTTCATTGGTTGTATTCCCCGAGGGAGCACGTACGTTTACAGGACATATGGCAAACTTTAAGAAGGGAGCTTTTCTGCTTGCCGACCAGTTGCAACTTCCTGTTGTTCCACTTACCATAGACGGATCGTTTGATATTCTTCCCCGCACAGGTAAGCTTTTGCATTGGCATCCGATGACTCTGACGATACACGAACCTATTTATCCGTTAGGAAAAAAGGGAGAAGAGAATCTGCAAATGTTGATGGCTGAATCGTATAAGGCTATCGAAAAAGATTTACCTCAGAAATATAAAGGCAAGATGGAGAATCCCGATCAGTAATAAAAAGTTTACCCCTTTCATTTTCGCTTAAACAAAAGATCATTCTTGTTGTTGAATGATAGCGTCAGATGAAAGGGGTAAACTTTGTTATTGCTTGAAACAGAGTGATTTAATATCTGCGAAAAAACAACGTGAAATGTTGGGTGAAATTTGTACAAAAAAACGGAAAACATGCTGATGTTTTCCGTAAAATTATACCTTCTTTTTTTATTTGATTCTCTAAGATGGCGAACTTCTAAAGGAAAAAGAGTTTTATTGTACGGCTTGCAGCTTGTCCATGTTGCTGCGTGCAACCGATACATATTCCTTTATCATCGGATTGTTTTTAAAAGAATCGGGAGCATCGTTTATTATTTCCTCCATAATCGGAGTCAATACCGGATAAGGAAATCCGTTGCATAGCATCAGAAAGACTCCTGTTCCCAATACATTGTTGTAATTTTCTTGGATAAATGTCTTGGCAAGGTCGTCCATGTCGTTTCCTAACGCGGTGCGCTGTTTTTCCATCTCTTCTTGGATAAATTTAGGATCTTTGCCGTCCATAATCATACGGCTTTCCATTCTTTCCACTTCATACGCACGATCTTCCAGCGAAGTTTTCTTTATGATAAACTCATTGAAACTGTCGTTCAACGGAGTTCCTTTTACAGAAAAACCTGCTTTGTCGATATTGATACTGATATTTCCTTCCTCTATGACAACCGGCATGATGCAGTCGTCGTCCATATACAAAGAAGCAATTACGGTAGAGTCGACTTTTCCTTTCATCTTGAATATCCCGTGTACCACTTCAGCCGAGTCTATATTTACCAACTTATCTCCGGACGGCACTTTTATGAAAAGCATTTTTCCATCCAGTTTCGATACAGAAGAAATACCTTCTATTTTATATTTCTTTCCGCACGAAGCGCAAATAATGGCACAAAAGAGAAAAAAGTAAAATCTGTACATGCAATAAGCCTTTAGAAATTTCTGCGGCAAAGGTATAACGTTTAGAAATGACGTGAAAATAAATTATCAAAAATTAAACTAAATAGAGGATTATTACTGAATTAAGCTACTCAAAACGTATTTTTCGCTATCTTTGCTGGCTATTTGCTGACAACGAAAAAATATCAATTATTATTTTTAAATATCATAACAATGAAAAAACTTAAAGTATTAGCATTGGCACTGATTTGTGTTGCCTTTTCACCGGTGAAAGCCGACGAAGGAATGTGGCTTCTTCAGCTGATGAAGGAGCAGAACCTTGCCGACCGTATGAAAGCACAAGGTTTGAAAATGGATATTGCCGATATTTACAATCCGAACAGCGTAACACTGAAAGATGCTGTTGGTATATTCGGACGAGGATGTACCGGTGAAATTATTTCTCCAGACGGACTGATTCTTACTAATCACCACTGTGGTTACGATGCTATCCAGCAGCATAGTTCTGTTGAACACGATTACCTGACTGACGGATTTTGGGCAAAAAGCCGTTCAGAAGAACTTCCAACTCCGGGGTTGACATTTAAGTTTGTAGAACGAATTGTAGATGTAACCGACAAGGTGAACCAGGATATCAAAGACGGAAAAGTGACTGAAATCAATTCTTTTGGTGCAGAATATCTGGATAAGCTTGCTGCTGATGAACTGAAGAATAGTGATTTGAAGGACAAACCGGGTATTTCTACCGAAGCTCTTCCGTTCTATGAAGGAAACAGATTTTATCTGTTCTTCATCAAGACATACAGCGATGTGCGTATGGTAGCTGCTCCTCCTTCATCAATCGGTAAATTCGGTGGAGAAACAGACAACTGGATGTGGCCGCGTCATACAGGTGACTTCTCTATGTTCCGTATCTATGCCGATAAAGATGGTAACCCGGCTGAATATAGTGCCGACAATGTACCTTTGAAAGTGAAGAAGCATCTTGCTATTTCGCTGAAAGGTTTGCAGGAAGGCGACTATGCTATGATTATGGGATTCCCGGGAAGCACCAGCCGTTACCTGACTGAAAGTGAAGTGAAAATGCGTATGGAAGGAATAAACACTCCTCGTATTGAAGTTCGTGAAGCACGTCAGAACGTATTGCGTAAGGAAATGGCTGCCAGCGATAAGGTACGTATCCAGTATGCAAGTAAGTTCGCTTCTTCCAGCAACTACTGGAAAAACTCTATCGGTATGAACAAGGCTATCGTCGACAATAAAGTATTGGAAGCAAAGGCTGAACAGGAAGCTAAGTTTGCGCAGTTTGCAAAAGAACAGAACAATGCCGACTATGCTAAGGTTGTAAGCCAGATTGACGAGTATGTTCAGAAGGCTACTCCGATTACCAAGCAGATGATTTACTTCAGTGAAACTTTCAGAAGCGGTATCGAGTTTGGCGCTACATACGTTTTGTTCAACGATTTGAAAACTGCTTTGCAGAAGAACAAAAAGAAAGATATTGAAAAAGCTATCAGCAGCCTGAAAGAAGCATATGCCGATGTACACAACAAGGATTATGATCATGAAGTAGACCGTAAGGTAGCTAAAGTCTTGATTCCGCTGTATGCAGAGAGTGTACCAGCTGATGCTTTGCCTGCATTCTATCAGACTATCCAGACAAAGTATAAAGGCAATTATGATGCTGACATTGAGGCTTTGTATGACAATAGCATTTTCTCTAACGATAAAAACTTCAATGCTTTCATCAGCAACCCTACCGTTAAAGCTATCGAAAACGACCTTGCAGTACAATATTCTTCTAGCAAAAATGAATTGTCGAAGAAACTGAATGAAAAGTATGATGCAGTAAGCGGCAATATCGATTTGTTGCATAAGACATATGTACGTGGCTTGTGTGAAATGTATGCTCCAACTCCGAAAGCTCCGGATGCAAACTTTACTATCCGTCTGACTTACGGTAACGTAAAATCTTACGATCCGAAGGATGGTATCCATTATAAATATTACACTACGCTGAAGGGTGTAATGGAAAAAGAAGATCCGAGCAATCCGGAATTTGTCGTTCCTGCTAAGCTGAAAGAGTTGTATGCTACAAAGAACTTCGGTCGCTATGCATTGCCTAACGGTGAAATGCCGACTTGTTTCCTTACTACCAACGATATTACCGGTGGTAACTCTGGTTCTCCGGTGTTGAATGGTAATGGTGAACTGATTGGTGCTGCATTCGACGGTAACTGGGAATCACTTTCGGGTGATATTAATTTCGACAACAATCTCCAGCGTTGTATTGCTGTAGATATTCGCTATGTATTATTCATCGTTGAAAAATTGGGTGGTTGCAAGAACCTGATTGACGAAATGACTATCGTAGAATAATGAAGAAAACCATATTATTTTCTATGCTTGCCGCATGCTCTCTCGCCGGATATGCCGACGAGGGCATGTGGATGCTGACAGACCTGAAGAAGCAGAACGCTGCCGTGATGCAGGATTTGGGTTTGGATATCAGTATAGATAAGGTATATTGTCCCGACAGCATCAGTCTGAAGGATGCTGTTGTACACTTTGGGGGAGGATGTACCGGCGAAGTAATCTCTGCAGAGGGACTGGTGCTTACCAATCATCACTGCGGATATCAGTATATTCAGCAGCACAGTGCTGTGGAACACGATTATCTGACGGATGGTTTTTGGGCGATGAGCCGTGAACAGGAACTTCCCTGTGAAGGACTGACCATTACGTTTATCGACCGCATCCTCGATGTGACCGACTATGTACAGGAGCAGTTAAAAAAGGATGAGGATCCTGAAGGATTGAATTATCTTTCTCCTTCATACTTGTCGACTGTGGCTAAACGTTTTGCCAAGAAAGAGAATATAAAGACAGACGATTTTGCTGTTCTCGAACTGAAACCGTTCTACGGAGCTAATAAATATTATCTGTTTGTAAAGACAGTATATAAGGATATTCGTATGGTAGGTGCTCCTCCTTCTTCTATCGGAAAGTTTGGAGCTGATACGGATAACTGGATGTGGCCGCGTCATTGTGGTGACTTTTCTATCTTCCGTATTTATGCATCGAAAGATGGTAAACCAGCCAATTATGCGGCAGACAATGTTCCTTTGAAAGTCAAGAAGCACCTTGCTATCAATATGAATGGCATTAAGGAAGGTGATTTTACTTTTGTAATGGGATTCCCCGGACGTAACTGGCGTTACATGATCAGTGATGAAGTGGAGGAACGTATGCAGACTACCAACTTTATGCGTGATACCGTGCGCGGAGTTCGTCTGCGTGTGTTGGGTGAGGAAATGGCAAAAGATGCCAAGACACGCATCCAGTATGCAGCCAAGTATGCTTCTTCTGCCAATTACTGGAAGAATGCCATCGGTATGAACGAAGGACTTGTATCGCTCAAGGTACTCGATCGTAAGAAAGATGAGCAGAAACGTCTTCTGGCTTTTGGCGACGAAACAGGAAATGAATCTTATCGTCAGGCTTATGAAAGTATCAAGCAGATTGTTGCAAAACGCCATGCCAGCGGTAATAGCGCCATCGCCAATGACACAGACGGTACGGCGATTTTTGCCTTCTTTCTCGGCAG
>ENA-UEYD01002380-UEYD01002380.1-human-gut-metagenome-genome-assembly--contig:-NODE-2380-length-10495-cov-3.007871_pt1 | contig 10495 bp, 9 predicted proteins | sample MGYA00242907_ERZ507875 | MGnify/ENA primary metagenome ERZ507875 (study PRJEB26167, sample SAMN06115506) | human gut metagenome | host: Homo sapiens | place: China:Shandong | collected 2015-08-07...
GAGCGCTGCTGTGTTTCCATTGGTTTTTACCCCACGTTTGCTGCCAGATAATCCACCAGATCACCCATGGTGACAAAGTTGCGCAGCTCCTTTTCCGGGATTCGCAGGCCGAAAGTCTCTTCCAGGTCGGCCACGATGGTCAGGATCTCCATCGAGGACAGATCCAGGTCGTCCATCAGGACGCTGTTCTCGTTGACATCCTCCGGCGCGATCTCTGCCACATCCTCCAGGATGGCCAGGATCTGGGACATGATTTCTGCTCGTTCCATAAGAAATGTTCTTCCTTTCCGTGACGGATTTTGGGTGTGCCGATCAGGATCAGCACGATTCTGCCCTCAGTATAGCACAACCCCTATGGGTTTGCCCAGTTTTTTTGCAGAGTATGCGGCACAAACCGCAAAATCAGGGCTGCAGGCCTCAGCGCACCAGCTTGCCCATGGCGTTGCGGGGCAGGGGCTGGGCGGAGAATTCCACTGCGCTCATGCGCTTGTACAGGGGCAGGGTGCGGTTGGTCTCGGTGATAAAGTCCCGTACCGCCTGCTGGTCGGCTTCCTCGCAGCAGACCACAGCGCAGATCTTCTTGCCCTTTTCCTTCACCAGGCATTCCTTCACGGCAGGGCATTTTTCCAGCAGGCCCTCCAGCTCTTCGGGGCTCACATTCTCGCCGCTGTCCAGAATGATCACGTTCTTCTTGCGGCCGGTGAGGAAGTAATAGCCGTCCTCGTCCACCCGGGCCAGGTCGCCGGTATGGAACCAGCCCTCGGCGTCGATGACTTCGGCGGTGCCCTTGGGGTCCTTGTAGTAGCCCAGCATCACATCGCCGCCGCGCATGCAGATCTCGCCGTTGTCCAGCTTGATCTCGCAGTGGCCGTCCGGCTTGCCGATGGCACCGATGTGCTTTGCGTCGTGGGCAAAGTTGATCAGGCCGCCGCCGGTGGTCTCGGTGCTGCCGTAGAGCTGGGCAATGAACATGCCGTGCTCGGACAGATCCATCAGGATCTGCGGCTCAAACATGGCGGACATGCAGTTCAGTGCCCACAGGTCGCCCAGTTTGCTCTTTTTGTCGGCCATCAGGTCGTGGTGAATGGACTGCACCAGCACCGGCACGGCGGCCATGGCCTGGCTGGGCATCCGCTTGAGATCCTTATAGAAGGACCGCAGGCTGCCCAGGTTCTGGGCCCAGCCCATCTCAGCCCAGGTGAACAGGCAGCCGAAGGCACCCAGATGGAACATGGGCAGCACGGTCAGGTGTCCCACCAGCATATCCGGGTCATGGGCGGCTTCCAGATAGGCCCGGCCCACGCTCAGGTGGTGGTCCATCACGGCAAAGAAGTTTGCCTCGCTCAGCATGACGCCCTTGCTCAGGCCCGTGGTGCCGGAGGTGAACATCAGCACCATCAGCTCCTCGGGCTGGATGCGGTTCACAAGCTCTGCAGGCTCGTAAGCCTTGTAGGCATCCATGGGGCGCAGCAGGCTGCCGTAAGCCGCCTGCATCTCCTCGTTGCAGCCGTAGTCATCGCCGTCGGTCAGGATGGCGGAAGGCTCCACCAGCTCCAGCTCCCGGTGCAGCTCATCCCAGCTCTTGCGCTGGTTCATGGGCACGATGACGCCGCCCGCCATCATGACACCGTAGCAGTTCACGGCGTAGTGGTAGCTGTTGTTGCTCCACACGCACACCCGCTTGCCCTGAATGTCCGGGATGGTGCTCAGGTAGTAGTTCACCGCGCGGCGGATGTCCTGCGCATACTCGCGATACTTCTTCTCCACGACAGTCTTGCCGTCCTCGGCCACATAGCGGATGGCCACATGATCGGGGAACTCCTGCTCCATGCAGCGGGTCACCATGTCGTATACGCCTGCAGGTACTTTGATGCATTCAGCCATCGGTCTTTCTCCTTTTTTGTCAAATTTTCAGTTCTGTACTTTTTATTTACTTTCCAGAGTCATTCCGAATCTCTGGCAGTCCGAGGAAAACTTTGGCACGACTCCTCATGGCAACAGTATACCGCAAGCAGAGCGTAAACGCAAGATTTAATTGCACAAATATGCAACTTGAGCTTGCGTTCAATTTGTGCAGGCAGATGTAATTCTTTCCTTTTGTTGCGATGTGCGAAAAGCTGTGATACACTTTTTTTCGTCAGGACGAAACTTCGCCCGGAGGTCGAGTCCTTATCAAATTGACAGCAAGCCCAAAAAGCATTATACTGTTTATATCATTTGGCAAAAAAGCTCCCCGCCGAGCTTCATATTTTTATTTATCGCGCCTAAAACACGGCCTTCCGGGGCCTCCGGGACGAATGGCGCACAAGGAGGACCCTTTTCATGGAAGGCACCAAGCCCCGCACTGTAAGCAGCCTTGGCATGTTCGACCTGCTGAAAGGCATCGGAATGCTGGCCATCGTCTTTGCCCACACGGCAGAGCTTTACCCCCTCGGCACCAACGACGTCACCCCTTTCGCGTTCGCGCTGTTCGCTTACCGCGAAGCGCTGATGGCCGCCTTTTTTATTGCCAGCGGCTACGGCTTCCGCAAGCGCTCCATTCACAAATGCATCGAGCAGCAGCTCAAGACCCTGCTCAAGCCTTACCTTTATACTGCACTGGCCACCACGGTGCTCCACGCTTTCATTCACCATGCAGCTTTCGGCTCGTGGGATGCTGCCATCTCAGAATCGGCCAAGGTCTTAGGCGGTTTCCTGTTAGGCCTGCCCCACACGGCCACTTACTTCGGGCAGCAGTTTTTCTCCTGCGGACCCATGTGGTACTTAGTGGCTCTGATGCTGGCGTGGGTGCTTCTGGACGTGCTGCTCGAGATCTTCCCCGAGCGGTACATAACCCCCGCAGTCGTCGGCGTCACCCTGCTTGGCTGGGGCGTCACGCTGGTGTGGGAGGCTCCCTTCTGCATCGCACAGGGCATGGTGTCGCTGCCCTACCTTTACATCGGCTATCTGGCCAAGAAGCGCCGTCTTTTTGAAACTCCCCTTTCCGGCAGAGCCAAAGCCGGACTTATCGCGTCCGCGCTGGGCGTCGTCGCGGGCGTTTTGCTGACCCAAAGCACCGACTGCGTTTCGCTGGGTGAGTGGACGATGGGGCCGCTGAGCATCCTGCTGGATGGCGCAGTGGGCTACGGCATCATCCGGCTCTTTTTGAAATGGCAGCGCCGAGTGGACGGCCCCATCTCCCATGCCATCGAGTGGGTGGGCCGGCGCTCGCTCTTCATCTTCTGCATCCACACTGTGGAGCTGACGGCCATCCCGTGGTATCTGATGGCTGCAAAGTATGCTGACCATCCGGTGCAGGGGATGCTGCTGCAGTTCGTGTTCTCGCTTGTGTCCATCTTCGCCGTCACCGAACTTCTGATGCGCCGCAAAGAGCTTGGCCGGAAGCTTCGGGGCGGCAAGCCTGCGGACAAGCCCCGGCAGCGGAGCAGGACCCGCCGCTATGCGGCAAAACACTGAAATTCCTGCGCTTTGGTATCCATCCATTTTGAGGGTAGACTATAGTTACTTTTGATGCATGGGCTTGCAGCGCGGGTTGTACGCCTTGCGATAAATTGGAGGAGGCCCCGGTAATGATGAACGAAACTCCTGAAGCGGCTCTGCGCAGCCGCATTGCGGACCTTGAACAACAGCTCAAACTTGCAGACGAAGGCACTTCGCGGCTGGCCCAGCGCTGCCTTGAGCTGGAAAAACAGCTGCAGACCTTCTATGCTGCCCACCCCCAGAAAGAGAGGCAGACCGACTCGCCTGCTCTGGTGCAGCCGCTGCTTTACTATGATGCCGGGTTCGGCTTTTCCCAGAAAGACACCGTCAAGGCCCCGGACTACGAATACGACGAGCTGAACGGCATGGTGACAGCGACCTTCGAGCTGCCGGAGGCCGCGTTCAATCTCCGTCTCGACCCCGGTGAACTGCCTTGCTGCATCACCGATTTCGTCTTCTCGGATGACCGCATCCTCTGCCGCCCGGTGAACGGTGTGCCGCTCCATGGCGACGGCATCCTGTTCCTCAACAACGACCCGAATTTCATGCTGGATGGTCTGAACCGTTTCCCCGCCGGGATGAAGCTGGGCGTGAGCTACTGCTACTTCCCGCTGGAGCCGCTGGCTGACGACCCATTGTTCGCCGCCGTTCTCGAGGGCGTACAGTATTTCCAGAAGACCCGCGTCTGCGAGCAGAAGCACCTCGACCAGCTGGAAAAAACTACGGCTGACCAGAAGCAGACCATCGAGGCCCTGCAGAAGAATCTCTCCGAGCTGCATCAGGCCAACGCCGAGCTGAGCGCCCGGAGCAAAGCCTACGAAAGCTCGCTGGAAAACATCCTCTCTTCCAGCAGCTGGAAACTCACGCTGCCCCTGCGCCGCCTGCTGGGGCTGTTCCATCGCAGCCATTGAGCCTGCCTGCGGAGAGGAGGATACGATGTACAGCAGTTATACCACTCTGCAGCGGGCTCAGCTCGCCAAACAGGAATATCTCGACACCCAGGAAGTTTTTCTCGGCGTCTATGCGCCGGGGCGGAACGCCGCCCTGAAAGCTTCCCTGCAGGACCAGCTCCACCGCAAATTTTTATTGACGGACAGCCTCCGCCCCGAAGCCCTCGGCAGCGCCGTCGGTGTGCTTCTGGTCAGGGAAGACCTTTTCCTGATGCCCACGGCTCTGTCCTGCTTTGCGGACGCACTGCGCAGCGGCGCAGACTACGTCACCAGCGACGCCGTCTTCGGCTACTCAGGCGTCACCACCCTCTACCACAGTCAGGGCTTTGCAGCCTGCCCGGGCTGCGCCCTCGTCTCCCGGGAGCTGCTGCGCCGCTGTCAGGCGGAAGCCCGCGACCCGGAAAATCCCGTCGAACTGCTGACGCTGGCGGCGAAGCTCAGCCGCAGCCACGTCTGCCTCCCGCTGGCGCTGGCCCACTATGAGCGGGACATCTGCGCTGAAGACGTCTGGTCTGTAAAGGGGAAGCGCGTCTTTATCATGAGCCACCTGCTGGACATGACCGGTGCGCCCATCGTGCTGGTGAGCGCCGTGCCGGTGCTGCGCAGCATGGGCTACGAAGTGGTCGTCCTCGGCCCTGAGGACGGCGGCTCCATGCCGCTCTTCCTCGAGGCGGGAGCTACCGTCATCACCCGCAAGGGCTGTGTCCAGTCGCCCCTGCTCTGGGGGCTGGCCCTCTGCGCCGACCTCGTTCTGGCCAACACCGTCGTGGAGGCCCGGGCCGTCCGCGCCCTGAGCGGTGCGCGGGTGCCGGTGCTCTGGTGGCTCCACGATGCCTTTGCAGGCTACCCCCACATCGCCCACCAGATCCCCAGAAAGCTGGGCGAAAATATCCGGCTCTACTCCGTCGGCAGCCACGCCGCCAACGCCATGCACTCGGTGCGGCCGGAGTTCAACATCCGGCCCCTCATCTACGGCCTGCCGGACTACGCCGCCGAGAAGTTCTCCCACTACGATTTGAGCTATGCGGGCGGGCGGCCTCTGTTCGCCACCGTGGGTTCCTTCGAGAACCGGAAAGGCCAGGACATCTTCTGCAAGGCCATCCGGCTGCTGCCGCCTGAGACCATGAAGAAGGCATCCTTCCTCTTCGTGGGCAAGGCCGCAGAGGCTGAGATGATGGACGCCGTGCGGAGCCTGACCGCTGACTGCCCTGACAACGTCTTTTACGTCAAGCGGCTCACCCGCGACGAGATCAAGAGCCTGATGGCCCAGTGTACCTGCCTCGTCTGCGCCTCCCGCGACGACCCCATGCCTACTTTCGTCACTGAGGGCCTCATCTTCGGCAAGCCCGCCATCGTGTCGGAGCACACCGGCACCGCCGGGCTCATCACCGAGGGCGTGGACGGTTTCGTCTACGAGGACGACGACCCCGAAAAGCTGGCCGAGCGGCTGGCCTGGGCCATCGAGCACCCGGAAAAGCTGGCTGCCATGCGCCCCGCCTGCCGTGAGCTTTACGAGAGTCATTACTCCAAGCAGGCGTTTTCCGACAGTTTACAACAGGCTGTAAAGGAGCTCACCGGCGAGTAAGCTCCCCGTTCTTTATCATTCTGCCGAAACTGAGGCAAAAAATTTGGCAGTTGTTCACAAACACACCTCCGGACTGTGATATACTCTCCTAAGAGTTTATCCCAGTCCGTTTTTTGTTGAAATTTGAAAGGAGTCCCCGCATGAGTTCGTCCGCCTTCCCCGCTCCTTCGCGCCGAAAGACCCTGCTCTCGCTGGGCGTTCTGGCCCTGCTGACCGGCATCGTGGTGTTCATCTTCCGGGAGCACTGGACCGAGATCTCCGAGGCGCTGAGCCGGCTCACCCTCGGGCAGGGGCTGCTGGCACTGGCCGTGGGCCTGAGCTACCCGCTTCTCGAGGGCGTATCCAGCTGGCTCATCGTCCGCAGCCGCCTGTCCCATTTCCCGCTGCGGCAGGGTATCGACAATGCATGGATGGGGACCTTCGGCAATGTGGTGGGCCTCGGCGCAGGGTCGGTGCCGTTTCAGACGTGGTATCTCCACCGGCGCGGGCTGGACGTCGGCCCCGGCGTGGGGCTGATGACCCTGCAATACGTCTTCCACAAGACAGCCGTCCTGCTTTACGCCACCGTGCTGCTTCTGGCAGGCCGACCCTGGATGGCGGCCCACTCCGACGGTGTGCTGCGGTATCTGCCCGGGGCCTACGCTGTCGTGGCGGGCGTCATCGTGGGGCTCATCGCCCTCTGCGCCCTGCCGGTGGTGCAGCGTCTGGCCCGGTGGCTGCTGCATTTTCTGCCCGACACGGGCCGCTGGGCCGAGCGCCGGGAAAGCTGGCTCAAGCAGCTGGACACCCTGAGCACCGAGAGCCGCCATCTGCTGGCAGACAAGCCCCGCTGTGCCGCCATTCTGGGCGTGCATCTCGTAAAGCTGTTCCTGCTCTTCTGCCTGCCGTGGATGGGGCTGCGGTTCATGGGGCTGGATACCGGCCTCACCTTCTGGCAGGTGCAGCTCCTGACGTCGCTGACCCTCTTTGTCTCCAACGCCCTGCCCAACGTGGCGGGCATGGGTTCGGTGGAGACGGCCTTCCTGCTGGTGTACAGCAGCTTCCTCCCCGATGCTTCGTCCATGAGTCTGCTGATGTTCTACCGGCTGGCCAGCTATTACGCCGTCTTTGCGGCAAGCACCGTCGGTTTTGCGCTGGCGCAGCGGCAGCTGAACCGCGGATGACTTTGTGAATGTTTTATTTCATTTTGGTAACAGTTCTTACTTCATTGTGCATTTTGCGCACAAATCTCTTGATTTTTTAGGCAAAGCAATGTATAATAAGCTTCTGTTGGCCGTCCATCACGGACAGTCTGATTCAAAAATCAAGGAGTACATTTTTCATGAAACTGAAGAAATTTCTTTCCCTGCTGCTGTCGGCGGCTATGGCGTTCAGTCTGTTGACCGCTACCGCCTTTGCAGCAGCCCCCGCCGAGGAGGAGAACGGCTTTTTCGATTTTCTGCTGGGCGAAAAGTACACCTACCTCTATGCTGCCCTGACTTGGGATGAGTACTGGGCAAACGAGAAGGTCTATGCTGCCGGCAACGCTGCCGCCTCTGCACAGCTGGACAGCCACGAGGAGCACGACCTTGGCGCATTTGATGCAGTCTCCCGCGCTACCGTCAACCACGGTCTGCACCGCGGCAGCTTCCAGAGCACTGCTGTGATCTACGCCAAGGACGGCAGCAGCTACACCGTTTCCCACTGGTCGGACGATGGCAAGACCATCTATCTGGCCGATGGCACCACCGTGGGCTGGAACCGGGGCACCATTACCAAGGCCGACGGTTCTACCGTGCAGATGGATCACTACGAGGTGCTGGGCACCAAGTATGTGCCGGTGCGCGTGGCCACCAGCGACCTTGCAGATTTCTGCTCCAAGTACACCGTCGTGGAAAACGGCGGTCAGCTGGTGGGCGGCTACTCTGAAAAGAACCTGACCGCCTATACCCTGACGGCTGCGGTGGATCAAAACACCAACGGCCTGAAGTACGCAACCAAGAGCGGCGATGGCTATACCTTCTCTGCCGCTCACACCGGCACCGGCTCCGGCGTGGCAGAAGCCGCCCAGAAGGCTGCCGAGGGCCTTACCGTGAATCTGCGCAGCGGCAGCGACGTGGGCAGCTTTGGCGAGTTTATCCGTGTGGATCTGAACGGCAACTACGGCGAGCTGGGCTCCCGGATGCAGTCTGTGGTGTGGACCTACTACGGCGATGACAGCACCTATACCCACGCCAAGGCCTCCTACGGCACTAAGTTTGCAGCCGACAACTGGATGCACAAGTCCATGGGCATCCAGATGGGTCTGAGCGATTCCGCCCGCTGCCAGCTGCCGGAGGGCACCGATGGCACCGGCTACTGGGCCATCACCATCCGCGCACTGGGCTATGCCGACACGGTGGTGAAGTTCCAGACCACTGCCGAGAACCTTGCCAAGCACGAGCTGGCAAGTGATGCAGACCGCGCCGCCCTGCAGGCTGTGGTCGCCACGGCACAGAGCAAGGCAAAGGCCGCTTACACCGCAGCCAGCTACGCTGATCTGGAGACTGAGCTCGCCGAAAGCGTGGAACTGCTGAGCCGCGAGACCCTGTATAAGGCCGCTGCACTGGAGCAGGTGACCCACCTGACCGATGCTGTGCAGAACCTGAAGGCTGCCTGATCCAGCAAAATACAGTACAAAACGGCAAGGTCGCTTGAAGCAGGCGGCCTTGCTTTTCCGTGTCAGGAGAAGATGGAATGAACAAAAAACGATGCAATGCGCTGCTGCCGCTGGTGCAGCTGCTCCCGGCGGTGGCGGCAGCAGCAGCCGTGCTTTTTGCCCTGCCCCGCACCGTGCCGGTGCTGGCCGCTGTGCCGGAAAGACTGACGGCTGTGGTGGAGCAGCCGTCAGAAGCCGCTTCCTCCGAAGCGGAGGAAGAAGCGCTGCCCAAGCTGCCCTATGCCGATGGAGTTTACGTCGGCTCTTCCCGGGGCTACGGCGGTGCCGTCCGGGTGCAGGTCACCATGGAAAACGGCAGCATCACGGAGGTCGAGATATTGGACGCTTCCCACGAGACCAGGCAGTTTCTGCGGCGCGCCAAGCGGCTTCTGACCACCGTGGTGGAAGCCCAGAGCTGGGAAGTGGATGCCGTTTCCGAGGCCACCTACACCAGCCGGGGCATTCTGGGCGCGGTGCAGAACGCCCTGACCGGCGAGGTAGTCAACAACCCCCTGCCGCCGCAGCCGGAGCCCGCCACACCGCTGGTGGTGGAGGAATTTACCGCGCCCTCTACCTATCTGGACGGCATCTACACCGCCGAGGCCATGGGCTTTGAGGGCGAGATCACGGTGCAGGTCACGGTGGCAGAGGATAAGATCACCGATATCACTCTTCTGAGCGCTGAGGACGAGGAGGAATATCTCTCTCAGGCAAAACAGGTCATCCCCGCCATTCTGGAAGGGCAGAGTCCCAACGTGGATGCCGTTTCCGGCGCGACCTACTCCTCCACCGGCATCCTGAACGCGGTCAAGCTGGCACTGGCAAAGGCGGCGGTTGCTCCGGCAGAGGAAGATCTGGCCGTGCTGTGCCAGGCCATGCTGAACGGCGGCATCTACAAGGGCGTCCGCCTTTACAAGAAGGAAGTTATCGACGAGTTCACCAGCGAGCAGAATGGCAAGCCGTCCCGCGGGCTGGGCTTTGAGCGGGGCTCCTCGTTCATGGGCCGCAGCGACCGCCACTACGACGCCTTTGGCCACGCAGGCTTTACCGGCACCCATGTGGTCATGAACAAGACCAACAAGACCGCAGTCATTTTCCTGACCAACAAGCAGAACGTCGGCTTCAAGCCGGACTCCACCTCGTACTACAGCCCCTACAGCTGCTGCGGCGAGATCTGTGAGCTGGTCTGGAACATTTTTGGAACCGAAGCTCCGGCTGAGACGCTGGCCGACAAGATCGGCACCTGGCTGTAAGCAAAACAAAAAATCATTGGGAGATGTCAGAGATGGATTTTGAACCGAGATTAACGATCCTGCACCAGGCAGGGATGCTGTCCGAGGAGGATTACCGGAAGGTACAGGACGTGATCCGCTTTTTTCAGGAGAAATACGGTCTGACATTGACCGAAGAAAACGCCTCCGCCATGATCACGCACCTGTGCGCTGCGCTGGGGCGCATCCACCGCGGAGAGCCGGTGGAGCCGCTGGACGAGGAGGTCTACGAAGAGACCAGCCAGGAGCCCACCTTCCCCAAGGCACTGGAAGCAACGCAGGCGCTGGTGCGGGAGATCCTGCCGGACCTGCCGGAGGACGAGCAGAAGTTCCTGACCATGCACATCGGGGTCGTGCTGGCACAATCGTGACAGCATTTGCATAAAACCCACATCAGAAAGGAGGGCTAGCTTATGAAAATCGTAGTAGGCGGCCAGATCGACAAGCAGAAGGTTTATAGAATTTGAAGTCCGAGACGGTCAGGTATTCCCGCAGCTTCTTCTCGGCCCGGTCCAGCAGTTCCGGGCTGTCA
>ENA-UEYD01002387-UEYD01002387.1-human-gut-metagenome-genome-assembly--contig:-NODE-2387-length-10468-cov-3.178135_pt1 | contig 10468 bp, 9 predicted proteins | sample MGYA00242907_ERZ507875 | MGnify/ENA primary metagenome ERZ507875 (study PRJEB26167, sample SAMN06115506) | human gut metagenome | host: Homo sapiens | place: China:Shandong | collected 2015-08-07...
CATTTCACCGCTCTTCACCTTGGCAGCGATCTCATCGCGTTTGTGCTGATAGCGCCTTGCGGTCCTTGGCGTCCTTCGGCGTGCGGTCCGCGAGGGCCTTCAGCGCGTCCAGCGTGGACTTGGAGGCGTCGGGGGAGGCGGCCACGGCCTTGTCGATGGCGGCCTTGCCGTCGCGCCTCCAGGCGGCGGCGGTGGCGTCCGCCAGCCGCTTCGTCAGGGCCTTGACTCCAAACGCCTTGTCGGCCTTCCTTATCGCGTCGGTGGTGGACCGGGAGCAGTCGGGCGTCCTGGGCTCGTCCACCTTGACCTTCAGATCGGCCAATTCGCGCCTTAGACGCCGGTATTCGGCCGAGTCCGACTCCAACGTCCTGCAGGCGGCCGTATGGGCCTCCACGGCCGCCTTATGGGCCTCCACGCGCCGGTACTGCAGCATCCCGAACACACAGGCCGTGACGAGGACGGCCGCGCCCACGGCGATCAGGATGGGCTTGAGCGGCAGGGGACGGGCCGCATCCCTCTCGCCGTCCCGCTCCCAGTCGGAGACCGGAGGATTCCCGCCGTCGGCCTTGTCCTCCGGATCGTCCTCCGGCTCCTTGGAGTCCCAGTCGCCCCAACCACCGTCGGCGTCGTCCTTGGAGTCGTCGTCATCGGGCCGGTCGGCCTCTTCGTCCGTCTCCGGTTCCCCGGAGCCCCAGTCGTCCCAGCCGTCGGCGTCGTCCTTGGAATCGTCGCCATCGGACCGGTCGTCCGTTCCATCCGACTCCCCATCGTCGGACGCGGCCTTGTCGGTGGCCTCCGATTCCTGATTCCCGCCCGGTTCGTCGCCCCAGTCGAAGACGCCTTCGCCGGCGTCGTCGTCGCCTATTCTGTCGCGCCAGTCGGAATGGAATCCACCGGAGGGGGGCTTCGCCGCGGCTGGAGCCGTCTTGTCCCCAGCCTTGGAATCGCCCCAGCCATCCCAGCCGTCGTCAGGTGCGGAGGCCTCCATGTCGGCGGAATCATCGTCGGCCGTGGCCTCATCCGTTCCATCGTCGCCCCAGCCATCCCAGCCGCCGTCGGCCTGGGGCTTGGTATGGGCGTCGGAGCCGGATATCCCGTCGTTCCCATCGTCATTGGACGAAGGCTTGGAATCGTCGCCCCAGCCGCCATCGGCCGAAGGGGTCTCGGGTCCGGTGGAGCCCTCATCCGCGGAATCGCTCCAATCACCCCAGCCATCGTCGGACGAAGGCTTGGCGTCGTCGGTTCCGGTGGAATCATCGCCCCAGCCGCCCCAGCCGTCGTCGGCCGCGGGCTTGGAGGCGTCATCGGCTGAAGGAGTCCCGGGCTCGGCGGAGCCTTCGTCCGCGGAGTCGTCCCAATCGCTCCAGCCGTCATCGGCCTGGGGCTCGGCGTCGTCGTCGGAGCCGGGCGTTTCGTCGTTCCCGCCATCGTCGGACGAAGGCTTGGCGTCGTCGGTTCCGGTGGAATCGTCGCCCCAGTCGCCCCAGCCGTCGTCGGCCGCGGGCTTGGAGGCGTCATCGGCCGAAGGGGCTTCGGGTCCGGTGGAGCCTTCGTCCGCGGAATCACCCCAACCGTCCCAGCCGTCATCGCCCGAGGGTTCGGCGGACGTCTCCGGTTTGGCGGAGTCGTCGCTCCGGCCGTCATCGTCCGTCGCGGTGGAATCGCCGTCGGCGGCCTGCGGATCGCTCCAATCGTCCCAATCGTCGGCCCGGGGCGCAGAGGCCGGCTTTGGCGTCTCGGGAGAGGGGGAGGCGCCCGTCTTGGACGCCTCCATTTCGTTCTTCCGGCGCTTCGCGCCGGCATTGCGGCTTTCCGCCCAGGGATTGAATGGCATGCCCTGGGCTATGCCCGATATTCCTTCCAGAGGGCGTCGATGGCCTGCTCCAGACGGTCCTTCGGCACGTTGGCCACACGGGCGCGCAGGGCCGACTTCCTGTCCGCCAGCTCCGACCAGAAGCCGACGACCCGCTCCAGGGGCGCATGCTCCGCCTGGCGGTGCATGGTCACGGCGGCGGCCACGCCGGAGATCGGCAGGCCACTGCGCTGGGAGCGCAGGGCAAGACGGTAAAGGTCGTATTCGGCGTCCACGTCCATGCCCGCGAGCATGGCCTTGACCTCGTCATACCCCGCGCCGTCGCCTGCGAGCCTGACGGCCACGCCGGCCCAGTTCACGGCATTCGGCGCCTTGTCCGCGTAGTCGCGGCGGAGCAGTTCGACGACGCGCCAGCGGAGCGGCTTCGACGGATCGTCGGGCTTGCCGGCCTGGCGGTTGTCATGATGGATCCCCCTGTTCGGCGACGGCTTTCGCGGCGCGGCCGCCTTGGCCCTCTCGGGGGCCTTGTCCTCCGGCCGCGCGGGCTCATGGTAGATGGCCGCGTCCATCGGCCGACCCGTGCCGACGATGTGCGCCAGCTCGTCGGTGCCGAGCAGCAGGCGGCCCTTGTGGTCGAAGATGACGCGGAGGGGCTCCCAGGCGGGGCAGGCGTCGTCCGCGTCATGCGGATTATCCTTCGGCGCGCCGCCCAGCATGGCCGCCGCCTCATCCGGCGTGACCGTGCGGCATTCGTAATCGTAGACCAGTTCGCTGTACATGTTTCCTCCGATTTCGACGGTATGGTCCGTTTCCCATTCCCATGCGTCGGGCAGCCGCGCACCCAACCAAACTCGAAGGAACGGGCAGGAAAGGCGGAGCCTCCCCGTTCTCCTTAAGACAAGCGGTGAGGGAGGCGTCTTCACGTTTTCTTCACATTATCCGGTCCGTATGCACTTCGTATGCAGCCGTATGCAGTCCGTATGCACTTTTTCGGCTCGAGCAAGAAGCTAGGCGGGAGTAGGGCTGAGAGGACATGCAGAGAGCCGTATGCACTTTATGCACCTCTTTTGGGAGTTGGAGTCTTTTCGGCCTTTTCCCTTTTAAGGGAAGTGCATACGGTGCATACGGCTGCATACGGCCGACGATGGAATCAGGCCTTAGCCCTACTGCCCGTAGGCATTGGAGCCTCTTCCGCCCGCGAAGACCGAAAGTGCATACGCAAGTGCATACGGCTTTCCGGCCAAAAAGCCCCTATCGGCCCCCTACCGCATCGCCCGCCCCGTCCGACGCATGGGATGGGACATGGCAGACATCACCAAGCTGACCGCCGCACAGGCGGAGGCACTTGAGGACATCCTCAAAGGACTGAGGCATTACGGCTTCGACCCGGACGGAGTGGGTATCCACAGCCCGAACGCGCATGTGGAGACGCACCCGGACGGAGGCGTCGACTGGTGGATCGACTCCGACGAGGGATTCGCCGACGGAACCATGGACAAGGCCGGCGCGGGGCTCTGGTGGCTCCGCCGCGCCCAGCCCGGCACCCTGCATGTGAGGGAGGCACGATGACATACGGAACGCAGTACCGGATCACGATGGCCGGACTCATGGACGGCGCCGACGACGACGCGACGCTGGCCAACGAATGGCAGGCCAGGCTCAAGATGCCGGGCCGCGAGCGCTGGATGAACGAGGTGACCGGCGCCCGGCTCGTCCGCGGCCTGTCGACGCCGCGGTTCCGCGACATGGTCGCATGGTCGCTCTCCGCCGCCGTCCCCACGCCCGCGGGCATGGTCGCCGCCGCGCGCGGCGAAGGCCTCGACGCGGCCATCGGCCACGTCCTGCACGACGCCGGATGGCGTCCCGACGAGGAGCGTCTGACCGCCGCCGATCTGGACCTGAACGTCCTGCTCGACCTGGGTGCCGACAAGACCGCCGTGTTCGGACTCAAGGCGCTCATCAGCTGGATGGCCGGCGACCCGACCCGCGCGCAGATATGCCTCGCCGCCTCCCCGTCGCTGGACGCGGCCGGGGTGTGCGTCGCATGGTGCCTGCGCCACGGCGTCCTGCCCGCCGGACGGGAGACGACGCCGATGACCGCCAACGTGCCCGACCTGTTCCACGCATAGGCGGGGCCCATGCGTGCGGAGGACATCGAAGGCAATCGGATCGGATACGACCCCAAGGCCAAGCCGGCTCCGGACGCCCTGCCGTTCGCGCACGGCGAGTACGCCCAGGCCCTCGTCGGGGCCACGCCGGACGGCCGCGCCGTCTACGACCTCGACGCCATGATCGTCCGGCTCATGCGCACGAAGGGTCGGGGATACGGCGAGGCGCTCGAATGCGTCGCGTGCGGCATCGTCGGCTCGCTGCCGGACGCCGGCCCCCGCGGACCGGTCCTCGTCCGGCTCTGACGCATGACGCAAAGGCATGGAATACGAATACGACGGACGTGCCCTTGCCATGCTGGACCAGCCCACGGGAGTGGGCTTCCTGGCCGGCAGGGCCGGCACGGGCAAATCGACCCTCATCGACCACTGGCGGCGCACCACGGCCCCGGCGAACACCATCATGCTCGCCCCCACCGGCGTGGCCGCGCTCAACATCGACGGCGGCGAGACCATCCACCGCTTCATCCACGCCAAGCCCGGCATGACGCCCAGGGACGCCCGGGCCAAGGGCTCCTCCCTGTCCCGCGACCCGCTCTACCGGGCATTGGACCACATCATCGTCGACGAGGCCGCCATGGCGCGCGCCGACCTCATCGACTGCCTCGACCAATTCCTCCAAGGCGCGCCGCGGAGCCTCGCCCTGCGCCCCGGCGCCCGCGTCATGACGCTGGCCAACGACCCGGACGGCCTGTGGGCCAACGGCACGCTGGGCACGCTGGAGGGGTTCGATTCCGACGACGTGGCCGTCGTCCGCCTGGACTCCGGCGTGGAGGTGTCCATCGGCAGGCACCGCTGGCCCATGGTCCGCAACCGGCTCGTCGACGGAAGGGTGGAGCCGGTCGAGGTCGGCACCTACATCCAGCTGCCGCTCCGGCCGGCATGGGCCGTCACCATCCACAAAAGCCAGGGCCGCACGCTCGACCGCATACGTTTGGAGCTGCCCGCATGGCCGCTGCTCGCGGACGGGCAGGCGTACGTCGCGCTAAGCCGCGTGAGGACGCTGGAGGGGCTCAGTCTCAACCGGCCGCTGGCGGCCGCCGACATCCACGCCAGCCGCGACGCCGTGGCATTCATGGCCCGATGCCGCGCCGGACTTCCCGTCCCGGAGACGCAGGGGTTCCTGTTCTAGACGCATAGCCGTGCCGTATGAGCAGAACGATCCGACAGGCGGGCGTCAACGCCCGCCATCTGGGCGGCGGATTCGTCCGCACCGCCAACGGCGAGGCCTGGCAGTACATGGTCATGCCAAGCCAGCCGTCCGTCTCCGACGCGGCCGACTGGGGCGAGCGTCTCAAGGCCGCGCGCCCGCTGACCATCATCATGCCAAGGCTCGCCGACCTGACCCCAAGCATCCCGCTGGCGAACCGCCGCGCGCTGAAATCCTTCTACAGGCCCATCCACATCCTCGCCATGTCCACCCCGGTCCGCTTCGAGCCGAGCCCCACGCTGGACGAGCGCAACCGGCGCCTCCTCGCCATGGAGCATCGCGGCGACGTCGTGCACGACCGTCTCACCGTCATCGGCGTCCGTCTGGACGCGGGCGGCGGCAAGGGCAGGTTTCTGGACCGCGTCGTCAACCTCGTCGTGCAGGCCGGCGACCAGGCCGCCTACGGCGAGGCCCCGGACGACGCGTTCGACACGGACCGCGCCGTCATCTCCGAGATCCTCAGGGCGGGCGGCTGCGTCCCGCCGACCGACGCGCAGATGAACCGCGCCCTGGCCTGGTGGGTCACCGACCGCAAGCCGGACCCGCTGGAGGTCATGGTCGAACGTGGCCACATGCATGCCTTCCCCGACGAGCGGACGGCCCGCCTGGCCGAGAAACTGCGCGACACCCGCGTCGACTGCGCGACCTGGTCCAAGCGCATCGAGATCCGCGGCACCTGGCCCATGACCATCGCCACGCTGGGCGCCCTTCCGTTCGACGGGACCAGCGAGCGCGATCCAAGGTCCGCGTGGGCCGCGCATCTGCTCGCGTCCCGCGACTCGGGCGGGCAGGGGGCCGTCGCCATCAGCGTGCGCGGCCTCGTCGAGCCCGGCGAGATCAGCCGCGACCAGATCGACAAGGACAAGGACAAGGTGCTCGAGCAGGCCATCAAGCAGGCCACGGACGGCCACAAGGCCAACGAGGGCATCGCGGAGGAGCTGCTGGCCGCGTCCGACGTGTACCAGAAGGACGGACGCCCGTGGCCGACGCTGGTCGACGGGCATGTGCAGGTCGCCATCCCGGGCATCGTCGACAGGCCGAGCCAGGTCAATTATCCGGGCGAGTTGAATCTGAACCAGGACAACCAGAACACGGCGTGGCAGGACATGCAGATCGGCTCGGAGATCACCTACTGTCCGAGCCCCGTGTACTGGCCGACGCCGATTCTCGCGTTCGCGGGCCTCGCGGGCCGCTCGCTGGCGGGCGAGGACATGGGCGAGGGGCGCAAGTCGGATCTGCCGGGCGCGCTGCTGGGCTTCACGGAGAAGGACCGGCAGCCGGTCTACGTCAGTCCGTTCGCATCAAGGTATAGGCACACCCCGCCGGCCATGCTCATCACCGGAAGGACAGGTTCCGGAAAAAATCTAACACTTGACACGAAAGTGTCTATGCCGCCCCAGCCGCGTTGGCCGCACGGCGGCGTCGCCACCATCGGCGATCTTCAGGTCGGCGACCTTCTCTATGCGGACGACGGCAAGGCGTATCCAATCAGCTACCTGTCCCCCATCAAGCACGAGGACCTGTACGAAATCGAGTTCTCCGACGGGCAGCGGCTTAAGGCCGGCGGGGAACACCAATGGCGCGTCTGGGACTTCACCTCCCGCAAGGGCGTGCGCTCGGACAAGCACAGGGCGAGCCTCGACCGACAGGCCGCCATCCGCGGCGCCGTGGAGGAACTCGACCGGCTCAAGGCCGACGTCGGGGACGCGACATGGACGGCCCGCGAATGCTACGGGGCCGTGGAGCCGATCCTCCAAAAGGCCGGCATCGGCATGGACTGCCGCGAGCAATGGGTGTACGGCGTCATGCGCTACATGGAGCTGGAGCCCATGAGGGAGCGCCGGCGCGTCGCCGGAAAGCGCCAGGGGCGCGCATGGCCCGCCGGACCGCTGGTCGAACAGGTGCTCGACATCCTCGAGCACCCATTGAAGGGCGACATCTCCCCCGCCCGCGCCCAGCGCATCGCCCTGCTGCGCGACGCCTACAAGAGCGGCCTCGAGGGCGAGATCGGCTTGAAGGAGCTGACCGACATCATGGGCGGCACGAAGGCCGCGCGCGACATGGTCAAGGAGACGCTGAAACGCGTCACGCTGAAGCCGTCCGAAGCCGACGGGGAGAACGTCATCCTCACCTCCGTCTGGCACGCCTCCGACATGCTCGAGGGCATCGCCCGGCGCATCATGTGGCGGTACGACGAGGACGGCACGGAGCATTACGACGCGCAGATCGCCACCACCCGCGAGATGCTCGAGGCCGGCCTGACCGTCAACAACGGCCACGCCAACTGGGCCATCCCCCGCCCGAAGCCCGTCGAGGGCGTCCACATGGACCTGCCGCTCGACCCATGGTGCCTGGGCGCATGGCTGGCCGACGGAACCGTACAATGCGGCCGAATCACATCGGACCCGACGAACGGCGACCTGGATTATGTGCGCCGGCGCTTCAAAGAAGCGGACTTCGAGGTCCGCGACACCTCCGTCGCCAAGACCGTTACGGCCATCGGATTGTCGCCGCGGCTGCGGGCTCTGGGCGTACTGGAGAACAAGCACATCCCCGGGGAGTACTTCAATGCCTCCGTGGAGCAGAGGCTTGAGCTGGTCCGCGGACTGCTGGACCAGGACGGTACCATCGACCCACGCACCCATGGCATCGAATTCCGCCAGAGCCTCGACCACAAACCCATCGTCGACGGCCTCGTCCGCCTGCTGCGTTCGCTGGGTGTCATCGTCCACGAGCCGTCCCGAAGCCAGGCCGGATACCGGGACGCGGACGGCACGTACCATCGCACGCAGGACCGCCTGCGCGTCACGTTCACCACCGACCTGCCCGTGTTCTCCCTGCCGCGCAAGAAGGCGCTCCTGCCCCGGGAGACGCGCGAGACGGCCAACTGGCTGTACGTCAAGTCCATCCGCCGCGTGCCGGACGAGCCCCACCGCTGCCTGTCCATCGAGTCGCCGGACCACACGTACCTGGTCGGCGGCTACATCCCCACGCACAACACGCGCGTCCTCCTGCATCTGGCCGCGCAATGGGGCCGTCTGCCGAACCCGGACGACAGGAAAAGCACCATCCCCATCGTGTTCTTCGACCCGAAGCCGAATTCGTCCGACTTCGGCCCGTTCGTCAAATCCATGGGCGGCATGCTCGTCCGTCTGGACTCCCCGGAGGCCGAGGGCATCCTCGACCCCGTGCGGTGCATCCCATGGACCATGAAGGACATGATCGTGCAGACCGCCGTCGAGATGTTGAGCCAGATCACGGGCGGCCGCGACGCGGACCGCTCCCGCGACCTGGCCCTGACGTCCATCATCGGCTACGGGCTCCGCCATGGGGCCGACTGCACCGGCGAGGCCGTGCGCATCGCCTACAAGGCGCATCAGGGGGGCGGCGAGGACGCGGACCGCATCGACCCGCTGGTCGAAGAGATCACGCCCATGCTGGAGCGCCAGGCCACCAACTCGTCCATGTTCAAACTCATCTACGGCACGCGCCACGGGGGGCGGCGGCTCGCCGTATCCGACGGCCTGACCCTGCTGAGCGCCGGAACCATGAACATCATCAGCGAGAAGGAGGCCGACTCCGGCCCGTCCGACATCCAGCGCTGGGTGGTGCGCATGGCCGCCCTGGGCGCCTCCGCGTCCATCATCGGCCGCAACGGCGTGCTCGTCGTCGACGAGACTTGGTCGCTTCTGGGCGACAGGTTCGGCGTCAGCGTCGTCAACCGCATGGGGCGTCTGGCCCGCGACCAGCATTACATGCCGGTGTTCGCCAGCCAGAAGGTCACCGAGTTCGTCGAGGCCGGCCTGCAGGACTTCATGGGCCGCGGCATCGCCATGGCCATGGGCTCCAAGGCGGAGTTCTCCGGCATGGAGTCGCAGACCGAGCAGACCTGCCGCCTGTTCGGACAGCCCGAGGACGGCGAGATGGCCGAGCGCATGAGCCACGACCAGACGCTGGACTCGGAATCGAACGAGCCGGACCGGCAGAGCCTGTACGCGCTGTTCGATCCGGACACGGGCGAGCTGGTGCGCGGCTCCATCGGCTACTACATCGGCCTGGACAAGACGGCCATCCCCGTCGAGATCCGTATCAGCGACAAGCTGGTCTAGAAAGGAATCGCATGGATCACATCGGAAGGCTTGGATACGCGCTTCTCGCCGTGGAGGCCGTCGTCGGAGCGGGGACGTGGATTCCCGGCATCGCGGACGCGGCCGTGGCGCTGTCGCTCGCCATCCCCGCCGCCTACCTGGCGGTCGTCGCCGCCGCCCTTATCGGACGCCGATGGTATGGCCGTCGAGCCACGCCTCCAGGTCGGACTCCCGGTAGCGGACGGCGGTCCCAAGCTTGACGTAAGGCAGGTTCCTGCGCTCCCAACGCCACTTCTCCAAGGTCTTGACGGACACGCCCAGCATCTCGGAGACCTGGGCCGGTGTGTACAAATGTTCCATGCCCGCCTTTTATGCGTCATGCGGGGCGGCGAAGTCCCCGGGTCGAGTCATATTGCCAGCCATGAGAGTCAATATCGAGGACAGATGGTTGAGGAAATCGGCGTCGGCGGCGGCCAGAAGGGCCCTGGCGTCTGCGCGTGACCCGATGAGGGCGAAGGTGCCGGAGGCCATGCGCACCACCGAGTTCGGCAAGGGCATGCGCTGGCGGGTCACATGGTACGCGGACAGGGAGCGACGGCGGCGCAGCTTCGCGTCGAGGAAGGATGCGGAGGCCTTCGCCGCCTCATTGGAGGACGACATCCGCTCGGGGCGCTACGTCGACCCGCGCGACATGGAGCGCACCATAGGCTCGGCCGGAGAGGAGGGCTTCGCCCTGCTGGTGCCCGTCGTCAAACCGGCGACGTGGAACCGCTACCGGCGCGACTGGGACACGCATGTGGCCCCGTACTGGGGCGACAGGCCACTGTCCGCGCTGACGCCGTCCGCGCTGGGCTCGTGGATCGCCTCGCTGGCGGACGGCTCCGCCCGCTCCTGCCACGGCGTCATGCTGTCCACCTCGTCCATCAGGGGCATCCATCGCGCCCTGTCCGTGGCCGTCGATCACGCGATGTCGAACGGCTGGCTCCAGTCGGACCCGCTGAAGGCGGTCAAATGGCCCCGGAAGGGACAGTCCAAGCGGGTCTATCTGACGGTCCCCCAGGTGGGGCGGCTGGCCGACGCGGCCGGCGTCCACGGCATCGACATCCTCCTGCTCGCCTACACGGGCATGCGCATCGGAGAGGCGCTGGCCCTGCGCGTCGCGGACGTGGACCTGAGGCGCCGGCGCATC
>ENA-UEYD01002413-UEYD01002413.1-human-gut-metagenome-genome-assembly--contig:-NODE-2413-length-10317-cov-10.989551_pt1 | contig 10317 bp, 9 predicted proteins | sample MGYA00242907_ERZ507875 | MGnify/ENA primary metagenome ERZ507875 (study PRJEB26167, sample SAMN06115506) | human gut metagenome | host: Homo sapiens | place: China:Shandong | collected 2015-08-07...
ATTCACTGCTAAATTTGCAATCTTCCTATTCCTGCTCAAACTGATCACGACCTACGCCGCAGAGCGGGCACTCAAAATCCTCGGGAAGCTCATCCCACGGCGTACCGGGTGCGATCCCACCCTCCGGATAGCCCTTTTCCTCATCATATTCAAATCCGCAAACGCTGCATACGTATTTCATTTTTTATCTTCTTATCTCGTAATTATAGATTATAGTTTTTCTTGGTTAGGCAACAGATTCTGCCGCGTGGCCGGCTGGGCAATGATGCCGGCAGCAATACGATTTGACGGGTACGCCGATCATCGGTCATCTTGCTCGATCTCACTGTGCTCCGGCGCAAGGCAGTCCGGGCAGATTCCCTCATAGACCGTCCGATGGCGAACGCTGCCGTAGCCTGTTTGTGCCGCGACATGCTCGTCAAGCTCATGGCGGTATTCGGCGGGTGCGTCACACACACGTCCGCAGCGAACGCAGAGCAGATGACAGTGCAGCTCGACCGTCAGATCGAATCGGTCCGCCCCGGGGACCTTGACGTGATTTATCTCGCCGTCCTCCGCGAGCAGGGCGAGATTTCTGTACACCGTTCCGCGACTGACGTGCTCATCGCGCGCGTGCACACTCTCATATATCTGCTCGGCGGTCGGATGATCACTCCGCGAGCGCACGGCATTGAGCACAAGCTGCCGCTGTTTTGTATCTCTTCTTGCTTTCAAATTAAAGTCCTACCGTCTTTTCTCCGATATCTGCCGTCGAAGATCAATAATTCTCCGCATGTACCTCGAAATAGCTCTGCGGATGATTGCAGGTCGGGCAGACGGCGGGTGCCTCTGTTCCAACGACGATGTGTCCGCAATTTCGGCACTCCCATACCTTGACCTCACTCTTGGCAAAGACCTCCGCCATCTCCACATTGTGCAGCAGGGCACGGTAGCGCTCCTCATGGTGCTTTTCAATGGCGGCTACCAGACGGAAACGCTGTGCCAGCTCATGGAAACCTTCCTCATCGGCGGTTTTGGCAAAGCCGTCGTACATATCCGTCCACTCGTAGTTCTCGCCCTCAGCGGCGGCGAGAAGATTTTCGGCAGTGTCGCCAATGCCGTTCAGCTCTTTGAACCACAGCTTGGCGTGTTCCTTCTCATTATCAGCGGTTTTGAGGAACAACGCCGCGATCTGCTCAAAGCCTTCCTTCTTGGCCTTGGATGCAAAATAGGTGTACTTGTTGCGTGCCTCGGACTCACCGGCAAAGGCGGCCATCAGATTTTTTTCGGTTTGAGTACCTGCGTATTTCGTTTCTTTCATGGTCGATGCTCCTTTCAGCTTCTTTTGCTCATATTATAACACGGATTCGTGTTAAAAACAATATTTTCATTTTAAGTGATTCAATCCTTCTGTATCCCGCAGCGTAATCGCGCCGCGCTTCAACTCCACCAATCCGTCCTCTGAGAAGTTTTTGAGCATCCGTGCCACTGCCTCCCGCGCTGAGCTGATGTGCTGGGCGATCTGCTCATGGGTCATGCGTATTGTGTCGGAGCCGGTACGCACCGCTTCGGCCAGGAGAAAATCTGCCAGCCGCCGATCCAATCCCTTGAACATGATCTGCTGCATCGCCCACATCACATCAGAAAACCGTTTCGTTGCCAACTCATAGAGGAAACAGCGGACATATAGGTTTTTCTCCTTGAGCGCAGCAATGATATTTGCAGGGATAATCAGAACGTCCGTATCCATTCCTGCGGTCATTTGCGTATCAAAGGTGATTTGACTGATCACGCAGGAGGCAGAAAGCACGCATAGTTCGCCCAGATACAGACGGAACAGCGTAACCTCCCGACCCTCCTCGGAGAGAAGATAGGTGCGGATCTCGCCGGAAAGGACGAACAGCATTCCGAGACATTCGTTGTCGCTGCTGTGTATGAACGCACCCTTTTCATAATGACGGACAAAGGCACTCCGGCGTAGCGTTTCCATTTCGTGTTCGGTCAAGGATGACCAGAACGGAAGCTGTGTCAGTGTGCGTTCCATATCAATGGCAGCTATGTTTGCCGCAGCCGTGGTCACCGCAGGTGTGACCAGCTTCGCCGTGCTCGTGATCATGGTGGTCACAGTGAACATTGGGATCGTAGCCCAGATTTCCGCTGAGCAATGCGCTCACCGCCGCGTCAGCGTCCCCGCTGACACCGCCGTAGAGCTTGATGCCCGCTTCGGCCAGAGCTGCCTGCGCACCGCCGCCGATGCCTCCGCAAATCAAAGTGTCCACACAGTGCTGCATCAGGAAGCCTGCCAGTGCGCCGTGACCGCTGCCGTTGGTATCAACAATTTCTGCATGCGTGACTTTGCCATCCGCAGCTTCATAAATCTTGAACTGTTCAGTGTGGCCGAAATGCTGAAAAATTTGACCGTTTTCATAGGTAACTGCAATTTTCATAATGGGATCTCCTTTGCAAGTTTTGCCTGATTTTTCCATGTTGGCTCTCTGCGTCCGGCAGCAGCGGCCGCAGTGGGCTGCCTCCTGTCCTCCGCAGATGCGGTAGTTTCCCCCGGTAATGTGCAGCGGTTTCCCATGGACAAGGCACGCTGCGATCTTGCGCCGTGCGCTTTCGTAAATCTCCTGCACGGTAGAGCGGGAAATGTCCATTTGAGCGGCACACTGCTCGTGGGTTTGCTGCTCCAAGTCAACCAGCCGAATGACCTCGTACTCGTCCAGCGTCAGCAGGATCGGCTCGGTATCCTTGCCCCCGTTGGGGCAGAAGGTGTCAACTTGTGGTACGCCACAAATCCGACGGCACCGTGGCGGTCTTGGCATGGACGCCTTCCTCCTTCTGTTTTCGGTATATACCGATTATAGCGCTTTAGACAGGAAAAATCAATATTCATTTCAAAAATCACTGCAATCATTGATCCGGGCAACACGGTAGACTTAAACGGGCAGGCAGCTATACAGCTGCCCGCCCACTTTTAATCTTTAGACGCATCCAGCGCGCTCCGAATCATGGAAGTAATCATTGTAATTTGCCTTGGTGTGGCAGTCTGCCACAACTCTAAAAGCACATCCATGTTTTGAAGTTCCATGCTGGGTAAAACTTCTGCCAACAAATAGGTTGGCGAGACTTTCAATGCTTCACACAGCAAAACAAATACTTGTAGACTTGGAACCTTTGCACCTGACTCGATTTGCCGGAGATAGGTTGCATTAATGTTGCAGGCTTCTGACAGACGCTCACTCGTCCAGCCCCGCTCTTTGCGCGCAGTATTGATTCGCTTTCCGAGCAACTTCTTATCCATGTGTTCGCCTCCACTTGTGCGCTATAAGTATTTATTTTGTATGCTTATAGCTTACATTCCTGTTGACGCGAAAAATAGCGGCTGTTAGAATACGAATTATAAGCCAATAGACTACATAAAAGCTGGTGGGAATATGGAAAAAGAGTATCGTTGTGCGATCATAGGCCAGCATCCCATGCGGTTTCCGTGGGGCTTTGACGAAGAAGATACTCAATGCCGCCAGATGAAGCTGGAACTGGCTCAGTGCATTATGGAACTGCGCCAGTGCGGAGTGACAGAATTTCAAGTTGCCTGCGATCCCGGTGTGGGGTTGTATGCTGGGGAGATCGTCAATATTACGAAGCAGAATGACGAGGCCATGCGCCTTGTTTGCGTAACCCCTTTTGAAGAACAGGCTACCAAGTGGACGCCGCAGCTGCGTGAACGCTATTTTGATATGTTGGCGGACTGCACCGACCTTTCCTGTGTAGACTATCAGGAGACACCCAACGCACAGCTTATGGCCTATCGGCGGATCGTCAAGCAGTCTGATATGCTGGTGGCCGTATACGACCCTGAACTTGCCAGCGATAGCGCAGAGGACAAGGCTATGGCCTATGCCCTTGCGTTGGGGAAGCCAACCTTGCTGATCCACCCTAATACATGGAAAAAGAAATGGCTGAATGTTGTAAAACATGAAGGCGAGTAGCATATTTGAAAATTTTATCCATCCTCATACTTTATGAACGATTTACATTTTGCAAAGTTGTGGATATAATTATTATGAATTAGTATGAAGCGAAAAACTTATGATGAGGGGCGCGCCCCTCATCCCGTGGGTACCCACGGGATGATACCGCTCTGTAACCTGTGGACTTTGCCCGCTGCGGTCAGGCGGGCATGAACAAAATTTTGACCATCATACGAGGAGGATACACCATGAAAAAACGCATCGGAAGTCTGCTTCTTATTCTGGCGCTGTGCTTTACGCTGCTGCCTACGGCAGTGATGGCGGAGGAGAGCGTGGACGCATGGGATGGCAGTGTTGCTGAATCATTCGCAGGCGGCACTGGCACAGAAGAAGACCCATATCAAATCGCAAACGGCGCACAACTGGCATATTTGGCGCAATTCGTGAACTCTGATTCTAATAACGATTGTGCAGGCGAGTGTTTTGTACTGACTGCTGATATCGATTTGGCCAATCATGACTGGACACCGATTGGGAATTCGTTTGCCGATGTACTATTTGATGGCCCAGACTATCGTCTGTTTGCCGGAAATCTTGACGGCAAAGGACATACCATTTCCAACATCTCCATCGGAACAGAAAGTACTCCGCTGGAATCTGATGTATTTGGCTTGTTTGGTGCGACAGGCGGCAAAATCAGCAACTTGAATCTGAACGGTGTCACAATTTACGGCACTGCAAAGAATGTTTCCGGCTATGTGATCGGTTTAGCAGGTGCGCTCGCCGGTTTCGCCGGCGGTTCGATTGAGAACTGTCATGTGACGAATCTGAGCATGACGATGAACACACCGGACAGCGGCTGGACGGCAGCCTACTGGATCGGCGGTCTTGTGGGTATTCTGGATGAGTCAAAGTCCATCGAGGAATGCAGCGCCGCCGGCACAATTAAGGAACTCTCCGGTAAAGGCTCCATCGGCGGTTTGATCGGTGAGCTGGGAAAGGCAGCGAAAATCACATACAGCAGATCCGATGTGACGGTAAATGTGAAGGCAGATTCCAGTGGCGGTGCGAATGTCGGCGGATTTATCGGCAAAGGAAACGGCAAAACAGATGCAGAAAGGATTATTCGAAATTGTTACGCCACGGGCAATGTTACCGGCGGCGCATATACAGGCGGCTTTGCCGGCGGCCTTTGGGGTCTGAATATCAAAAACTGCTATGCAAGTGGCAATGTATCACAGGCTGCGGCTGCTATGGCCTCTTTTGTAGGTACCGATGCCTCTGACCCAAATTACTATGGCTCCATTACAAACTGCTTTGCAACCGGCAGTGTAACAGGCTCATCACCCTTTCAGTATGCCTTTGCAGAGCAGTCGTCTGCGACCAAGAGAAGCGAAATAACCAACTGCTATTTTGCAGAGGAAAACGCCGATATTAAAAAACAGTACGAATCTGCAACTGCAAAGTCGCAGGATGAAATGAAAACCGAAGCTTTTACAGCTGTACTGAATGCCGGTGACGACAGAAACGGATGGTCTTTTGTGAACGGACAGGTTCTTTGTGGAGCCGAGCCAGCAGATTACAGTGCTGTGGAAGCAGCGCTGGTAGCCATTCCCTCTGATTTGACCGTATATACCGGCAAATCTGTTGCCGCATTAAATACGGCGGTGGACGGAGTTGTCAGGGGCAAAGCTTTTGTGAATCAGGCTAATGTCAACGCAATGGCACAGGCTATCGAAGATGCGATTGCTGCCCTGCAATACAAGGGTGCCGACTACACCAAGGTCGACGAAGCCATTGCCAAGGCAAATGCACTGAACAAGGACAACTACAAGGATTTCTCCGGTGTGGAAGCTGCTGTCAAGGCTGTTGTCCGTGACAAGAACATCACTGAACAGAGCGAAGTGGATGCAATGGCGAAAGCTATCGAGGATGCTATTGCGGCGCTGGAACAAAAGCCTTCCTCCGGTGGCGACGACAACGCTCCCACCTATGCCATCGAGGTGGACAAGGACATCCGGAACGGCGAGGTAACAGCCAACCGCCGCTACGCCGAGCGTGGTGATACCGTGACCATTACCGTCACGCCAGACAAGGGCTACACGCTGGAAACGCTCACTGTAACCGACAAGAACGGCAAGGAAGTCAAGCTCACCGAGAAGAACGGCAAGTACGCCTTCACCATGCCTGCCTCCAAGGTCACGGTCACGGCGACCTTCATGGACGACAACACGATGCTGAACTTCTTCGTGGACGTCAAGGCCAGCGATTATTACTATGATGCAGTTCTCTGGGCTGCGCAAAATGGCATCACCTCCGGCACGGACGCCGAGCATTTCAGCCCCAACCAGCCCTGCACCCGTGCGCAGATCGTCACGTTCCTGTGGCGTGCTGCCGGTTCCCCCGAACCCAAGAGCATGAGCAGCTTCTCTGATGTTTCTGCGGACAGCTATTATGCTAAGGCAGTTGCGTGGGCAGTGGAGAACGGTATCACCACAGGAACGGGCGATGGCAAATTCAGTCCTGACGCCACCTGCACCCGTGCCCAGAGCGTGACTTTCCTGTTCCGTGCCATTGGTAAGCTGGTCGATAGCAAGGCAGAGTTCAGCGATGTTCTTACCGATAGCTACTATGCAAACGCTGTGGCATGGGCCGTGGAAAATGGCGTGACCAACGGCATTGGTGATGGTCTGTTCGGACCGAACAATAGCTGTACCCGTGCGCAGATCGTTACTTTCCTTTTCAGAGCCTATCAGGGCAAGTAAGAACCCAAGCGGCAGGGAGCCTCTATTGAGGCTCCCTGCCTTTCTCTGTATATCATGGAGCATGATAGCAATCAACTATGAACACATCTCCATGCGCACATTTCTCAATCCGCAAAATACTCGGGCCTGCCAATCGAGGTGAAGCCGATCTTCCCAGTCACCACCACATTATTCGCGCCACTGGCGCAGTGGATGATCATGATATTACCGCCGCTGTCAAAGCCGCAAACAATGCCGACATGGCTGTCACCCGGATAAAAGACAAGGTCTCCCGGCTGGGCGTCACTCCAAGCAATAGGCGTACAGTAGCTGTGCTGCGCAGTGGCCCCGCCGCCATGCCCAATGACGTATTGTCCACCGCTCTGGTTGTAGAATACCCAATCCACCATTCCCGAACAATCCAGTCCGAAGGGCCGCACAGTGCCGGTGGTGGAGCTACCCTCGGCTGTAACTTTCATCGGCATTCCCCAGCGGCTGTCCCAGCCAATAATCAATGACTTTCCTCCCCAGAAATAATGGACTTTGCCCAAGAGTTGATACGCCGTCAGAACTACTTGCTTGCGATTCTCGCTGAGATTGGCGGGGAGATTTTCTATGATCTTTGCCACCTCGTCGGGACTCAGTTCAATGTCCTGATAACTTCCCGTCAAAACCATGAACAGTTCCTGATATTTCGGCTGCATGAGTTCCTCTAACAATCTGCGCTGTTCCGTGTTGAATTGGTGCTCATCCGCCATTTGCAGATGCGTTTTTATTGTGACGGTGATATGCAAAATGACCGTATCCGCTTCATCTTTGCCGCCTGGTACTATTTCCGTCCAATAAGTAATGGTGTTCATGTCCCAGAAGATTTCACGAAGGATCTCCATTTTTTCTTCGGTCAGCGTAGCGACCTCATCCGGCGAAGCGTTGTCCGTGGTGGTCCGCACAGCATAAACAGCCAGCACATCCCGCCAGTTGGAGATCATGGCGGCGCTGCCAGCGTTGTCCATGTCCAGTTCGTCGTAGGGGTTCTCCGCCTTGATCTGCTCGATCCGAGCGGCGAACTCGCCGTTCAATACGCTGACAGCTTCTGGCATGGTGTAGCCGGTACCGCTGTCCTCTCCGGAGAAAAAGATCCCAAAAGGCGACACGATCAGAAGTCCAATCAGACAAATCACCAGCACCATGGCTACAACTGTGCTCCCACCAGCCGCTATTGCCGCAAGTAAGCTCTGGGCAGCGGCAATGATGGAGCGCAGCGCGCAGCCCGCCGCCTGTGCGGTTTTCTGCACCGCGGTTTCTGCCATTTTTGTCGTCTGTTGCCGCAGGGCCATCTGCATGGCTGCTTCTCTGGCAACATAATTCCCAACCGTAGCCGCATGGGCGGTGGAGGAGCGCACAGCCTGTTCGGCGGACTGCACGGCAGATTTGCCACCTTCACGGACTTTCGGCATGATCCCTGCGGCGTGCTCCGGTGCTGTCGGTTCGGGGATCCGATGCTTCTTCGGCGGCTGGATGCTGCCGCGCTCCTTGATCCTCTCCCTGCTGGGTAGCTCTCTCCCACGGGATGTGGGATATTCCGAACGCAGCGGATCACCGCGCAGATCAACCTGGTGTCGGAACCGCTGCTCTGCCCGCCTGCACTGCGCCTGCTGGCGGGACGCTTTGCGGCCCTGCTCCTGAATGAACGCCTGCTGGCCCTGCCGTTGCGGCTCCGGTGCTGCCGTCATGACCGTTTTCCGCTGTGTACTGATATAGGCATTCTTCGTCTTGACTGCCTGCTTCATAGCCGCCTGCCGTGCCTGCTCCCGCACTGGCGGTGAGGGCGCTCTTGCCCTCGCCGCGTCAGTCTCTCTGGTGCGGATGACAGGCGGCACGTCGCTGTTGGAGCTGGGGGCAGAGGCGTCACCCTGGGGTGACGCGCTCTGCTCCGTGTTTTTCTTCTTGCGCTGCTTCAGCAGTTCCTTTTCGGCGCGGTGCAGGCCACTGGCGGCGGTGTCCTCAATGGCGTCGCCGCCATATTCATCCCGCCGCCCCTGCTGGGCGGTATCCCGGAGCTGAGTCCGCAGACGCTCCGAGCCGTCATCCAACACCTTGCGCAAAAGCTCCTTTGGAGCGGATACAGCTTTCTCTTTGACACGCTCACTCAGCGCCGGTTTTTCTTTAATTTTCTCCATGGGCTATCACGCAGCCAGATCCGAGGGCTTTGTGGTCATTAAGCGGTAGAGCTTGTTCTTTGGGAAATGATCCACAAAAGGCACGATAGCGCTTCCGCACTTGATGAGTCCCCGGCCGGAGTCCACATTGGTGATGTAGGAGAGCTGGTTATCTGAGATATTCAGCAGGTGCGCCAGTTCTTCCCGATCCGTGGCCGCCTGATTCAGCATGATGAGAAATTCGCTGTTGGCCAGCATGGTGCGGGCCGTGTGGGACTGGAGCAGGTCTTCGATATTCTGGCTGATCCCCGTTCCGCAAGCCTGATACTTTCTCATACGCTTCCACAGGGTGAACAGGAAATTGGCGCTGTATTCATGCTGAAACAGCAGATAGATCTCGTCGATATAGATCCAGGTATTCCGCTTCAGCTCGCGATTACGGATGATGCGGTTGAAGATGCTGTCCAGCACCACCAGCATCCCCACCGGCAGGAGCTGCTTGCCCAGATCCCGGATATCGTAACAGAGGATGCGGGCATTGGTGTCCACATTGGTGGGCTTGGCAAAGGTGTTGAGACTGCCGTCTGTAAACAGCTCAATGGCCAGCGCCACATCCTGCGCTTCCTTTTCCGGCTGGCGGAGCAGCTCGGCGTGGAAGTCCTGCAAGGTGGGGACCGCGCCGTGATAGCCGCTGCGGATATAGTCCCGGTACACCTGCGCGGTGCAGCGGTCGATGACGGATTTTTCCTTGGCAGACAGCTTGCCTGCCCCGATGAGCTGTTCACAGAGGGAGAGCAGAAATTCAGATTTCAGCACCACGGGGTTCTCTCCGTCCCCATAGCCCTGCTCCATATCCATGGCGTTGATATGGTTGGGTGAGGTGGCGGAGATGTTGATGACCTGACCGCCCAGACCTTCGATGAGGGGGCGGTACTCCGATTCCGGATCGATGACGATGATATCGTCCTGCGTGGACAGCGCCAGTGACACCATCTCCTTCTTGGCGCTGAAGGATTTACCGGAGCCGGAGACGCCCAAAATGAATGCGTTGCCGTTGAGAAGCTGCCTGCGGTCCGCCACGATGAGATTTTTGCTGATGGCGTTCTGCCCGTAGTACACGCCGCCACGGTCCCAGATCTCCTGGGCCTTAAAGGGCATGAGGACAGCCAGCGCTTCCGTGGTCAGAGTGCGCAGGGCATCGATGCGGCGCAGGCCCAGCGGCAGCGCCGTCACCAGCCCGTCCGCCTGCTGCCAGTTCAGCGTCGTGAGCTGACAGAGGTGCTTGCGGGCAATAGACTGGAGCGTTTCCGTATCACTGTCCAGCTCTTCCTTGCTGTCTGCCAGATGCACCAGCGTTACCACGGCAAACATCATCCGCTGGTCGCGGGTGGTGAGATCGTCCAGCATCTCGCGGGTCTCCTTGCGCTGCTGCTCCAGATCGTAGGGGACAACGGCAGAAAA
>ENA-UEYD01002415-UEYD01002415.1-human-gut-metagenome-genome-assembly--contig:-NODE-2415-length-10312-cov-5.196776_pt1 | contig 10312 bp, 10 predicted proteins | sample MGYA00242907_ERZ507875 | MGnify/ENA primary metagenome ERZ507875 (study PRJEB26167, sample SAMN06115506) | human gut metagenome | host: Homo sapiens | place: China:Shandong | collected 2015-08-07...
AAATAGAAATACTGAGCAAATAAGGAAGCGTGACAAAATACGTCCTAATCAATTTTAAAATGCAACATCAACGCGGTAAATACAGGGGTTTCGAGGTTTTGTATACAGCTTGAAAAGGGGGTATCCCGTGCTTAGAATTATCCATAGGTGCCTATGGATTGCAACTGAAAATCCATAGATAAGGGTTCGACCCCGGGACCATTTTAGAAAGGAGGATAGCAGGTTCTTCAGGGGAGTCGTTTTCCGGAAATTATTTCGGGATTCATTCGATTCAAGCTATTTTTATCAAACAATTTTATATGAGTCTCCAAAAATCTTCCGGAAACATTCTTTGACGAGCATCCTCCCGCACCGGTTGGGAAGCCGGTCAAAGAATCATCACTAAGGAAGGTGAAAATTATGGATCCAGCCATTATCACACTGTGTGTCCTGGCGGTTGCAGCATTCTTGTTCGTTACCGAACTGATTCCGCTGGCAGTCACAGCTATGGCAGCTTGTACCGTTCTCGGTATTCTGGGCGTTCTTCCTGCTAAACAGGTATATGCAGGTCTGTCCAACTCCACCGTCGTTCTGTTCGGCGGTATGTTCGTCATCGGTGCTGCTATGTTCAGAACCGGCCTTGCAGAAGCAATCGGCGTTGCCGTTGTTAAAAAAGCAGGTACTGGCGAAGTTCGTCTGATGGCAGCAGTTATGCTCGTTACCATCGCTATGTCCTCTGTATCTTCCAACACCGGTACAGTTGCATGCTTGATGCCAGTAGTTATCGGTATCTGCCAGGCAGCAAAAGTTCCGGCTTCCAAGGAATTGATGCCACTGGCTATCGCTGCTAACGTCGGCGGTACCATCACCATGATCGGTACTCCGCCAAACGTTATCGTTACCGGCGCACTGGCTACAGCAGGACTCCCGACCTTCGGATTCTTCGAATTCGCTTACATCGGTATTCCGCTGTCCGTCATCATCCTCGTATGGATGCTGACCATCGGCCGTCGTATGCTCCCGGCTCACAATGCTGGCGAAATGGACGAAGAAGCAGTTCAGGCTGCTAAGGAAGAAGCAGGTGCTTCTGACGATAAGGCTCCAAAGAGCAAGACAAAGATGTGGATCTCCGGCCTCATCATGGTTGGCGTTGTAGTCTGCATGGCTCTTGAACTCCCGACCGTTCCGCTGCAGACCGCAGCAGTAACCGGCGCAATCCTCTGCGTCATCACCGGCTGCCTCAAAGAAAAAGAAGCTTATGCTGGTATCGACTGGGTAACAATCTTCCTGTTCGCTGGTATGCTTTCCGTTGCAACCGCTATGGAAAAGACCGGCGCAGGCAAACTGATTGCTGACACCGTCGTAGGTATGATGGGTGCAAACCCAAGCCCGTACCTCCTGACCGCTGTACTGTTCCTGATTTCCAACGTTCTGACACAGTTCATGTCCAATACCGCTGCTGCAGCTCTGCTTGCACCAATCGGTATCTCCATCGCACAGTCCATCGGATGCGATCCGAAACCTGTACTGATGGCACTTGGTATCGCAGCTTCCATGGCATTCGCTACACCAATGGCTACTCCGCCAAACACCCTCGTCCTCGGACCTGGTAACTTTACATTCAACGATTATGTAAAAGTTGGTGTTCCGCTCTGCCTGATTTCCTGGGTTGCCTGCGTTATCATCATCCCGATTTTCTGGCCATTCCATTAATCCGGAATGATCGTGAAGGGTCAGCGTATCTGACACGAAGAAAGGATCCGGGGCTTCCCGGGTCCGGACTTCACTTATTTTCAAGCGGCTTTGCCGCAGGCATCTTTGATGCCGTATCGTAGAAAGGTGGATTTATAGATGGAAACTCCGGGCCCACTTTCGATTTGTATCGTCAACATGGTTATTGTATTTGCTGTACTGATTGTTCTGGCTTTCATCATTCAGCTGATTCACGTTGTGGATCCAACCAAGAACAAAACTGCAAAGAAATAATTCAATAACTGGAAAATAGGAGGATACAAACATGGATGGCTTTATGAGAGCACTCGTTTCCGTATGGACAGACTCCGGCTTTGCCGCTCTGACCTGGGAAAACGTGGTTATGATTCTGGTAGGACTTGTCCTGCTGTACCTGGCAATCGCAAAAGAATATGAACCTCTTCTGCTTCTGCCAATCGCATTCGGCGATATTATGGCTAACTTCCCGAACACCGGCTTTGAAACCGATATGGGCGTTATGATGGCCATTGGATTTGGTATTAAGTATGAAATTTTCCCGCCGCTGATTTTCATGGGCGTAGGTGCCATGACGGACTTTGGTCCGCTTATCGCTAACCCGAAGACGGTTCTTCTGGGCGCTGCAGCTCAGGTCGGCGTATTCGTAGCCCTTGCAGGCGCTATGCTCCTCGGCTTCAATGTCCAGGAAGCAGCTTCCATCGGCATCATCGGCGGCGCTGATGGCCCGACCGCTATTTACCTGACAACTAAACTGGCTCCACACCTCTTGGGTGCTATCGCAGTTGCCGCTTACTCTTACATGTCCCTGGTTCCGCTGATTCAGCCACCGATCATGAAACTTTGCACCACCAAAGAACAGCGTCAGATCCGCATGGTCAACCTTCGTCCTGTAACCCACTTCGAAAAGGTTGCATTCCCGATCGTCGTTGCTATCGTAGTTTCCCTGCTTCTGCCGCCAGTAGCAGCCCTGATGGGATGCCTCTGCCTCGGCAACCTGTTTGAAGTTTCCGGTGTTACCGCTCGTCTGTCCGATACCGCTCAGAACGCACTGTGCAACATCGTTACCATTTTCCTTGCAACCGGCACAGGCCTGACCATGACCGGCGACAAGTTCCTTCGTCTCCAGACCATCGAAATCATCGTTCTCGGCCTGATCGCATTCGCAGCTGGCACCGCTGGCGGCGTACTGTTCGGCCAGATCATGAGAATCGCATCTGGCAACAAGGTAAACCCGCTGATCGGTTCCGCGGGCGTATCTGCAGTTCCGATGGCAGCTCGTGTATCTCAGGTTGTAGGTCTGAAAGACAACCCGTCCAACTACCTGCTGATGCAGGCAATGGGCCCGAACGTAGCAGGCGTTATCGGTACTGCAGTTGCTGCAGGCACCATGCTGGCTCAGTTCGGAGGCTGATCGTAAGATCATCCCGAGCAATAAAAACGCATCTCTTCGGAGGTGCGTTTTTTGTTTGCCTTTTTGTCTGCGCTGATGAATGGCTGACCGGCAGGAGAGGAAAAGAAAAGTGGAAAAAGGATCCGGAAGGGGAAAGGCGTGAAAGGGAATGAAAAGGATCCGATTTTGGAAAAATGCTGCGAGTGGTCATGGTTTTGCATTAAGGAAGTCCGGTATTATCGGACAAAGTGCACCGCTGATGGCAGATATAACCAGTCTAATGGGAATGGATATAATGAACCTTTATAGCATACTATATAAAAAATCTGATACGTAATTCTTAGGAAGACCTTAAAACTGACTGAAAAAATCTCGAAATAATACATAGCATACATATCTAACACATGGATTTGATTCACAAATGCAATAAATTCGAAAAACAAATAGATAACGATGCTATCTATTTGCAGGTACATTTTTTAAGAAAAGTTTATGTTTGCATTTGCAGACGAAAAGGGCCCGTTTTTGGAGCTCTTTTTTTTGCGTTTTTAATGCACTTGCAACCGAATATCATTTAAAATTTCAAAAATCGAAGAGGGAAATTATGTTCCGGGTGGCCGAAAAGCGTTTGAAAATTCAAACCTTGGCCGTTACAATAGGCAACAGGTGCTCACGAAATGCAAGTATCTTGCAATATCCGACAGCAGGTGTCAGATTTCATGGACTTGTATTTGTGCGATAGTGATCCCCCCCCCCGGGGGATATCCGAAAGGAGGATAGCAGGTTGACCAAAGGAGAGATGTTCCGGATGGATTTCGGGGCTCATTCAGTGTCAAGCATTTATCTTTCAATCACAATTTCATATGAGTCTTTTAATCTTTCCGGAATGAAACCGGACGACATGACTTCCACCTGAGCCGCGTCTTCCGGGGAAAACATTTTAGGAAGGTGAACATTTATGGATCCAGCTATTATCACACTGTGCGTGCTGGCAGTCGCTGCTTTCCTGTTTGTTACCGAACTGATTCCGCTGGCTGTTACCGCAATGGCAGCCTGCACCATGCTCGGTATTCTGGGAGTTCTCCCGGCAAAACAGGTTTACGCAGGTCTTTCCAACTCCACAGTCGTACTCTTCGGCGGCATGTTCGTTATCGGCGCTGCTATGTTCAAGACTGGCCTTGCTGAAGCAATCGGCATCGCAGTCGTTAAGAAGGCGGGCACAGGAGAAATCCGTCTGATGGGCGCTATCATGCTCGTTACGATCATCCTGTCTTCCGTTTCCTCCAACACCGGTACTGTTGCGTGCCTGATGCCAGTTATCGTCGGCATCTGCCAGGCAGCTAAAATCCCGGCTTCCAAGGAATTGATGCCTCTGGCAATTGCTGCTAACGTCGGCGGCACCATCACCATGATTGGTACTCCGCCAAACGTCATCGTTACCGGCGCACTGTCCGCAGCAGGACTTCCGACCTTCGGATTCTTTGAATTCGCATACATCGGCATTCCGCTGTCCGCTATCATTTTCTTCTGGACACTCTTCGTAGGCCGTCACTTCCTGCCAGACAAATCTGCAGGTGCTATGGACGAAGAAGCAGTCAAGGCTGCTAAAGAAGAAGCAGGCGCAGGCGATGACAATGCTCCAAAGAGCAAAACAAAAATGTGGATTTCCGGTCTCATCCTGATTGGCGTCGTACTCGCTATGGCTCTGGAACTCCCGACACTTCCACTGCAGACTGCTGCCGTTACCGGCGCAATCCTCTGCGTCATCACTGGATGCCTCAAGGAAAAAGAAGCTTACGCTGGTATTGACTGGGTAACAATCTTCCTGTTCGCTGGTATGCTTTCCGTTGCAACCGCTATGGAAAAGACCGGCGCAGGCAAGCTGATCGCTGACACCGTTGTCAACATGATGGGTGACAATCCGAACCCGTACGTCCTGACCGCTGTACTGTTCCTGATCTCCAACGTTCTGACACAGTTCATGTCCAACACTGCATCTGCAGCACTCCTGGCACCAATCGGTATTTCCATCGCTCAGGAAGTAGGATGCGATCCGAAACCAGTACTGATGGCACTTGGTATCGCAGCTTCCATGGCATTCGCAACACCAATGGCTACTCCGCCAAACACCCTGGTACTTGGACCTGGCAACTTTACATTTAACGATTATGTAAAAGTCGGCGTTCCGATGTGCGTGCTGTCTCTTGTAGTCAGCGTTATCATCATCCCGATCATGTGGCCATTTCATTAATTGTGAATCGTCCTTGAAGGGCAAGATGCTTCTGCATCTGACGAAGGAGGGGTCCGGATTTTCCCGAATCCCTCCTTCCTTGTTTTAAGCGGCTCTGCCGCGGGCATCCTTAGATGCCTTATCGTAGAAAGGTGGATTAATACATGGCAACTCCAAGCCCGCTTTCCATTTGTCTCACCAACATGGTAATCGTGTTCGCCGTTCTGATTTTCCTGGCGTTCGTTATCCAGCTCATTCATGTTATTGACCCGACAAAGGCAAAGAAAAAATAATCAAATAGGAGGATACTAAATATGGACGGCTTTATGAGAGCACTTGCTTCCGTATGGACAGACTCTGGCTTTGCCTCTCTGACCTGGGAAAACATTGTTATGATTTTAGTAGGACTTGTCCTGCTGTACCTGGCAATTGCAAAAGAATATGAACCTCTTCTGCTTCTGCCAATCGCATTTGGTTGTATTATGGCCAACTTCCCGAATACCGGTTTCGAAACCGATATGGGGGTTATGATGGCAATTGGTTTTGGTATTAAGTATGAAATTTTCCCGCCGCTGATTTTCATGGGCGTAGGCGCAATGACAGACTTTGGTCCGCTTATCGCTAACCCGAAGACCATGCTCCTGGGCGCAGCTGCTCAGATCGGCGTATTCGTAGCACTGGCTGGCGCTATGGCTCTTGGCTTCAATGTTCAGGAAGCAGCTTCCATCGGTATCATCGGTGGTGCTGACGGCCCGACCGCTATTTACCTGACAACTAAACTGGCTCCACATCTGCTGGGTGCTATCGCAGTTGCCGCTTACTCTTACATGTCCCTGGTTCCGCTGATTCAGCCGCCAATCATGAAGCTCTGCACCACAAAAGCACAGCGCTCCATTAAGATGGTCAACCTTCGTCCGGTTACCCGTTTCGAAAAGGTTGTATTCCCGATTGTCGTAGCAATTGTCGTTTCTCTGCTTCTGCCGCCAGTAGCAGCCCTGATGGGATGCCTCTGCCTTGGCAACCTGTTTGAAGTTTCCGGTGTTACCGCTCGTCTGTCCGATACCGCTCAGAACGCACTGTGCAACATCGTTACCATTTTCCTTGCAACCGGCACAGGCCTGACCATGACCGGCGACAAGTTCCTTCGTCTCCAGACCATCGAAATCATCGTTCTCGGCCTGATCGCATTCGCAGCTGGCACCGCTGGCGGCGTACTGTTCGGCCAGATCATGAGAATCGCATCTGGCAACAAGGTAAACCCGCTGATCGGTTCCGCGGGCGTATCTGCAGTTCCGATGGCAGCTCGTGTATCTCAGGTTGTAGGTCTGAAAGACAACCCGTCCAACTACCTGCTGATGCAGGCAATGGGCCCGAACGTAGCAGGCGTTATCGGTACTGCAGTAGCAGCCGGCACCATGCTCGCACAGTTCGGAGGCTAAGACTAGAATTCTTCGGTCTTATCGCATAAAAGCATATCGCTTATAACGAAATCCGCAGAAAGAAGAGACTTCCGTCTCCGATTTCTGCGGATTTTTATTTCTAATAATTTTTTAGATTTTGACGGTTTTTGTCACTTTTATTGTCAACTTTGCATAGATTGCGACGTTTTTACTGAGAACGATTTTGATGATAATTATTATCACTAGCCGAATTAATAAATAGATAGCTATGAAATGAAAATATTTAATCTGATTTCAGGAAAATAGAAAGTATAAGATGGAAATGCTTAGCAATTATATAGCATCCTAAGATATAGATACCTATATTTTATTGCATAGTATACGACAGATACGCTTAATGATGCTGCACCGGTCCAGAAAGCCGTTGATGGGCACACCGTCCGCCTTCATTTCCTCCAGCAGGTCCCGCAGGGCCGTTTCGTCCAGCATGGCATAGCCGAAGTGGTTCTCGATCTTCAGTTCAAAGCCCTCATAATCCGGCTGCAGCGAAGCCAGCAGCCGGGCGCACAGGCCCTTGTCCAGCGGGGCGGCGCTGCGCAGGGTAAAAATGACCTGCTGGCTCTGCCGCAGCATGCGGGCATGTTCCACGATCACCTGCCCGAAGCAGGACGCAAACGCCGGGTCCGCCATGAACTGCGGCCAGAGCTGGGAAACGAGTGGTGTCACGGGTGATACTCCTTTTTATACAGCACAAACTGCCGCGCCTGTGTCCGCAGGCGTGGCAGCAGAGAAAATACAGTGTTTACAGTTTATAGATCTCGTCCATGAACTGGTCCAGAATGTTGTCACCGGTGAGCTTTTTCACCGGCTTGCCGTGGAGGAACAGCACGGCTTCGCCCTTGCCGCCGGCAATGCCGATGTCGGCCTCCCGGGCCTCACCGGGGCCGTTGACCACGCAGCCCATCACGGCCACCTTAATGGATTTCTTGTAGCCCTGCAGCCGCTTTTCCACCTCGTTGGCGATCTCGGTGCAGGGGTACTGGGTGCGGCCGCAGGTGGGGCAGGTGATGACCTCCGGCCCTGCCACCGGGAAGCCCACGGCCCGCAGGATGTTGTAACCGGCTTCCACTTCCTTTTCCGGCTCGGCGGCCAGCGAAACGCGAATGGTGTCGCCGATGCCCTCCAGCAGCATGCCGCCGATGCCCATGCCGCTCTTGAGCAGGCCCATCTGGTAGGTGCCGGCCTCGGTCACGCCCACATGCAGTGGGTAGTCGGTGACGGCACTCAGCTGGCGGTAAGCCTCCATCATGCGGGGCACGTTGGAGTTCTTGATGGAGATGACGATGTTGTTGAAGTCGAACTTTTCCAGCAGGTGGACATGGTACAGAGCGCTCTCCACCATCGCTTCCGGCACAGGTGCGCCGTACTTAGCGAGGATGTGCTTTTCCAGACTGCCGCCGTTGACGCCGATGCGGATGGGGATATTTTTCTGCTGGCAGGCATCCACGACCGCCTTCACGCGGTCATCGTCGCCGATGTTGCCCGGGTTGATGCGGATCTTATCCACGCCCACATCGGCGCAGGCAATGGCAGCCTTGTAGTCGAAGTGGATGTCTGCCACGATGGGGATATTCACGGCGTTCTTGACGGCCTCGATGCACTTGGCGTCTGCCGCGCTGGGACAGGTCACGCGCAAAATCTGACAGCCTGCCGCTTCACAGCGCTTTGCCTGCGCCACGTTCCCCTCGATGTCCTCCACCGGGACGTTCAGCATGGTCTGCACGGCAATGGGATTCTTGCCGCCGATGGTCACATTTCCGATCTTCACTTCACGTTTCAGCTGCCGCATGGTTTTACCCCTTTCAAACTGCTCCGGTCACGAGCCGGACGATGTCATTGTACGTTGCAAAGAGCATCAGGCCGAACAGCAGCGCAAAGGCTGCGACGGTCAGACTGCTCTGGATTTTTTCCGGCACTGCATGGCCGGTGACTGCCTCGATGAGCAGGAATACGATCTTGCCGCCGTCCAGCGCCGGGAACGGCAGCAGATTGAATACGCCGAGGTTGATGGTGATAAGCACCAGCAGCTCAGCCACATCCTCCCAGCCGTAGCTTGCGGCCTGACCGATAGCGGTCACGATGCCCACTGGGCCGGACAGGTCGTTGATGCTCTCGCGGCCCCGCAGAAGGTCGGCCAGCGAAGTATAGATGATGCGTCCATAGTAGATAACGCTGTTGGCCGACTCTTTCAGGACGTTCAGCGGTGTTTTTTTGAGGCCGTAGACTGTGAAGCCCAGTGTCATGTGGGTCTGGCCCTGCTCATCCTGCCAAGTGTCGAACTGGACGTCCGGCAGCTCCACGAGCTTGCCGTCCCGGCGGACGGTGAAGTCTGCGCGGTAGCTCTCGGTGCGCATAAGCTCGTAGAGCATATCGTTGGCCACGAAGCAGTGCCGCCCGTTGACGGCCACGATCTCGTCGCCGGCCTGCAGGCCGGTCTGGCCACAGAGGGCGTTGTCCTCCACGGCATAGATGACCTTGCTGGTGATCGGCTCACTGCGCAGTGAGATGAGGAGCAGCAGCACCACGAAACCCAGCACGAAGTTCATCACCGCGCCTGCCGCCATCACCAGCATCCGCTGCCAGACAGCCGCCTCGTTCAGCGGCTTGCCTGTCCGCTGCGCCAGCACCTCCGGCGGGATGTTCGGGCCGTCATCGTCCTCGCTTCCACCCTCGGCCTGTTCGCTCTCAGGGCTTTCCTCCCCTTCCAGCGCCACAAAGCCGCCTACGGGCAGGAGCCGCAGGGTGTACTGCGTGCCTTTGCGATAGGTCTTGATGAGGGTCGGACCCATGCCAATGGAAAACTCGTTGACCTGGACCCCGCAGAGCTTTGCCACTGCAAAATGGCCGAACTCGTGGATGGCGATGACCGCGCCGAAGATGAGCAGCGCGGCTGCAAAGGTGATGAAAACTGACATTATTTCTCCTATATTACAGATGTGCTCTCACGAATGCACGGGCCATACGGTCACACTCATACACATCCGCGAGGCTGTAGTCGCCGCCGAAGCTGTCGCTGTCCACGACAGCCTCCACCAGACGGCCGATGTCGAGGAAGCCGATCTTATCCTCAAGGAAGAGCTTGACGGCCTCCTCGTTGGCACCGTTGGCGGCGCAGGGGCCTAGACCGCCCTTCTTGATAGCCTTCTTGCAGGCGGCGAGGCAGCGGAAAGTCTCCTCGTCGGCCACATCGAAGGTCAGCAGCTTGAGGGTGGTGAAGTCCAGCTCCGGCACGACGCCCGGCACACGGGCTGGATAGGTCAGCGCATACTGGATGGGGATGCGCATATCCGGCACACCCAGCTGGGCGATGATGGAGTTGTCGCTGTACTGCACCGCCGAGTGGACGATGCTCTGGCGCTGGACAACGATTTGAATTTTCTCCGGAGGCAGACCGAACAGCCACACAGCCTCGATGAGCTCGAGGCCCTTGTTCATCAGAGTGGCACTGTCGATGGTGATCTTTGCACCCATGTTCCAGTTGGGGTGCTTGAGGGCATCGGCCTTGGTCTTGCCCCGCAGCTC
>ENA-UEYD01002426-UEYD01002426.1-human-gut-metagenome-genome-assembly--contig:-NODE-2426-length-10272-cov-4.427366_pt1 | contig 10272 bp, 10 predicted proteins | sample MGYA00242907_ERZ507875 | MGnify/ENA primary metagenome ERZ507875 (study PRJEB26167, sample SAMN06115506) | human gut metagenome | host: Homo sapiens | place: China:Shandong | collected 2015-08-07...
AATGCTTGCTGCATTTAAATACAATTCCTTCGTTCAATATCTTTTCTATATCCATACAATGATTTTCTAAAATGATTCTTAATTTATTTTTTAGGAACTAATTTCACATGATTTCCAGTTTTTGTACAGACCAGTGTGCGCTTCAGCAAGTTACCGGTTTTCATATCAAAAAGAAGTCCCGGATTAAGGTGCTGTCCATTTATTCTGATCTCAAAATGCAAATGTTCGGTTGTAGCCCGTCCTGTACGTCCCGTTAGGGCAATAGGTTGGCCAGCCTTTACAGTATCTCCCGCTGCCACCATATTCTTTGAATTATGACTATAAATGGTTTCGATTCCATTGTCATGACGTACAACTATCACTTTGCCATATCCACCATAATGTTTAGCCATACGCACAACACCATCGAAGACACAACGGATAGTATCGTTGGCACAGGTTTTAATATCCGAACCACTATGTCCTCCACGAGCACCGTATGCCGATATAACCTTTCCTTTCGGAAGAGGGAAACACCACATCGAATCGGACAAGTTTTCCAGATGAATCTCAAAACTATTTCCGTTTGCAAAAAGCTCCGGAGTCTTTACACGAATGTGATTACGCTCCATTACCGAAAAAGATCGTACAATCGGATCGGACGCATACATCAATGACATACACCCTATCCATCCCAAAAGCAATAAAACGACGTGTATTCTTAGTTTCATCATTCGAAATATACAATTTTCACTTCCTGAGCCTCAGCAAATTCTTTTAGTAAATCGACCATATAAGTTACATTTTCTTCCAGTCCTTCGCTTCCACTATATCCATTCATTATAGCAAGCAGGTGTGTAGTACCTTCGCTTATTTTGGTCCGTTCGTTATCGCTGGTAGGAGTACCTACACCACCTACAGCATCACGATATACAGGCATGCCTTCGATATTCAGTTCTCCTCGGCCTATTCCTTCGTAAGGTTCTCCCGCTTTTCCTATACCTAATACCAGACGGTCACCTTGTATTTTATCCAGATCAAATCCGCCAATGGAATGTCCACTGTATATGGAAGCCAGATTAATCAAATCGACCAGGGTATCTATCTGATACAAAGGAATACCCCTCAATATACGGCGACACAAGGCTTCTGAAGAAGGACGATAGCGACTGGGGGCTTTTCCACATTTTTTATAAGCCTGCCGGGTTGCCTGAATGGCCGGCATTTCTTTGATGGAGTCGGTGGTATATTTAGAACGGTATAACACAGTAAACTCGTCAATACGTTTCCACAATTCCTCATTATAGGCAGTATTTTTTACAGTTGCAAAAACAGCTGCACACCGACCTTGAGGCCGAGCCTGTTTCAGCTCTTCAGATACTTCTATCACTAAATTCTTCATTGTATACTGATTTATTATTTCTAAAAACAAAAGCCTCCAGACAAATATAAGTCAGGATTAAACCGATTTCAACATAATGCCTGACAAAATACGTCCCGAAGCTATACCTTGCCTGCGTGCCGAGAAAAAATCGGCATTTTCTTTCCACGTACAAATACCACTTAGCTCTATATTTGATGGGAGTACACCAAAATCAAGCAGCTGCATACGGTTTGCTTCCCACAAATCAATATGCCACTTTTCCTGACGCGATGCTATACGCTGCATATCGAATCCCTGCTGTTCGAAGCAAGTATAGACCTCATCACCTACCTCAAAAGCTTCCAGTGATATGCTAGGACCTATACAGGCTACAACATCCTTCCCCTGTGTTCCATACGTACGGTTCATTACCTGCAACGTTTCGGTTATGATACGTGCTACCGTACCTCTCCATCCTGCATGTATGGCAGCAACCACACCCTGCTTTGTATCGAAACACATTACCGGAACACAATCGGCAGTCGACACACAGATACACTTGCCAGGAACGTCAGTAACCAACGCATCCACACCTTCCAGCAAAGAAGCTCGCAAACTCTCCGGCTGTTTACAGAATTCTCTATCAACAACCCGAACCTCTGCACGATGTACCTGATGTGGAATAACCAGTTCTTTCTCTGTACCAGGTAATAAAGAGCACAGCAGACTTCTGTTTTTCAATATGTTCTCCATAACATCGCCGCAATAGTTGTTGCAATTAAACGAAGCATATTCTCCTGTACTATATCCTCCGTGGCGAGTTGTAGAGAAACAAAAAATGCCGGGGTACGATTTCATTAAACCATACTCCAACATTCTTTTATCTTCTGAATAGTGAATCATTACTTCTGTGGTTCGTCGTCCCAATCTATTTCCTCGTATTCGTAGTCGAAATCTTCATCGTCGTCAGCATCTTCATATTCGAAATCGAAGTCTTCATCTTCACCCATATCCTTCAATTCCTGCTGAAGCTTAGTAACATCTTTTGCACGATGCACAATAGACGCCTGACGAAGTCCTTCCAGGCGGTTACTGTCTTTATTCAATTCCTCCCACAATATATCTTTCAACTGCTGAATTCCGATATTGGCAACAGAAGAAATAAATACATAAGGTATATTTTCAGGCAATGTAGGTGTCAGCATTTCTATCAGCTCTTCATCCAGCATATCACATTTAGTGATAGCAAGTACCCGCTGCTTGTCAAGCATCTCCGGATTGAACTTAGCCAGCTCGTTCAGCAAGATATCATATTCACGGCGAATATCATCAGCATCACCGGGAACCATAAAGAGCAACAACGAGTTACGTTCAATATGCCGCAGGAAACGAAGTCCGAGCCCCTTACCTTCACTTGCACCTTCTATAATACCCGGTATATCTGCCATCACAAAAGACTTGCCTTCACGATAAGAAACGATACCCAGGTTCGGTTCCAGTGTAGTAAACGGATAATTGGCTATTTTCGGACGCGCAGCCGAAACTGTAGATAGAAGAGTGGATTTTCCGGCATTCGGAAAACCGACCAGACCAACATCTGCCAATAGTTTCAATTCCAAAATAACAGTCATTTCCTGCATCGGCTCACCAGGCTGTGCAAAGCGTGGAGCCTGACGGGTTGCCGTACGGAAATGCCAGTTTCCTAAGCCTCCACGACCACCTTTCAGCAGAATGACTTCTTGTCCGTCGTCAGTAATATCGCATACATATTCGCCTGTTTCTGCATTGTAAACGACAGTACCGCACGGCACTTCAATAACCTTGTCTGCACCATCTTTACCGAAACTTTTGTTCTTCGAGCCATTACCACCATGTTCAGCAAACACGTGACGCTCGTACTTCAGGTGTAGCAAAGTCCAGTAATTGCGGTTTCCCCGCAAGATAACATGACCTCCTCTACCACCGTCGCCACCGTCAGGACCTCCGTTGGGCATATACTTTTCACGGCGCATGTGTACCGATCCGCGCCCTCCCTTACCGGAGCGGCAGTAGATTTTTACATAATCAACAAAATTCGATTCAGCCATAATATTTCTTTGAAAAATTAAATGAGTCAACCGTCTGTCTGACGGTTTTACTTAATGCAATCGAGATTGCACTGTCTGTTACAAAAAAGAGAACGAGAAACCTCCAAACGGAAGTTTTCTCATTCTCCGTTTTTCATATCTTCAATTAGAGTTTATCGATAGCAGAGCAAATATCTGCAAAGATACCATCCATAGAACCCAAGCCATTGATGTGGCAATATTTGCCATCATTCTTGTACCAGTCAATCAGAGGAGCAGTCTGAGAATGATAAACTACCAAACGTTTCTTGATAGTTTCTTCATTATCGTCAGCACGACCAGATTCCTGTCCACGTTTGATCAGACGAGTCATCAGTTCATCTTCCGGAACTTCCAGGTCAAGCATGATAGAAACTTCCTGACCGCGTACTTTCAACATTTCTTTCAAAGCTTCTGCCTGAGCGATTGTACGTGGAAAGCCATCGAAAATAACACCTTTGCTATCCTTGAAGCTATCGAATACGCTAGCCAGGATATCTATCATCAAAGCATCTGGAATCAACTGACCGTTGTCGATATATCCTTTGGCAGTTTTACCCAGTTCTGTACCATTCTTGATTTCTGCACGCAAAACGTCACCAGTAGAGATGTGGTTCAAACCATATTTCTCTACGATACGAGCACTCTGAGTTCCTTTACCTGAACCCGGTGCGCCGAAAATTACAATGTTCAACATCTTTATTACCTTTTATTTTAATTATGAATAATTATTCTATCACAGTATACACAGTATAAATATCACGATAGTTTCGTCCCAGTCCGTCGTAGTCAAGTCCATATCCTACGATAAAGTCATTAGGAATGTTCATTGCCACATAGTTAATGTCAAGCTCAACCTTCAGCTTATCCGGCTTAACCAGCAATGTAGCAATTTTAATGTCTTTCGGACCGCGGGCACGCAATGTTTCTACCAGCTGCTTCATAGTCAGTCCCGTATCGACAATATCTTCTACAATCACCACTGTACGTCCCGTGATATCATCACCCAAACCAACCAGTTCTTTCACTTTACCGGTAGAAGAAGTACCTTCATACGAAGCCAGTTTTACGAAAGAAACCTCACAAGGCATAGTCAAGTGCTTCATCAGATCAGCCGTAAACATGAATGAACCATTCAACACACTTATGAAAAGCGGATTGGTTCCCGGCAAATCACGATTGATTTCATCTGCTACACGAGCCACTTCCTTCATTATTTGCTCCTCAGGAATAAAAGTCTTAAAGCGTTTATCTTTGATCTGAATTACACTCATAATATATAAGTTTATAAAATTGGGACAAAAATACGAATTATCCCTCAAACTTCTATACTTTTTTCGTACTTTTACCGACAAATAGCTATTTAGAAAAAAGATGAAAATACTTAGTTGCACTCAGCAAAAACAGGCGGACGCATATACAATCACCCAAGAAAACATACTTTCCATCAATCTGATGGAAAAAGCAGCCTCGCTGCTAACTGATGAAATTTGCCGTCGTTGGGATAAATCTCACCGAATAATCATATTTGCAGGCTCTGGAAACAACGGAGGAGATGCCGTTGCCGTAGCACGCATGCTGTTCCTGAAAAATTATACAGTAGAAGTATATCTGTTCAATATCACCGGAGTCTTGTCGGACGATTGCATGAAGAATGTACAGCGCCTGCAAGAATGCGGATTCCCTAACTATCACGAAATCAGTAACAGCTTCGACCCACCTCAGCTGACAAAAGATGACATCGTGATAGACGGACTTTTCGGTTCAGGACTGAACAAACCGTTAAGTGGTGGATTCGCATCGGTAGTGAAATACATCAATGCTTCACAAGCTACGGTTGTATCCATCGACCTGCCTTCCGGATTGATGGGAGAAGACAACTCAAACAATATCCGCCAGAACATCATACGGGCTGACCTGACATTAAGTATCCAGTTGCCGAAACTGTCTTTCCTGTTTGCCGAAAATGAAGACATCGTAGGCGAATGGAAAGTACTGGATATAGGCATCAGCAAAAACTTCATAGAAGAAGCCTCTACTCCGTACTTCATCACTGAAGCAAATGAAATACGCCAGCTGATCAAGCCTCGCAGCCGTTTCGCACATAAAGGCAATTTCGGACACGGCCTGCTGATTGCCGGCTCATACGGTATGGCAGGAGCTTCCATATTAGCTGCCCGTGCATGCCTGCGTTCGGGTATAGGCTTACTGACAGTTCATACTCCTGTCCGCAACCATGACATTGTACAGACCAGTGTACCCGAAGCAATGGTACAAAACGATGTACACGAACTCTATTTTGCCGAGCCCGTAGACTTGGATAACTTCCAGGCACTGGCTATCGGTCCGGGAATCGGTCAGGAAGAAGAAACCGCACTCGCTACATTCGACCAGCTGAAAGAATGTTTCATTCCTCTGGTTCTCGACGCTGACGCACTGAACGTATTCAGTACACACCGTAATTACCTGAACCGGATTCCGAAACGGACAATCCTGACACCGCATATCGGAGAACTGGAACGTATTATCGGAAGATGCAACAACAGTTTCGAACGTCTGACCAAAGCCAAAGAGCTTTCTGCCTATCTGCAATGTTACATTGTACTGAAAGGAGCTTACACTGTAGTTATTACCCCCGAAGGCAACTGCTACTTCAATCAGACAGGTAATCCGGGCATGGCAACAGGAGGAAGCGGTGACGTACTGACCGGTATCATCCTCGCCCTGCTGTCGCAAGGATATTCACAGGAAAACGCTTGCCGTATAGCCGTATACGTACATGGTCTGGCAGGTGATATTGCCCGCAAACGTGTAGGAGAAATCAGCCTGACAGCAGGCGATATCATTGAAGCCCTACCCGAAGCATGGAAAAACATTACAGAAACTAAATAACAAACCATTATGAACAGAACGATTATTGCATTGGGATTGTTGGCATGCTCAACACACATTGCAGCACAGGATGTAAATATATACACACCGGGCACAGACGAAGGCATCGTATACTTTCTGCCTAAAACAGCTCTGGAAGTAAATATTATAGCCACACGCATAAGCTATCAGCCGGGAGAGCTATGCCAGTATGCCAATCGTTACCTGCGCATGAACAATGTAAATCCTCAACCGGAAACATACTGGGAAATCAAACAGATTGACGTTCGCTCTATCGGAGTTCCCGATTCTACCAAAGCATATATCATCAAGCTGAAAGATAAAAGTACCTTATCAAATATTGAGCTGACAGAAAGCGGGATAGCCAAGGCTATAAATACCACTTTTCCTAAAGAATACGAACAGCAGCAAGGATACGAACTGGAGAAACCTCTTCCACATGAAAGTACACGCAAGTACATGACAGAAGAGATCCTGATGGCAGGTTCGACAGCGAAAATGGCGGAACTGACAGCTAAGGAAATTTACAATATCCGCGAAAGCAAGAATTTGATCTTGCGAGGACAAGCTGACACCATGCCTAAAGACGGAGCTTCACTCAAGCTGATAATGGACAATCTTGACAAACAGGAAAAGGCACTTACACAAATGTTCGCCGGAACAACCGATCGCGAAGACAAGGTATTTACCGTACTTGTTACTCCGGAAGACAATACAAAAGATAAAATCGTATTGCGTTTCTCACGCCTGTTAGGAGCCTTGTCTACCGACAACCTGGCTGGTGATCCTATATATATCAGCATGAACAGTACAGCTCCTATACCAGCTCAGACCGATGACAGCAAGAAGAAAAAGAAACCAGAGGGAGCTATCTATAACATTCCGGGCAAAGGAAATGTTTCTGTAAGCTACCAAGGAAAAAAATATTTCGAAAAAGACCTTCCTATTACTCAGTTTGGTTCTACAGAGGTTTTGGTAAATGAGCTTTTCAACAAGAAAATAAACACACGAGTAGTGTTTAACCCCGAAACCGGAGCAATTCTGAAAATAGATAAAGACTAACTAGCAGTCGTTATCCTGAAATAAATAAAACCGGCAGGATTCTGTTCATTCAGAAATCCTGCCGGTTTTATTTATTTCGTCACTCAACCGCCCTGATCGTTACTTGATATTAGCTTCTTCCAGCTTATATCCAAATTTCTTGTCGGCTACCTTCAAAGCGAAAGCAATAATCAGCGACAATACTGCAATACCTGTAAATATACACATCGGTAATGTATAGTCGTACAGATTAGCTCCATTTGCCTTTCCTACCACACAATACTTATCCAATACGATACCAATCAATGTCGGTATTCCCCACAATCCGATATTCTGAATAAAGAATATCAACGCGTACGCAGTACCCAACTGGTGAGCAGGGAATATTTTAGCAACCGAAGGCCACATAGCAGAAGGTACCAGCGAGAAGGCAATACCCAGCACAATCATCAATACGATAGCAATCCAAGAGCTTGTAATGAAAGGCAACGCATATATACAGTGTACAGCAATCAGCATAGCTGCACCAAGCATCATGATAGAAGCAGCTTTTCCTCGCTTATCTACCATACCACCAAACACCGGAGTAAGGAACAAAGCTCCTAAAGCAGGAAGTCCGGCAAAGAATCCGGCAACACTTTCATCAATACCATATTTACTGATCATCAGCTCGGAAGCAAATTTCTGGAACGGGAATACGCATGAGTAAAACAATACGCAAAGCAAGGCTATCAACCAGAATCCCGGATTAGAAAGAATCTTGGCAACATCCTTGAATGAGAATTTTTCTTCCGGAGAATTATCAACTTCAGCTTCAATCTGGCGATCCAGTTTCTTATCAAGAACAGAGAAAGCAAAGAAAGCTATCAATCCACCTATCAGACAGATCAGACCCACCAGCACCGGAGTTGTAATCTCATACGCACGTGCCATCGGAATAGCAACTGCATAAGCGGCCTGCGAACCTACACGTGCCAGCGCAACCTGTACTCCCATGGCTGTTGCCATTTCTTTTCCGCGGAACCATTTGGCAATCATCTTCGTAACTGTGATACCTGCTACTTCAGCTCCTACACCAAAGACAGAATAACCAGCCGATGCAACAAACACACTTACTTTATATCCCAGAATTGTGCCTGTAGCATCTGCCATACCCGTCATAGCATAATACTCCAGTCCTGTACCCAATACCATCAGAATAGTAGCCAGCTTTCCGGTAAACCGAATACCAAAACGGTCAAGAATCAGCCCACCCCATATCAGCATCAAAAAGAAAACATTCAGGAAGCTATAAGCTCCGGTAAAAAGTCCGAACTCACTACTATCCCACTTCAAATCGGTTTCAAGCATCGTCTTCAGCGGTGCAACCACATCGTTCACATAATATGCCGCCATCATCGTGAAGGCAACAATTGCCAGCGCTCCCCAGCGAATAGCCCGGGAATCATTCAGTTTTTTAAGATTCTGTTCTTTCATCTATTTTTTATCTATTTTTTATATATTTCTTAAAAATGCGACAAAGATACGTTTTTTTTCATCGTTTCTATTTCATTTTTCAAAATATATTCTAACTTTGTAACAGAACGTAACACACATTATATAAGTAAAACGCGTGCAAGGTTCATTACAATTTTAATTTACCAACTAATAAAATCAACCATGAAAAAAACAAAACTTACGGTTCTCTGCGCCATAATGAGCGGAAGCCTATTATTTTCTTCCTGCATCGGTTCTTTCGGACTGTGGAGCAAATTGAAAGATTGGAATCAAGGACTTGGCAATAAATTTGTAAACGAAATCGTATTTTTGGCTTTCCACATCGTTCCGGTGTACGAAGTTGCTTATTTTGCCGATGTACTGGTTTTGAACTCTATTGAATTCTGGTCAGGTTCTAACCCTATAGCACAGGTAGGCACTGAAAAGACAGTACAAGGAGAAAACGGAGAATACCTGGTACGTACAAATGCCGATGGCTATACCAACATCAAGAAAGGTGAAGAAGACAAACCTTTAGATTTGGTTTACAACAAAGAAAAACGTACATGGAACGCCGTTGCCGACGGACAGACATTCGAACTGATAACCATGAATGAAGACGGCACTATTACATTTAAGCAGAAAGACGGCACTCCGATGACCGTTACTCCTGACATGATGGGTATGTCGGTTGCGAGAGCAGCTCAAAACAATTCATTATTCTTTGCAGCAAGATAACTTCCAAAAGAAGCAAAATCATAACAAAAACGCAGAACTGTCATAAAGATAAGTTCTGCGTTATTTTTTAGGGGCATTCAGTAAATGTCTCTAAAAATAAGATGGCATATGAAGTGATACTGGCCTATTATCTTCATATGCCATTATTATTAGCATTTTTTTCGTATTTTCTCACATAATTTTATCTGACAGGACATAACGCTCTGGAAGAAGTGTGATGACTTACCTCTTCTGATTCTGTGAATAAAACCATGTCATGCTGCTTTAGCAGTTTTGTTCCTGATTTTTTCTATCATCAGTATGGCATTTGCCGTATGTATTCCGAAAAAAATCCACAGGATTTCCGTTTTCCTGTTCCGTGCCTTTATCCTTGAGAGCGAGTAATGTTGTTTTTGAGTGCCGAAGCTTCCTTCAAGCCGGGTGGCCCTTTCTTTTGAAAGTTCACTTCTGAGCATTTTTCTCAAGGATTCATCTTTGGCTGCCCTTCCCTTACGCACAAAAGATGTGGATATTCCATATTTCGTACAGAACTTTCTGTTGGCGTTATTGGCGATAGAAGAGGCTGAAGGAGTGGGTATCCATCTGGACTATGAGGTGCCGATGGAAGGAAGTAATGTGTGGTATGACGGATGGGTGATCCCTAAGTATGCTAGAAATAAAAAGGCTGCCAGTTATTTT
>ENA-UEYD01002433-UEYD01002433.1-human-gut-metagenome-genome-assembly--contig:-NODE-2433-length-10253-cov-25.992531_pt1 | contig 10253 bp, 8 predicted proteins | sample MGYA00242907_ERZ507875 | MGnify/ENA primary metagenome ERZ507875 (study PRJEB26167, sample SAMN06115506) | human gut metagenome | host: Homo sapiens | place: China:Shandong | collected 2015-08-07...
GGTATAACAGATTTTTCCTATAATGAAGTAGCCTTTCATTTGAAACCTCAGAAATCATTATTTACCGCTCAGTTTAAAATGTTGACTGAAAAAGAGAAAGAAGATTACCTGGAGTTGGAAATGCCTGAAAGCGTCTGCAAATTTAGCGGTGAGGTGAAAGTGGATAAGTTTTTTCACCTGAATATCAACGGGAGTAAGAAGATAAGGAATGAATTGAAACGTGAGTTTTGGTATGATTTCGCCAGATTTCATGATGACTGTATTTTCCGGGCAAATAGAATGGGCGAACATGTTACTTCCGAAGATGTCATGTCTGATTTCATTGTTTTGTACGATATAGACATGAAAAGATTTGAGAGCATGATGCGATATTGGTGGAGAATCAAATCCAGAATGAAGTCTGACATCAAAGTGAGAAAAGAAGAGCTTGAGTCGAGAACCGGAAGAATCTGTATATACACGCCATAAATTTATACATGAATAGTAATAAATAAAAGTTAAAGAAACGAAGATAGTTGGTGCGATTTGTCAGTAACTTTGTCCCCCGCCATTTTCACCCCCCCAAAAACAACACATAAATCATGAATTGCAGCGAGAATTATTACGAGTTGATAGGCAGCATTGAAGCTTATCCGGACGACGCGGTTACGTTTTCCCGCCCGTTCAATATTGAGAAGAAAAGTGACAAACCTGATTTTTCTGTGTCGGGCGACCGTAAGATTTCCATTCAGATGAAACCGAAATCGGGGAGCCTGAAGGAGAGCGCGGAAACCAGCGTGGCCGGCGACTCTTACGAAGTGACGGTGAGTTGGGAGGTAGAGAGGGTGACGCAAGAAACCTATTTACAGCTTGAAACGCTGAAAAACAGCACTAACCATTTGATTGTAAGAACATTTGGCGACGGTGAAATGTTTGTGCGTGCCGTGAGCGACGGTTATGAATTTCAGTATGAGGAAGGCGACGGCGTGATTTCGTGCACACTCACCATCCGCAACGTGACCGGCGCACAGCGTGTGGTCTGACATCTACACCTTATTATATATATTGCTTTTTTCTTTCCGTTGGAATGCCGTTCCTGCGTACGTGTGTGGGGCGGCATTTTTTCTTTGGGCCTTTCTTTTTGTGCGCGTTTTTCTTTTGTCCTGCAGGTAAATCTTCATTATTGTATTTGTGACATTCTTCAATTTCTTTGCGTCCGCCGCAAATTTCTTTTTTTCGCGCGAAGTCCGTGTGTTTTACAACATGCTCATTCTTAGCAGGTTTTTATTTGCGGAGAAAATCCGGCTTTCCATCCGGATAAATCTGTGATTCACGCGGTTAATCTTTCTTTTGTGTCCTTCATTACCGCTTCGCGCGTGCGTAATTTCGTGATGTAATCAATTAATTATCAAACGAAAATGGCAACAAGAGCATTTCACGAAATCATGTCTACGCGATTCTGGGACTTTTACCCCGAGTCTCTGCATGCTTACCGGAGAACGATTCTTGACAACATTGCCTCACACCGTCCTTACAAGAAGCCGGACGAGCGGACCGACCGACCTTACTTCCTTTCTTCGCGCGACGGGTTTACGGAGAAAACCTACGTGGGTAATTACGACCGCATAACCTACTGGTACGATTTGGAAGAAGACGACCGCATCATTTCGGTTATCGACGTACAGGGCCCCATTCTTCGTAATGGCGACCTGTGTTCCTACGGAAGCAAGGAACACAAGGACATCATCATGCGTGCTTCTGACGATGCGCATACCATCGGATTTATTATCGAGATGGACAGCCCGGGCGGTAGCAGCATGGCGAAGTACGACTATGAGATGGCCCTCAACTACGCCCGATCAAAAGGAAAGAAGATTGTGGGTCACATCGACGGGATGTCCTGCAGTGCCGGTTATGCGCTGATGGCTCTGTGCGACGAAGTGTATTTCACCAATCCGCACGACACGGTGGGATGTATCGGTACTATGTGCGCGATGCTCACTAACAAGGACGGCGATGTGAACACCGTGACTCAGGAACGGTACGCCGAGATTTACGCCGACGGATCTCCTTATAAGAACAAGGAGTACCGCGACGCGGCCGAGGGGAACTATGACGGCATCAAGGAAGAGCTGAACCGGCTTTGTGTCGATTTCCAGCAGATGGTACGCGAGCGCCGTCCCAGAGTGACGGACGACCAGCTGACCGGAAAAACTTTTGATGCGGGCGATGTGGTGGGTACCATGGTCGACGGTCAGGGCGACTTCAAGTTCTGCGTGAACCGCGTGCAGCAGCTGGCCGGAGTGAGTCAGAGTCAGAAAGGAAATTCGTCCGGAGCCTCACGCGAAGACAGCAAATCGGCAGGAATCAAGGAAGAAAAGCAGCCGGGAACACAGGAACAGGCTTCTGTGGAGCAGCCGGCATCAGATAAAACAGAATCACAAACTCAAAAACAAGCAACTATGGCAAAAAGCTATCCATTTATTCAGTCGGCTGCAAAGGTAAACTCCCTGGTAGTCGAAGAAAACGGCGGTTTCTACATGGTGGAAACCATGGCGGACAATGTAGAAGAGTTCGTCATGAAAGCTAAACAGACGGAATCTACGCTGGCTGCAAAACTCACGGAAGTAGAACAGCTTAACGCAACCATCGAACAGATGAAGAAAGACCATGCGGAAGCACTGGCCAACCTGAAAGCGGAACACGAAAAAGAGGTTTCTTCATTGAAGGACGCTCATAAGAAGGAATCGGAAGAACTGACAGCGAAGCTGAATGAAGCTCAGAAGAGCATCGAACAGAAGGATGCGGAAATCAAGGAGCTGAGCGAAACGGCACAGCTGGAACCTACTCCGCAGGACCCGCCGAAAGACAACAACGGAGGTCAGGAAAGCGGACAGTTCCATGTGCAGAGCGTATGCGGTGAAAACATGAGCTGGGGCGAAAAAGCTGAAGCCCGCCGCAAGCGTGATGCTGAAATCAGCAAAGCACGATAAGAGATAAGAACACGACACAAAAACTAAACCAGACACAAACAATATGGCTACAAAGTTATACGCACTCAGTGAAGAGAATGTATCGCATGTAAAAGACATTCTTGCTCCGGACATCATCGAAAGCCCGGTTCTCGATAACATGGCAGTGTTCAACAAACTTCGCATCAAGGTTATCGAAGATATTGAATACGCACAGACTCAAATCATTTTCCGTCGTAAGGGTGGTGAAGCCCGCCGTTACAAGGAAGGTTCTACGCTGAAGTCAACCCTTGGTTTCATGGACGAAAGCAAACTGGTGATGAACCAGATTTGGTCACGTTACTACGAAAACCTTCAGAACTTCCGCGAAAAACAGCCGTTCAGCATCCTGGGTTCAAACGGAACCTACAATGCACCGGTTACAGAATTTATCCTTCGTCAGATTGGTAAGCAGTTTGCCGGCGACAACCTGAGCAACCTTTTCTTCGGTAACATTGAATTGGGAGAAGACGACCCGCTCAGTCTGTACAACGGTTACTGGACTATCATTAACAACCTTATTAATCAGGGTAAGATTTCTTCCAAGGAAGGAAACCTTGTGGCTTGCGACCCGATTAACGAAGGTCCTGAAACTCAGGATGGAGAATACTTCGACGCATTTGTAGAATGGGTGGAAGGATGGCATCCGCTGTTGCGTAACGCTCAGGAAGTAATCGTTTACATGTCGCCGAAGCAGAAGCGACTCATTACCCACAGCTACATGCGTAAGTTTACCGGATTGCAGACTACAAGTGCAGGCGGTGAAGGATTCTCATTCGTGGGAATGGAAAACATCAAGATTGTAACCGACGGTATTATTGGTAAGGGTAATCGTATGATTGCAACTCTCCCTGAAAACCTGCAGTTCGGTCTTGACCGTGCAAGCGACTGGAACTCGGTGATGATGAGTCACGACCCGAACGACTTGAACGTGCTGATTTTCCAGGTACAGTCTACCGTAGGCGCACGTATTCTGGACATCGCACCATCCAAGTTCTGTGTGAGCGACGGTACTATCGAACAGATTGAACAGCTGAACGGTGACTACCAGAAGAATACCCTGACCGTTACTTCCAACAACGAAGAATGGGGTAAGGTAACGCTGTCTCCGCAAAAGGATGTATATACGAAGGACGAAACCGTGAAACTGACTCCTGCTGCTGAATCTGGATACAAGTTCAAGGCATGGAGCGACGGTGCAACAATCTCTCCGCGTGACATTGTTTACAACGGATACCCGACCTACCTTCAGGCCATCTTCGAACTGGAAGGCGCATAATAACCCGCCCGCTGAGATAAAACAGGCTGCCAAGTTTGGCAGCCTTCACAACACAAACACAAACTTTTAAAACCAGACAATTATGGCAGAATTATCATGCGACTTAATGGATATTGGTCAGGCTGCTGCCGGTTGCGAAGAACAGTTTGCCGGTATCGGTAATCAGATATATGTAGCCTATCCGGAAGATTTGAAAGCACCTCCCACATACGATGAGAGAAAAGCGGCTTTTGCTTCAGGAGCATTTACTTTCAAGGCCAGTAAAGGAGCCTGGAAGTTCCGTATTAAGAAACAGAGCGGACAGATTTCTTCAACTGGTAACGAAGGGGCAAAAGGATACAACGTACAGCTGATGTTTACCATAGACAAGGACGTGGAAAACGCAGCTCATGTGCTCCGCATCCTGAAAAACCGTGGTGACGCTATTTTCTTTGCAGAAAACCCGTCAGGAGGTTATTACGTAGTGTACGACCCTACTTTCGGTACGGAAGTTAACAACAACTACGACAGTGGTACTACTCCGGATTCTGATAGCGGTCATGCAGTAACTGTTACCAGCAACCCGAACAGATACTCCCTGACTACCTGGGACGGAACTCTGACTATCAAATCGGGACTGGGATAACGATTATACAAACTTCAAAATAAGACAATTATGGCAGAATTATCATGTGACTTAATGGATATTGGTCAGGCTGCTGCCGGTTGCGATGAACAGTTTGCCGGTATCGGTAATCAGATTTATGTCGCTTATCCGGAAGACCTTACGGCAAAGCCTGTATATGAAGCATCTAAAGCTGCATTTACTGAAGCTTCTTTTGCTTTTTCTCCTGGTAAGGGAGCGTGGAAGTTCCGTATCAAGAAACAGAGCGGTCAGATTTCTTCAACTGGTAACGAAGGTGCAAAGGGCTATAACGTACAGCTGATGTTTACCATCGACAAGGACGTGGAAAACGCAGCCCATGTGCTCCGTATCCTGAAGAACCGTGGTGACGCTATTTTCTTTGCGGAAAACCCTGCAGGAGGTTATTACGTAGTGTACGATCCTACTTTTGGTACGGAAGTGAACAACAACTACGATAGCGGTACCACTCCGGATTCTGACAGCGGTCATGCGGTAACAGTGACCAGCAACCCGAACCGCTACTCCCTGACTACCTGGTCGGGTACATTGACGCTGAAATCAGAGGCAAGTTCAGAAGATGTAGGATAACCGTTTGATTTGCATATTCTAACAAACGAAAAAGTGGATGAAAGTCCGGCACTTGCTAATCGGTTCCGGACTTTTTTATGTCCTTCAACGACATATAGGTTTTCCCTACTTTTGGGGTAAAGTAATTGAAAAACAAAGGTTATGATTACAGAAAAAGAATACTTAAAAGACTACAGAACCATGAACGAGGAAGAAAAGAAAGATTATCTGGACCGGGTGAAACGATGGACGGACGAAACTTTTCCGGAACTGCTGGCGCTGGCCGAATGCTGGATGAAGGTGCCTGTGAAGGATTTCGACGAAGGATGCCGTCTGGTGTCGGCCATTGTGCGGGCAAAGGATTTCCTTCGCGACGTACAGCGCTATGAAGCCCGCCGTGCACTCAATAAGATGAACCTGTTCCTGCAGGAAGTACGGAAAAAATCCGGTCTGGCCAAGAAAGCCACTCGCGGTCCGGTAGGAACCGTTCGTTACAAAGCGATTGTTCCTGATGATGGTGCGCCCGATGAAGAAGGAAACATGATCGCACGCCAGTACGAAGAGCAGGAAGTGGACGGACGCAGACCGAAAGAATTTGCACTCTATAAGGATAAGCTGCCGAAATCTCTCCGAGACAAGGGAGAAAAAGAACTTTCCGCCATGTACCTGGAACTGGCAGAGTATCGCGGCACGCTGGAGGTAATGGCCGAAAACCCCAACGTAAGCGACGAAGCACGTGCCGACATGGCACAGAAAGCCATCGCATCGGAGCAGAAAATCCGGGCATTCTGGACCAATGTGGATGCAGCCCTTAACGGTACCTACACCGAGCCGGAAACTTCCACAGCCGACAGCATGAAACGTCCTGGCGACTTTACCCGTGCCGAGATAGAGGCCATGAAGGATGTACGCCAGCAGGAAGTATGCCGCAAGGCCCGCGTGGAAGGAAACAAGAAATACATCAACCGCAGCGACGTGAAGATTACCGAGGAGTACAAGGAACAGCTTCGCCTTCGTATCGAGGAACTGATGGAATGGGGAGAGAACCTGCCTAAGAAAACGGCAGAAGTAGCTACTGTAGCAGGCATATCCATTCCCGGTGTAAACGCTCCGGTTGCATCCGTACAGCCGCAAGCCAAGGCTGCCGTTACCGATAAAGCGGAATCAAAAACATCCGATGAAAAGGCAGAAAAACGTACCGAAATTGAGGAAAAGCGTGCCGAAACAACGGAAAACCGTATAAAAGCGGCAGAAGAGCCGAAAAAAGCTACAGAAACCCCACGCAAGAAAGTAGACCCTACTGAAAGTGTTACCGAAGGCCAGATGAAAGGAGGTGCATTATGAGAATTATTGAACCCTGCTGCTACCACAAGCAGCTGGAAGGCATGATTGACGAGTGCAGCGAGAAGCATACGGCTGCTAATTTCTTCAGCTACTCAGACTGGGATATGTGCGACCTGCTGGGCACGCTTTCCGGCTACTGTTCGGGCGGTGAAATGGGAATCGTTATGGTGCGGCTCGATGTAAAACTCATACAGACCATCCGCCGTATTCTATCGCATGTGCATCCAGATCCCACCAATCCATCGGACCATATTGCTGACGTCAGCAATATGATACTCATTTCGCAGCCTGCATCTGCCGGCGCTACTTTCAATCAGCGTCAGGAGATCCGAAGCCAGCTGGGTGATTTTATCCAGTCGGGCCGTCTGGTGGTTTGCGAGGATAATGTGGGTTTCCGTTGTATCACGGTGAAGAGTAAATCGCACAGTCTGGTTATTCAGGGAAGCCTGAACACGCAGCGCAGCAACGCCATAGGCTAAGCACCCAGCGCCTTGCCATTTGTTACAATGGTAGGTTTCCAAGCACTCGCCTCCGAACCGTGCATACAGGTCTCCCCGTACACGGCTCTCCACCTTATCATTCAGTTTAACTTTCCCGAATGTATTTTGTGATGACATATTGAACATACTGCTAATGTTTTACGGTTACGAGAAATCATTTTTATTTCCCAATCACTTTTACCTTTCAAGTTTTTGAGTTTGCGAACATGGTGCATTTCAAGATTATCGGTTGCACCGCAGTTTTCACATACACGTGCATTTAGTCTTGTAATTAATCCATTTCTGCCACCCGTTATAGCGACTGTGTTAGGTAATCTGTCATCCAAAGTACGGTTCGGTAGTTCCTTGCGTTTGAAACCTTTGTCATAAAACTCACGTCTGACCTCATACCCTTTCTTGTTTGTGTATGGTATGGAGAATACACCGTTTTTCTTGTACTTCGCAATAATCTTCTTTTTGGAAGTTGTGTATTTTGCGGCGTATGTCTTGTACATACTATACTCCATAATGTTGTAGAAAGAGTCAATAACGGGGCTGTTGTTTGCTATCGAGTAATAGTTGTAGAACCCCATGATTTCAGAGTTATATTGACTTATAATCTCCAAATCATCAAGACATCTCATATATGAACGACCTTTTGGTTTCCAAACTTCTTTCCCGTTCTGCTCGGTAATTTTAACAGCATCATATTCAAGAAGTTTCTTTCGCATTATTTCGGTAGTCACATATAGTACTATCTTGTGGTCTAACGACCTTGTCAAATGACCGTTCTTATCTCTGCGTGTATCATTGGATTTTCGTACAAAGACATCATAACCAAGAAATTTAGCGTGTTTTCTTGCATTGGTAATCAGAGTTTTCTCGTCAGATAGTTCCAGTTTCAATTTATCAGCCATAAATTGCTTTATGTCCTCTTTGATTTGGATACAATCTTGCTTGCTACCGATTACTCCAATTAGAAAATCATCTGCATATCTTATGTATTTCAGTCGTTTGATACTGTCATCCATTTCATCACCGGCAGGATATTTCAGTCGTTCTTTGACTGTTTCTCTAATTCTTGCAAACAATTGTTTACGTTTCGTTTCATCAATAGTGTTTCGTAGTTTTTCAACTAACTTGGCTTTACGATGTCCGAGTTGTTTTGCAATCGGATTATCTTTGCGTCTTTTCCCCTTGTTGAATTTTGTGATGTACTCCTTGATATACTTATCGAATTTGTCAAGGTATATGTTCGCCAATATAGGGCTTATAATACCACCTTGCGGAGTACCACTGTATGATTTGTGGAATACCCAATCTTCAACATATCCCACATTCAGGAATTTTCTGATAAGTCTGATAAACCTGTTATCGGAAATCCTTTCTGAAAGAATGGCTATCAATACTTCATGGTCTATGTTATCGAAAAATCCTTTAATGTCTCCCTCGATAAACCACTTTGTGCCATTGAACGACTTTTGAATGCTTGAAAGTGCAGTTTGAGGACTTCGTTGCGGTCTGAAACCATGTGAAGTGTTTTCAAAACTGCCCTCATAGACAGCTTCCAAAATCATTCTGATAACCTCTTGCAGAAGTTTATCCATAAATGACGGAATACCCAGCGGTCTCATCTTTCCGTTTTTCTTCGGAATGTAAACTCGCTGTGAGGGTTTAGGCTGATACGTCTCGTTTTTGAGCGTATCAATCAACTGCTCAATATGGGATATACTGAAGCCGTCAACGGTTTTTCCGTCAACTCCCTTTGTCATATTGCCTTGTTTGGCATATATGCGTTGGTAGGCTATGTAGTACATCTCTTCATTAAACAGTATCCGATACAAACGTTCGAACTTGTATTCCAAGTCGGAACTATGTTGTGTTAGACTGTTTAATATCTTTTCTGGATTTCTTTTCATGTCTCTCACATTTTCCAAAATTTGACATTAAACGATATTGGCTGCTTCCCTTCGCCATGTACAAGGCTTTCCCTTGCTCGGACTACTACGGAAGCTCTGTTGCCATATGGGTTGCCCCACTTAGGCAATCCCCATTTAGACATATAATAACTATTTGGCTTGATAGATTGTCGGATACGACTTTCGTCCTTTACTATTTATGTAGTTGCTCTGTGACAAGTTCTTTTGCCCAATCGACCTGCAAGGAGAAGTTGGGTGCCACAGCATAACGTCTGTAACTGTCTTCCGTTAAGGCTTAATCATCGAGCCGCTCGGACTATCGTTCAACCAGTATAGGCTTTATCCTCATATCTATCGTTTCACCTCGCCACTCGGTCAAGACTTGACAGTTAGTCCACTCGTGGCTTTGCCGACATGCTACACTCCCCATCGTCTTTCGTTGAATGGATAAGTCGGCTGGTGATAGGTTATTATTTCAAAGAACACGAACCTAATAGCTTGCCAAAGCTATATTTATTATATGCCATTACGGGCGCACCTGGAGCTGGTCTTGAGCGCCTCCGAGCCAGGCATCCATAAAGGGGCTGAGGTAGTTTTCGAGTTCCGGGTAGGATGTCAGAATCGGGAAAATATCCTCGTACCGCTTGTTCAGGAACTCGATGGCGTGCGGGAAGGTACAATACCGCCCGTTGTCGTAGATGCGCAGGAACCAGATCACGGCCGCAAAAAGGATAATGGGGCTTTCCACAAAAAAATCGCCCTGCTTCTGCACCCAGCTTCGGTTCAGGTTGAGCATGATGGTATAGGCGCTCTCGTAGGCGTCCGAAATATCGGTCATGAAGTCCGGGTGAATGGGGTTACAGCGGTGCGAGCGGCGCGGGTCGTCGAAATTTATGACGTAGAAAGTCGGGATTTTCTTGTAACCTTTCTGGTGATTCAGCAGGTGGTTGTAAGCGATTTCCGAAAGATCGGGAAACTTGTAGTCATAGATGTATTGGGTATAGCCCTTTTCGATTTGCTGTTTAATGAACTGGTTTACAACACAATAAC
>ENA-UEYD01002440-UEYD01002440.1-human-gut-metagenome-genome-assembly--contig:-NODE-2440-length-10236-cov-2.960331_pt1 | contig 10236 bp, 5 predicted proteins | sample MGYA00242907_ERZ507875 | MGnify/ENA primary metagenome ERZ507875 (study PRJEB26167, sample SAMN06115506) | human gut metagenome | host: Homo sapiens | place: China:Shandong | collected 2015-08-07...
GACCCGCTGGCGGGCGTGGAGACGACGGTGTTCACCGACGATGCCGGGCGCGATGTGACGGTCCCGGCCAACATTACGCGCATCGCAGCCAGCGGCTCGACGGCACAGATGATCCTGATGACGCTCGTGCCGGAGCTGCTCGTCGGCCTTGCCAGCTCGCCCAGCACGGCGCAGCGGCCGTATTTTCCGGAGGAGATGTGGACGCTGCCGACGTTCGGCCAGTTCTACGGCAGCAAGGCCAACCTCAACATGGAGGCACTGATCGACGCCGAGCCGCAGCTCATCGTCGACCTTGGCGATGCCAAGGAGAACGTCCGCAGCGATATGGACGGCATCCAGAAGCAGACCGGCATCCCGACGGTCTTCCTCGAAGCGACGCTCGAAGAAATGCCGCAGGCCTACCGCAAGCTCGGCCGGCTTCTTCACCGGGAGGCCGAGGCCGAGGTGCTGGCGGTCTATCTGGAGCAGACGCTTGCCATGGCGGCGGAGAATTCGGCAAAGCTGCCGCAGGACGCCCGAAAGACCGTGCTGTTCGGCACGGGTGCGACGGGCCTTGCCTGCAATGCCGAGGGCTCGGTGCAGGCGGACGTGCTGTCGCTCGTCGGAGCCGTGAACGCCATCCATTCCGAGGAGATCAGCAACCGCAACGGCGGCACGACCGTGAACCTCGAGGAGGTCTACGCCTGCGATCCGGATGTGATCCTTCTGGCGGCGGGCGGGCCGTATGACACGCTGGCGGAGAGCGAATGGTCCGGCCTGACGGCCGTGAAAAACGGGACATATTATGAAATTCCGAACCTGCCGTATGACTGGATGTCCTCGCCGCCGTCCATCAACCGCGTGCTGGGTATCTACTGGCTGGGGAATTTGCTGTACCCCGAGCTTTATGACTATGACATGGTCGAAAAGGCGCAGGAGTTCTATCGCCTGTTCTGGCACTACGAGCTTTCTGCGGAGGAGGCGGAGCAGCTGCTCGCGCGCTCCACGCGCAAGACTAGGAGGGAGGGCCTATGAAGCGAAAAATGTCCTTCCTGGTCGCGGGTCTTTTGTGCCTGTCCCTTTGCCTCGGGGCCGAGGCGGCCGGGACCGTGACGGATACGCTGACGGTCAGGGTCGGCTACTACGGCATGGAGCAGGACCGCTATGTGGAGGTCGCGACCTACCACTGGAGCGAGCTCTATGACGCCCTGCCGCTGCACTACGAGGCCTATTCCTTCTTCCGCAGCACGGACGACGGGACCTACAACACGGTCATCGACTCGGCCTATGGCTTTTATCTTGCGGACCTGCTGGACTACGCCGGGATTTACAGCGGCGATATCTCGGTCGTCGCGTTCTACACCCGCGACCAGAGCGTCGGCTTTTTCACCTCGTTCACCTATGCCGACCTGTTCGGCACGCAGCGATACTATTATAATGATCTCTCCGCACACATCAGCCCGGTCTATGACGAAAACGGTGTGCTGACCGGCTATGACGGAGACGAGGCGTGGAACGACTGCTGGACGGTCCAGCCGATGCTGGCGCTGGAGGACAGCTGGGTGAGCTATGAGATTGGTACGGAGCACACCGCGCCAAACTACTCCTCGCTCGGAACGGGCAACCGCTTCCGCCTGCTGTTCGGCCAGTCCTATCCGCTCGAGTGCCGCACGAACCAGAGTGCAAAATATACGCACACGCTGTTCATCACCCTGCAGGGCGCGCCGAAGATCACGGAGGAGCCGCCGGAGCTGGACGGCACGCTCGGCTCTCATACAGCGACGTTTCAAATTTCTGTCGGGCAGCAGGCCCTGCGCGATGCGCTGGCGCAGTATCTGGACGTCGCCTCGTCCGACAGCTCCGTTCTGGAGATCACCGGCATCACCGTCACGCCGGACGCGCAGTATTCCGACCTTGCGACTGTGACGGTGCACTATACCGTGCATGCCGAGGGAGAGGTCGAGCTGTCGTTCGGCTTCGGCGGGACGTCCATCGCCGAAAACCGGCAGGTCACGACAAAGCAGCCCGAGGAAAAGCCGACGGAACCGACGAAGCCGGCGGAGACAACGCCGTCCACGGAGCCGTCCGAGGGACCGGGCGGCGGGCCCTCCGCCCCGACCGGCGGAGCCGAACCGCGGGAGACGACGCCGTCCGCGTCCATGCCATCCGAGGCAGCACCGTCCGAACCGGTCGGGCCGACGGCGGCCGTGGACCCGGAGACCATCCGCATGTACGCCCTGCCGGATGCACTGGCCGCGCAGCTGCAGGGCGGCGGGCAGGCGGAAGCGCCGGGCGCAGCCGATCCGGTGCCTGTCACCGTCGTCACGGTGCAGCCGGAGGATGACCGGAAGCTCCTGCTGCTGACGGGCGCGGGAGCACTTGCACTTGCCGTGCTCGGCGCGCTGTGCGCGCTGCGCTACTATACCAGAGGGAGGAGATCATCATGACTTCTGTATTCCACAAAATTCTGCGCGCCGTCGCCGGTGCGATGGAAATTCCGGACGTTGTGTTTCTTGTGCTGGCGCTCGGCTTTGCCGTGTTTTCCGTTGGCTGGCTGATCTGCGAGTATTTTACGGAGCACCGCCACATGCGCGAGGACCTGCCGCGCCTGCTCGACGCGCTGCGGGAGCAGGGGGCCGACACGGCTTTGCTCATCCGAAAAAGCCAACTCAACCGGCGGCAGAAGGCCGCGCTGCTCGAGCTGACGGAGCACCCTGATTTCAGCAGCGGGCTGCGCGAAAGTCTGGCCGCGAACCTGCTGGAGCGGGAGCAGAGCCATTATGACCATATTTTGAAATGCACGGAGCTTGTCAGCAAGCTGGCTCCGATGCTCGGCCTGCTCGGCACACTCATCCCGCTCGGCCCCGGCATCATCGCGCTGGGGCAGGGCGACACGCAGACGCTGTCCACGTCCCTGCTGACGGCGTTCGACACGACGATCGCGGGCCTGTGCGCTGCGGCCGTGTGCCTCGTTGTGACAACGCTCCGCAAGCGCTGGTACGGCGGCTATATGGCCGATCTTGAGACGCTGATGGACTGCGTGTGCGAAGAGGAAGCGGCATGAAGAGAAGAAGACGCCGCGGGGATCGCTTCTCGGAGGAGAGCGTCGACCCGATGAACTATGTTTCGAACCTGTCCGACGCGATGCTCGTCCTCGCAGTCGGCATGATGCTGGCCCTCATCGTCCACTGGAACGTGGACATCTCCACCGGCGGCAGAAGCTCCGAGAACGTCGGCGAGACCGTCGCGGCCGAGGGGCAGGGCGGTCAGAGCGCCATTGACCGCGACGACGCACTGTCGTTCACGCCGGAGGAGCTGGAGCAAATGGACTCTACCGAGGGCGAGACCGACGAGGGCATGGAAAAGCTCGGCGAGGTCTACTACGACGCCGAGACAGGAAAATACTACATTCTAGAAAACGGCAATTAAGCCCATGAAACTGCAGAACCACGCCTATCCCCGCCGCTTTGCCGTGCTGGGGGCCGCCTTTGCGGCGGCACTGTTCGGCTCCGTGCTGCTCGGGCGCTTTTCCGTCACGCCGAAGGAGCTGTTCCGCCTGCTGCTCTCCCGCTTGACCGAGACGGAGCCGGGCTGGCGGGACGGTGCGGAAAACGTCGTGTTCCAGATCCGCCTCCCGCGCGTTGCGGCGGCGGCCCTCATCGGCGCGGCGCTGGCAGTCGCGGGCGTGTCCTATCAGGGCATGTTCCGGAACCCCATGGTCTCGCCGGACATTCTCGGCGCGTCGACCGGCGCGGGCTTCGGCGCGGCGCTGGCCATCCTGCTCGGCGCAGGCTATTTCGGCATTTCGGCGTCGGCCTTCGTGTTCGGCCTTCTGGCAGTTGCGGCGGCCTATGCCGTCAGCTGCATGAGCCGCACGAACCAGACTATTGCCCTCATCTTGGCCGGCATGATGGTCTCGTCGCTCTTTTCGGCGGGCACGTCCTATCTCAAGCTCGTCGCCGACACGCAGCAGCAGCTCCCGGCCATTACCTACTGGCTGATGGGCAGCCTTTCCTCCATCAAGCCGCGGGATGTGCTGTTCCTTGTGATCCCGGTCACGCTTGGGCTCGTGCCGCTGCTGATCCTGAGCTGGCGCATGAACCTGCTGACGCTCGGCGAGGAGGAGGCGCGCTCCATGGGCGTGAATACCCGCCTGCTGCGATTCACCGTCATCCTCTGCGCGACGCTGCTGACGGCGTCGTCCGTCGCGGTCTCCGGTATGATCGGCTGGGTCGGCCTTGTCATCCCGCATTTCTGCCGGATGCTGTTCGGCTATGACTACCGGCGGCTGATCCCGGCAGCGGCCCTGTTCGGTGCCTCGTTCCTGATCATCGTGGACGATATCGCGCGGCTCGCCACGGCCGGGGAAATTCCGCTCGGCATTCTGACGGCCTTCGTCGGTGCGCCGATCTTCCTCTATCTGATCCTGACGGGAGGTGCGCGGCGTGGAAATTGAGGTCCAGAACCTGACGTTTTCCTACGGAAAGCAGCCCGTCCTGCAGGATGTGAGCTTTTCCGTGCAGAAGGGCACGCTCACGGCGGTGCTCGGCGCGAACGGCGCGGGGAAAAGTACGCTCTTCCGCTGCCTGCTGGGCTTTCTGACACCGCAGGCGGGGGAGATCCGACTCTGCGGCAGACCGCTTTCCGCCTATTCCCGGCGGGAGGCCGCGGGGAAGCTTGCCTATATCCCGCAGTCGTCGGAGCCGATCTTCAACTATACCGTGCTCGACACCGTGCTCATGGGCACGACCGGCACGATGAATGTCCTGCAGCGCCCCGGGCGGCGGCAGCAGGAGGCAGCCATGCAGGCCCTGCAGCGGCTTGGCATCGAGGCGCTTGCGCAGCGGGGCATCGGCACCATTTCCGGCGGCGAGCGGCAGCTGGCGCTCATCGCCCGCGCGCTCGTGCAGAATGCGGAAATTCTCATCATGGACGAGCCGACGGCCAATCTGGACTATGGCAATCAGCAGCGCGTGCTGGCGCAGATCCGGGCGCTGGCTGCGCGCGGCTACACCGTCCTGCTCTCCACGCACAATCCGGAGCATGCCCTGCACTATGCTCACCGGATCCTTGCGCTGCAGGGCGGTCATATTGCGGCGGATGGCCTGACGGAGACGGCCCTGACGCCGCAGCTTCTGCAGACGCTTTACGGAATTCAAGCCATCCTTGCGGAGGTGCCGACGGATCGTGGCACGGTCCGCAGCCTGATTGTAACGGAGGACATGGAATGAAACGCCTTCTCTGCTGGATCCTTTCCCTTTGTCTGCTGCTGTGCCTCGTGCCCGGCGCAGCTGCCGCGGAGCAGGTGACCGGCTGGAGCGCCGCGCGGGCTATGACCTTGCGTCGGTGCGCTGCGAGCTGGCCGACGGGAGCTATTTCTTCGCCTCGTTCGAGGAGACCCCGACCGGCTATGCCTATGCCTTTGATCGTCCCGCCGGGACCTGCACTGTGAAGCCGGAGTATTTTTCCACCACGGTCTGGGACGGCGCGGTCGACATCTCGTGGTATGATGCATCGCAGACGGTGTTTTCCATCGACACGCCTGCAAAGCTCGCGGGTCTTGCGGCCCTCGTCAACGGGCAGGTCGACGCGGGCACGCCGGACTACCGCATCAAGGGCGACCGCAGCGAGCTCATCTCCACGCGGGTCGACGACTACCTGCTCGTCGGCGCGGGCGGCGGCAGCCAGTACGGCACGGCCTATGTCGGCGATGCCGCACATGATTTCTCGGACAAGACTGTCTATCTGACGGCTGACCTCGATATGGGCGGCTCGAGCAACTGGACGCCGATCGGCGGCCTGTATCCGATGGACCGTGACAACACGGAGCGTGTGATCGTGGCATATTTCAACGGCACGCTCGACGGGCAGGGCCACCGCATCACGAACCTGTTCTGCGACCGCTATGCCGAAAAGGGCTATGCCTATTCGCAGGGCGTCGGCCTCATCGGCCACATGGGCGACCTCTATGACGGCGAGGCCGCACCGGAAACGGCCCCGGCCGTGCGCAATCTCTCCGTCAGCGGCAGCATCTACGGCCGCCGCATGGTCGGCGGCATCGTCGGCCGCACCGGCAGCATCCCCACGGGCATCTATCTGGAAAACTGCGCGAATCACGCCTCCGTCAAAAACACGGACTCCAAGGGCGTCGGCGGCATCGTCGGCGCGGGCTGGAGCAAGGGCGCGATCGTCAACTGCTACAACACCGGCTCTGTCACGACGGGCTATGCCTGCCCGGCGGGCGGCATCTGCGGCAGCAACAGCGGGCTGGACATTTATAACTGTTATAACGCCGGCGTGATCGATTCAAACGGCAGCCAGCGCGGCCGCGCCATCGGCGGCCATAACAACGGCAGCTACACCGTATCGGACTGCTATTATCTCGAGGGCTGCGACGACGATCCGGCCTCGAACGGCTGGTACAGCGGCACGGCGCTCTCGTGCGTCGTCTCCGTCACGGCTATGTCGAAGGCGGACATGCGCTCGCAGAAGCTCATTGACGCGCTGAACTGCAACGGCGCGGCCTATGCCGCCGTGCAGGGGAGCTATCCCGTTCTGGCGTGGGAGGCCGAGCGCAGCCCGGCGGCCCACACCGTCCGCATCACGCAGCCGGAGGGCGGTACGATCGCCGCCGATGCAGGCGAGACTGTGGCCTTCGGCACGGTGCTCCATCTTTCCAATACGCCGGATATCGGCTGGGCCTTCCGAACCTATACGCTGAATGGCGAGACCCTGACCGGCCCCTATGCGACCGTGACGGCGGACGCGGCCGTCAGCGGCGTGTTCTCCCGCATGACGGCGGGCGCGCTGTACATCGAGAACGCCCCGGCCTTTTCCATCACGGTAAAGAAGGACGGCACGGTGATGGAAAACGGGACCGCGCGGCGCGTGACGGACTATCCCGTGGCGGACGGCGACCCGCTCTATGAGGGCGACGTGCTGACTGCTACGGCCACGCTGGCGGAAGGCGCAGAGCCGGAGGACCTGAGCTATGTCTACAACGGGAAATTCCGTTACTATTTCACCTTCCAGGATGCGGCCCAGACGGAGAAAAGCACGGACACCGGGAAATTTACCGTCACGAGCCAGATCACAGGCGCCTCGCTCTGCCTGCGCGCCACGGCCTACACGACGCACAAGGTCTGGACGCAGCTGGCCGAGACGGACTGGTATACGCCGTCGGCCGACCGCTTCACCCTGACGTCCGCGCGGCAGCTGGCGGGCCTGGCCCAGCTGGTCAAGCAGGGCAATTCCTTCGCGGGCAAGACCGTCCTGCTCGGCGCGAATATCTCGCTGGCAAACGATGACAAGACCTTCAACCGCGGTGTCCGCTGGTTCGACGGCATCGGCAGCACGCAGGCCCCGTTTGCGGGCACGTTTGACGGCAACGGCTACCGCATCACGGAGATGACGGCGGAATCGACCGGCAGCGGCGCTGCCCTGTTCCTTGCGACAGACGGCGCAGTGCTCCGGAATATCCGCGTCTCCGGCACGGCGAAGGCCAACGGCAGCGCGGCCGGGATCGCGGCGCAGGCGAAGAACACGCAGTTCCTTGGCTGCGTGAATGAAGCGGCCGTGACTTCGACCGGCGAAAAGGCGGGCGGCATCGCCGCACTCCTCGACGGGGCAAGCAGCCTGACGGGCTGCACCAACCTCGGGGCCGTCACGGGCACGGACGGCGTCGGCGGCCTCACCGGTGTGGTCAACGACAAGGAAAGCACACTGACCGGCTGCGTGAACCGCGGCGCCGTGACCGGAAACGGTGCGGCCACGGGCATCGGCGGCGTGGCCGGACGCATCGGAGGAAGCCTGCTCCGCTGCGCGAATTACGGAGCCGTCACCGGCAGCGGCTGGTATCTGGGCGGCGTGGCCGGTGCGTGCATGACGGAGGGCGCGTCGTCACTCACCGACTGCTACAGCGTCGGCGAGGTGCGCAATGCCCATACCTATGTCTCCTCCGGCACGGGCGGCCTGATCGGCTACGGAAACGATTACCGCGCAGAAAATTGCTTCAGCTACGGCGCGGTCAGCGCGGCGGGCGAAACGGCGGGCGGCCTGATCGGCCGGGACAGCAGCCGTTCGACAAACGTGCGCGAAAATCTCTATTACCGCGCGGATTCCTGCGGTACCGCCGTCGGCGGCAAGGCGGAGGCATCCGGCACGGCGGCGCGCACGGCGGCAGAATTCGCTGCGCTGTCCTTCCTGCGGCAGCTGGACAAAAACGGCTGCTTCATGCTGGAAAACGGAGCCTATCCGGAGCTTTCCGCCTCTGCGCGCTGCGCCCATCTGGAGACGGAGCTGCGCGACGCCCGCGCGGCCACCTGCACGGAGGCGGGTCACACCGGCGACACGGTCTGTAAGGCCTGCGGCACGGAGATCACGCACGGCGAGGCCGTCCCGGCTGCGGGACATCAGTACCGCAACGGCGCGTGCACAGTGTGCGGCGCGAAGGACCCGCGCTGGTCCGGAACGGAACGGCCGTGGAACGACCCGTTCCGCGACGTCCGCGCGAGCGACTGGTTCTATTCCGGTGTGAAATTCGCCTATCAGCACGGTCTGTTCCAGGGTACGGCTGCCGATACGTTCAGCCCGGACGAGCCGATGACGCGCGCCATGCTCGTTACGGTGCTCTGGCGCATGGACGGTAAGCCCGACACGGCGGGCGGCAGTAGTTTTACGGATGTGCCGCGCGGCCAGTGGTATACGGAGGCCGTCGCGTGGGCGGCCGAAAACGGCGTCGTCAACGGCGTCGGCGACAGCATGCTGGAGCCGCAGGGCCAGGCAACGCGCGCACAGTTTGCGAAGATCATCATGGTCTACCTTGAGAATCTCGCATGAAAGGAGCGCAGGATAGAAGAATGAAGCACTGGAATCTGAAACGGGTCCTTTCGCTGCTGCTGGTCGTGTGCATGGTCACCGGCCTGCTGTCCGGCGTCTCCGCCATGGCGGAGGATCAGACCGCGAATTATCATGAGATCTCCACCGACGGCCTGAAGCTTGCAACGGAAGACAATGCCGCTGCGGACGAGACCGAAACGGAAGAGGCTCCCTATGCCGACACCGATGTCGTGCGTGTGTTCGTCGTGCTGGAGGACAAGCCCGTCCTGCAGCAGGGCTACGCTACCCGCGGCATCGCCGGCAATGCTGCCGCCATGGCAGCCTCCAAGGCGCTCGAAGCCAAGCAGGCGGCGCTGGCCGCAGAGATCTCTGCGAACGTGCTGTCCGGCGAGACGCTGAACGTTCACTGGAACCTGACGCTGGCCGCCAACGCCATGTCCGTTGACCTGCCCTATGGCAAGATGGACGAGGTCGAAGCGCTGAAGGGCGTTAAGAGCGTCATGCTCGTTCCGCAGTACAGCATCGATCCGCGCGAGCAGGCCGATCTCAACACCATTTCCTCTGGCAATATGATCGGCAGCTACAACGCCTGGCTCGAGGGCTATACCGGTGCGGGCAGCCGCATCGCCATTGTCGATACCGGCTTGGATTCAGACCATCCGTCGTTCAACAGCGCTGCGTTCGATTACAGCCTGCTGGTTACCTCGACGAAGAACGGCAAGCAGATCGCGGATTACAATCTGCTGACCGCCGCGAAGATCAACGAGGTCCTGCCGCAGCTGCATGCCGCAGAGCGCTATGAGGGCCTGACAGGCAATGCTCTGTATGTCTGCAGCAAGATCGCCTTCGGCTTCAACTATATTGACGCCACTCTCGACATCACGCATGACAACGATCAGCAGGGCGACCACGGCACGCACGTTGCCGGTATCGCCACGGCCAACCGCTATGTGGAAAATGCGGACGGCACCTACACCTACGCTGACAACGGCGTCGTCGGCGTTGCGCCCGATGCGCAGGTCGTCGTTATGAAGGTGTTCGGCAAGAACGGCGGCGCCTATGCCGATGACTACATCGCCGCCATCGAGGATGCCATCGTTCTGGACTGCGACAGCGTCAACCTGTCCCTTGGCTCCGCGGCGGTCGGCTTCACGACCCCCGGCGAGTCGTACTTCGACAATGTCATGGATTCTCTGGACGAGACGGATACCGTCGTTTGCATGTCTGCCGGTAACTCCGGAAACTGGGCAGAGGACTCCGTCAACGGCCTGCTGTTTGCCGAGGATTCCAACACCGGCCGCGTCGGCTCCCCCGGCGCCTATGAGAATTCTCTGGCCGTCGCCAGTGCCGACAACATTGCCAACACCGCTGAGTATTTTACGGCCAACACTGCGAACTACACCTACGCCGACGGCGCAG
>ENA-UEYD01002444-UEYD01002444.1-human-gut-metagenome-genome-assembly--contig:-NODE-2444-length-10203-cov-2.863421_pt1 | contig 10203 bp, 9 predicted proteins | sample MGYA00242907_ERZ507875 | MGnify/ENA primary metagenome ERZ507875 (study PRJEB26167, sample SAMN06115506) | human gut metagenome | host: Homo sapiens | place: China:Shandong | collected 2015-08-07...
CTGCAAGGTCGACCCTCATCAGTCAGTGGTCGGGGCTACTGACAGCTTCCCCCTCCGGGGGGAAGCCATGCGCGCGAAAGGCTGCATTTTTACATTTTAAACCCCGCCCCGTTTGACGGCACCCGGACTGCCGTGGTATAATATAATTTCCGACACATAACGTGCATTTTTAACGGAGGAATCAATATGCTCATCCCTGTGCTGCTTTTTATTGTCGGTCTGTTGTTCCTGATCAAGGGCGGCGACTGGTTTGTTGACGGCGCGTCCGCACTGGCCCGCCGCTTCCACCTGCCGGAGCTGCTCATCGGCGCGACGGTGGTCTCCATCGGCACGACGCTGCCGGAGGTCATGGTCTCCACGATGTCCGCGCTGTCCGGCCATGGCGAGATCGCCTACGGCAACGCCATCGGCTCGGTCATCTGCAACGCGGCACTGATCGCGGCCATCACGATTGCGGTGCGCCCCGGCAGGGTAGACCCCAAAACGCTGAAAACCCCCGTCGCCTTCTTCTTCGCGGCGGCGGCCATCTACTGCATTGCGGCCTATGTTTTCGGCAGATTCACCCGCGTCATGGGCATCATCATGCTGGCAACGTTTGTGGCGTACATGGCCGTCAACGTGCTGCAGATGAAAAACACCCCTGCCGGTGAGCAAGAGGCGTCCGAGGAGGAGGAAATGCCCCTCGCCAAGACGCTGATCCTGCTTGTGCTGGGCGCGGTGCTGATCGCCGTCGGCGCAAACCTGCTCGTGGACAACGGCACCCTGATCGCGCAGGCCCTCGGCGTGCCCGAGAGCGTCATCGCTCTGACGTTTGTCGCGCTCGGCACCTCGCTGCCCGAGCTGGTCACGGCCGTCACCTCGCTGGTCAAGGGCCACAGCGACCTGTCGCTGGGCAACGTCGTCGGTGCGAATGTCTTTAACCTTGTGCTGGTCAGCGGCATGTCGATCACGCTGGCACCCTTCACCATCCCGCAGAGCGCCACGCTGTTCGGCATCAATTCCAGCCTTGTGCTGGATCTGCCGGTCATGCTGGCCGTCATGCTGATCCTGACGGTCCCCGCCCTCGTCAAGGGCAAGCTGAACCGCGCCCAGGGCATCCTGCTCCTGGCGATCTACGCCGCCTTCTGCGCGGTGCAGTTTGCGATGTAAAGAAAAAGGCTTCATCGCCCATGCGGACGTCCCCGCCGATGTGCGCCGCGCCTTTGCACAGCGCCAAACCGTCTACGGCAAGGGAACCCGCGCCGCCAACCCGGCGTTCGCCACCCAAAAGACAGAATAGAATTTCCATGCCCGGCATACACTTCCGCGAGGTGGTGTGTATGCTGGGCATTTTTGGTTTGTTTTTGCAGGCGGCGGCAGGGCATATTCTGTATCTGGCGCTGCATCTCGAAAGCGGGTCCTTCCCGCGTCCGCTCCCGCCAGACAGGGAGCGCGCGGCCTTTGCCGATCTGCAAAAGGGCGGGGCAGCCGCCGCACAGGCGCGGGATACGCTGATCCGCCACAATCTGCGGCTCGTCGCGCATATCTGCAAAAAATACTATGCCGGGAACAGCGCACAGGACGACATGATCTCCATCGGCACGATTGGGCTTATCAAGGCGGTGGATACCTTCGACCCCGCCAAGGGCAAGCGCTTTGCCAGCTATGCGAGCAGATGTATTGAGAATGAGCTCCGCATGGACCTGCGGCGGGGGCGGCGGACGGGAGTGACGCTGTCGCTGCAGGAGCCGCTCGAGGCGGACGGGCAGCTGACGCTGGCGGACACCCTGCCCGATGAAGCCGACATGGAGGCCGGCTGCGAGAACCGCGCCGACGCCGCCCGGCTGCGTGCGCTGGTGGACGCTCTGCCCGCCCGGGAACGCGCTATTATGCGGCAGCGGTATGGATTTGACGGTGCGCCCAAGACCCAGCAGCAGACGGCGCAGGCGCTGCACATCAGCCGCAGTTATGTTTCGCGGCTGGAAAAGCGCGCACTTGAGTACCTGCGCGGCCGGTGGCCGGCGGAATGACAGGAACGGCGCAAAGAGAATGCAATCAACTAAAAAATGACGGGGGGGGGTACACAAATACCATTTGCGGCAAATGTGTGGCATGATGCGGCAGAACGCGCCACATATATGCCACACATTTGTAAACTGTCGAATCTATGACATAAATCGGGAAATGCACGAAGCTGCCCGCTAAATGTGTCAGATTTGTAAAACCGTTATAAAATAACCCAAAAAACTTGAAAAATTTTCGGAAACTCATTGACATTTCGCTGACAAGCGGATAGTATAGAAGTGTAGACAATTTTTAAAGCGAGGTATACCAACGTGCATCTGACAAAAAGCGAACAACAGATCATGGAAATTTTTTGGCAGGCGGATCACGCGATGGCACAGACGGAAGTCGTGAAAACCTGTGTTGACCGTAAATGGAAGGAACGCTCGATTTTCTCGATGCTGAACAGCCTGATGGAGAAGGGGGTTCTGCGGGAGGTTGGCTTCGTGCGCAGTGGTAAGACCTATGCCCGCACGTTTGAGCCTGCCATGTCCCACGCTGAGTACCTGGCCTCGGTCATTGCAGAGCAGCTGCCCGCGAAGCAGCTGCCCGAGCTGATCGCGGCCCTGATGCAGAAGGTGGAAACGACCCCTGCCATCCAGAAGGAAATGCGTGCCGCTCTGCGTGAAAACGCACAGTAATCAATGATTTGTTCAAAAAAGCACCGCCGACCCGTGACCCGGATCGGCGGTGTTCTTTATTAGGAGGGATGGCTCTGCCGGGGCGAGCTTTTCGTTCGCCCGCTGGCCGTATGCAGTAGGGGCAAGGTGCCAAGACGGATATGGAATCCGCCCCTACGCTGTAGGGGACGATGCCTGCATCGGTTCGGAGGGTCTGCGGCTGCCGCGTGTGCCCGGCGGGCAAACACAGCGCACCCCCCAGCCGCCTTAAAAAGCGGGCAAATTACCCCAGGATCCCGCTGTTTTTGATCGCCTGTACGGCCTCGCCGATCTTCTCAACGGGCATCGTCAGGGCAAAACGGACGTAGCCCTCGCCGCTCGGGCCAAAGCTCGAGCCGGGGGTGCAGATGACGCCGGCCTTGTCGATCAGGGCCAGGCAGAATTCCATGCTCGTCTTGTACCCGGCGGGCACCGGGGCCCAGACAAACATGCTGCCGTGGCTGTCGGGCACATTCCAGCCGATGCCGCGCAGACCGCCGCACAGGGCGTCGCGGCGGCGCTGGTACTCGCCGCACTGGCGCTGCACGCCGTCCAGCGGGCCGGTCAGGGCAGCGATGGCGACCTTCTGAATGGGCAGGAACATACCGAAATCGATCTGGGTACGCAGCTTTTTGCAGGCGGCGATGACATCGCGCCGCCCCACCAAAAAGCTGATGCGCGCGCCCGTGACGTTGAAGCTCTTGCTCAAAGAGAAGAACTCCACCGCGCATTCCCCGGCACCCGGCGTGTTGAAGATGCTGCCGCCGTGGGCACCGTCAAAGATAATATCGCTGTAGGCGTTGTCATGTACCAGCAGAATGTCGTACTTACGGCAGAAATTGACGATTCCGGCGTAGAGCTCCGGCGTGCCGATGCTGCCCACGGGGTTGGCGGGCAGGCTGACCAGCATGAGCTTGGCCCTGCGGGCCACGTCCTCCGGGATGGAGGTGACGTCGGGCAGGAAGTGGTTCTCCTTCGTCAGCTTGTAGTACCACGGCTCGGCACCGCCCAGTTTGGAGCCGGTCATAAAGACGGGGTAGCAGGGGTCGGGCAGCAGCACCAGATCGCCGTCGTTGCAGAGCGCCAGGCCCAGATGGCCGATGCCGTCCTGGCTGCCGGAGAAGCTCATGACCTCGTCGGGGGTGATGGTGTCCACGTTAAAGCGGCGCTTGTAGTAGCCGCAGACAGCCTCCAGCATCTCGGGCAGGTCGCGCAGGCTGTACTTCCAGTTTTCGTTGTCCTGCGCGGCGTCGATGAGCGCCTGCTTCAGGTAGTCCGCCGGTGCAAAATCCGGCGTGCCGACGCTTAAATTGTAAAGATGACGGCCCTCGGCCTCCAACGCGACCTTTTTGTCGTTGAGCGCCGCGAAGATCTCCGGCCCGAACAGGTCCAGACGACGAGAAAACTCCATATCCCAAAACCTCGCTTATTGATGTAGCTTTATACAAAAAACGCACATTTTCTTGTATAAACATCCTCATTATACGCCGCCGCGCCAGCGCTTGCAAGGGGGTTATAAAAGAGGTATAATAAAAATTATATTGAAATACGGTAGGGGCCGCATATATGCGGCCCGCAGCTGTATGGCGGGCGGACGCCTGCGGGAAGGCCGCGGGCCGGGCATGCCCGGCCCCTACCGGTGCATTACGATCAGGAGTATTATCACTATGGACAAACGCAATAAAACCGCTCTGGCTTACCTGCTTGTCGGTGTGGCGGCGGCGGGGCGCGCCCTGCTGGCTGTGCCGGAAAATGCCGCCATACAGGAGGTCTCGCTCACCGTGCTGGCCCTTGTGGGCTATCTGCTGCTGGCCTCCAAAACCAGGCTGCCTACCGTGTTCGGCGCGGCGGGGCTTGTGCTGGAGCTGATCCTCTGCGGCAGCCAGACCGGCGGGGCGTGGGCACGGCTGGCCCCGGCGCTGCGCGCGGCAGACCTGTGGCTGTTCTGGGGCGCGGCGCTCGTGCTGGTGCGGCTGGCAGGGCGGCAGCAAAGCAAAATGCCGTACATTGCCGCCGTGCCGCTGGCCGTCTACACCGTCACGCACTTTATCCCGTCGCTGACCTCCGTCGCCGCCGTCAGCTTTGTGGTGTTCAGCGTCGTCATGCTCTGGTTTGCGGCCATTATGATCCGCGCCTACAACGACGCGCGCATAAAAAAATAAGGCGATTTTGCGCAAATCCGTTCCGCGATAAAGTGACAAATACCGCAAACTGTGTTATACTAAATACGATTATAAAAATCCAGCCGGAAGGAAGGCTTTTACTATGATCCCTTTTAACGTACCGCCCTGCGTGGGCGACGAGCTCGACTACGTCAAGCAGGCCATCGACTCTCATAAAATCTGCGGCGACGGCGCCTTTACCAAGCAGTGCAACGCCTGGTTGGAGGAGCGCTTCCACGCCCAGAAGGTCCTGCTGACCACCAGCGGCACTACGGCGCTGGACATGGCCATGCTGCTGTGCGATATTCACCCCGGTGACGAGGTCATTCTGCCCAGCTACACCTTCTCCAGCACCGCCACCGCCGCTGTGCTGGCCGGGGCGAAGCTCGTCTTTGTGGACATCCGCCCCGACACGATGAACATCGACGAGACGAAGATCGAGCAGGCCATCACCGATAAGACGCGGGTCATCATCGCCATGCACTACGCCGGTGTCGCCTGTGAGATGGACACCATCATGGACATTGCCCGCCGCCATGACCTCAAGGTCGTCGAGGACGCGGCGCAGGGTGTTATGAGCAGCTACAAGGGCAAGGCACTGGGCACCATCGGTGATTTCGGCTGCTACTCCTTCCACGAGACAAAGAACTACTCGATGGGCGAGGGCGGCGCACTCGTCATCAACAATCCCGCGTACAATGAGCGCGCGGAGATCCTGCGCGAGAAGGGCACGAACCGCGCCAAGTTCTTCCGCGGTCAGGTGGACAAATACACATGGGTCGATTTTGGCGACAGCTACCTGCCCAGTGAGCTGAACGCCGCCTATCTGTGGGCGCAGCTGCTCCACGCCGACGAGATCAACGACAACCGCATGGCGACCTGGAACGCCTACCACGATGCCTTCCGGCCGCTGGCCGACGCGGGCAGGGTCGAGCTGCCCACCATCCCGGCGGACTGCGTGCACAACGCCCACATGTTCTACCTGAAATGCAGGGATCTGGAGGAGCGCACCGCGCTGATCCGCCACCTGAAGGCAAACGATATTCTGGCCGTGTTCCATTATATCCCGCTGCACTCCGCCCCGGCGGGCAAGAAGTTTGGCCGCTTTGACGGCGCGGACGTCTACACCACCGCCGAGAGCGAGCGCCTCGTCCGCCTGCCGATGTACTACGGCCTGACCGAGGCAGACCGCAATAAGGTCATTGCCAAGGTTCTGGAATTTTATGCGCAGTAAGGCCCTGCCCGGCTGGGCGCACACACTCTGCACCGCTGCCGCCGCGCTGGTGTTCCTGCTGGCGTATGAGCTGGTCGTCTACAGGGTGCCGGTGACGGAGATCTTCCTGCCGGTCAGCTCCTGGAGCGACGAGGTCATCTACAGCAAGCAGCTGGCCGCCGCCGTGCAGTACGGCGCGCCGCAGGGGTACTTCGGCTTCAATGAGTCGCACGCCGCCGTCGGCACCTACGCCGCGTGGGGGCCGGCGGTTTTTCTGGTCTATGCGCTGCCTGGGCTGCTTTTGCGCGGGCAGAATGCCTTTTTGTGGTGCAACCTGCTGTTCGTCGTGCTGGGCTGGACGTTTTTCGCCCGGGCCGCGCGGCTTGGCTGGAAGCGCCAGCTGGCCTTTGCCGCGGCGCTGGCCGCCATGAACGCGCCGATCCGCTATGTGTTCTCCGCCATGCAGGAGCCGCTGCACTATGCGCTCATGCTGGCGGTGCTGGGCTGCGGCATTCTGGCGCGGCGGGACAAAAGCCGCGCCGCGTGGGCGGGGCTGTGTGTGCTGTGCGCCGTGGCCACGCTCGTGCGCCCCTATGAGGCCGTGCTCTGGCTGTTCCCGCTGGCGCTGTGCCGGCAGGACCGCCGCCGCATCGCTGTCTGCGTGGCGGGCGGGGCGGTTTCCTTGGGCGGCACGCTCGTGCTGATGTCCAAATTCTACGCGCCCTACTTCTTTACCAATGTCGATTTAAGCCCGCTGCAGGAGCTGGCCCGCGGGCAGGTGGTCTCCGCCGTCAGGGACGTGGCACACAAGCTGCTGGACGCCCTGCGCACCGTGGCAGAAATGCTGGCCGACCAGCTGGCAAACCGCAGCGGGGGACAGTACCTGCTGTTTTTCCTGCTGCTGGGCGTGACGCTGGTCTGCCTGATCGTGGATGCCCGCGCCGGGCGGCCCGTGTTCTGGAAGGGCTGCGCCGCCGTGACTGCGGTCATCGTCTTTCTGGCGCTGCTGCTGATGTACCGCCCCGTTGAGGGCTCCCGCCATACGCTTGTACTGGATGTGCTGCTGCTGGCGGCGCTCCTTGTGGAGGACGCCCGCCCCGCCGCGGGCACGGCAGCCGCCGCGCTGGTGCTGGCCGCGCTCGGCGTGCTGAATCTGGCGGACGGCTTCACCATGCCGCGCTACAGCGCCGAATGGGACGCCGCGGTGCAGCAAATCGAGGCCGCGCTGACCGAGAGCCGGTCCGCTGTGACGAGCGCCGACCCCTGGGACAGCACCGTGGCCTACGCCTTTGGCGACCCCGTACACTGCGGTCTGCTCTACGGCGTGCCGGACGGCATGGGCATCCAGTTTGACGAGGCCGCCTACCTGACCGACCCGGCCCATGAGATTTATTCCCGCTACGTCCTGACCGCCGCCGACACCCCCACCGCCGCCCGCTTACAAGCCGACGGCTGGACGGTGCTGTACGAGAGCGACAGGGGCGTGCTGTACGAACATGGCACAATGTAGGGGCCGGGCATGCCCGGCCCGCGGCCTTCCCGCAGGCGTCCGTCCTATAGCTGTGGGCCGATGCAAGCATCGCCCCCCCGCACCGTAGGGGCGGATTCCATATCCGCCCGGGCCGTTCGCGTCACCACGAACCCCCGCGGGAGGGATAAATTCCTCCCCTGCGACACTCCCAAAACATACCTATTTATTTTACAGTATTCCCGCCAATTCTGCAAGGATTTCTGCGTTAATATCCTCTACGGAGCGCATGGTTTTTGCGCCGTTTGCGTCGGCGGCAGTGCATTCGATGCGGTGCCAGCCCAGCGTGCGGGCGCAGTACTCGGCGGCGGCGCGGCTGCGGGCCAGATACTCGGTGTCCTTCTCCTGGATATCCTTCTTGCTCTCGTCGCCGTGGTATCGCTCGGTGATGAGCCGCTGGGACACCTCGGGGTCAACCGCTAAATAAATCACCGCGTCGGGCGCGGGGATGCCGAACTTCTTGTACTCAAAGTCGAACAGCCAATTCAGAAAACCGTCCCAGTGCATCGGCGGCAGCTTCGAGCACTGGTGTACGGCGTTGGACGTCGTGTACCGGTCCGACAGCACCAGCCCGCCCTCACGGTAAAACTCGCCCCAGTCGGTCTTGTAGCTGGCAAAGCGGTCCACGGCGTAAAAGCTCGACGCCGCGTAGGCGTTCACGTCGTCGGGCTTGTCGCCGAACGCGCCGGATAGGTACATTTTGACGAGCGCCGAGGACTCGCTTTCATAATCCGGGAAGGTGATCTGCCGCAGTTCTCTCCCCTGTTCTTTTAAGCGCTGAGCCGTCAGTTTTGTCTGGGTGCCTTTTCCGGAGCCGTCCAGCCCCTCAAAAATGATAAGCTTTCCCATTTATACTGCCCCCTCCTTGAGTTTGGCGTATTTTGCGCGTACCTCCGTTTGTTTTCCGCAGCACATGCGGCCCTCCGGGCAGGGGCCGACGAGGCACCGCGGGCCGGCGCTCGCGAAGATGTGCGGGGCCAGCGGCAGCACCAGCCGCAGCATCTCGTCCGCGACGGCGCGAATCTCCCACTGGGCGCGGTTGCAGCAGCGCAGGTTGAAAAAGTTGTTCAGGCTGCGGCAGTTCATGGTCATTACCATTTTTGTCTCGCAGGCGTTGGGCAATACAAAGCGGGCATCCTCGTTTGCCATTTTGCTGGCTTTGGCGCGGGCGGTCTTTTCCGGCATGCCCTGCTCCATCAAGGTGTGGGTATGCTTTTCTTCCAGTGCTTTGACCAGCTCCAGGTAGTGTTTGGCATCGGCGTTCATCGCATCAATAAAAGCCGCTTTGGCCGCAGGGTCAGCCTCAATTTCCGGGGGAATCACATAACGGAAATCTTCCAGCCGCACATAGCGCTGGCTCTGCACACTGAAGGATGCAATGCGGTGGCGGGTGATCTGCGCCAGCAAAGTGCGGCTGACCCCCTCGATGCCAAAGGTGAAGCTGGCATGTTCAATGGGGCTGGCATGGCCCAGATCGCTGAGCATGGTCAGGAACTTCGCGGTCTTTTCCTCGGTCAGGCCGTCCAGCAGGGTTTCGATATGTGCATCAGAATAGCACAGCTTGGCGGCTGCGGCAATGGTCTTTTCGGGGTCATTGGTGTGGGCGATCAATGTTACAAGCATGGACCCGTTCCCTCTTTTCCTTTTTTATCAGTGGTTTATTCTTCGCTGGTCAGCTTGGTCAGCGGGGCGTAATTGGCCATTGTTTTTTTGATGCCAACGCGGTCAAACTGGATTTCTACAATACAGTCCCCCGCAACCGGCGTTACTTTCAGCACCTTGCCGCGGCCAAACACCTTGTGGTCCACAAGGTCCCCGGCTGCAAAGTTGGCGGCTTTTTTGCGTGCGGGTGCGGCGGGCGCAGTGGTAACGCCACCGCCCGCCGGAGCAACCGGAGCACCGGAATGATGGTTGACGCGGCTACTGCCATACCCGGCGCCAAAGCTACTGCTTTGGACCGTGTGGCGACCGCCGGGGTAGTTCGGGCTTTCGTGCCCGCCGGAAGCAAACCCACTTTGGAAGCCGCCGGCATACTTGCTGCCAAAGCCGCCGCGGTTGTATTCACTGTTCAGATACCCGCGGGAAGCCCCGGAGTATCCGCTGCGCCCGCCGGGAACATTGGTGCTGTAGCTGCCGTACCCGGCGCCAAAACCGCCGCTGTAAGCAAGCTCTGGGCTTTCGGTTTCGTCCATCACATTGGGGTCAATCTCATCCAAAAAGCAGGAAGGCGGGTTGCGGCGCGTCTGGCCGAAAATCATACGGCTGCGGGAGGAAGAAAGATACAGCTCTTTCTTGGCGCGGGTAATACCGACATAGCACAGGCGGCGCTCCTCTTCCATTTCTTCCTCGCTGTAGCGAGCAAGGTCACCGGGGAAAACGCCATCCTCCATACCAATGATAAACACATACGGGAATTCAAGGCCCTTAGCGCTGTGCATCGTCATCAGGGTAACGGAATCAGCATCTTCATCATAGGAATCAAGGTCTGCAATCAGGGCAACTTCTTCCAAGAAACCGGAAAGGGTTGCGTCTTCCCCGTTCTGCTCCGCATAAGTCTTTACGGAAGAAATCAACTGGCCCAAGTTTTCCAGCCGGGTC
>ENA-UEYD01002451-UEYD01002451.1-human-gut-metagenome-genome-assembly--contig:-NODE-2451-length-10180-cov-5.225775_pt1 | contig 10180 bp, 8 predicted proteins | sample MGYA00242907_ERZ507875 | MGnify/ENA primary metagenome ERZ507875 (study PRJEB26167, sample SAMN06115506) | human gut metagenome | host: Homo sapiens | place: China:Shandong | collected 2015-08-07...
GAAATCAGTAGCGTCAGCTTCAGCAATTGCAGAATGAGCACGGTCATAAATAACCTTGCTAGGACGCATAGAAGCACCTGTTTCCAAGTAGTAGATACCTACACGGTCGCCACCACGAGCAATAAAGTCTGTCTTTACACCATATTTACGCAATGCGTTAACAGCAGACTGTCCAATTTCGTGTTTCGGTAATTTAGTTACGAAATAGGCGTCATGTCCGTAGTTGGCACAGCTCACTGCAACGTTAGCTTCTCCACCACCATATACTACATCAAAAGAGTCAGATTGAACAAAACGAGTATTACCCGGAGTTGATAATCTAAGCATGATTTCGCCTAATGTAACGACTTTCTTTCCCATAATCTTATGTTTCAATTTCTAAGTTATTAATATTATGAACTTTCAATTTATCATTTCAGCCCTATTTTAGGGGTTAACACACTGATAATACGACTATTAATCTATAAAAAGACTAACATCACATACCTTTCGTGTGCGGGCACAAAGATACAACAATTTTCGTAATTACAAAAATTGTTATATATTTGTATCGAAAATATTAAGATTATTATTGTGTGCGAGCACAAAAACCTATATAAATAAAGGTTATCGTATGAATAAATTGCCCGAAAGGATCAGAATCAAAGACATCGCCCGTCTGGCAGATGTATCAGTGGGAACAGTAGACCGCGTTATTCATGGACGTAGCGGAGTGTCGGAAGCCAGCAAGAAACGCGTAGAAGAAATTCTGAAGCAGCTTGACTACCAGCCCAACATGTACGCCAGCGCTTTGGCTTCTAATAAGAAGTATACGTTTATCTGTCTGCTGCCGGAGCATCTGGAAGGCGAATACTGGACAGCGGTAGAAACCGGTATCCACGAAGCTATTGCCACCTATTCGGATTTCAATACTTCGGTGAAAATCAACTATTACGATCCATACGATTATCATTCATTCGTCAACGCCAGTGAAGCCATCCTGGCCCTGCAGCCGGACGGAGTGATGGTAGCTCCTACCGCTCCGCAATATACGAAAGGATTCACCGATCAGTTGCAGGCACTGGATATACCTTATATATATATAGACTCCAATATTAAAGAGGTTCCTCCCCTCGCCTTCTTTGGTCAGAACTCACGTCAAAGCGGATATTTCGCTGCTCGAATGATGATGTTACTGGCACGGGAGGAAAAAGAAATTGTGATTTTTCGCAAAATACATGAAGGAATTGTAGGATCTAATCAGCAGGAGAACAGAGAAATCGGTTTCAGGCAGTACATGAAAGAACATCATCCGTCTTGTACTATACTGGAGCTCGACTTGCATGCCGAACGCAACGACGAAGACAATGAGATGCTGGATGAATTCTTCCGTACCTATCCGACAGTGAAGAACGGAATCACATTCAACTCTAAAGCCTATATCGTCGGCGAATACCTGCAAAGTCGCGGAAAGAAAGATTTCAATCTGATAGGTTATGACCTTCTGGAACGGAATGTCACCTGCCTGAAAGAAGGAAGTATCTCTTTCCTCATTGCCCAGCAACCGGAACTGCAAGGCGCCAATGGCATCAAAGCTCTTTGCGATCACCTTATCTTCAAGAAAGAAGTGACCTGCATCAACTATATGCCCATCGACTTGTTAACGGTAGAAACAATAGACTATTACCATAGCAAATAACAACAAAGTACAACTTTACAAGTACATTACATGGAAACAAAGTATTTAAGAATTAATCCTGCCGACAACGTTGCCGTTGCCATTGTTAACCTCCCGGCAGGAGAGCATCTTTCTGTAGATGGCATTGAGATTACATTGAATGAAGACATTCCTGCGGGACATAAATTCGCATTGAAGAACTTTGCTGAAGGCGAAAATGTAATCAAGTACGGTTATCCTATCGGACATGCACGAATGGCAAAGAAACAGGGTGACTGGATGAACGAAACGAACATCAAAACCAACCTCGCCGGATTGTTGGACTATACTTACAACCCGATTCAGGTTTCTTTGGATATTCCTCATAAAGATCTTACATTCAAAGGTTATCGTCGCAAAAACGGTGATGTAGGGGTAAGAAACGAAATATGGATTATCCCGACGGTAGGTTGCGTAAACGGTATCATCGGTCAACTGGCTGAAGGACTGCGTCACGAAACCGAAGGCAAGGGAGTGGATGCCATTGTCGCTTTCCCACACAACTACGGTTGCTCACAACTTGGTGACGACCACGAAAATACGAAAAAGATTCTTCGTGACATGGTGCTTCATCCCAATGCAGGTGCTGTATTGGTAGTAGGCTTAGGATGTGAGAATAACCAGCCGGATGTATTCCGTGAGTTCCTGGGCGAGTTTGATGAAGACCGTGTGAAGTTCATGGTTACTCAAAAGGTAGGTGACGAATACGAAGAAGGAATGGAAATCCTCCGCGATTTGTATGCAAAGGCCTCTAAAGATGAACGTACCGATGTTCCTTTGTCCGAACTGCGTGTGGGATTGAAATGCGGTGGTTCCGATGGTTTCTCCGGCATTACGGCAAACCCGCTATTGGGTATGTTCTCCGATTTCCTGATTGCACAGGGAGGTACAAGCGTATTGACTGAAGTTCCGGAAATGTTCGGCGCAGAAACGATCCTGATGAACCGTTGTAAAAACGAGGAGCTATTTGAACAGACTGTCCATCTGATTAATGACTTCAAAGAATACTTCCTGTCACATGGAGAGCCTGTAGGTGAAAATCCTTCTCCGGGCAACAAAGCCGGTGGTATCTCTACTCTGGAAGAAAAAGCACTGGGATGTACCCAGAAATGTGGAAAGAGTTATGTATCCGGCGTAATGCCTTACGGCGAACGTTTACAGAAAAAAGGACTCAACCTGCTTTCTGCTCCGGGCAATGACCTGGTTGCAGCCACTACTCTTGCAGCAAGTGGATGTCACATGGTACTTTTCACCACCGGACGCGGTACTCCTTTCGGCACTTTTGTTCCGACCATGAAGATTTCCACCAATTCAACCCTGGCTAAAAACAAACCGGGATGGATTGACTTCAACGCTGGTGTGATTGTAGAAAACGAACCGATGGAAAAGACTTGCGAACGCTTCATTGATTATATTATTAAAGTGGCAAGCGGTGAATTCGTAAACAACGAAAAGAAAGGTTATCGCGAAATTGCTATCTTTAAAACAGGGGTAACCTTGTAAACAGCTCTTTATCTGATAAAACAAATATATCGAAGATAAAAAGAAACATTGTTAGAACTATAGAGTTGCTATCCTCCACTCAATGATAAGTTGAACGGGATAGCAACTCTTTTTTGTATTACACCATATCGTCACCTGTTCTCTTAAAGGTAACACGGATTGTTTTATGAAAGGGAATAAAACGGGAAACCACAGCTATGACAACGGATATAACTAACAAATAACCCAGTATTTCTTTCAACGCAAGCAGCAGGCTTTGCTGTTGCAGGGTATTATATAAAGAGTTAGTTGCCAGCTGCGCAGCTTCATTATACGGATGTCCTTGTGCAATTGCATTGTTCAAGGACTGGTTATAGCGTGTTGCCGACAATGGATCGACAGTGGTGATAGTCTCCGATAGAGAATACATATATTTCTGCTGTAAGCGGTACAATACATTACTATAGAAAGAGGTTGCCAGGATAGGCGCCAATACGGAACGGAAAATAATCAGAAAGAAAGCGTTCGACAACAAGTATTTCGGATTCAAGTCTTCCACGGCAAACAGGGCGAAAGCTATAATCAAAGTCAACATACCCAACCCACGAAAGAATATAGGCAGGTAGAGCATTTCATACGTGCTATCCGGAGAGATGCCAAAATACAGGATCGCAAAGAAAATCACAAAACAACTCATCCCTCCCGCTATCAGAAAACGGAAACGCCACCGTTGCCAGCGAAACCACCAAAAACAAATAAAGGCGCCGACTACATATCCCGGAAGCAAATAAATATAAAGGGAATAGGTATGCGTAGTATCTACTTTCAGAATGACAGTCAGATAGTTAGTCAGCAATGTGGTCGATGTACTGAAAAACATCACAAGCATCATATAGAAATAGCCTATAATCGCTTTGGGCTGGAATAAAGGAGCCAGACTTACATAAGGATTTTCCGAACGGCTCTGATACCAGATGAACAACGCAATCAACATAGGCGCTATGATGATATAGGCACATATCTTACCGGAAGCCATCCAAGCGAGTACTTTTCCATAATTGATAACGTACATCAACATCAGCAACCCTGCTGAAATAACAAACATCTCACGAATATGCAGATCAGACCATGCGACAGCTTATATGGGACGATTATGCCGGAAACAGATGATAACAAACAGAATGGAAATCAAGATCAATACCATCATAAAGTAGTACATATACTTCCAGTTATAATGATACGCCAGTAAAGCCGTTACCAGCATCGAAGCCTGTCCTCCACCGTAAACCAACGGATAAAAATAAGAATAGAACTCGCTACGTACATTCTTCGGACTGAAAATCTTTTGGGCATAACGAATAAACCACAACATAAGAAATCCTTTCAGAAAACCGACAGCAAAACTGCAAACAATCAGAATATCTGCATTTTGCGTACGTGCGCAAACCCAACTCAAGAAGAATTGCAGTACCAAATCAATCAATAACAGAGACTTCACAGAAAAGGCTGCCAGCACTTTAGGAATAATCGGATAAGCGATAGCCATGCCCGCCGAAGCGGCATAATACCCCATCGTTATATCCTCCGAATTAGTGCCCAGCGTGTTCGATACTTCCAGCATACTGCCTGTATACGAGCCATTGAGCATCGTGACCGGAAGAATCACGATGAAAATACTGATAAGGCCAAGCCAATCGGGCACCCATTGACGAACAGGTGCCTCCAATTCTTTCATGGTAATCATTTGCGTAGAGCTTCTGTTTCCACCATCATCCCGGCTCTCAACTGCGCCATTTCTTCCGGAGAAACATCTTCCAAGTCAATCCGCACAGGTATTCGCTGTTGTACCTTTACAAAGTTACCAGCAGAGTTGTCCGTAGGAACCAGGGAATATTTAGACCCGGTTGCTTCGGAAATCGCAGTGACCTCTCCGTGAAAAGTCTTTCCGGGCACTGCATCTACTTTTACACGTACTTGCTGACCAATATATATATTAGCAATCTGCGTTTCTTTATAATTAGCGGTAATCCATTTATCCTTGTTACGCACCAGATAAGAAATAGTCTGCCCGGCCGGCACATACTGACCGGGTTCAAGCGTGCGTCTGCCCATATATCCATCATAAGGAGCAGTGAGAACCGTATAAGACAGATTCAGCTTAGCCAAATCCAAATCTGCTTCCTTACGTAAAATAGCAGCCTCGGCACCGGTTGTCTTCTTGCTTGTTTCCGCATATTGTGATAATGCCGCCTGTTTCTGCGCAACTAATGCCTGATAACGTGCCTTTGCTGCTTCATAAGCAGCTTTTGTCTGTTCATACTGCTGTTCCGGGACTGATTCTTCTTTCAACAGACGTTCAAAACGATGATAATCCTGTTCCAATTGCCAGAGTTTTGCTTTCGCTTCGGCAATGTTGGCATCCTGTACAGCAATATTCGTATGGGAAGTTTCAATTCCCGAATGAAGTACATCCTGCGAACCATGCGCATCCAATAATGCAGCTTCCGCTTCTTTCACCTTAATCTGATATTCACGATTGTCAAGCACCAGCAGCGTATCTCCCTGACGGACATATTGATGCTCCTTAAAACGCACCTCCTTTATATAACCCGAAGCCCGGACATTCAAAGGAGCCACATATTGATCTACAAAAGCATCATTCGTCACTTCGTAATTAACGTAACGCCAAAAGTAAGTAGCCGTCCACCAAAGCCCGGAACCTGCCAAACAGATACATACCAAATTTAAAACGATATTACGAACTCTTACTTTTTTCAGTTTCTGCTGTTTTTCTTTCAATTCATTTGCCATAACAATTCATCCATAAAATCATAAATCTAAAATCATAAATCTCCACAAGCCTTCTGAAGTTGATAATAAGTATAAATCACACGAGTACGCGCATTGACCAACTGCAATTCTACATTCAAACGGACGGAATTTGCGTCAAGCAAATCAGTCAGGATAGCCAACTGATTCAGGTAACGATTCTGCATGATACGATAATTCTCTTCCGCTTGTCGGACTGACAGCTTTAGAGCTTCCACCCTTTGCAACGCTTCCCGGTGGCGTAAAAAAGCCGAACGGACATCGACGCGGATTCCCTGCATCTTCTGCTCTTCCTCATTTTTCCGCAAGGATACCATCAGTTTGCTCTCTTTTATTTTATGGTTATTCTTGTACAGTGACGATAAAGGATAGGAAACCGACACACCTACATTCCAGTTATTATTATACATATCTGCCAACGTACGTGAGATGGGGCGCGCCAAAGTATTCGACGCATAAAGCGACACACTGGGAAGAGAAAAGGACTTGGCAGAACGGATTTCATTCCTCGCCAATTCTGTTTGTGCACGAAGCAGCTTCATCGCCGGATCATTCGCATAAGCCTGAACAATATAATCATCATACGGCTGCAAGGCAACTGCCTGATAAAGAACAGTGGTATCGGGTTTTAATAATAAATTCTCATCCTGTCCCAATAAGATATCGAGTTGCTGCGATACAAGCGCAATGCTGTTTTCCGTTTCCTGTAGAGACAGGCGATCATTAGTCAACTGCATTTCACTCCGCAACACATCATTGTTCGTTATCAAACCCTCCTTTTTCATCCGCCGTATATCGTGTAACCGGAGTTCCGACTCCTCAATATTCCGCACCAGTACTTCATGCTGCTTAAACAGACTAAACAGATTCATATACTGGTTCAATAACCTTAGCTTTATTTCCGCCTGATCGGTCAATGTCTGTAATTCGGCAACTTGCTTTTCTATATCCGCCTTATGAATAGCACTTCGAATTTTACCACCCTGATAGAGAGGTTGCGCAAAATCAATCGCATAGTTTTGTGACCAGTCCGGTGCTTCCGGATAGACAGGATCGGATAATCCCCGTTCCCAAACGATGGGTTGTCCTACAAATCCCCCTTTCAGTCCAATCTGCAGTTCCGGCAACTGCGCAGAACGTGCGGTTCGCATCCGCTCCTGTGCCATGGATTCTTTCATTGCATCTGCCTGAAGTTGCAGACTATATTGCACTCCCCGTTCAAAAAGCTGTTCGACAGTAAGGAACAAAGAATCTGTTTGTGCGTTGATGGAGAAAGTGACCCAAAGCAGGCAGGACAAAGCTGCCCCATATTTTTTATACATTTTCAAGTACATCGTATACACCTTTTAATTCAGATAACATCGTTTCAATGTTTTCTATACCAATAATCTTTTCTGCGTATACATAAACCTGATCGAGAATCGGACGAATCTGGTCCTTAAACTCTTCCCCTTCGGGAGTCAGGAACACCAGTTTATTACGACTGTCGGCAAGATCTTCTTTCCGATGAACATACCCTTTCTTTTCCAGATTATTCATCAAATTGGTGAGACATGCCTTATCTTTTGCAATGCGTTCCGCCAATATCTGCTGACTAATTCCCTGCTCATGCCATAAACTACTTAATACCTGAAGCATCTCAAACGTAATACCCGCATTATTTTTTCTCAATGTCCGTTGCATAGACCGGCGGAAAGCCATACGGGTACGAACAATCTGCAACATGAGTTCTCTAAACTCTGCTCCTTCTCTCATTTTCTATACTCTTTTTACCTGTTTCGTTTCGGCGGCAAAGTTAAGTATTTCCTCCGAATTAGTCAAACGTTTGACTAATTTCATTTTCACACCATGTAGACATAATTCCTGTCCATTCGTTTATTCATTCATTAAATCACTATATATTAATGCATTAACATAGTACTCCAATCTTTATTATCAAAATATTCAAGCAAAAAGTTTGTTCATCTGAAATCTTTTATTTTGCTTTGCACTACAAAGTACTTTTTATATGAATAAAGATAAAGCATTAGAATCGGTAAATGAGATAAAAGAGTTGATGGAAAAGTCCTCAAAGTTTATCTCTCTAAGTGGTCTCGCTGCAATCATGGCGGGCATTTACGCATTAGTTGGCGCATATATCGCCACACAAGTTATTACACCGGGCACTCATTTAATTGTTGCCCTTGAATTGATGGCTATAATAGCCTCGCTCGTATTGGTAGCTGCTGCGGTCACTGCTTGCATCCTGTCCTATTACAAATCCAAGAAGACAGGGCAAAAATTTTTCAGCCGCCTCACTTACCGGGCATTGTGGAATTTCTCTCTTCCGATGCTGACCGGAGGTGTTTTATGTATTTCCATCCTTATGCACGAGTATTATGACATCCTGGCTTCGGTCATGCTTCTATTTTATGGGCTGGCACTGGTCAACGTTTCCAAGTTTACTTATTCCAGCATCATATGGTTAGGTTATGCTTTCATCTGTTTGGGCGTCGTAGACTGTTTTTGGGAAGGTCATTCATTATTGTTTTGGACCATCGGTTTCGGCGGTTTCCATATCCTCTATGGTATATTGTTCTATTTACACTACGAAAGAAAGAGATCATAAATGATAGAAGCATTCCAATATATTAATAAAGCATTCGAAAGCAAGGTCCGACTGGGCATCATGGCTATTCTGATGGTAAATGAGGAAGCTGATTTCAATTTTCTGAAAGAACAGCTCTCTCTGACCGACGGTAATCTTGCCAGCCATACTCGTGCCCTGGAAGAACTGGGATATATCGTATGCAACAAAAGTTTTATCGGACGAAAGCCACGGACTGTTTTTCAGGCAACCGCGCAAGGCAGAGAAGCTTTCAAATCGCATATTGAAGCCTTAGAGAAATTTCTAAAATCAAAATAAATAATTCATCAAAACACTACTGGCTTATGGACGCTTTCAATGAAAATTCAAATGAGCAACAGGCACAGCAACCTATGGGATGCCTCCACCGTTTCTCCAAAACAATCAAGGTTGTCATCATCGGATTATTAATCCTTCTCTTGATGATGCCCATGTTCATGATTGAGAATCTTATTTCCGAACGGGGACGAACCCAGGAAGAAGCTATCGACGAGGTAAGTGAAAAATGGAGTCTTGCACAGACCATCACTGGCCCTTACCTGAATCTACAGTATCCGGTTGTCACTGAAAACAACGGTGAGAAGAAGGTTTCCATCAAAGACCTGATACTTTTTCCTGACGAGCTTATGGTCAACGGACAACTGAAGACCGAAATCCTGAAAAGAAGTATCTATGAGGTCAATGTATATCAATCGGAACTGACATTGAAAGGGTCATTCAGTTCGGAAGAATTGAAAAAAAGCAGAATAGATATGGAACAGCTGCAGTTTGACAGGGCGGCTATTTGCTTGAACCTAACCGATATGCGGGGTATCAGCGAACAAATCAGCATCACCTTGGGAGATTCTGTTTATATATTCGAACCGGGTATGGACAACAGAGGAATAGCTAACACCGGAGTTCATGCGATCGCTAATTTGTCGGAGTTGAAGCAGAACAAAAAACTGCCATACGAAATAAAAATCAAACTGAAAGGTTCACAGTCACTCAACTTTATTCCATTGGGTAAAACAACCCGTGTAGATCTGAAAGCCAACTGGAATACACCGAGCTTTACCGGAAACTATCTGCCTAACAACCGGAATATTACGGAGAAGGAATTTTCCGCGCAATGGCAGGTTTTAAACTTGAACCGGAATTATTCGCAGGTGATGGCTGACTACAACACCTCGAACATCAAAGATATTGAAAACTCCAGTTTCGGTGTGAATTTCAAAATTCCGGTGGAACAGTACCAGCAGTCCATGCGCTCCGCAAAGTATGCCATTCTGATTATCCTACTGACTTTCGGAGTGATCTTCTTCACTGAAATCATGAACAAGACCCGTATTCATGCTTTGCAGTATTTATTGGTAGGGCTGGCTCTCTGTCTATTCTACAGCCTGCTCCTCTCCTTCTCCGAGCACGTCGGTTTCAACCCGGCCTATTTGTTATCTTCTGCACTGACTATTATACTGGTAGGCGGCTATATGTTCGGAATTACCAAGAAAAAGAAACCGTCATTAATCATGTCTGGTCTATTGGCTATACTCAATATTTACATCTTT
>ENA-UEYD01002466-UEYD01002466.1-human-gut-metagenome-genome-assembly--contig:-NODE-2466-length-10137-cov-3.079125_pt1 | contig 10137 bp, 6 predicted proteins | sample MGYA00242907_ERZ507875 | MGnify/ENA primary metagenome ERZ507875 (study PRJEB26167, sample SAMN06115506) | human gut metagenome | host: Homo sapiens | place: China:Shandong | collected 2015-08-07...
AGAAAACCGCAGTTTCCCCATCTTTTTTGGAAAACTGCGGTAGCTTTTTACTCTCTTTATGAGAAAGCGGCTGCTCCTCTGCCTTTTTTAATTCAGCCCCAATTTCTTCCGGATCGGTTCGGGGATGGCATTCTTGTTCACTACGATATTCATGGTCTTGTAGGCTACGAATGCTTTCGAAGCATACCAGATGCCTTTGTAAGTTCCGGCATCACCCCACGAGTTCTTCACCATGTAGTATTCTTTTCCGTTCTGGTCTTTGGCGATACCGTAAATCTGCATGCCGTGGTCGTCCGTCGTTTCCCAGTTGTCGTAAGCCGTCTGACGCATTTCCTGAGTGACTTTTACCTCCGGAAGCGGTTTGGAAGTCAGTTTCTTGACGATTTCTGCACGTTTGCTGTTGTTGCTCAATCCGAGCCAACGTGCAGCGTCCGAACCTACCAGGTCTTCTGCCTGCTTCACGTCCGGCATCACGGCGATACCGTTGCGTGTGAAGCCCGTCTCGCTCACGTCCGAACCCCATGCGATGGTATATCCGTTGTGGATGGCGTAGTCGAATACCTCCATCAATTCGTCGATCGGCAGGTTGTAAGACAGCGACCAACGCCAGTTGTCTTGTACTTCGATGACAAACGGTTTGTAGAACGGATGATGGGTATAAGAAGTCAGGGATACGTAATCGTCCATGTTCAGGCCCAGCGACTGCATGTAGCTTTGCGGAGTGTATTCCTTGCCTTTGTGAATTTTTCGGGGCATTTACCCAAGTAAGCATCATAGATACCGCTGAAAGCCTGTTTCCATACGGGAGACAGCTTCTTCAATTTGCTCGTGGCCAAAGCATCTACAAAAGCTGTGGCTACGAGGTCCACCTCATTGTGGTTGGGCAGGGTGTCGCCGTAAAGCGTACCCGGCTCCGGCATGGCTTCTTGCGGTACGATACCGTAGTTCTGCATGCAGTAAATCACGTCGTAGAAACTTCCTCCTTGCGCGAACGAAACATCGCCGTGTGTACGGACGGTTTGGGCTGCACGGTCTTCCATGGTTTTATGTACGACGAACATTTCGCAAAGGTCATGTTCGCCTTTTCCCATGCGGAGCAATTCGGATTCGAAGAAAGACAGTGTGCTGAAGCACCAGCACGTACCGCTCTGATTCTGGTTCTTGATAGAGGTGATAGGGTTTTCTTTCACCGTGGTAAAGACGAAACCGGTGTCGGCTTTTTCCACGTGTTTCTTAGCCGATACGCCAAGTGACAAACAAGCACATGCGATAAATAAAAGTTGTTTTTTCATTTCGAATATTTTAGTGATACATTAATTGGTCCTTTGTGCCATAAACTCTTCCACATCGTCCATGTGGTACGGGATGCGTTCATGTCCCAGCATGCGGCAACCGCTTGCTGTAATCAGGATGTCGTCTTCTATGCGGATGCCCCCGAAATCCTTGTAAGTTTCCAGGAGGTCGAAATTGATGAAATCCTTGTGGATGCCTTTGCTTTTCCATTCATCGATCAGAGCCGGGATGAAATAAATGCCCGGTTCGTCGGTCATGACCCAACCTTCTTGCAGGCGGCGTCCGCAACGCAGGCAGTTCGTACCGAATTGTGTGGACGGCTGCACTTCGTCGTCGAAGCCCACATATCGCTGTCCCAGCCCTTCCATGTCGTGTACGTCCATGCCCATCATGTGCCCCAGACCGTGCGGGAAGAACATGGCGTGCGCTCCGTTGCGTACGGCTTCTTCCGTGTCGCCTTTCATCAGGCCGAGTTCTTTCAGGCGCTCGGTCATGAGGCGGGCTACGCTCATGTGCACGTCCCACCATTTTACACCGGGGCGTGCGATGTCCAATACGTGGTCATGGCAAGCTTCCACGATGCTGTAAATGTCCCGTTGGCGGGAGGTAAACCTGCCGTTGATGGGAGTGGTGCGCGTATTGTCCGAGCAATAGTTCTCATTGGTTTCCGCTCCTGCGTCGCAAAGCATCAGCCGTCCGTCTTCCAAAGGACGTGGAGAAGGGTATCCGTGCATGATTTCCCCGTGCATGGAAAGAATGGTGGGGAAACTGGTCATGCACCCTTTGGCCGATGCGATACCGCTGATGGTGCCCGCGATGTATTGTTCGCTCACTCCGGGGCGGCAAAGGCGCATGGCCGTCGTGTGCATCTCATGACCGATGGCACAGGCCCGTTCGATTTCCTCTATTTCGGCCGGTGTTTTCACAGCCCGTTGGTCGATGACCGCCATGATGAGTTCCAACGATGCTTCCTCGCGTTGCCGTGAAGGATGTATGCCTGTCAGGTCCATGAGTTGAATCATCTGGTCGTGACGGTAAGGAGGCAGGAAATGGATTTTCCGGCCTTGGGTGCGGGCTTGTGTTACCAGTTCTTCCAGACGGCTCATTGGAGCACTGTGTTCCACGCCGCTTTGTGCGGCGAGGTCGGCCACGCTGTCCACGGCACCGAACCATACGATGTCTTCAATGTCGATATCATTGCCAATCAGATATTCCTTGTGGTTGTCTATGTCGATTACCCCCACGAGTCCTTCGCGGTGTTGTCCGTAAAAATAAAGAAAACTGCTGTCTTGCCGGTATTTGTATACGTTGGCCGGATAATTGGATGGCGCATCGTTGTTTCCGAAAAGCAATATCAAGCCTTCTTTCACCTGACGCTTCAGCCGGTCGCGTCGGGCTGTATATGTTTCTTTGTCAAATAACATAAACGTAGCTTAAAGATAAAACATTTAATAAAGTATGCAAAAATACTGATTTCATTTGGGATTTTCATTAACTTTACTCGTAAATTAGGAATAATTATGGAGATAGACAAGCATACGGGTTTAGTGCTGGAAGGCGGGGGCATGCGCGGAGTTTTTACATGCGGGGTGCTGGACTGGCTGTTGGACCACCACATTGATTTTCCCTACACGGTCGCTGTGTCGGCAGGGGCGTGCAATGGCTTGTCTTATATGAGCCGTCAGCGCGGACGGGCGAAGTACAGCAATATCGACATGCTCAAAAAATACAAATACATCGGTATGCGTTTCTTGTGGACGCAGCATAGCATCCTGAACCAGGAACTGCTGTATAAGGATTTTCCGGAGCGTATCGTACCTTACGATTTCGAGGCTTACCGGGCCAATCCCGGAGTGTTCGAGATGGTGACTACCAATTGCCTGACGGGGCGTGCCGATTACTTGTCGGAGAAAGAGAATTACAACCGGTTGATACGGATAGCCAAGGCTTCAAGCAGTTTGCCTTACGTCTGTCCGGTTGTCGTCGTAGACCGCGTGCCGATGCTCGACGGCGGTATCGTGGACTCCATACCGGTGGAGCGGGCTATGTCGCTCGGTTATGAACGCAACGTGGTCGTGCTGACGCGCAACCGCGGTTATCGCAAGACGGGCCGGGACATCCGTATTCCTTCTTTTATCTATCGCCGTTTTCCCCGTCTGCGAGTGGCGCTCAGTCACAGGTGCGAGTGTTACAACCGCCAATTGGAGCTGATAGAGCAACTCGAGGATGAAGGAAAGGTTCTGGTGGTGCGTCCGCTCGAAAAACTCGAGGTAGACCGGCTTGAAGACAATATCGGGAAACTGACGGCCTTGTACGAAGAAGGATATGCTTGTGCCGAGACGGTTTTAGGAACATGTATTTTTAATGAATGACGAAAGATGACAGAAGAGCAAGAACAGAAGCCTGCGGTGGAAAAGAATCCGCATATTTATAAACCTGCATATACGAAACAGGAAGTGGACGAGCTGACGCGTTGGTTTGAAGAGCGGATGGACCGCCTTCCGGCGACATTGCAACTGAACGAGGCGACGGCGGCTTCCGACCTCCCTCGCACGGTGAAAGCCCTATTGGCGGTGCTGAAGGTTCATAAGGAGAACATATCCGTGACTTTCAGTGGATATATGTCCCATCTGGACTTGATTCGTTTGCGGTTGAAAGAACAAGGTCTGGAGTAAATCGTAAAAGGGGAAAGACGGATGAAAAAGCGGATACGGACGATATGGGCGGGCGTTTTGTGCCTTTGTCCGGTGTTGGCATTGCAGGCCGGGTGGGGAGATTTGCAGGAACAGTTGCGACGTATGGTGGCGGACAAGAAGGCGCAAGTCGGAATAGCCGTCATAGTGGACGGGAGGGACACGCTGACGGTGAACAATGACGTGCGCTACCCCATGATGAGCGTGTTCAAGTTCCACCAGGCTTTGGCTGTGGCAGACGCTTGCGGACAGCGCGGCGTTTCTTTCGATACGTTGGTGCATATCCGGCCGGACGATTTGCGCCCGGATACGTACAGTCCGTTACGGGACAAATATCCGGAAGGAAACCTGTTTTTTTCCGTGGGCGAGCTTTTGAAGTACACTTTGCACCTGAGCGACAACAATGCCTGCGACATCCTTTTCCGGGTGTTCGGAGGCCCGGCTGCTACGGATGAGTATTTGCGCAGCATGGGCTTGCGGGATTTTGCCATTGAAGCCACGGAGGACGATATGCACCGCAATCTGGCGGATTGTTACCGGAATTGGACGACTCCGTTAGAGGCGGTACGCCTGTTGGAATGGCTGGTTTCGGGTAAGGCGGCTAAGGGAGCATACCGGGATTTCATAGAGCAAACCATGATTTCCTGCCAGACGGGGCGCGACCGTCTGCCGGCACCGCTTGCCAGTACGAAGGCAGTCATCGGGCACAAGACAGGTACGGGCGACCGTAACGGAAAGGGACAGATTATCGGGACAAACGATATCGGTTTTGTTTTCCTTCCGGACGGGCGTCGTTACAGTATTGCCGTGTTGGTCCGCGATTCGGAAGAAAGCGAACAGGCCACAGCCCGGATTATAGCCGGTATTTCGGAGGCTGTGTACCGGTATGTAAGCGGGGAACGTTAAGATCAGGAGGGCGGGATGCAGCCTACAAGAGTTTGCTTCATCCCTTTTGTAAAGAATAAGTTTCGATTGCCATATCACAAATGAAGAAGTGGTAAGTTGTTGTAAAATAGTATATTGCAAGTGCTGAATCATTATGCGCCTAATGAAAAATCGTTTGGCTGAGATTGATTTTTCATTCTGCTGAGATTGATTTGCCGTTCTGCTCTTATCGGTTTGACGGTCTCTACCGAACGGAAAGATGTAAATAAAAAAACAGGGAACGAATCACTTCGGCCCCTGTTCAATCATTAACTTAATCCTAATTTCAATAATGAAAAACCATAGTACCCGGTTATTTGATGAGCACTTTTAAAGTCTTCTTCGTGCCGTCGCTCATCTTATCCTCACGGATGTAGATTCCCCGCTGTGTCGGACGAGATATGCGCGTACCGTTCAGGTTGTACCATGCGGAACCAACCACGGTACTCTTTTCATCGGCTACGTTGTCGCTGATGCCGTCGCTGATGTCTACGTCGTCTAAACCTTCGGGTCTGTTTGCCTCTCCATCGCCAAGGTAATACAAGTGGAAATCGTCGATGAGTACCCAGTCGTTGACGAGCGTGTCGGTTTTTTGCACGCCGAGACGAACCGTTTCACCTTCTTTGACATGGAAATACGATTCCATTTCATAATATCCCTGGTTCATGGCCGTACGGGCGCCTTTCCGGTCGTTGACGACGCAATTATACACTCGTCCCGAGTTGGGGAAGAGGCTGTCGGGCAGTACGATGTCGGCTGCCGTGAATTTGCCGTTCTGTACGCATTCGAAGAACGAAGGCAAGGGTTTCGAGTAGTTGGTGCTTTCCGTTTCGGCATATACCTTGGCGTTCTGCTGTTCTTCTCCTTCCCGGCGGGCCAATGCGGCCACGTCGGCCTCGCCTGCGCGGTAGAATCCGTAGAGCGTCACTTTGTAATATCCCGGATGGAGACGGTACACCTTTTGGTAGATGTGGCACGTGTCGGTATTGTAAAATTCGAATACGGAGTCGTTCGCTTCCTTTATGCCGTTCGTAAATTCCGTTGTCCAGCCGGCATCGGTGAATGCAACGGAGTCCTTCTCCTCGAATACTTGTTGGAAGTCGGGGTTGATGAGCATATCCGTCACATCGGTCGGGGTGTCTTTGGAAGCCGTTCCCACGTCGATGCCTTCGTACACCATTTGATTGTATGCCTCGTTCATCTCGATGATGTATTGTTCGGTCTGTGGGATGTTTTTGAACTTTCCGTTTTGGGTGAAGACATCCAAGACTTCATAAACCACGTTGGCCAATATGCCCTCGTCGTAATCGGCAAAAGCTCCGCTGTTGATTTGTTCGTCATACATAAGGGCCGTTTGGTGCAACGTCTCTACCTTTTCCACTGAATTCCGGTTCAGAATGATGGCCTCGTCCATAGCCTTAATCTGTGCGGTGTAGATTTCCTCGGTCAGTTCGCTTTCCAAGGTTTTCTCGGCATCTTGAATGGCTTGGCTCAGTGCGTTGTACGCCTCTTCCGTCGTAATGGCTTTGTCTGCCAGTGCGGCGTTGGCTTCTGCTATTTTGGCATTGAGTGCACTCACGGCACCCGTCATGTCGGCCGCGCCGAGGTATTGGATGTGGAAATTGTCGAACAGCGTCCAGTTGTTGGAATTCGGTCCGGTGGGCATGGTGATACCGAAACGGAGTTTACCGTCCTCGCCCACATAGCATGTAATAGTGGTCGTATAGTCGGTACGGTCGTTGAAGGCAAAGGCGGCCTCTCCTCCGGCTACGCCGTCGGGTACCCATTGTCCGTCGAGTTCCGTACCGGTACCGGATATTTGTACGGCATTGTTGGCCAGTTCTTCTTTTGAGGCGTAGTGGTATTCATATAAGTGATGAAGTTTTTCTTTTGCATCGTTTCCGAAAAGATAAGAAAGGACATCTTTTTTAGGATCTGCAGCATTATAAGAAGAGGCAATGTCTGCATTTGCGCCCTGTCGGTTATAAGCTTGCACGGAAATCGTGTAAGAACCTTTGGGTAGGCTGGTGAGTTCCTGGTATACTTCGAAAGAGGAGCCTTGCCATACCTCGGCCACGTTGTTGCCGTATTTGAAATCTCCGTCACCGGTTTTGGTCCATCCCGAATTGCTTCCGGTGAAGTCTAAATTAGAGGCCATCCCGTCGGCATTCTGGGTGTCGCCTGCGATAAGGGCTTCGCATACACAGGCTTTGAACATGCGGTCGGCGCGTGGTTGGATGCTGTCTATTTCCAAGGGGTTGAAAGTCCGGTTGTCGTGTATTTCTTCCAGTTCATACAAGAAATCCTCGTATGAAATCAGGCCATTTTCGGAGTAAGGGCTGGCGTCGTAAGCTTCATTCAGCTCTCCGGTCAGCTCTTCCAGTTTCTCGTATGCGGCCACGTCGAGGTTGAGCGTGTCCATGGCGAGCATCAGGCCGTTAAGGACTTCGCCTAAAGTCGCTTCGTCCACACCGGCTGTTCCTGAAGTTTGCTGGGCCAGACTGAGTGCTTGGTCGAATTTCTCTCCGTTGGTTATCGAATATTTGATTTGGGCATCGTCGTATCCTTTTTTCAATGTTTGGGCATCGGTGATGGTCTGAGCCAGTTGTCGGGCTAATCCACCTTCTTCCAGTCCTAAGTATTCCAGTTTGAAATTATCTACGCAAACCCAGTTGCAATTCGTGTTTTCGGTTTTGAAACCGACGGTGAGGTTTCCGCCCGCCAAGAAGAATTCCAAAGTAGCCAACCGTGGGGTCGGTGCGTCGGTAACGTAGCCGTCGTTACCCCTGATGGCACCGAATTCCAGTGTGTGTGCCTCGCCTTTGTATTCAGCTCCTTGTACGCGGGCGTAAATGTAGACTCCTTCCGGCGTAAGAGCCATGTCGCCTTGCTGGTAACCGATGGTATTGGCCGAGAGACGGTATTTTCCGGCCGGCAGATCACTCAGGGTTTGCGAAACGTCCATCGAGTTATCCAGGTTGCCGCCTCCTCTAACCCATCTTTCCACGAAGTTCTTCATCTCGTATTGGCGGTCTTGGGTGGCGTAGAGCGTAGCTTGGTAACCTACGCTTTCACCGTTGATGTCCCAATGATCGGTGTTGGACTCGAATGCGTTGTTTTGGATTCTTCCGGTGAAATCAGCCGGATGTTCTTCGTCCACGATGGACAGTTGGTAATCTGCGATGGCTTGTTGCAGTTGTTCGGCAGCTTCTTGCACCTGTTTTGTCGTCGCATTATCGTCGTTGTATACGGTTTCGTAAGCCGACACGTCGGTGTAGCCTGTTTCGCTGGCGGTTTCCAGTTGCTGTAGGAGGAGTTTCTTGGCCTGATAAATTTCGTATGCTTCCGGCTCCACGAACTGCCAGTCTGTTTCTGCGTTCTGGTACCCCTCTTGAGAAGGGTCGATGAAAGGATATACGATGGTCGATTCCACACCGTCTGTGCCCCACATACCGTTCATCGTCAAAGCGTTGGCGGAGCTTAATCCGTATTGGGCATCCTGGTCTACAATCTTGATACGGTAATAGCCGTTGTCTTGCGGCAGGATTTGCCATAGGGTGTGTCCTTGTTCATTGCAGTCCACCCATGCTCCTGTCTCGCTGCCTGCGTAGACTTCATGGAAACCGGAGTTGCTTTGCGCTTTCAACATATTGAAAGTCCATCCTTGTCCGGGCACTACCGGTTCTTTGCCCATCAGGGGAGCGCGTTCCTCACCGTAAGACAGTGTGACTTCCTGGCCCGTGTCGCCTACGCTGAGTCTTGTGTTGTAATCATTGCCGTTCGTGAGGAATTTGTTTGTGGCTACATGGTAGACGTAGTACACTCCACCGCCGGTTCCGTCGGTAGCCAAGTTCGGCTCTACGGTTTCCAACTTCGGATTTTCGTACGCGGATGCCCACAAAGGCATGGTAGAAGATGTGGCACAGCAAAGAGCTATGGCCGTCAGTAAACTGTTTTTCATAATGTTTGTTTTTAAATGGATAAAGTTTGGTTTTTATATCGGCAGGGGAAATCTTTCCCCTGCACGAATGGAGTTTAATAATCGATGCTGATTTTCTCTGTGGCGGTTGAACTGCCCTGAATGGTTTTCACCATGTAGGTGCCCGGAGCCGCTCCGCTTTGTTTCAATGTACGGCGGATGTCCTTGCGGGCGCAGGTGAAACTACCCACTTTTGCACCTCCTACGGTGAAGACTTCGCAAGAGACTTCCTCGTCGGCATGGATGTCGTCGACAGAGGTGCTTAGCTTCACGCGGACAATACCGTCTTCAATGTCGGTAGTATCCCATTCCAGTCCTTCGCCCGGGCTGTCCAGTTCAAATGTTGTAGTAGTACGGGTACGCGTGCGGTTGGCCTCCCACAAACGGAACTCGTCGCCTGCTTCCAACGAAAGACTTTCGCGGACATGTAGTCTGAGTATGCCATACAGATTCAGTATTTTGATACCGGTCAGATTGGTGCAACGTGTCTTGCTGGCGATGTTCAGCGAGAGGATGCCGTCCTTGTCTATGGTAACGGAGTTTTCCGAAAAGTCTATCGTACCGGTAGTCGCGGTTTCTGAAACGCCGGGGTACAGCAGCCCGTCTTTTTCCACCGTGAACGCGCCGTTATCCAGTTTGCCGCGACCGCAGAAGGCTCCGTTGGCTTTAACTGTGACGCTGCCTGTGCCCAGCATGCCTTCGGTTGCCGATGCGTTATTGATGAGGAGCGTACCTTCTTGCACCGTGCAGTCTCCGGTGAAACTGTGGATATTTGTAAGGCTCATCTTGCCTGTCCCTACTTTAATCAGTTGTGTGCCGGTACCCTCTATCTTGCCTTGGAAGGAGAAATCTTCGTTCAACGAACCGATACGCCAAGTGTTGTTGTCGCCGGTTAAGGTTCCTTTTCCGGTCACTTTGCCGAGGGTGTAAGGTTTGGCCGTATTGCTTACAGTGGTACGTTCTGGGATGTTTAGCGTACCCTTGGGCATGCCATAGCTGTTGTTCAAGGCGAACCAGTTGTCGGGGTTGGAAGGTTCTACCGTACCTTCGAAAGCTGACCAGTCGCCTGTGAAATCCGAACGGATCCACGGCACGTATATTTTCAGCGTACCTTTTCCGAAAAGTTTGATGCGGTTCTCGCAACGGCTGTCGCATCGCATCGTGCCCGTCACGCCCTCTTCCACTTTGAGATTATTGAGGTTCAGGCTGTAGGTGTTGCCGTCGTCAAAGTCCTGATAAGTGGCATTA
>ENA-UEYD01002468-UEYD01002468.1-human-gut-metagenome-genome-assembly--contig:-NODE-2468-length-10132-cov-3.891099_pt1 | contig 10132 bp, 7 predicted proteins | sample MGYA00242907_ERZ507875 | MGnify/ENA primary metagenome ERZ507875 (study PRJEB26167, sample SAMN06115506) | human gut metagenome | host: Homo sapiens | place: China:Shandong | collected 2015-08-07...
CTTTTTTTTCGTAGTAATCCAATACCTGCCCATATTGTTTCATGGCCAATTGATATACCAGGACGTATCTTTGCATATCCTTCTTTTTTGAATAGTTGGTGGCGGAGAATCGGGAAAAATAGTCTAAAGCTTTTTCTGTTTCTTCTGATTTGGCATAGAGATAGGCTTGCTTGATATATAAATAGGCCGATTGCTGGTCTATATATCCCAATGGAATGCCATCTTGCTTTTTCATCAGGTTGATTAATTCTTCACGTTTATTGCAGATAGCAATTGCTTCTTTATATTTCCCCTCTTTGGACAGGTAACTGGTTAACTCTCCGTAAAAATAAGAAAGATAGGGCTTCATGCGGAATGATTCTTCATTCTCCAATAAATTAATGGCTTGTATGAAATAGTCATACGCTTCTTGCTTTTGGTTTAAAGCATAATAGTTTTCTCCCATAGTGAACAGGAAATTAGCTTCTGTCTGCTTATGTCCCATTTCTCGGGCGGCCTTGATGCCTTCTGTCAGATAACGGATGCTTAGTTTATGATTTTCCAGAAGTTTATATGCGTTGACAATACACGACATTGTCTGTAAGTAATAGATGTATTCGTGTCGGAGTATAGTGTCTTGATAGGCTTTCAGGGCATAATTCAAGGCCATTCGTTGTTGCCCTTTGCCGGCGTAGACTATTCCTCGTTGCGCATTTATCAGGCAAAGCTTTTCAAGTTTCTTTGCCTCCATTGTATTTAGTAAACTGAGAGCACTGTCTGGTGTGGCAATATGTACTTTCAAAACGTGTTTGAGAGTGTATATTGAATCAGAAGTATCGTCAGCTTTTGCTTCAGCTGTTATGCATATAAATAGTATGCTGATACTCAGTAAACATGAAAGGGCATATCTCATTTTGTGTGATAATTGAATAGTTGATTTGTTTGGAGTCAGACATGGATAACTGCCCCGTCCAACAATTTCAGATACAGTTCTATCGCCTCTTCTATCTCCTGAATGAAAATGAACTCATCTGCCGTATGGGAACGGCTGCTCTTTCCCGGTCCCATTTTCAAAGAAGGGAATGACATCAGAGCCTGGTCGGAAAGGGTAGGGGAGCCGAAAGGTACACGTCCCATGGCAACGGCACGTTGCACTATCGGGTGCTGCTCTTCCACATGAGAAGAACTTAAACGGAACGAACGTGCTTTGGCCTCGCAGGTAATGTGTTTTTGTATTTCTGCAAATAGTTCCTGATTGCTGTAACACTCGTTGCTGCGGATGTCTACCACAAAGGTACAACGGTCTGGGATTACATTGTGTTGCGTGCCTGCATTGATCTGCGTTACACTCATCTTTACAGGACCTAATAGTGGAGATACTTTTTCAAAATGATGGTCGCGGAACCAGGCGATATCTTCCAATACTTTATATATGGCATTGTCTCCTTCATTTCGTGCGGCATGTCCGGCTTTCCCGTAAGCGGTCACGTCCAGTACCATTAATCCCTTTTCCGCAATGGCAGGTTGCATTTCGGTAGGTTCACCTACAATAGCAAAATGGATCGGAGGAAGTTCAGGCAATACGCATTCGATGCCCCCTTTTCCGGAAACTTCTTCTTCGCAGGAAGCGAGATAGATGAGATTATACTTCTGTGTGGTGCGGCAAAGATGCAGAAAGACTTGCAACAGACTGACGACACTTGCTCCGGCATCATTACTACCTAATCCATATAATTTCCCGTTACTTTCCATGGTAGGTGTAAACGGATCTTTCCGCCAGCCGTTCACAGCTTTCACGGTATCAATGTGTGAATTCAGTAACAAGGTAGGCTTATTTAAGTCGAACATCGGACTAAGACACCATACGTTATTGCCTTTTCGTCCGGTTGCCATGCCTTGCAACTCTATATAATTCTGTAGATAATCAGCTGCTTTTTCTTCATCGCGGCTAAGAGAAGGGATAGCAATCAGAGACTTAAGAACTCCGGTTGCTTCAGAAACCATTGTAGGTATATCGTAAGTCATATCTCAATCAGTTAAATTATTGGGATGCAAACTTACGGATAAATACTGAAATATGCTTAATCGGCAGGATAAAAATGCCATTCCATCCGTTGATGCCGGTGAATAAGGAAAGGGTAGTGTGTGCAAGGTGAAAGAGTAATCAGCAAAGGGCGTTCAATGACGCCCTTTGCTGATTACTTTATGTTTTTAGAACATATAGCTCAGAGAGATCATCATGTTACGGTTCTTGTTATCTATGTGATCGGCGTTATCTATTAACCCCCAGTCATACCCGAAAGCAACTTGAAACTTTTTGCAGAATTCTACACCGAATTTCAACCCGAGACCGAGATCAAAACGTTTCATGCCACCACCATCTTCATCGAAAACATTATCAGATGCATCCGACGATTCAGCTCCATCTATCTTAACCTTACCAAAGAGACCGATAGCAACATAAGGACCTGCATTGCCGAAAACGGCGAAATTCTCATTTACTGTATATTTATAACCCATGTGTACGGGAATTTCTAAATAGCAAGGATTATACTTGATATCGTAGGAACCAAGATTAACCTTGGCACCTTTTAGTGACAGTAGGGCACCTAAATCCAAATATACTCCTTCGGCAATTTGTGGCAATCCCACTTCAGCCTTGACTCCGGCGTGGAATCCTACTTTGCTACTGAATGCATCTCCGGAAAAATTACTGGAGTTCATACCGAGCGTTGCCCCCCATTTGAGGTTCTCTTGTGCATTTATACTCGTGAAACTTATTGCCAATAATGCGAATATTACTAAAATCTTTTTCATGTAATTAAGTCTTTAAATTGGTTTATGTAATTGTAAATATAAGGATCAAGTATGTTGGAAGAAGGCGTTGGATGACGCCTTTTTCTTATTCCTGATATCGTTAGAACATGAGTCCTAAGGAAATCATCAGGTTTCTATTCTTGCAGCCCATCAATTCCTCAGCTTCAATGAATCCGAAGTCGTAGCCGATGGAGAACTGATACTTCTTACTGATTTCTATACCTGCTTTCAGTCCCAATCCAAGGTCAAAACGTTTGAATCCGTCATCGCCAAACACGTTCTCTGATTCGGAAACCTTGGAACCTCCATCTACCAAACTGCCGTCAGCTGTCATTTTCGCTTTACCGAACAGACCGATTGCAATGTAAGGACCTGCATTGGCAAACAAGGAGAAATTATCATTTACAGCATATTTATAGCCAATGTGTACCGGAATCTCCAAATAGTACGGGTTGATCTTGAAACTGGCCATACTGCCTGCTTCAACTTTGGCGCCTTTTAGCGAAAGCAGCGCTCCGAAATCCATATAAAGACCTTCCGTAAACTGAGGCAGTCCCAATTCAGCCTTAACGCCTGCATGGAAACCTACGCGACTGTCCAATCCGGTTACGTTGAGGCTGCTTACATTCATACCTGCCGTGACACCCCATCTGAGGTTATCTTGTGCGTTGATACTCCCTAAACCTATCGCCAATATGGCGACTAATACTAGAATCTTTTTCATGTCTGTTAAGTTATTGTATTGATATTTAAAAACTATCGGATGCAAATATATACATATATTTGTATTTCTTTGGAAAAACGAACAAAAATGTAGGGTAATCACTTCTTTTTATAGTAGGATAGTACTAATATTGCGGAAATATATACTAAATATTTAATTCTCAATATAGAAATAGTTTCAAATGAAACCACTACCTTTGTGCCGTATTTACCAATATATGAATAATATGACTTATCATCATTTATCTGTCCTCGTACATCGACGGGCAGAGGAGTATGGCGACAAGGTGGCTCTGAAATACAGGGATTACGAAACGTCGCAGTGGATCCCCATCACTTGGAATCAATTCTCACAAACAGTTCGACAAGTTGCGAATGCACTCGTAGAGTTAGGAGTGCAGGAAGAAGAAAACATAGGAATCTTTTCTCAGAACAAGCCCGAATGCCTTTATATAGATTTCGGGGCATTTGCTAACCGTGCGGTGACCATACCTCTGTATGCTACCAGTTCGCCGGCACAGGCGCAGTACATTATCAATGATGCTCAGATACGTTATATATTTGTAGGCGAGCAATTCCAGTATGATGCGGCTTTCAGTGTCTTTGGCTTTTGCCAATCGTTACAGCAATTGATCATTTTCGACCGTGCTGTAGTACGCGACCCTCGTGACATGACTTCCATCTATTTCGATGAATTCCTGGAAACAGGAAAAGGTTTGCCGAACAACGATATAGTGGAAGAGCGTACTTCCCGTGCATCGGATGATGACCTTGCCAACATTCTTTATACATCCGGTACAACTGGCGAACCGAAGGGGGTAATGTTGCATCATTCTAACTATATGGAAGCTTTCCGTATCCATGATATCCGTCTGGTAGATATGACCGACCGGGATATTTCCATGAATTTCCTCCCTCTGACGCATGTCTTTGAGAAAGCATGGACATATCTTTGTATCCATAAAGGTGTGCAGATTTGTATCAACCTGCGTCCGGTGGATATCCAGACTACCATTAAAGAAATCCGTCCGACATTGATGTGCAGTGTTCCCCGTTTCTGGGAAAAAGTGTATGCCGGAGTACAGGAAAAGATAGCTCAGGAAACCGGTTTGAAGAAAGCTATGATGCTGGATGCCATTAAAGTCGGCAAGATACATAACATTGATTATCTGCGTAAAGGCAAAACTCCGCCGTTGATGCTTCATCTGAAGTATAAGTTCTACGAAAAGACGGTTTATGCTTTACTGAAAAAGACGATTGGTATTGAGAACGGTAATTTCTTCCCTACTGCTGGAGCTGCCGTACCTGATGAAATCTGTGAATTTGTTCATTCGGTAGGTATCAATATGTTGGTTGGCTATGGTCTGACCGAATCGACTGCTACCGTTTCTTGTTTCCTTAACCAAGGTTACGAAATTGGTTCCGTAGGCACCGTGATGCCTGATGTAGAAGTGAAGATCGGTGACGAGAATGAAATACTTCTGCGTGGAAAGACTATCACGAAAGGCTATTATAAGAAAGCGGAAGCTACTGCCGCTGCTATCGATGCTGACGGCTGGTTCCATACAGGCGATGCCGGTTATTTCAAGAATGGGCAGTTATTCCTGACAGAGCGCATTAAGGATTTGTTTAAGACATCGAATGGTAAATATATTGCTCCGCAAGCATTGGAAACCAAACTGGTGATAGACCGTTATATTGACCAGATCGCTATTATCGCAGACCAGCGTAAATTTGTGTCTGCCCTTATTGTACCGGTCTATGGTTTTGTGAAAGATTATGCCAAGGAAAAAGGCATTGAATATAAGAATATGGAAGAACTGCTGCAACATCCTAAGATTCTCGGTTTGTTCCGTGCCCGCATAGATACCTTGCAACAACAGTTTGCCCACTATGAGCAAGTGAAACGTTTCACACTTTTACCCGAACCTTTCAGTATGGAACGTGGTGAACTGACTAATACTTTGAAGTTGAAGCGTCCTGTAGTTGCAAAGAATTACAAGGAAGTGATAGATAAGATGTACGAAGAATAAAGATATAATAAACCTATCTATTGAAAATAAAAAGCTCCCGGTTAAGAGTCAGAACTTTTAATCGGGAGTTTTTATATATCCGTGTGCCTAAAAAGTGCACGCATATTACCGGTTTGTCCCCTCTTGATGACCCTGTACCGCATATATTTGCATCCTCACTTTATATTAATTTATGTAAGATGTATAACTTATCTATTACTACAGGAAAAATAGCGGATGGCTTTTCCGCATTGTTAATGCTTTGTTGCATACTCATGGTACAGTCGTGTACTGCTCCCGTACAAACTACGGCTTCTTTATCGTCTGACAATGGAGACGGTACTTATACCAATCCGGTGATTAATGCCGATTATCCCGATCCTGACATTATACGGGTAGGTGAAGACTTTTATATGGTCAGTTCCTCATTCGTTGCTATGCCGGGTATTCCTATCTGTCATTCTAAAGACCTTATAAATTGGCGTATCATAGGGCATGCCTACGACAGCATCACTTTCCGTCCTCAATATAGGATGGAGAATGAGCAGACCGCGTATAGTCGTTTGTGTTGGGCTCCTTCCATTAAATATCATGACGGTACCTATTATATAGGAGTTAATATTGCCGATGATGGTTTTGTAATGTTTAAGAGTAATAACCCGGAAGGGCCGTATTCAATGCATAAGTTTGACAAGCGTTTGTATGATCCGGGATTTTTCATTGATGATGATGGTAAGAAATATGTCACACATGGAAAGACGAAAATATACCTGACACGTTTGAAAGATGATGGAACCGGTGTACTGGATCCTAACGATGAGGGTACCCTGATTATAACAGCTCCCAAGGGATATGAATATCTTTTTGAAGGATGTCACACTTATAAAAGGAATGGCTGGTATTATATATTCAATCCGGCATTGGGATACAATGGGGTACAGATGATCAGCCGCTCCCGTAATCTTTACGGTCCGTATGAAACAAAGATCCTTATTGATGATGATATCAACTATGCTGATGCCGGTGTACATCAGGGCGGATATGTGGAGACACTTGAAGGTGAATCGTGGGCCTATACTTTCCAGGACAGGGATTATATGGGTAGATGTGTGATGCTGTATCCGATGAAATGGGAAGAGGATTGGCCGGTGGTAGGCCCGGAAGGTAAACCTGGAAAAGGAGTGGTAACTTATAGAAAACCGGCAGTCAAGGCCAAGCAAGAGATTACATTTCCCCAACATTCGGATGATTTCAGTTCTTCGAAACTGGCTCATGTATGGGAATTTAATCATGTACCTCGGAAAGATAAATGGAGTCTGACGGATCGTCCCGGTTATTTTAGGATTTATGCGCAGTATGCAAAGGGATTTGAATGGGCGCGTAATTCGCTGACACAGAAAGTGTCTGGACCTTATAGTACCGGAACTGTTTCATTAGATTTGACCGGACTCCGTGAAGGGGATTTTGCCGGAAATGGCATTATGGGGAGAGTTATGCACCAACTGGGAGTACGGAGGAAGGCGGATGGCTTTTGGCTTGAAATGAGGCAGGGAGGAAGAGAAGGGGAGACTGTTGTCGATAGTCTTCCTGTCAAAACTGATAAGATATACCTGCGCACTGAAGTGACAAAGCAAGGATCTTTACTGTTTTATTATAGTCTGGATAATCTTGAATATAACCGTTTGGGTCCGGAAGGAGTTTCTAACTTCTGGGGATTTCTGGGTATCCGTCATGCTTTATGCTGTTATAACTTGAATAAAGGTGCTACTGGCGGCTATGCCGATTTTGATTATTTTGAATTAGAAAGTAATCGCAGGGGAAATCACTACGATGCATTTACCGAGATAGACTTTTCTCAGTATGATGATCGTGAAGGAATGAAATTAGTACGTCCGGTAGCAAAACGCCCTATGCAGTTTATTTCCGGAGTACGGGATGGAAACTGGCTCGTATTCAATAATATGTGCTTTAAGCAGAACCCTCAAAAAGTAACTATCGAACTTCAGGCGGAAACTCCCGGAACAGTGATTGAGATAAGGGAGGGAAGTCTCGATGGTAAGTTGATAGCCACTTGCCCGATAAATCAGAACCAGACTCCGGGAGAATGGGAGAAGCAAACCTTTGAGGTCAGTGGAGCAGTAAAAGATAAGTCCAAAATTTATTTCCTGTTCCGTGGACAGAGTCAGGGACTTGCTATAAAGAACTTTATCTTTTACTGATCCGGATTATCCTCCTCGTTATTAATGGAGTTTTTATATTCGCTTTGCGAGGGTTTTCTTCGGGTTCTTGCCGTTCGTGCTGGTTTCCGTGCTGCTGTCGTTATTGTCGCTGTGATTGGTCATTGTGCCGTATTCTCCTCCGTTCCGCCTCATGCGCCTGTGTATGCGTCATCCCTGTTTCGCTGCGTAGGGATTGTTGTATATGCATCATTTCTGCCGACCAATACACACTACTCCTACAGATGGGCAACCCGGGTGGAGGCGTGGGGAGAAGGTTGGGGGAGAAGGGCGCGGAGGAAAAATGTAGGGAAGGCCACGGAGGGGTGGGATGGAAGAACTTGGCCTGTTCGCAGTCATCTGCTCTTCCATCTAGGCCCTCGCCACGCAAGCCTGCGCCCGCGGCGGAACACGTTTGTTCCAACTCGCGGGAAGACTGAATACCATCCCCCGCGAATCTCCTCTACCATTATAAACTTACGCAATGATTGGACAGTTTATGTAGGTCGCGCGGCTCTCGCCAGCGACCGTGCGTTTTGTGGCCCTTCCATGGCGACAACGCGGTTGTGATGGTGACGCGGTGACGATGCTCATGGCCTGTGGAAGCGATGACATGCTACCTTGGGCGTATCGGCGCATGACATGGTCAGGACGGTACCGTATATAATGGCGTGAACGTTGAATATGCCGGTGAAACGGCCATAATAGGGAACAGAAGGCCGGGCGAATCCCGGAAAGCGGACATGAATCGGGGGCGGATGATGAACGAGCATGAAGCGCATGAGCGTGATATGCAATGGGACGATGCCGGCGACGGCGCGGGACTGCCCGAAACAGGGGAACGTGACGCTGTGCAGGGCATTGAACCGGGCGCCGAGCGGCATGCGGCCGAATATAAGGCCGTAGCGCTGGGCGATGCCGTGGCTGCTGATGCCGCCGGCGCCGCCACGAGTGTCATCGGAAATGTCCCGGTTCCGACTGCGGCAGAAGGCAAGACGGAACCAGCGGCACAGGAGGGGGCCGGAGCTGCCGGACAGCAGGCCGCAGATGATGAGGGCATGCAGTTCCTCGACAATCCCGCGTGGGACATCCCCGACGTGATGTTCCCCTCGATGGGCGGTGTCAAGGACGCTTCATCGGGGAGCGGCCCATCGTATGGTGCTCCCAGTCCCTACGTTCCCCTGCCTGAACCGGAGGACACCGTGCGGCCGGTGCATGGCTCTGCCTCCGATCCGCTGGGGCTGGAGGACGTGTCCGATATCCCCGCCGTGCCGGAGGAGGAAGAGCCGCAAGGCAACAACGACGTCACTATGGTGATACAGCCGTTGAGTGCTTTCCCTACGCCCACGCAGAGCGTGCCACCTACAGCCGGAATGACGCCGCAGGCCGTGCCACTGCCGCCTGAGGCGGGCGCGGCGGTGCCTCCTCATGGGAGCGGAGAGCCGGGCGGCAAGGCGGACGGCAGTTCTCGAAAGCAACATGGCCACCGCCGCGCTATCCTCATCGCCGTCGTCGCGGTCGTCGTCGTGGCGCTCGCCGCTACGGGCGGATTCCTGTGGTGGCGTCACGTGCAGAATCAGAACGAGCTCGATCAGGCGGCGAGCCTGTGCAAGACCTCGAAGACCAAGGCCGACAAGGCGTTTTCCGAATTGCAGTCCGCGCTCAGCGAAGCCAAGCCTGCGCAGCAGATTCCGCAAGGCGATGTGTCCGATCCGACCGTCCTGGAGACGCTGAACAGCACGGTCACAAAGGCGTCCTCGGCCAGCGAGCCGGTCTCGTGCGACGTGGCGTTGGGCACCGAGACGCTGAACGCCAATGCCAGCAAGAACAAGCAGATCGCGCGCGCCAGCACCAAGGCGAAGACGAACGTCGCCAAGGCCACCAAGGCTGTGAACGACGGAAAGGCGGAGAAGGTCGAGTTTATCAAGCATGAACTGCAGACGGCCGTCACCGGCGCGCAGAAGATTTACGATGACAGCAAGGGCGTTGTGCTGGACGACTCGACCAGGACCACGCTGCAGTCCGCCATCGATCAGGCGAACGCGTTGCTGCAGCAGGATGACGCCGCTCTGAACGAGATGCAGCAGTCTATCACCGATGTGAAGGACGCCGGAGACGCGGTGACCGTGTCGATGAACGAGTACACCGCCCAGCAGAAGTATCTGGAGCAGCAGCGCCAGCAGGAGCAGCAGCGCCAGCAACAGCAACAACAGCAGCAACAGGACGACCAGAACGACAATGGCAACGGCCTGAACGGCAGCACGGATTCGCAGATCGGTGATTCGCGGGGTCACGAGACCCAGCCGACCCACCCGCAAGGTAGCGACGACTGATAGATGGTGATTGGCGGTCGGCCATCCTGTTTGACCACCCCCAGTCGCTTCG
>ENA-UEYD01002471-UEYD01002471.1-human-gut-metagenome-genome-assembly--contig:-NODE-2471-length-10101-cov-3.004888_pt1 | contig 10101 bp, 7 predicted proteins | sample MGYA00242907_ERZ507875 | MGnify/ENA primary metagenome ERZ507875 (study PRJEB26167, sample SAMN06115506) | human gut metagenome | host: Homo sapiens | place: China:Shandong | collected 2015-08-07...
CGGCATTGGCGGACATCCACGACGAGAGCGCCCGCGACAACGGACTGCTCACAGAGGCCAACGACATCATCGACGCCCTGCCATGGGGGCAGGCGTCCATCCTCAGACGCGCGTTCCGCGTCGCCTCCAAATACGGCGGCATGGACCCCGTCGAGGCGCAGGCCGTCAGCGGCCTCGTGCGCGACTCCTGCATCAGGGCCGCCATGGCCGCCTAGGACGAAAGGAACGAAGGACGGCCCCGGCATCCGATGGATCGGATGCCGGGGCCGTCCTTTGTTCCTGCGCGGAACTACATCTCACGTCGGCGGGAGGCCACGCCAACGCCGATGCCCAGCATGGCGAGCAGGGCGGCGATCGCGGCGGCGGGGCCCACGCCCTTGCCGGTGGAGGACAGGGCGGCCAGCGCCGCATCCGACTCCACATGCACCGTGTAGACGGTCCTGACGAGCCCGTCGGCGCTGGTGACGGTCAGCGTGACCGTGCGCCCGTCCTTATGGACGGTGACGGACGCGCCGGCCGTCTTGTCGAACACCGGCGTGATGACGTACCGGTCGGCGTTGCCGACCTTGACGGTGTACTCCAGACGTTTCGGGTCGAAGCCGGACACAAGCCTTCCGTCGGCCTTGATGCCGGTCAGCTCCGCCTTGTGGGTCGCGGCCGTCAGATACGTGACGGTCACGTCGCGGACCGCGTAGGTCCGTCCGTCGGAGGCGAGCACGCCGATGGAGTAGATCCAGGTCATGCCGCCCTTACGGGCCGAGGTCACGTCGACCGTCTGCCCGTCATAGGACTCGTAGGCGAACGTGCCGCCCTCGGGGATGATGACGGAGTCGCCGTCGGCCGGATGGTAGACACCCTTGAGCGTGCAGCCCACCGACTTGAGCGTCGTGTTGTCCTCCGACGGGTTCGGATCCTTGGACACGAGCCCGGTCGGGTCGGACGGTTTGAACGCCTCGTCGGCCGTCGGCGTCGCATGGTCGCGGACCAGCGTCACCGAGTACGTGCGGCTCTCGCCGTCCTTCGACACGGTCCACCACTGGGTCGTCGCGTACGCGGTCTGGCGGGAGTCCCCGGCGCGCACGTCCTTCCCGTCCTCGGGGACCGGGACGACGAGCACCCTCTCGTCGGCGCCCGCGTGGATCGTGTAGTCGACCACGTCCTTGGAATAGCCCTCCAGGGCCTTTCCGTTGACGGTGAAGCCTTTCAGGGCCGCCTTGCCGTTGCCCACGACCTTCGGCGCCGACTGGAACGGCACGGTGACGCGCACGTGCCTGACGGCCCACCTGAAGGCGTCGCCGGCGCGCCTGATGTAGCGGATGGAGACGAGGATGACCTCCGTGCCGTCGGGCTTGACCGTGGATGTGGTCGACACGTCGGACACGCTGCCGCCCTTCTCCGCGGACACGGACCATTTCATGTCCAGCAGGGACCTTGACTGGGCGGGCAGGACGATGGAGTCCGGCAGCTTGTCGACCGTGGTCGGCATGCCGGGCACGGAGACGGGCACCGTGGTGCCGTCCGCGGCCGTGTAGGACAGGGACAGTCCGATCGACGCGTCGTACGTGTAGGTCAGCTCGCCGGTGACGCGCACCTTGGAGCCGTGGGGGTCCTTGCCCTCGAACACGGCCGTGCGGCGCAGCTGGGTCTTGTCCGGCTTGCCGTCGACGCGGATCGGCGCGGTCTCCAATCCGGAGAGGGAGGTCCTGTCCAACGTCGAGCCGTCGGACAGGGTGATGCGGTCCGTGTCGTAGCCGGCCGGATCGTCCTTGGTGCCCAGGGTGCCGGCGTACATGGCGCTCCAGACCCCGTCGTCGCCCTTGGAGAACACGGCGCCCCCGCCCGGTCCGCCGTCGGAGACGGTGGTCTCCGTCCCGTCGGCGTATTCGTAGGCGACCTTGAACGACGCCCGGGGGGCGGAGCCGGTCAGCGTGCCGGAGACGACGCCGACGCCCAGCTTTCCGGAGCCCTGGACGAACGATCCGCCGGCGGCCTTCAGATCGACGGTCCTGCCGTCCGCGCCGACCGCCCTCACATCCTTGGGGGCGCCGTCCAGTGTGACGTGGCCGGTCCATTCGCCGTCCTCCTGCGTCAGGGTGGCGCCGTCCACGGTCCAGGAGGAGACCTCGAGGGCGTCGATGGCGGCGGAGATGGCATTCGCCCGGGCGTCAAGCTCCTTGCCCGTCGCCGAGCCCGAGTCGAATCCGTCGGTCAGAAGCGCGTCCAGCCTTCCATAGGAGTCCTTCGTGTAGTCCTGGGCCTTGAGGGCGCGGGCATTGGATGCGGCGCCGGAATACGCCTTCTCCTGATCGGACTTCCCGACAAGCGCCTTCTGCGCCCTGTCCAGCGCGGACGCGTCGGCCTTCTGCGTGTCCTCGTCCTTGTTCCGGTCCCTCCTGGCCTTGGCGTACGCATCGTCGAACGCGGACTTCTCGCCGGCCATGCCGGACCCGTAGGTCAGGCCGCGGGCGTTGAGGGCGTCCGCGGACGCGATGGCGTCCTTCAGGCTTTGGTCGGTCTCGTACTCCGGGGCGTCCATGACCGTCCGAAGCGTGGCCGTGGCGTCGGCGCACCTGTCGTCCCCGGCCTTGTCGTCGGTGGCGGAGGCCACGTCGTTGCGGGCCGAGCCGACGGCGGCCGTCAGCCTGGTGTGGAAGCCGGCCGTGTACCGGGCGTCCTTCGCCATGGCCTCCGCCCTGTCCACGGTGGCGGAGAACGTGGTCCGCTGCGTGGTGGTCAGGGCCGCCGTGGCTTTGGAGAGTGCGTCCGACAGGCCGTCCAGGGTGGCGTCGTCCGCGTCTCCGCCCGCGGCCTGGGCGGCGGCCAGGGCCTCGTCGAATGCCTTGCGGGTGGTCTTGTCCCAGTCGCGTTCCTGCGAGCCCTTGGCCGTCGCGGTTCCGATGGCCGCGTCCAGATTGGCGCGGGAGACGCGCACGGTGGCGTCGATGGCCGCGTTGATGCGCCCGGCCGCGGCGGCGCGTTCCATGTCGCCCGCCTTGTCCGTGGCCTTGCCGAGGCCTCCATCCCGGTCCAGCTCCTCCTTCAGGGCGTTGCGGCTGTCCTGCGTGTACTTGCCGTCGGCAAGCCTCGCGTTCGCGGCCTTGACGGCCGCGGCGTACGCGTCCTGCTGGCGGGTGGTGAGGGCGTCCAACGACTTGACCAGCTGGTCGGCGGCCTTCTGCCGGGCGATGTCGTAGTCGACGGTGTCCTCATCGGACAGCGTGCCCTTGGCGGCCGTGTAGGCGTTGGTGGCGGCGGTGGTGTCCGTCCAGTCGCGATGGCCGTCGGCCGTGACCATGTCGTCGTATCCGGCGATGGCCTCCCTGACGGCGGCGTGGGTCTTCGACTCGGCGTTTCTCTCCGCGGTCCTGAGGACCCCGGTCAGTTCCGCGGCCCTGTCGTCGCCCGCCTTGTCGTCGGACGGGTCGGTTTCGGCCGCGTCGATGGCGTCCTTCAGAGCCTTGGCCGATTCGTCGGTCAGGCGGGTGCGGTCGATGGCGTCCGCCTTTCTCGCCTCGGCCTTCAGCTCCACACGCTGGACGGTGGTCAGGGACTTGGTGGCGTCCTCCAGCGACTCCGCGGCCTTGACGCGTTCCACGTCGCCGGCCTTGGTGTCGTCGAACGGGCCTTTTGCGGCCTTGTACGCCTTGTCGAACGCGGCCTTGGAGTCCTTGTCCCAGTCGCGGTCCCGCGCGGCCTTCCCGTCGGCGGCCCTGACGGCCTTGTCCAGCCGCTCCACGGCCGGATAGGACAGCGCGTCGATGGCGGCGTTCAGGTCGCGTGCGGCATCGGCGCGCACCGTGTCGTTGTCCGCGTTGTCGGCCAGACCGTCGGCGGTCTTGGCGGAGCCGCGCGCCTCCTTGACGGACTCGCGCTCCGACTCGGTGAAGCGGCCCAAGTCGAGTGCGTTGTAGCGTGCGATGGCCGCCTTCAGGTCGGCGGCCGGCTGGGACTCAAGGCTGCCGGCGGCCTTGTCCACGCTTTCCTTCATGGATGCGAGCGCGGTCTTGTCATGGCTTTCGCCGATCAGCTTGTCCGCCTGTTCGAGGATGTCGTCGAGGGTGCCCTTCGAGTCGGCGGTCCAGACGCGGCCTCCGTCGCGCTTCGCCTTGGCGGCGGCGATGGAGTCGGACAGGTCGGCGCGGGCCTGGAGGTCCAGTCCGTTGACGGCGGCCGTGATGGCGTCGGCCTTCGACCGGCGCCGCGCGTCGCCCGCCTTGTCGTCCGTGGCCTTGAGGGCGTCAGCGTCGTCAAGCGCGGACTTCAGGGCCTGCCAGGAGGCTTCGGTGTAGTCGGATTCCTTCAGCGTCCCGGCCTGGGCCTTGGCGTCGTCGAGGGCCTTCTCGGCGGCCGACCTGAGGCCGTCGGTGGCGGTCTCGAGGGCGGAGGCGGCGGTGGCCGCGTCCTGGTCGGAGGCGTCGTCCCCGACGGCCTGGGCGGCCGGGTACGCCTTGTCGAACGCGTCCTTGGATTCCTTGTCCCAGTCGCGGTCCCGCGCGGTCTTCGCATCGGCGGCCTTGAGGGCGTCGGCGAGCCGCTCGTGGGCGGTCGGCTGGATCTGGTTCTGTCCCTGGCCTCCGTCCGGTGCGGCCGTCTGGTCGGCGAAGGCGGGCGTGACCCCGACCCCCAGCAGTGTGGCGGCGGCCGCGGTGGCGGCGGTGGCCTTGATGATGGCGTTGCTCAAAATCCATCCTTTCGTCTTGTTCCCGTTTCCTTATGTGGCTATGCGCCGACGCATAAGCGCTCCACATGGATTGGTTCACGCAGGTGGAGGCGTTGCGCCGGGGCGACATGCCGCTGGCGGACGCCGTGTACTCGAAGGAAAGGCTGGTGCGCGCGGAGGCCGCCCGCCATCCCGATCTGACGCCCAGGCAGGAGAGGGTGCTGTCGCGCGACCCGGAGCCGCTGGTGCGGGCGCTGATCGCCATACGGCCGGGACTCGACCCGGACCTGGCGGACGCGCTCTCATACGATCCGGACGCGCATGTGCTGCGGGCGGTCGCGGCGAGGCTTGATCTGACGGACGGGCAGAGGGCGCGCCTAGCCCGTTCGGAGGACGCGGTCGTCCAGTCGCTCATCGGACGCGCGGACGCGGCCGCCTGGCTGGACGGCCTGCCGTTCGCGCCGAAGCCGGCGGAGGGGCGCAAGGGCCTGTTCCGATGATCGAAAAGGATGTCGAGCGGCGCCTGTGCGCGCTGGCCCGCAGGCATGGCGGCGTCGCGTTGAAATGGACGAGCCCGGGCACCATGGGAGTGCCCGACCGGCTGGTGTTCCTGCCCGGCGGACGCCTGTATCTGGTCGAGGTGAAACGGCCCGGCGGCAGGCCCCGCGAGAGCCAGAAGGCCATCCACAGGCGTTTGGGGCGCCTGGGATGGCCGGTGCATGTGGTGGACGACGCGGACGCGTTCTTCGCGTCACTTCCGGAGCCGCGGATCGAGGGAGAGAAGGCCGATGAGGAGCGCGGCGCCGCCGACGCCGACGATGACGCCGGGATGCGGCAGGGTGGAGATCCAGCCGGCGAGGACGGTGCCGAGGCGGGCGATGCCGAACAGGACGCCGACGCCCACGGCGGTGACGGCCGTCGTAAGGGCCGCCGTCGATAGGTAGTCGCCCCATCCGTGCCGCGGCTCCGGCTCCGACTCCGGCTCCTCAGGCGGCGGGACGGCCTCGGGCGTGGGCTCCACGTCCAGGTCGGAGTCGTCCGCCTCACTCTCGAATCTGCCCGCGCCCGGCATTCCGGCCGGCCTATGCGAGCGTCCGTTCGCGTCCCTCATCGCCGGCCTCCAAGGCCGAAGCGGTCACGGAGCATGTTCGAGTAGTCGGAGGCCAGCCGCGGATCGGAGGAGACGATGCGGTCGAACTCGTCGGCGTAGAAGTCCTGGTCGTACCTGCCGTCGCCCCGGTCGTAGGACACATGTTCGATGGCCAGGTCGGGATGGGATTCGACGAACGCGGCCCGGGCCTCGTCGCGCATGTATGAAGGCGCCGACTTGGGGTCGATGACGCCATGGCCCCGCCCCTTCGGGGGCAATGGGGGCGTGGGGGAGGGCTTCCTACGGAAGAGCCCTTTGAGACGCGTGAGGAGCGGATGGCGCGCGGCCCGCTCGCGTTCCATGCGTTCGTCCCCGGCGCGGTCGGTGATGGACGCGAGCCTGTGGAACGCCTCCGTGGAGCCGACGCCCGCCTTGGGTGCGAATTGGCCCGCTCCGGGGGTTCCGGCCGGTTGATGGTTGTTGCCGTATATATCCTGCATGACACGGGTCTTATGCGCCGAGCAGGGCGGAGCACCAACGCATTTCCGGCGGACAGGTCAGACAGATGAGCGTCAGATTGTGTGTATGCGGCTCGCTGCCGCGCGGGTCGATGCGGAAGGCCACCAGCTGGGGGACGGGCGGTATGAGCCGTTCCGCGACCCCGACGCCGAGCACGGCGGTCAGCGACTCGGCCACGTTGTCGGGGTCGCCCAGGTAATGCGGGTCGGGGTATCCGACGGAGCAGACGACGGCCATGTCCGCGCCCATCGCCTTGTCGCCCCAGGCGGCCTTGGCGCGGCGCATGATGGCGGTCTGGCGGCGCTTGCGCTCCGCGTCCGTGCCCTTCATGTTGCTGGTGAGCCATTCGCGGTCGGGTATCTCCACATGCACGGCCGCGGCCTGGGCGCCGGGCACGCAGCGGAGCAGCCGGACGAGCGGATCCTCGCCCGCGGCCAACGGGATGATCCAGATGTTGATGGTCGCGCGGCCGCCCGGCAACGGGCGCGGGTCGCGCAGGTAGCAGGTCATGGTCCGGTGCGCCGGATCGTCATCCGGCCACAATCCCATGTCGGTGCCCGCGTCGATGAGGGGCTTCAGCGTCTCGCAGGCGAGCACCGGGGATTCACGCCGTCCGCCGACGGTGACCAGCATGACGAAGCGGTTCGTCGGCTCCGCGCCCTCCTCTTTCGCCTCGGCCCACACCTGGCGCCCGTAGGCGCGGAGGCGTCCGCGGTGGCGTTTGCGGACAAGCGGCGTCTCGTCGCCGACCGTGGTCATCCACAGGGCGTCGGACACGGTGAAGGATATGGCGTAGGGTCTTGGCATGCCCCGTGGCTATGCGCCACGACGGCGGACGCATATCCTCCGGGGCGCGCAAGGAGCCGACGCCGTGGCGGGCGCCATGCTCTGGCTGGAGCGCCGTTCCTTGCCGTCTTGCGTCATCCCTCCATGAGGCGCGCCAGCTGGCTCGCATCCATGAGCGGGGAGCCGGAGCCGGCCGGCCGGACCTCCGCGGGCGCGGACGGGGCGGCCTTCGGCGCCGGACGCTCCGCAGGCTCCGCGGCGGGCATCAGCGACAGGGACGTGTCCCACGCGTTCTTCAGCGCCTGGAGGATCGGATCCGACGCGACGGCCTTCGCCTCGCCGATGGCGATGCGGTCCGTCAGCTCGTGCATGTACTCCGCGTCGATGGGGTCGTCGGCCGTATGCTTGGCGATCGTGTTGAAGTACCTGTCGCGGTCGCACCAGTCGGGCAGGCCGACCTTGTCGGCGAGCATGTGGCCGAACACCTCCGTGTCGACCATGCCGTCGCGTCCCGCCCAGTACGTCTTGAAGACGCAGCCGGTCATGCCGGCCAGCTCGGCGCGGCCGACGCCCTTCGAGTTGCCCGAGTCGATGACGTTCGCGGGCACCGCCGGCATGCCGGCCAGGTCGTGGAACACGCCCTTCTCCAGCGACTCGGACGGGTTCGGGCCCATGGCGACGCGGTGGGTGAACAGGTCGCGGATGTTCGGCGGCAGGCCCGACGCCTGGCTGACGGTCTGGGAGGCGAGGATGAGCCTGTAGCCCATGAAGCGGGCCAGGCGCAGGATGCGGATGACGTCGTGGCGGATGAGGTGCTCGGCGTACCCCTTGTACGCCTGCTGGAGCACGGGCGGCAGCGTCTTCTCCGGATTCGGCACCGTCTTGCACATCTGCGCCTCGTCCACAAGCGATGCGTACTCGTCGATGACGATGACGTGGATGGGGAATTTCCTCTTCGCCCAGTCGGGGATGTCGTACCATGACTGCCACGCGTTCTCGGCCCACGCCTTCGCGCGCTCGCCGTGCTCCATCTCCCAGACGAGGTGGTTCAGACAGCCGGCGGCCTGGACGATGGACTCGCACCCCCAGTACTTGACCCACGGGCGACACCAGAAGTAGTCGGTCGACTTGGACTTCGTGTCGACGATGGTCAGCTCGACGCCCTGCGCGATCTGCTCGGCGAGCACCACGTTGGTGAACACGGACTTGCCGGAGCCGCCCTCGCCGCCGATCAGCAGGAACGAGCCTTCCTTCCAGTCGATGGACGCCGGCTCGAACGGCAGGCCGCCCGCGTGGGGCAACAGGACGCCGAACGGCGTGCGGCGCATGTTCTCCGGCGCGCCAAGCGTCTCCGGCGGCAACGGATGGACGGGCTCGAAGTTGGCCGGCTCGCCGGCATGCACGTCGATGACTCCGGTCTTCGAGTCGGCCTCGAACCACCAGCCCGGATGCCCGACGAGCACGCACGCCTCCGCCATGGCCTTGTCGTGCTTCGACGGCTGGTAGATGATCTCCTTGTCGAGCCTGCACCTCCAGCCGCCGTCCTTGGCGCGGGCGACGCGCACCTGCCACGGCTTGATGCCGAGCTTGCTGGCGATGATGTTGCGGGCGCGCACCTGTTCCTTGGTGAGCCTCTCGAAGATGGCCTGGCCCTCGTAGGGATGGAACTCGACCATGTGGAAGCCGGGATACTGGCGGCTCCAATAGTCGTCGACCTGCTCGCCCGCGCTGGGCTTGCACTGGCTGGCCAGCAGGTTGACGACCTTGCGGCGGTCGTCGCCGTTGACGCTCATGACCGTGCGGTCGGAGAGGATGGCGACGTGGTTGTCCGCGTCGATGGATTCCAGCTCGGCGCTCGCGGCCTCCGGATGGCTGGTCTTGAATTTGGCGATGAGCCCCTCCAGCGCCTTGCGGTGCCTGGCGTCCGACTCGGGATGGAAGGGGACGGAGCCGTCACGCGTTCTGACGGTCGCCGGATAGTTGCATTTGAATGTCGGCATGCCCGTCTCTATACGCGGGGAACAGGCTGTCGTCCGGCTCGTCGTCGGTCGCCTCGTCGAACGGGAACTCCATTCGTCCCCTCTCCGCCTCGAGGCCGAGCCAGACGCGGGCCGGGATCTCCAACGTGCCGCCGCGCACGTTGGAGACGCTTCGGGCGCCCCAGTGCCCGTCGCGGATGGCCTCGGCGATGGCGCAGGCGGCCGGACCGGAGCGTCGTCCGTTGCGGGCGAGCGTGGAGCACCAGCCGTGGAGCGGGTCGCGCGAGAGCCCCTCGACCGGACCGTCCGCGGTCTGGGCCAGCGCCAGCGCCCAGACGTGCGGGTCCGCATTGGCGACGCGCAGGGCGCGGCTGAACGCCATGGCCTCCACGCAGGCGTGGTCGGCGTCCGTATCGGCGGCGAGGATGCGGGCGAGCGCGGAAGTGGAGTCCGCGCCGCGCGCGTCGAGCCCCTGCGGCATGGGACGGGTCCAATCCTTCGGGTCGGGGTCGGGTAGGGAGACGTCGGCGTTGATGAAGCGGTAGGGCGGCTCCCATGTGTAGGTGGACAGGTCGACGGCGTTCATGAGGACGGAGTCCGCCACGGAGGACATGAGGAGGGCGGCGAGGCAGGTCTCCAGCGGTCCGGAGGGCTCCATGCCTTCGCGTGCGAGGCTGGTCGGCGCCAACGTGACGGCGCCGTGGGTGATGGTCATGCTCATGTCTTTTCCATATGCGTCCCGGCCCGCGAGACGGCTTCGGCCAAAGACCCCTAAAAGCCCGTGGAGCCGCCGGATTGTCTTTCCGGCCCCTAGTGGGCATTTTCGTATTGTTCTGTTTTCGATTGGCTTTTTTGCTTGGCTCCTCGGCCTGTTGATTGATGGTCGGTTCTTTTTCGTTCTCTATCCGGCTTCCGTTTCCTATGGTTTCGTTCTTTGGTTATTGGGGGGCTTTTCGCGTTCCGTCCGGTTTTGATGGCTGGCTTTTCCGTTTCCGTCTTCGTTTCCTCCGTAGTGGTTCATCCTTCGCTTCGTTCCGTTTGAATGGGGGCTTAAGGGATTCTTTGTC
>ENA-UEYD01002476-UEYD01002476.1-human-gut-metagenome-genome-assembly--contig:-NODE-2476-length-10073-cov-3.294518_pt1 | contig 10073 bp, 9 predicted proteins | sample MGYA00242907_ERZ507875 | MGnify/ENA primary metagenome ERZ507875 (study PRJEB26167, sample SAMN06115506) | human gut metagenome | host: Homo sapiens | place: China:Shandong | collected 2015-08-07...
GGACATTCCTGTAGGTGTCTTATTGTTTTATTAATTTGATTTTCACTTCCGTATGGAATGAAACATGTGATTGTTTTATTCATATTTAATACATTTATAGTGGCAAAGATAGAGAATATATCTTATTTTTGTCTAACTTTGTACGCTAATTGTATAGAATGGAGAATCCTTTTGTACAGATTATTTGTAGAACGTGTGCAAAAACAAAGAAAGAATGGCTGATGTAAAAATTCCCTTGTTGGGGAAAACACTGAGCGAAATACAAGGTATTGTGCATGGTTTGGGTATGCCTGGATTTACGGCAAAACAAATTGTTGCATGGTTATACGATAAGAAAGTCTTTTCAATAGATGATATGACAAACTTATCGCTGAAAAATCGTGAAAGGCTGAAAGAAAACTATGAGATAGGGGCTACCGCTCCGATTCATGAGATGCGTTCTGTAGACGGGACTGTAAAATATTTGTTTTGTACTCCTGAAGGTGATTACATTGAATCTGTGTATATTCCTGACGAAGACCGTGCTACATTATGTGTTTCCTCGCAGGTAGGATGTAAAATGAATTGTAAGTTTTGCATGACAGGCAAGCAGGGATATACGAATAGTTTGACACCTACTCAAATACTGAATCAGATTTATTCTATTCCGGAACGTGATAAGCTTACGAATATCGTTTTTATGGGAATGGGAGAACCATTTGATAATCTGGATGCGGTATTACGTTCACTTGAAATTCTTACAGCTGATTATGGATATGCTTGGAGTCCGAAACGTATAACTGTTTCTACTGTAGGCTTGCGTAAAGGCTTAGAGCGTTTCTTGGAAGAAAGTGACTGTCATTTGGCTGTGAGCCTGCATTCTCCGTTCCCTGCACAGCGAAGAGAACTGATGCCTGCCGAGAAAGCATTTTCTATTACTGAAATTATTGATATTCTCAGGCACTATGATTTTAGCAAACAGCGTCGTTTGTCTTTTGAATACATCGTTTTCAAGGGAGTAAATGACAGTATGCTGTATGCTAAAGAATTGATAAAGCTTTTACGAGGGTTGGATTGCCGTATCAATTTGATACGTTTCCATGCTATCCCAAATGTAGATTTAGAAGGTACGGATATGGAGTCTATGCTTGCGTTCCGTGACTATTTGACACAGCATGGAATTTTTGCAACAATTCGCGCATCGAGAGGAGAGGATATTTTTGCTGCTTGTGGCATGCTGTCTACGGCGAAACGGCAAGCTGAAAAAAATAAAGAAACTAACTAAAAGAAAAAAATATGAAGCGTTTAGCCTTTTATCTGAGTTTGGCACTTGTTGTGCTAGCATTAGCTTCTTGTAAAGGGGAAGGAAAAAGTCTGATAACTCCGGCTTCCAGTGGTCGTCCTTATGAAATTTTGGTTGTTGCCGATGATAACTGTTGGATGAGTCCGGATAGTGCTCTTTTTCATGTGTTGGACACGGATGTTCCAGGATTGCCTCAGCCGGAACGCTCTTTCCGTATCTCAAGAGTGCGAACTGCGTATTATGACCGGACAATGCGTCTGTTCCGTAATATAATTATGGTAGACATCAATCCGCAGCTGTATACTCAGGTAAAGTTCAAATACTCGCGTGATGTATATGCTTCACCTCAGATGATTATGGTCATTCAGGCCCCAAATCAGGAAGAATTTGCAAACTATGTTTCTCAAAATGGAAATGTGATTATTGATTTCTTTACTCGGGCAGAAATGAACCGTGAGATAAAGACATTAGAGAAAAAACATAATCAGACTATTTCTGCTAAGGTAGGAAGTCTTTTCGACTGTGATATCTGGATGCCTGTTGAAATGGAATCATATAAAGAAGGTAAAGATTTCTTTTGGTCTTCTACCAACCTTAATGATATGAATTTTGTGATGTATACTTTCCCGTTCAGAGATGAAAATACTTTCACCAAAGCATACTTCATACACAAACGTGATTCTGTAATGAAAGTGAATATCCCGGGAGAGCGTGAAGGTATGTATATGGAAACTGCTGATTCTGCATTTGTTGATGTTAGAAATATTGCAGTAAAGGGAGATTATGCTTTTGAGGCCCGTGGACTATGGGAAATGAAAAATGATGCAATGGGTGGCCCGTTTGTATCGCATATGAGAGTTGACCGTGCAAATGCTCGTGTAGTAGTTGTAGAAGGGTTTGTCTATAATCCGGGTAAATTGAAACGAGATCAGATCCGTCGGTTGAATGCAGCATTGTATACATTGAAGTTACCTTCAGAACAGGCTGTTTCAGAACTGCCGGTTGATAGTACGTTAACCGAAGAAAAAGTAGAACATAAAGCTGAACAAACAAGCAATAAATAAGAAGCATGGAAGAACGTAAGATAATTGTGGGAATCACCCACGGAGATATAAATGGAGTAGGGTATGAAGTAATACTGAAAGCCTTTTCTGATCCCACTATGTTGGATCTGTGTACTCCAGTAATTTACGGATCGCCTAAAGTTGCTGCATACCATCGTAAAGCGATGGATATTCAGACAAACTTTAGTATTATCAATTCTGCATCTGAAGCTCAGGAAGGACGTGTCAATATTGTAAATTGTACCGAAGATGAACTGAAGGTGGAATTAGCTAAACCTACTCAGGAAGCAGGACGTGCTGCATTAGCTGCACTGGAAATGTCTTTGAAGGAATATCGTGAAGGATTGTTTGATGTATTGGTAACAGCTCCAATCAACAAACACACGATACAGTCGGAGAATTTTCATTTTCCCGGTCATACTGAATATATAGAAGAACGTGTAGGAAATGGACAGAAGGCCTTGATGATTTTATTAAAAGATGATTTCAGAGTAGCTTTGGTTACTGGACATGTGCCTGTCAGCGAGATTTCAAAAGATTTGACTCAGGAATTAATCATGGAAAAAATGACTATTTTCCATCGTTCCTTAAAACAGGATTTCGGCATTGACAATCCTCGTATAGCAGTCTTTTCACTGAATCCTCATGCTGGTGACTGTGGACTGATTGGAAGTGAAGAGCAAACGGTTATCATTCCAGCTATGGAAGAAATGATAAAACGTGGTGTACAGTGTTTTGGCCCTTATCCGGCAGACGGTTTTATGGGTTCTGGAAACTATCGCTATTTTGATGGTATTTTAGCAATGTATCACGATCAAGGTCTGGCTCCGTTTAAGGCTTTGGCTATGGATGAGGGGGTCAATTTTACAGCGGGTCTTCCTTTTGTGCGTACCTCTCCTGCTCATGGAACAGCCTATGATATTGCGGGTCAGGGAGTTGCTTCAGAGGATTCATTCCGTCAAGCAATATATGTAGCGCTAGATGTTTTCCGTAATCGTTGTATAGAAAAAGAAATCAGTGCACATCCGTTGCGCAAGCAATATTATGAAAAGCGTGACGATAGCGATAAACTGAAACTGGATACGGTAGATGAAGAGCAAATATAGGAATCTGTTTCTGCTTTTTGGCATAGTTGCCATAGCCGTCATGCTTCTTACGTTTGACGTGTCCTATGCAGAACTGACAGATAGCCTCCGGAAAGCAGGTCTTTGTTTTCCGGTGGTTATCTTTTTATGGGTTTTAATTTATTTGCTTAAAGCTCCAATGCCGAATGAAACTACGGTAACGGTTAAGAAAGCTGATGTAAAAGATGGAAAGGCTCTGGTCGACTTCGGCAAGATCACATTCGCTAAAGCAGGGGTATATAAATATACGGTAACGGGCTTTGCGTTGAATGCAACTACTCCCGTTGGGCTGATGGGGGGGGAACCTTATCGCATTATGGAGTTAGCTCCTTATGTTGGAGTAGAAAAAGCTACCTCTAGTGTGATACTATATGTAATGATGCATATTTTTTCTCACTTTTGTTTTTGGCTTTTCTCTATCCTTCTCTATCTCGTTTTATACTTTCATCACCTTCAATGGAGTCTGTCATTGTTTTTGGCATTTTCCGGCATCTTTTGTTTAATGGGAGTTTATTTCTTTATGAAAGGTTATCGGCAGGGTTTGGCGATGCGTTGTATCCGATTGTTGCAAAGGGTGTTTTTTTTGAAGCGTTGGGCTATAAATTTTGCTGAAAAGAAGCAAGAAACACTTCAACGAATTGATGATCAGATAGCGGAATTACATGGCAAACATCGTGTAACTTTTTATACATCTTTGGGAGCTGAGTTTTTTGCGCGGGTTTTATCATGTGCTGAGATTTATTTTATATTATCGATTTTTACAGATACGATTAGCTATTGGGATTGTATTCTAATATTGGCTTTTACCTCTTTGTTTGCTAATGCTTTGTTCTTTTTACCGATGCAGTTAGGAGGTCGGGAGGGCGGTTTTGCTTTGGCTGTAGGTGGATTGTCAATGCCATATGCTTACGGTGTGTATATGGGGCTGATAATGCGGCTTCGTGAATTGGTCTGGATAATTTTAGGTATCGGATTGATGAAATTTGGTAATAAGAATAGTCTGAAAAGTAAACGTATTTAGAAGCTTAAATAAATCATGTGGTTTAGTTCTTTGGTACAAGGTATAAAGTCTACATTAAAGTCGGAAGATACAGAAGGTTTTTTTGAAATATATGTAACTCGTTCTTGCGGCTATTTGTGGGCATTGTTTTTTAAGCAATTACATATACATCCTAATGTAGTGACAATCGTTTCTATCATATTAGGAGCCTTGTCGGGGTATATGTTTTATTATGATGATTTATCTCATACTCTGTGGGGTATTTTTTTGCTGATATGGGCAAATTGGTATGATTGTGCAGATGGGCAACTTGCTCGTATGACGGGAAAGAAAAGTCTTTTGGGGCGTATCCTTGACGGATTTGCCGGAGATGTATGGTTTTTCTCAATTTATTTCTTTATCAGTTTACGGCTTACGCCATCTTGGGGTATATGGATTTGGTTGTTATCAGCCTTTGCCGGATTTATTTGTCATAGTAAACAGTGTGCTTTGGCCGACTATTATCGTAATGTTCATATGTTTTTTCAAAAAGGAGCTGATAAATGTGAGTTGGACTCTTCAGAAGAACAATATCGTAAAATGAAGGCCTTGAAATGGAGTAAAGACTGGTTTGAAAAGATTTATTTATTTTTTTATGCTCGTTATACACATAGTCAGGAGAAAATGTCGCCTTCATGCCAGCATTTATTACTTACACTAAAAAAGAAATATGGAAATCAAATTCCAACAGAACTCCGTCAACACTTTAGGGTAGGAAGTAAGCCTTTGATGAAATATACTAATATCTTGACATTTGATATGCGTGCAGGTGTCTTATTTATATCAGTATTAATAAAAGAACCATGGTTGTATATGGTTTTCGAAGTAACTGTAATGAATGTAATCTTCTTTTATATGCGTAGCAGGCATGAGAAACTCTGTAAGGAGATAGAATTAGAAGCTTATAAATAAAGATATGGAAAATATTATAAAAAGGCATCGTATTGCTTTGGTTCTGGCTGGAGGATATGGGGAACGAATGCATATGGGGCTTCCAAAACAATTTATATTGTTGCAAGGTATGCCTGTCATAGTACATACATTAAAAGCTTTTGAAAATCATCCTGAAATAGATGTGATTGCTGTTGTGTGTCTTTCTGGATGGGAAGAATATGTAGAACGGGTGAAACATGATTTTCATATAACTAAATTGCAGCATATCTTTTCTGGTGGTAGCAATAGCCATATTTCTATCGGTAATGGTATAAAAGGACTTTCTCATTATTACACCAGGGATGATATTGTATTAGTTCATGAGGCTGTACGGCCTTTGCTATCGGCAAAGATTATTTCTGAGAATATCCGGATATGTGAATTGTATGGAAATGCAATTACTGCTGTCCGGGATAACGAAGCTGTTATGTATACTGAAGATGGAGTTTCTTCGTATCGTTGTTTTCCTCGTGAACAAATGTATAAGGCACAGACTCCTCATACATTTGTGTTAAGAGATTTGGAGATAGCTTACCAGGAAGCAGAACAAAAATCTATTTGTGCACAATCTTTATATACTCTGATGGCAGAACTGAAGCGCTTTCCTTTATATATAGCAGAAGGAGAACGGAGAAATATCAAATTGACACACCCTGAGGATATACGGATTGCCGAAGCTTTGCTGTCTACTGAAATGATATAGTAATAATAATTGAAAAATATGGAAACAAAACGCATTTCATTGGTAAGTAAGCAATATACTCTTCCTTTTATATTGGTTACTTCATTATTCTTTTTGTGGGGATTTGCGCATGCCATTCTGGATGTGTTGAATAAACATTTTCAGGAAGTTTTGAATATAACTAAAACCCATTCAGCCTTTATTCAGGTAACGATGTATATGGGATATTTTATCATGGCAATTCCTGCGGGTCTCTTTATTAATCGTTTTGGATATAGAATAGGAGTTGTCTTTGGTTTGTTGTTATATGGACTAGGAGCATTTCTGTTTATTCCAGGGCAATATTACGTTTCATTCAATGCATTTTTATTTGCACTTTTTGTAATAGGGTGTGGACTTACTTTTTTAGAAACTGCTGCCAATCCATATGTTACTGAACTAGGTGCAAAGGAAACTGCTGCTAGCCGTTTGAATTTCGCTCAGTCTTTCAATGGATTGGGGTGTATTTGTGCTCCTATTTTGACGGGACTTTTACTTTTCTCAGATGATTCTCAACCTACAGGAAACGTAGCTTTACCATATGCATGTATGGGAGTGGTTGTATTGTTGGTTGCCATTGTTTTTATGCGTGTAAAGTTGCCTGAAATCGAGCACCAGACAGAAGTTGATTCTCAAGGGCATCGTGTTGGGCTTTGGTCGCATAAATTATTTATTTTCGGACTGATTGCCCTTTTTGCCTATGAGGTAAGTGAAATTTCAATCAATAGCTTTTTTATCAATTATGTAGTAGAGCAAGGATGGATGAATGCACGGCGCGCATCTTTGATTCTTTCTTTCGGGGGACTAAGCTTATTTATGGCTGGGCGTTTTATTGGCAGCTGGATAATGCAACGTATCTCTGCAGAGAGAATGTTACTCTATTGTTCTATAGGAACCGTTTTGACAACGACTTTAATCTTATGTGACTTAGGCATTATTTCATTGATTGCTTTGCTGTGTGGTTATGCTTTTGAGGCTATTATGTTTCCTACTATATTTGCTCTTTCTTTAAGAGGGTTGGGAAGCCATACTAAACGTGCCTCTTCTTTCTTGATGATGTCGCCAGTGGGAGGCGTCGTGGGTCCTTTACTGATGGGCTATGTGGCAGATATCACTTCTTCTATGGTTATGTCTTTCATCGTACCTTGGATTGCTTATGCTGTCGTATTGATGTATGCATGTAGGATTGTTTTTGGCAAAGTAAGGTCATAAATGATATTATAATGCCTGCTCAAGGTATTTAAAATGTAATCTGTTTAATATAAAAATCAAGAGATTAAAACTTAATATCTCTCTTATTAGCTTTGGTGATAACATTAAAAGCAAAAGGCTGCTTCAAAAAAATAAAGCAGCCTTTTGTTTTTAATGTTAGTTTTTTTATAAAGGATTAGTCAATTTCTTCGTCAGCTTCGTATCCACCCATTTCGCGAATAGCATTTTTCAGCATAACATACTGTTGGAATAAGTGGTTAACTGGTACTTCGTTTTCAGTATAGTCATGCATTGGGCTCTTCAGAAAGAAGCTCAAGAAGCGCTGTATACCATAACGACCTGCACGTGCTGCCAAATCACTTAACAGAACCAAATCAAGACATAATGGTGATGCTAAAATAGAGTCACGGCACAAGAAGTTGATTTTGATCTGCATTGGATACCCCATCCATCCGAAGATATCAATATTATCCCAACCTTCTTTATTATCATTGCGAGGAGGATAATAATTAATTCTCACTTTATGATAATAGTCTGTATATAAATCAGGTTGTTCTTCCGGTACGAGGATTGATTCAAGTGTAGAGAGTTTACTAACTTCTTTTGTATGGAAGTTGGCAGGTTCATCCAGAACCAAGCCATCACGGTTTCCTAAAATATTAGTAGAGAACCATCCTGATAATCCTAAGCAACGAGTTCCAATAATCGGAGCAAATCCAGATTTTACTAATGTTTGTCCAGTTTTGAAGTCCTTTCCAGCGATAGGCATCTTAGTTTTTTCTGCCATTTCCCACATAGCAGGAATATCAACAGTTGTGTTCGGAGCTCCCATGATAAACGGTGCACCTTCTGCCAGAGCTGCATAAGCGTAACACATAGAAGGTGCTACATGTTCACGGTCATCGTTTTTCATAGCTTGTTCAAGTGCTGCCAATGTACCGTGTACTTCTTCGCATACTGGTACATAAATTTCTGTAGAAGCAGCCCAAAGAACAACAATACGGCTACATCCATTTTTTTCTTTGAAGTTGCGGATATCTTTACGCAATTCTTCTACCATATCCCAGCGTGTTGCGCAGTCTTTTACATTATTTCCATCCAGACGTTTTGCATAGTTATGGTCGAAGGCTGCTTTCATAGGAACGATATTTTCCAGCTCATCTTTTACCGGATTAATATCTTTTTCTTTCAAGACTTCGCAATTTATAGCTGATTCGTAAGCGTTAGCAGGATATACATCCCATGCACCGAATACGATATCATTTAAATCTGCGATAGGTGCAATCTCATTGTAGTGAAGATATTTTTTGTTGGCTCCACGTCCGACACGTATTTTATCGTATTGAGTCATTGAACCGACAGGTTTTGCTAATCCTTTGCGGACCATCAATACACCAGTCATAAAAGTAGTTGCTACCGCACCCAAACCTACACACAGCACTCCTAGTTTGCCGTTTGCTGGTTGTACATTCATTTTTTCCATTTCTAATTTGTTTTTCTAGTTTGTCAAATAACAAAGTAATATTACATGCCGTAAAGTTATACTTTTGTTTTTAACCACAAGCATAAACTTATTTTTTTTATTTCTTGCTTGGAGAAATTGAACAATATTTCGTATAAAATGACAATAAAATCATTGTTCTAGACAGATAAAAAAAGAATTGGGACAACTTTCTTAAGTTCAAAAATGCTATCTTTGCACCCGTTTTTTATAATGAAATAGTTATTAATAATGAATGATATTTGTTGCATCGGGCATATAACATTAGATAAAATTATTACTCCAAAACAAACTATTTATATGCCGGGAGGTACTTCCTATTATTTTTCTCATGGTATTTCTCATTTGAATGATTGGAAAAATTATAAATTAGTAACTTCGCTCGCTCCTAGTGAGTATTCGTCTGTGGATGAATTGACGGGGAAAGGTCTTAATGTAGAAATAATACCTAGTAAGAAAACTGTTTATTTTGAAAATTCGTATGGGATAAATCAAAATAATCGTACTCAGCGTGTTTTAGCTAAAGCAGATCCCTTTACTGTTGAAAAAATACAACATATAGAGGCTAAAATCTTTCATCTTGGAAGTCTGCTGTCAGATGATTTCTCTTTGGATGTGATTAAATATTTATCTAAGAAAGGTATATTGTCTGTAGATGCGCAGGGATATTTACGTGAAGTGAGAGGTGAAAATGTATATCCCATTGATTGGTGTGAAAAGAAAGAAGCTTTGAAGTATGTTCATATTTTGAAAGTAAATGAGCATGAGGCAAAAGTTCTGACAGGGCTGGATGATTATCAGGCTGCAGCTCGGCAATTGGCAGAGTGGGGAGTAAAAGAAGTTTTGCTTACATTAGGTAGTGAAGGCTCTATTATTTATGCCGAAAATAGTTTCTATTATATTCCTGCCTATCCTCCAAAAGAGGTAGTTGATGCTACTGGATGTGGTGATACTTACATGTTAGGATATCTTTATATGCGTAATAAAGGTGTATCGTATGAGGAAGCTGGATGTTTTGCTGCTGCACTTTCTACTGTTAAGCTAGAAAAATCAGGACCATTTAGTGGTACAGAGGAAGATGCATGGAAAATTATAAAAGATAGTAACTTGAAGGTTATAAAAAAGTAAATCATAACATACGTAAGTTAACTTCATACATAAATGGCATGTACAAATGAATATTCCTTTTGTACATGC
>ENA-UEYD01002481-UEYD01002481.1-human-gut-metagenome-genome-assembly--contig:-NODE-2481-length-10058-cov-2.977056_pt1 | contig 10058 bp, 7 predicted proteins | sample MGYA00242907_ERZ507875 | MGnify/ENA primary metagenome ERZ507875 (study PRJEB26167, sample SAMN06115506) | human gut metagenome | host: Homo sapiens | place: China:Shandong | collected 2015-08-07...
ACTTGGTATGCTTCTTTGATTAAATTGACTTAATTTGTACGTCTTCTAAATAAGCAACCTCCCTATTATGTGCTATATTTTTCGTATTTTTGCAGCCAAATTACTAATATATAGCGATTATGCCTTTAAATTTACCCGACAAACTCCCTGCGATAGAGCTATTGAAGGAAGAAAATATTTTCGTGATTGACACTTCCCGTGCTACGCAACAGGACATCCGTCCGTTGAGGATTGTAGTTCTGAACCTGATGCCGTTGAAGATTACGACAGAAACAGACTTGGTGCGGCTGCTTTCGAATACACCTCTTCAGGTAGAGATCTCCTTTATGAAGATCAAGAGCCATACCTCCAAGAATACGCCGATAGAGCACATGAAAACGTTCTATACCGATTTCGACCAGATGCGTCACGAGAAGTACGATGGTATGATTATTACCGGTGCTCCTGTGGAACAGATGGATTTCGAGGAGGTGACTTATTGGGATGAGATTACCGAAATCTTTGATTGGGCACGTACGCACGTCACATCCACCTTATATATATGTTGGGCTGCGCAAGCCGGATTGTATCATCATTACGGTGTGCCCAAATATCCGTTGGAGAAGAAGATGTTCGGTATTTTCGAGCACCGGGTACTACAACCTTTCCATTCTATCTTCCGTGGTTTCGACGATTGCTTCTATGTGCCGCATAGCCGTCATACAGAGGTGAGGAGAGAAGATATTCTGAAAGTTCCGGAGCTGACTTTGCTTTCCGAATCGAAAGATGCAGGCGTATATATGGTAATGGCTCGCGGCGGACGTGAATTTTTCGTGACCGGACATTCGGAGTATTCTCCGCTGACACTGGATACCGAATACCGTCGTGATCGGGATAAAGGCTTGCCAATAGAAATACCTCGTAATTATTACGTAGACGATGATCCCGATAAAGGCCCCTTGGTACGTTGGCGTGCTCATGCCAACTTGTTGTTCTCCAACTGGCTGAACTATTTTGTTTATCAGGAAACGCCTTACAACATTAATGATATTGAATGATAAAGCAGCGTAAGATAGAACTTCTGGCTCCCGCAAAAAACTTGGAGTGCGGAATTGAAGCCATAAATCATGGGGCGGACGCCGTATATATCGGTGCACCCAAATTCGGTGCCCGTGCAGCGGCTGTAAACTCTTTGGAAGATATTGAAGCACTGGTAAAACATGCCCATTTGTATAATGCCCGCATTTATGTTACTGTCAATACGATTCTGAAAGAAGAAGAATTGCAGGAGACGGAAGAGATGATTCATGCTTTGTACCGGATAGGTGTGGATGCATTGATTGTGCAGGATATGGGGATTACGCAGTTGAATCTTCCGCCGATACCGCTTCATGCCAGTACGCAAATGGATAATCGCACGCCGGAGAAGGTTAAGTTTTTGAAGGAGGCCGGTTTCCGTCAGGTGGTTCTGGCTCGGGAATTATCGTTGCGTGAGATAAAAAAGATACATGATACTTGCCCGGAAGTTCCTTTGGAAGTATTTGTACATGGGGCGCTTTGTGTCAGTTATAGCGGGCAGTGCTATGTCAGCCAGGCTTGTTTCGGGCGTAGCGCCAACCGGGGGGAGTGTGCGCAGTTTTGCCGTTTGCCTTTCAGTCTGGTAGATTCAGACGGGAAAGTGATGGTCAAGGATAAACACCTGCTCTCATTAAAAGACTTGAACCAGAGTGATGAGTTGGAACAGTTGTTGGATGCGGGAGCTTCCTCATTTAAGATAGAAGGTCGGTTGAAAGATGTATCTTACGTGAAGAACGTCACGGCTGCTTATCGGCAGAAACTGGATGCTATCTTTGCCCGTCGTCAGGAATATGTACGGGCCTCTTCAGGGACTTGCCGCTTTGACTTCCGGCCGCAACTCGACAAGAGTTTCAGTCGGGGATTTACCCATTATTTTCTGCATGGCCGTGATAAGGAAATCTTCTCTTTCGATACACCGAAATCTTTGGGAGAAGAAATGGGCACGATGAAAGAGGCACGTGGAAACTATCTGACTGTTGCCGGATTGAAATCATTCAATAACGGCGACGGTGTCTGCTATATTGACGAGCAAGGGCGTTTGCAGGGCTTCCGTATCAATCGTGTCGACGGCAACAAGCTCTATCCGCAGGAAATGCCGCAAATCAAGCCGCGCACCAGACTTTACCGTAACTTTGACCAGGAATTTGAACGCATACTTTCCCGTAAGTCGGCCGAAAGAAAGCTGTCCGTAAGTATATTACTGGCCGATAATAACTTCGGCTTTTCTCTGACACTGACAGATGAAGATGATAATAGTGTGACACTTTCTCTTCCCCGTGAAAAGGAACTGGCACGGACGCCGCAAACGGATCATTTGAGGACTCAGCTTGCCAAACTGGGCAATACGCCTTTCGAAGCGGAGAAGATAGAAATCTCCTTTGCAGATAACTGGTTCCTGCCGTCTTCCGTATTGGCAGATTTCCGTCGTCAGGCAGTGGAAAAACTGATAGCTGCCCGCCGGATTAATTATCATCAGGAACGCGCCGTATGGAAACCGACCAACCATGCTTTTCCGCAAACCGCATTGACGTATTTGGGAAATGTGATGAATACCCGTGCCGCCTCTTTTTATCAGGAACATGGCGTACAACAGATTGCCGGGGCTTATGAAAAAGAACGGGTGGAAGATGCGGGACTGATGTTCTGCAAACATTGTTTGCGTTATAGTATGGGTTGGTGTCCCATTCATCAACGCGTGCGGTCGCCTTATAGAGAACCCTATTTCCTGGTGTCGAATGACGGAAAGCGGTTCCGTCTTGAGTTCGATTGCAAGAATTGTCAAATGAAAGTAAAAGCAGCGCAATGAGAATGAACCACCGCAGAATGATTCGTTACAGACGACACAGAGGATATGGAGCTTCTGCCCTTTCTTTTGTAACTGCCTGTTGGAATGGCTTGTGGAAGGAGACACTTTTCTCTGTATCCTCCGTGTCCTCTGTGGTGAGTTTGCTGTTGTGCTTGTTTTTTCTTTCGTCCTGCCATTATGCCCGCCCCAATCTTTCTTCCGAAGAAATGCCGCAGAAAACGAAGGACTCTTTGAATTACCTTTATGAACGGCACTATACATGGAATACGAATCTGGAGTTAACGGCAGATTCCATTTTGCTGGAGTGCCTGCCTATCAAGGATACGTACATAAATCTTTATCGGGGAGATCGTGTGGTAGTGGCCGAGTTTGCCGTACATCCTGCCGATAGTGTAGATAGCGTTTGGGTGAAGCTGGCACATACGCAGGATGAACAGGGGTGGATACGCGAGGTGGAGTTGAAACGATCTTTTGTCCCTACGGATAGTATTTCTCAGGCCATTCATTTGTTTAGTGATACGCACGCCTCCTATTTTGTGGTTATCTTTGCACTTTTTGTCGGTGTCTATCTGCTTCGTGCCTTCCGTCGGAAGCAGTTGCAAATGGTGTATTTCAATGATATTGACAGTGTTTATCCGTTATTCCTGTGTCTGCTAATGGCCTTCAGTGCAACGGTTTATGAATCAATGCAGGTGTTTGTGCCGGACACATGGGAGCATTTCTATTTCAATCCTACTTTGTCGCCTTTTAAAGTTCCTTTTATTCTTTCAGTCTTTTTGTTGAGTATCTGGCTGTTCGTGATAGTCTCCCTGGCAGTGCTTGACGATTTATTCCGGCAAATCCGGTGGTGTTTTCGTGCCATTCCGGAGCCTTTTTTTCCTTCGTGGCCGATGACTCCCGCTGCAGCTATCTTTTATCTGCTGGGGTTGATGTCTTGTTGTATTTTCTGCTATTTCTTCTTTATTTTAATGGCGCATATATACATAGGTTATTTATTCCTCATCCTTTTTATTCTTGTTTTTGTAAAGAAAGTATATTGGAATAGTCGTTATAAATATTGTTGCGGGCATTGCGGGGAGAAGTTGAAAGAAAAAGGTGTCTGCCCCCATTGCGGAGCAATCAACGAATAATTCTATTGCTGACTTATCGTATTCTTTTAAATAACTTTTTTAAGTGATGAAAATCAGAGCTACCGAACTAAAAGATCTTCCTAGAGTCATGGAGATATATGATTATGCCCGTGCCTTTATGCGTACAAACGGAAATGTAACTCAATGGATTGGCGGCTATCCGTCCGAAGCGTTGATTCGTCAGGAAATAGAAGACGGCCATAGCTTTGTCTGTATGGACGGTCAGGGGGAAATCTTGGGAACTTTTTGTTTTATTTTAGGTGAAGATCCTACCTACCAGCATATTTATGAAGGGAACTGGCTCAATGACGAACCGTATGGCGTGATCCACCGTTTAGCAACAAACGGTAAACGGAAAGGAGTATCAGATGCCTGCCTGAACTGGTGTTTTGAACAATGGGGCAATATTCGTGTCGATACACATCAGGACAATAAAGTGATGCAGCATATTCTGACAAAATACGGCTTTCAGCGCTGCGGCATTATTTATGTGAAGAACGGAACAGAACGTATTGCTTATCAGAAAAAACTTATTAAACAGTTATAATAGACATAAGTCTATGGATGAGAAAATGTTTCCAAACGTTGAAACTCGGTTTTCAAGGCTGGAAACTGGAGTTTCTCTATAGGGAAACTAGAGTTTCTGCGTATGGAAACTAAAGTTTCTAAGCGTTGAAACTGAAGTTTCTAACTATGGAAACACCAAGAAACTTATGGCTTTGTACTTCTTAGTGAGTAGGAATAACTTTCAGTAGCTATGCCGACAGCCACATAATATCTGTTGCGGGTGGTAGATCGATGCTATACTTTTCAGCTTTATGGTACAGCTTCTCGGGCAGATATTTTAGCTCATTTTGAATACAAAAAAGAATCGATAGAGTGCAAAAAATATTTTATCCTTCTACTTTAAACCGGGAAGCTTGTTTTTCTTGTAACTTTGCAGCCAATTTAAGAAAAAGAAGCGTAGAATGATAAATAAATACGAAGAACGGCTGGGGACGGAACGTATGTTGCCGCTCATCTTTAAAATGGCACTTCCCGCAGTAGCTGCGCAGTTCGTCAATCTGCTTTATAGCATTGTCGATCGTGTATATATCGGACATATTCCGGGCATCGGAACCGATGCGCTTGCCGGTGTCGGAGTGACTACTTCCCTCATTATTTTGATTTCCTCTTTTTCTCGCTGCCTATCCACAAGGCAGACATCAGTAGCGGGAACTGCTTGTCGGTGGCGGTGGTGCGCCGTTAGCCGCCATTGCGCTCGGGCAGGGAGATCGTGTGCGTGCCGGTAAAATATTGGGAAATGGTTTCGTCCTTCTGATATTATTTACCTTGCTTACGTCTTTTATCGCATATACATTTATGGAACCCATTCTCCTTTTCACGGGAGCTTCGGCGAATACATTGGAGTATGCCGTGGATTATCTTTCCATTTATCTGCTGGGTACTATATTTGTAGAAATATCGACAGGACTGAACAGCTTTATTAATGCACAAGGGCGTCCTGCCATTGCTATGTTTTCCGTTCTGATCGGTGCTTTGCTGAATATTATCCTTGACCCTATCTTCATCTTTGGGTTTAATATGGGTGTGAAAGGAGCAGCTTTGGCCACAGTGCTTTCACAGGCTTGCAGTGCGGCCTGGGTACTGACTTTCCTTTTTTCCAAACGCGCCTCTCTGCCTTTGGAGAAACCTTATATGAAACTGGACAGAAAAATAATCCTTTCCATATTGGCTTTGGGAGTTTCTCCGTTCATTATGGCGAGCACGGAGAGCTTGGTCGGGTTTGTGCTTAATAGCAGCCTGAAAGAGTTCGGAGACATCTACATCAGTGCATTGACAATTCTGCAGAGTGCGATGCAGTTTGCCAGTGTACCACTGACCGGATTCGCACAGGGATTTGTTCCGATAATAAGCTATAACTATGGGCACGGCGATAAGCAGCGTGTAAAAGAATGCTTCCGTATTGTGCTGATAACCATGTTCTCTTTCAACCTGTTATTAATGCTTTTCATGATTCTGTTTCCTTCAACGGTAGCTTCCGCGTTTACGAGTGACGAAAGACTGATTGAAACAGTCCGTTGGACGATGCCTGTATTTTTGGGCGGTATGACTATTTTCGGATTGCAGCGTGCCTGCCAGAATATGTTTGTAGCGTTAGGACAGGCTCGGATTTCTATTTTCATTGCTTTGTTGCGTAAGGCAATACTGTTGATTCCGCTGGCATTGATATTGCCGCATTTTATGGGAGTGACAGGTGTATATGCGGCTGAAGCTATATCCGACGCGACAGCGGCGATATGTTGTACGTTGTTGTTCTTTTGGCAATTTCCCAAAATATTGGGAAAGATTCAGGGGAATACACTACGCACGAGTTAATTTCTGTTTCTGCTGGATGTGATATTCGGCGAACGCCCTGATTACACATGACGCGATAAGAAATATCGGAGTTAAACTTCGCATACTCAAAGATTTTACTTAAATTTGTTCCTATAAATAAAATGTAAGTAAAAAACATGAGAAAACAACTATCAGTTACATTAGCTTGTTTCCTTCTTACTTCGGCTACGGCGCTCGCTCAAAGCTGGAAATCTTATGAAAATACTGCGAAGGGAAAGACTTATGAAACATCCGATTACGTGACATTGCTGGATAGCACGTTGGTATCTGTCCAACCTACCGGGCAAGGCTCGTTTGCTGTGTGTAAAGTGATTAAAGTACAGACTCCGAGAGGGGCAGTGGCTAACCGGGTAATTAAATACGATTATGACCCTCTGACCGCCTATGCCGAGTTTAAGCGTGTAACCGTCTATCGTGCCAATGGCAAGGTTGACGAACTGGATGTAAAGAAAACCTGTGATTATGCTGCTCCTGCCCGGGCTATTTACTGGGGAGCGAGACAAATAATGCTCGAAATCGGCACTTTGCAACCCGGTGATGTTGTGGATTATGAGATAGCCAAGAAGGGGTTCACTTATGCGTTGCTTGGAGCCGGTGATGAAGACGATTCTCGTTTTATCCCGCCTATGCGCGGGCAATTTTATGATATTGTTCCTTTCTGGAGCGCTGCCCCCACCGTGCGTAAAGTTTATAAAGTAGCTGTTCCTATGGAGAAAGAACTGCAATTCCAGTTCTATCAGGGGGAATGTGCTTCGTCCATGCGTTATGAAAATAATAGCAAGGTATACACTTTTGCCATGGATAATGTAATGCCTTTCGGCAGAGAGCCGAATATGGTGGATCTTTTCGATGCAGCTCCCAAATTGATGATGTCTTCCACTCCTCAATGGAAAGACAAATCTTTGTGGTTCAACAAAGTGAATGAAGACTATGGTAGTTTTGCCCCACTGCCCGAAGCGCAGAAAAAAGTGGATGAACTGATAAAAGGCAAGAAGACCGAAATGGAAAAGATTGCCGTGCTGACTCATTGGGTGGCTGATAATATCCGTTATGCCGGTATATCCATGGGAAAAGGAGAGGGCTTTACACTTCACAATACCAAGATGAACTATACCGACCGTTGCGGAGTCTGTAAAGACATAGCGGGTACACTGATTTCTTTCCTGCGCATGGCCGGTTTCGAAGCCTATCCGGCTATGACAATGGCGGGTAGCCGTGTGGAAAGCATTCCTGCCGACCATTTTAATCACTGTGTGGCAGTGGTGAAGTTGAGCAACGGAACATACATGCCACTCGATCCTACCTGGGTTCCTTTCTGTCGCGAACTATGGAGCAGTGCCGAGCAGCAGCAGAACTATCTGCCGGGTGTGCCCGAAGGTTCTGATTTGTGTATCACTCCGGTTTCAGCTCCCGAAAATCATTATGTGCGTATCAAAGCCGATAACCGCTTGGATGCAGACGGTACTTTGCGCGGTACTTTCACTCTTACCGCCGAGGGGCAGAGTGACAGTAATATCCGCCGTATCTTTACTACCGGATTCCGGAGCGAATGGAAAAATACAATGGAAAGCCAGCTTTTAGCCATATCTCCCAAAGCTAAATTGCTGAGCGTAGACTACGGCAAGAATCCTAAAGACTATCAGGCAGCACCTATTAAAATCACTTTCCGTTATGAAATACCGGACTATGCATTGAAAGGTGAGAAGGAGATGTTCTTCCGTCCGTTGGTGATGAATAACCTTTATAATCAGGTACGCTCTTATTTGCGTATCGATACTTCACTGAAAGAGCGTAAGTATGGTTTTAAAGATGGATGTTCGCGTTTGGTTGAACTGGATGAAACGATTCAACTTCCGGCAGGATACAAGCTGGCGAATGCCGACAAGAATGAGACAATGCAAGGTACGGGAGCCGATTTTGAGGGTTCATTGGCGCAGCAAGGAAACAAAGTGCTGCTTCACAACAAACTGGCTTTGAAGAAACGTGTTTATGAGGCTGCTGATTGGGATAGTTTCCGTAATGCTGTGAATGCGCACAAAGCGTATGGTGAATATTTAGTGATTAAAAAGTAGAGCAGAATGAAAAATATACATTATTATATAGTTACGCTGGTGGTACTCTTATTTATGGTAGCTCCGGCAAAAGCGGTATCCGAAGCCGAATTCGGGAAATTGCACAAAACGTACATCTTGCATACTGACGGTAGCCAGGAGATGCGTGTACAAAAGGAACTGACATTGTTTACCCATACGGCAATGAATCGTCTGTATGGCGAAAGTTTTATTGTTTACAATCCGGAGTTTCAGGAATTGAAGATTCACGAATCGTATACCCGTCAGAAAGATGGCAATATCGTTAAGACGCCCGAAAACGCGTTTGTTGAGGTACTTCCTTCTGCTGCAGCCGATGCTCCGGCATATAATGGTCTGAAAGAAATGGTTGTAGTCCATACCGGATTGGAGCTGGGAGCTACTATTTATCTGGATTACTCGGTTATTACCCGTCCGGGGTATCTTCCCGAACTGGATGTGTGCGAGCAGATAGAGGAATTATCTCCTATCAGGGAGTATGTGCTTTCGGTATCGGTACCCGAAAACAAACCTTTGCATTATGAGTTATTGAATGGAAAAGCTGTTCCGGTGGTGAAAACAGCGGGTGGTGTAAAGACTGTGACCTGGGCGTTGAAGAATGTGCAACTTCGTCCTAGTATGCTTGCTGTTTCTTTGCCGGCAGGTAACGTACAGGCTATTGTGGCTTCTACGTATGCTTCAAAAGCCGATGCGTTGAAAGTGATTAAACGGCAATTTGAAAGTAACGACAAAGAAGTTTCTGAACTGGCAAAGAGGTTGACTGCCAATACACAAAGTTCGGAGCAAAAAACGAAACAACTCACTGCTTACGTGCAAGGATTAGGAAACTGCCGTTTGTCATTGTCACAAACCGGGTATCGTTTGCGTCCGGTTGCCGAAGTGATTCGTTCGGCTTATGGAACGGAAGCGGAGAAAGCGGCTTTGCTGGCTGCTTTGCAACAGGCAAGCGGCATTCAGGCCGAAGTAAAGGCTGTCTTTCCTAAAACAGAAGATAAGGATGCGGCAGGACTCGCTGCTGTCAGCAGACTGTTTGTTGCTGATAATGCTATTGCCGATATACAGGATTTTGTATCTGTTGTCAACATGGACGCCCGGCCGGTGACTTTGGAAGGAGTTTCCCATGTTATTTCGCAAACCGACACATTACGAGTGACGGCAGAAGCCGGAAAAACTTTGGAAGCAGGTTACCGGAAATTTGAACTGCCACAGGCGCGGAATGGCTGGGCTGCTTATGAAGGACGTTCAACAGTTGTAAATACGACTCGCCCGGTTAATCTGTTATTGAGATATTTACCTGATGAAACTTATACTTGTATTGTGAAAGTTGCTGACGGGATGAGGCCGGTAGTGCTGCCGACTGATAAGAAGATTGATAATCCGGTAGGTACCGTAGGAGTTACAGTGAAAAAAGCGGCAAAGGAGATAAAGATTGTCCGTACCTTGAAACTGAAAAAGCAATTGATAACTCCGGCCGAATATCCGGCATACTATCGTTTGATGTCGGAATGGTTGGATACCGGTGAAAGCGTTTTGTTATTTTAATCTGTCTTCTGCTGTTTTATAGGCGATGAATCA
>ENA-UEYD01002482-UEYD01002482.1-human-gut-metagenome-genome-assembly--contig:-NODE-2482-length-10051-cov-4.028274_pt1 | contig 10051 bp, 10 predicted proteins | sample MGYA00242907_ERZ507875 | MGnify/ENA primary metagenome ERZ507875 (study PRJEB26167, sample SAMN06115506) | human gut metagenome | host: Homo sapiens | place: China:Shandong | collected 2015-08-07...
GTAGGAGATTTTGTTTATATTCATTACAATCATTGATGCATGTATTAGATATAACATTTTCATATTGTTCATATGATACATGTTCAATGATTGAAAATAAATCATTTTTCTTCATATTTATGGCTTCTATTTGTTATTCTTTTATTTTATTGGTCGATAAATTTCAATATCTAAAAAATATTGAAAATCTTCTTCATAAAAGTCTAATACCAATTCTTCTTTTTTATCTTGCCTGATAAATACAATGATTCCACTCTTTTCATCTTCATATTTGAAGTCCCAATTAAAAACCGACAAATTAGGGATAGGTAGTAATCCACATTCTTTTACATTGGTTAGTTCCATCATATAGTTGGCATTCCAATCCAGTAGTTTCGACCGCACTATTCTTTGTAACTTCTCTTTGTCTTCAAATGAAATTGTTTCTTTGTAAAATAAAGTATCGGAGTCAAAGTCTATCTGTTCTAAGAAGCTATCTGTTTTTACAATAGAAAGAAGCATATCGGCTGTAACTTCTATATTCAATAGTTTATTGAGCTGTTGTAAGTATGCTGGTAAAAAATTGACTTTGCCAAATAATCTTCTTCTTTTCTGTTCGTATGTTTCGTTGTTATTCATCTTATTCAAAGTTTTTATAGTAGGTTTTACTTTTTGAGGTTTCTAATTTAACTCGATTATATGAATTATATTGAATTTGGTTCTCTCTTATTTTGATTTTTCCAGCTTCCCAATGTGGCTGTTCTTTATGGCTTCTGTCCAGTGTCTGTTGTTGTACTGATTTTAATTCTGTACCTCCTCCCTTTTTAGGAACTTCATAGGTATATTCTCTTCCTGAGGCATTCTTTGATTGGGATTTGGGTTGCGCACTGGTTGGAATTTCCTCTTTTCGCATGACATCTCTACGAGCAGCTCTTGAAGTTTCCTCTGTTTTTTCTATTGTCTTGCCTACTCTGTTTGTGCTTTTTGCAACATCCGATATTTTATCTGTGGCACGAACACTATTAATAACAGCTCCTGCGCCTCCTGGTATAAATGGAATGGCAGCCGCTACAGCATCTATTACAACACCTGCACCATCAATTGCAGCTGCACCATAACTTCCTTCACTAATATTCTTCCAAAAGCTATTTATACCAAGTGATAAACTGGCTGCATCCCATACCGTTTCCCAATTTTTTCCGTCCTTATCAATTCGGTTGATAGGGTTACTTCCACAATATATATAAGGAGAGGCAGAATAATCTTTTTCAGATAAAGGGTCTGATGTGATAAATCTTCCCACAGCCGGGTCATAATGCCTTGCCCCATAGTCGTACCAGTTGAGTTCCTTCCGTGTGTCGAGTTCCTTTCCGTTGTACTTGTAGGGCTGTACGTTTCCGTTGTGGGCGAACATACCTCCGAAGGGGTAGTAATGGTTCACTTCCTCCACCTTTCCGTTCCGATCTGCCACCACGCGGTTGTTTCCCTGATGATCCTTCAGGTAGTAGTGGTACATACCGTCGGGCAGGGATACATATCCGTATCCGGTAAGCAGTCTGACGGGCTTCCCGTTTTCATAGATCAAATTCCCCGCATAGTCGGTGGTGGTCGTCTTTCCGTCTGCCCTGTGTACCGTGCGGAGCTTTCTTCCGTCGGCGTCATAGAGGTATTCGGTCGTACTTCCGTCTCCGAATGTGATGGTTTCAGGCAAATTTAGGAAATTATATTGAATATCCTTGATGTTCCGGTTCCGTCCGTATAGTGCAGCTCCTCCTTGAAGAGCGGGCTTTGGATGGTGGTCATCCTGTTACAGATGCATCATTGGCAGTGTTTTCATAAAAAAAGAGGTTGTTTCAAATTTTAATTATTCGAAAACAGTCTCTCTTTATGAGAAAGCCTATTTATTATGTTTTATACCTCTGAATGTCCTTGTCAACACTTCCTGTAAGGGATAGCGGAAACCATTGTAATAGGAGAATATGCATTAATGGCAGTATGAGCAGATAGACATATTTGCAATGTTACTCCAATATGGGTACTAATATTCATAACATGATTTCATTTCTTCGCCGCATATTATCAAGAGAAGCACTGTATGCCGAATGGTACGTACGGTGGTGTGAGAGGTCGGAAAATGAAAGTAGGAAGAAAACTTTCATTTTCCTCCTACTCAATTATTAAATTGAATTACAACTTGATGACTTTAGTACCTACGATATAATCTCCTAACCTTCTTCCTTGAGAATGATAACACATAAATATTAAATCAAATATGCCTAATATGTAAAATAGATTGCGTAAGACGCATTTTAGTGAAGATGCTGTTTTTTTTTGTTTGGCAGTCCACAATTTGCAACTTAAATATACTTTTTCCAAAACTTTTACCTTTTAGATCTTTAAAGATGAAGAGACTCCAAAAAATAATTGGTCCTATAATAGAAAAGTTAAAGTTTTCTTTTAATATTCCTATATGAGATAATATAAGCATTAGAACTATTGACATAACTGAAAAAATGATTTCATCAATGAGGAATGATAAAAAACGTTTGGTATAATCCATGTTGAAACTATTTAAATAAATCGGTAAAAAAATTATATATTTCTTTGAGGTTAATAGATACCTCAAAACCAATACCTATTGCAGCAGAACCTCCTGCAGTTATTTCTTCTTTCTTTTCTTCTTTATGATGTACTTCTTTAAAATATTTTCCTGTTGAGTCATATATAGTGGTTTTATTTGTTGTTTCTTTAAGCATAAGGAAATTCCAAGATGTTCCTTCTTCTAAGGCCGAATATTTATCATTTATTTCATATGCTTCTTGATAGGTCCCAGCTCCTCCAATTCCCAAATCTATTGATGCTCCTTTAGTTGCTCGTATTCCATCATTTCCTATTTTTACACTTCCAGCATCAGCATCTATTCCAACTTTAGCACCCCAAACTTGAAAGTTAGCACTCAATCTCCAACCAATAGAGACATTGGCTGATATTGCATTCTCTAAATGTGGATATGCATCTTTCCAATCATTTCCATCGGGATCGATATACCTCATGGGAAGATTGTTACAATATATATATACGGAGAGGCATAGTAGTGTTTTTCAGCTACTGAATCTACTACTGTGAATCTTCCCAGTGCCGGATCATAATATCTTGCCCCGTAATCGTACCAGTTGAGTCCCTTCCGTGTATCAAGTTCCTTTCCGTTGTACTTGTAGGGCTGTACGTTTCCGGTGGTGGGGAACATACCTCCGAAGGGGTAGTAATGGTTCACTTCCTCCACCTTTCCGTTCCGGTCTGCCACCACGCGGTTGTTTTCCAAATGGTCCTGCAGGTAGTAGTGGTACATACCGTCGAGTAAAGACACATATCCGTATCCGGTAAGCAGTCTGGCGGGATTTCCGTTTTCATAGATTAAATTCCCTGCATAGTCGGTGGTAGTTGTCTTTCCGTCTGCCTTGTGTAACGTGCGGAGCTTTCTTCCTTCGGCGTCATAGAGGTATTCGGTCGTACTTCCGTCTTCGAACTCAATGCGTTGCGGCAAATTTAGGAAATTATATTGAATATCCTCGATGTTCCGGTTCAAATCTTGAGTAAGATTTCCGTTTTCATCGTAGGTGTATTCCGTTTCCCTGTCCGCCCCGTCCTTGAATTCAAAGCCGTTGTTGTATGCGGAACTTGCTGCATTGTCGGTAACTTTCTTCAGTTGGTTTCCACTGTAGGTCAGTGCGAGGTTGTCCACCAGTCCGTATTCCTGCGCTCCGGTCTGTCCCATTCGTCTGATTCCGAGAATGTTTCCCGTTTTATCGTAGGCGGTAACCTCCTCATTGAAGCGGTTAGGGTTGGATGCAAGCCGTTCCCCCTCTCCGTATTCCGCCTTTTTCATGCGGTCCAGTCCGTCGTAGGTAAACCTGTAACCTCTTGTGGTCTGTTCCTCTCCTGCCTTCCAGCTGATGCTGCTGATATTTCCGTTGTAGCAGGGTGTTCCGGTGCCGTCAGTATAGTGCAGCTCCTCGCTGTTTTATTCAGTTAGCAATGATAAGCCTTTGTCTAAACTGTACTTCATAAAAACATCCCAAAAGTTTTGTGTCTAACTTTTGGGGCGCAATTCATTTTGAGATAGTTTCTTAATTTAAGGATGAATCAAATTTTTTAATGTTAACTATTCTTCAATAATTGCTTTTATAATTGCTCCATTACTTTTTTTCATTTCTATATATAGTCCTCCTCCCATTATAATTTCATTGTTTTTAGTTTGAGGAAATCCATATATTATCCATATTTTATCCTCTATTAATCTTATATGAATAGGTGTTAGGTTTTCAATATTGTTTTTGTTCATCTCATATAAGATTGGTTTTGCAATTTCAAAAGCTTTTTGCGCTGTTTCAACGCTTTTCCCATCATGGTTGTTAGGTATAAAATAACAGTCTTCATACTCTTTATAGTTACGTTCTAATGTTGAATCAACAACATATTCAGAGCTTACCAGGTGTTTGTCCTGAGGTTTATAACTACAGCTATGAAATAATATTATACAGATTAATAAATATAATTTCATACTACTATTCTAATATATTGTTTATCCAATTTATGAAATTAGATCATATAGATGTATTTTCATTGTTCATATTGCATTCTTTTGGGGTGATATTATTCTTTCTACTTGTATCTTTTGGATCACTTGGTAAGGATTCCGATAAAACATTTACTGCATTGTAGAAGGTACATATTCTAATAATGTTCCGTTTGGAGTTACTAAATATCCATTAACATTTAATTTCTTATTGATTTGCTTGCCTTTTCCAGTCGGAATATATACCGCCTTCTTCATCGACATACCTTGTTCCCTTTGCTTCCATTCAGGCAATGGCTATTGTGAAGTTCTCTATCCGTAAGAATATGATGTAAAAAGTATTACCTTCTTAGGTATTCAACTGTTAAAATATCGTCTTTCCTGCAAGCTCCAAACACTACAGGAAGCAATAATAAGATAGTTAAGAAGTGTTTCATAGTTTTTGGCCTTTTAAATCAATCTTAAAGATATAAAAAACTGAAACACTTAAAAATCAATCACATTGTTTAATATCCTTAGAGAAGTAACGATAAATGCACTGTAATGTTCTTTTATCCAAAGTATCACAAAAAGACGCAGGAGTCACAAGAGTCCCTTACAACCAAAACAAAAGAATCATGCGCAGATAACTCAATTTCTCGCGTAAAATTTTCAATGCCTTATACATGTGTGCTTCTACCGTACGCAAGGAAATACCCATCACATCGGCTATATCCTTATTCTTCATGTCGTGCAGGTAGCTGAGCTTAAATACTTCTTTACACTTATCAGGAAGTTCGTCTATTGCCTGCCTGATTTCCGAACGCAGTTCGCGGTTCTCTATCCGCTTGATAACTTCCGAATGATCGGGCTGATAGTATTCAGTTCTTTTCTGATAGAACTCTATTTCGGCAGCACTGTAGTTTTCGGCTACGGCCTTATGTTTCAACAGATTGATTGCCTTGGTATAGATAGACCTGTAAAGAAAGGCCTGAATCTGCTCGCCAAATTCTACAGAATCCTGCCTTCTCCATATTTCGACAAATACATCTTGAACTATATCTTCTGCATCATCCTCTCCTACAAGGCGAGTTGCATAAAACAGAAGTCCGGCATAGTAGCGTCGAAATAAAGCTTTATATGTATCTTCAAAATTTCCTCTCATCTAGATATTTCAAGGCTAATCTGTGGGCAAATGTAACGATTTGAGAGAAATAAACCAACGAAATAAGTGTTTTTCTCTTATTTCTTGTTATATTTACAAATCAAATACTAATATTATGAGATTGAAGACAATTCCACTTTACGCAGTTCTGGCATTTGCCGCATGTACATCAACGAACCAATCTTCGAACATAACAGAAGATTACACTCAATACGTCAATCCGTTTATCGGAACTGACTTTACAGGAAATACTTATCCGGGTGCTCAGGTTCCCTTTGGAATGGTGCAGCTCAGTCCTGACAATGGATTGCCTGGATGGGACAGAATTTCCGGATATTTCTATCCGGACAGTACGATTGCCGGATTCAGCCATACGCATCTCTCGGGTACAGGCGCGGGCGATCTTTACGACGTTTCGTTCATGCCGGTTACGCTTCCGTATAAAGAAGCTGAAGCTCCGCTGGGTATTCATTCTAAATTTTCACATGCCAACGAAAGTGCTTATGCCGGATATTATCAGGTAAAGTTGGACGATTATAATATCAATGTGGAACTGACTGCTACAGAGCGTTGCGGCATCCAGCGTTATACATTCCCGAAAGCCGAAGCAGCTATCTTCCTGAACCTGTCAAAGGCTATGAACTGGGATGCGACACAAGATTCTCATATCGAAGCTGTCGACTCGGTTACTATCAGGGGATATCGCTATTCAGACGGCTGGGCACGCGGACAGAAGATTTATTTCTGTACCCGTTTCTCGCGTCCGTTCAATGCAATGACAATTGACTCTACGGCTATCGAAAAAGACGGCAAGCGCATCGGAACTGGAGTTATCGCCCGCTTCGATTACACAACTGAAGAAAATGAGCAGATCACACTGGCAACTGCTATCTCGGGAGTAAGCATGGAAGGAGCTGCCAAGAACTTGCAGGCTGAAGCACCTGACAATAACTTCGATACATATCTGGAAAAGGCTAAAGATATGTGGAACAAGGAACTTGCCAAGATACAGATAGATACTCCCGACAAGGATGAAAAGACTGTTTTCTACACGGCTTTGTATCACAGTATGCTGGCTCCTACTATATATAGTGATGTAGACGGCTCTTATTATGGGCCAGACAAACAGGTGCATCATGCCGACGGATGGACAAACTATAGTACATTCTCGTTATGGGATACTTACCGTGCATCGCATCCGTTGTTTACTTATACGCAGCCTGAGCGCACCAACGATATGGTTAAATCGTTCCTTGCATTTTACGAACAGAACGGACGCTTGCCGGTATGGAATTTCTATGGAAGTGAAACGGACATGATGATTGGTTACCATGCCGTACCGGTGATCGTAGATGCTTACCTGAAAGGTATCGGCGACTTTGACGCAGAAAAAGCACTGGCTGCCTGTGTGGCAACGGCTAACATCGATGAATATCGTGGTATAGGAGTGTACAAGGAAAAAGGCTATATTCCTTACGACCTGCACGATCAGTATAATAATGAGAACTGGTCGCTTTCTAAAACACTTGAATATGCTTTCGACGACTATTGTATAGCCGAAATGGCAAAGAAGATGGGTAAGGAAGATATCGCCAAGCAGTTTTATGCTCGTGCAGCGAACTATAAGAATGTATATAATCCGGCTACTTCATTTATGCAGCCGCGCGACATGAAAGGTAACTTCATCGAGAACTTCAAGGCTGACGAATATACGCCGCATATCTGTGAAAGTAACGGATGGCAGTATTTCTGGTCGGTACAGCATGATGTGAACGGTCTGATTGAACTGACCGGAGGAAAAGATCGTTTTGCCCAGAAACTGGACAGCATGTTTACGTTCCATCCTACCGACAAGGACGAACTTCCGATTTTCAGTACAGGAATGATAGGACAGTATGCACACGGCAACGAGCCGAGTCACCATGTTGCTTATCTATATAATGCAGCCGGACAACCGTGGAAGGGACAGCAATACATCAGCCAGATAACTCACGAACTGTACACCAATACACCGGCAGGACTCTGCGGTAACGAGGACTGCGGACAGATGTCGGCATGGTATGTATTCAGCGCAATGGGATTCTATCCGGTTAATCCGGTATCAGGCATGTATGAAATAGGAAGCCCGGCATTCCCGAAAGTACAGTTGCACCTGAATAACGGAAAGACTTTTACAGTCATCGCAGAAAATGCCAGTCGTGAAAACTGCTATATCCAATCGATAAAGTTGAATGGAGTGGCTTATGACAAGAGTTATATTACTCATCAGCAAATCATGGAAGGAGCCACTTTAGAAATAAAAATGGGCAACAAACCGGGATATATCTGGTACAAATAATATTTTTAAACATCAAAATGTTTTTTACGACAAGAGTAAGTGTTTTTATTTCGCTAATTGTTATATCTTTGAACAGGAAGTAAGGTAAAGAGATGAACAAAGTAAACTATAATACAATAATACGCTTCTTTAAAAACGACTGCTCGGAAGAAGAACGCTTACTCATCATAAAGTGGGTGAATGAGTCGCAGGAACATGCCGAACAATTCTTCAGATGGGAAGAATTGTATCACTTGGGAAACAACTCTGAAAAGGGAAATGACTTAGCAATCAGAAAAGCTGAGAAAAAACTATACGAACGGATTGAAATAGAGAAGAGCCATCAGTGGTTCTTCTCTACAATCAACCGTTGGGTGAAATATGCAGCGGTAATCACCAGTATTCTGGCTATATCCGGACTCACATTATGGTATTTTGTTGCCGACTCACAGGAAAAATGGATTACTGCTTCGACTACTAACGGAGAAACATTGGAAATAACGCTGCCGGATAACAGTAAGGTATGGCTGAATGAAAATTCTATATTGAAATATCCCGAACACTTCACCAAGGAGAAACGTGAACTGCATCTCACAGGAGAAGCTTATTTCGAAGTAACCAAAAACAAGCATAAACCGTTTACTGTACAAAGTTCTGCCATGAACGTACAAGTGTTGGGTACAAAATTTAATTTTAAAACCCCCAGTAACGGTCGCATTGTAGAAACTTCCCTTATAGAAGGAGAAATTAAAGTTAGTGGAAATAACAATGAGGGAGCAATAACGTTGTCACCCGGTCAGAAGGTAGAACTGAACACGGTTACCAAACAGATGAAAGTTTCGGAAACCAATGCTGCTCTGGATGCTATATGGCACAATAATCTGATACCTTTCAAAAATGCGGATATTTTCGATATTGCTGAAGTATTGGAGAAAGTTTATGGAGTTAAGATTATCTTGTCGCCTGACATCAGTCCATCTACTACATATTCAGGAGTGTTAAAAAGAAAGGATTCTATAGAGGATGTTTTAAGAATATTGCAAAATACAATCCATCTGCAATATAAGATTCATCAGGAAACTATATTTATATCATCAGCTTCAAAATAAAAATCATCACTAACTCTTATCATTTAATATTATGAAAATCAAGATCTGTGCGATAGCATGTTTCATGGGAATGGCAGTGACTATCACTTCATGTACCACGAAGAACATGGAAAAAGACTATGCCGCATACGTCAATCCGTTTATCGGAACGGGAGGACATGGTCATACATTCCCCGGACCCGTAGTTCCTAACGGTATGATTCAGCCTAGTCCTGATACTCGTATCGACGGTTGGGATGCTTCTTCCGGATATTATTACGAAGATTCGACAATAAACGGTTTCTCGCATACGCATGTTAGTGGAACAGGCTGTGCAGATTATGGTGACATCTTATTGATGCCGACTGTGGGAAAACAGACCTATGATCCTCAGGATTATTCCAGTCAGACTTTGCCTTATGCATCGGAATTCTCTCATAAGAATGAAACTGCAGAACCCGGATACTATTCTGTCTTTCTTGACAGATATAAGGTAAAGGCCGAACTGACTGCTACCAAACGTGCCGCATTGCACCGGTATACGTTCCCTGCAAGTGATGAAGCCGGCTTTATTCTTGATATGGACTACTCGATCCAGCATCAGAAAAATATGGATATGCAGGTAGACATTGTCAGTGATACTGAAATCAAAGGATATAAACTGACAGAATACTGGGCTTTCGACCAGCAAATCAGCTTTTATGCAAAATTCTCCAAACCGTTTACCTATCAGATAGTAAGAGATACATTGACCGATCAGAACGGAAGACTACAGCCCCGCTGCAAAGTCTTGTTGAGCTTCAAGACCCAGAAGGACGAGCAGGTCATGGTCAAAATGGGTATTTCTGCCGTCGATACAGAAGGAGCTAAAAAGAATCTGGAAGCTGAAATCCCTTCATGCGGATTCGTACAGGTACGCAGTAATGCACGTCAGGCATGAGATGGTT
>ENA-UEYD01002485-UEYD01002485.1-human-gut-metagenome-genome-assembly--contig:-NODE-2485-length-10043-cov-37.430464_pt1 | contig 10043 bp, 10 predicted proteins | sample MGYA00242907_ERZ507875 | MGnify/ENA primary metagenome ERZ507875 (study PRJEB26167, sample SAMN06115506) | human gut metagenome | host: Homo sapiens | place: China:Shandong | collected 2015-08-07...
ACGAGCCGATTATGTTCACCTTGCCGGACGAGCGGTATGGCAAGAAATGGCGTCTGGTCGTCGACACGCATAATCCGAAGGGTCCGGAACTCAACTATGAGGCCGGCTTCGCGATCACGGCGCAGTCGAGAAGCTTCCTGTTGCTGATGAGCGATAGAAAGCCCACCACAAAGAACTACGATTTCTGATAGCCATGAGAACAGGCGAGGTGCCATCCGTACGGGTGACACCTCGCCATATTGTTTGTGGACTGTGCTCGTGAACCGTTACGAGAATTAGACTTCCGACGAGAGTCGGGAAACGGTTCCAGGAACGGTTTCGCTGACCTCCGCAAGATCCTCGACGGATTCTGGCCGCTTGGTTTGCGCCAGAATAAGCTGCGTCTGCACACGATCGGATTCGATGGCCGCAATCTGCCGTGAAAAGATGATGAACCAGCCCAGAAACATCATGCCGGCAAGAGCCTCGACGTTCGTCAACGTGTTACGCCCCGCCAACCACTGGAACCCGGCAAGAGCCCCGGTCACGATAGCTAGGTCTGAAATCACATATACTACTTTTGAAAGCTGTGGGGCCAGCCAAGGCAGCGCGATCATCAGCACGCTCATCAGGCAGGGAAGACCGCGGGCGAATACGTTGTGCAGAATCGGATGCGGCGTGTAACGGAACATGCCGATGCCGATGAAGGCGATGCCTGCGAGCGTCAGCATGGTCGATAGCAGAAGAATCCGCGCCTTGAAGTGTTTGGGAGCTTCTTTTTCATCGTTTGCAGACAGATACTGCATCTGCAGACGGTGCGTGGTGATGAGCTCCGAAATCGCGAAATAGCTGATGATGACGATGCAGACGCCGGCCAACATCAATGTCGAATTGAACATACGAGCAGCAAAAGTGGTTCGATCGCCCAATTGGGAGAAATTGTTGTTGTACCAGTATGGATCATCGGACGTCAATCCTGCGATGCTGACACCGGAAACCACGAAGAACGGCAGCAAGGATGCGATGGTCTTGGCATTCATGAGTTCCGCCTGTACGAACGTGACATAGCCTACGACCCCCGAGATCGCGGCGCAGAGTGCAGTCAGATAGCCTTTTAACGTGCGCAACCCCATCATGTTGCTGGCAATGGAAAGCAGCATGAACGCCGTGACGAAAATGGTCGACGCGTAGACCACGGACAAAGCGAGTATCTCGAAGATATGGCGAATAGGAATGGTCCAGCCATGTTTCAACGTCATCGACCTGGAGTTGCGCGCATACCCCAAGGTGAACGAGATGACTCCACATCCCGCGGTGATTCCGGCGCACACGGTGAACAGGCGTTGGGTGACACGCCAGATGGCGGGAGCGAATTGCAGATATAGGTCCATGGCGATCCATGCAAGAGTGGCGCATGCCATGAAGGAAATGATGCCTGAAGCCTCGGCTTGCTGATGACGTCCCATGCGCGTTCCCTCCAGTATTTGCCATTCTAGCCTGTCGTTGTCCTACCATACGCTACAATGGAAACTCGTGTTCACCTGCCACGTGCGGGAGTGCATGAACGGGCTGTAGCGCAGTTTGGTAGCGCGTCTGCTTTGGGAGCAGAATGTCGCAGGTTCAAATCCTGTCAGCCCGACCGGAGCCCTTGGAAACATTAGGTTTTCAAGGGCTTATTTTTTCCGTCGAAAACAATCCGCATACAAATGCATACAAACGCCGCGGTACCTCCATGCCCGATTCACACGAGTTCGCGCTCGCGGAGGGCTCCGATCGCGTCGGCCACGTCGTCCACAGGTTCCCGCCCCTCGCGGCGCGAAACAGCCAGTCGTCATCGTCCATGCCATCCATCTGCTTTTCGAGGTGGTGATGTTTTCTTGGACTTCCCGACCGGGAGGAGAACCCTCTTATGGCGAAGCACAGCAAGGAGCAGCGTAACAGAGCAGTGGACCTGTACATCAAATACGAGCGCTGCGCAGCCGCGGAGAGTGATCAAGCAGGAGTTCCTCCGCAAGCGCGGCTTCGCGGGCGTCTCGATGGACAGGTTCATCGGCATGCTCGACGGCTACATGGTCTGGTACCGGGACAGGAGGATCAAGACGGAGTTCGGCATGAGCATCATGGCTCGTCGAGGCGCGCTCGGTCTTGCGGCATGATCGGTGGTGATGGAATCCAATGACGAGTCCAACAAAACGTCACCAGCCCCAATCATTAATTTCTTATTGAACATAAACAGCAAACACCCTGCGCCATCTGCGACAGACCGATAGACGACGCAATCGCATGGCCCAATCCAATGAGCACCGAAGTAGACGAAATTATTCCAGTGAGTCGCGGCGGAAGCGCGACTGATCTACGCAACCTTGAGAAAGTGCATCGCTGTTGCAACCAACTCAAAAGCGACAAGAGCCTTGCATGGGCAAGGCGGAAAGTTACAGGCGCTCCGGCCCTCAAATCCACCATCGTGCCGTTCAAGACTTCGGGCTGGTGAACAGGCTGGGGACGATATCCTCCCTGCCCGGCGTTCGGCTACCCCGGAGTATTGGTCAAATCCCTCCCCACGATTTTTCCCAAATCAGCTATAGGCGAGCTGAAATGCAGAGACCATAATTTCGCCTGTCTGAGCTGCATGGATCTTTTTCCTTGAGATCAGCTCTGGTAAATCTATCACTCTTTCTAAAACTGCTGAAAGGTCTCTTCCATCCATCAGCAGAACTTTCGGACGTTGTCTGCGGTTATTGTTGATTGCCCTTTCCGTAAAACCATTCATTGAAATGAGCAAACCTAGGGTGTTGTCCAGCTTATTATCGACTTTGTCTGAAAAAGTGGCTAAGTCAGGAGTGTCGATTTGTTTAGATTGCCATTTGGCTTCAAGAAGGTAGTCCACACTGTCCAATGTGAATGCGCCATCAATTTGCTCCCCGTTGATTTTATATGAGCCACGAGCGTCAATATCGAACGCTTGGAATAGTCGTGTCAGGAATTTTTCAAAGGCATAGCCTCGCGTCTGAGCTTCCATTTGAGTGATTTTTGCAAATTCGCTCTTGAGCGCTGCCACCGCAGCGGCCATATCGGCTTCTGCTTGTTGTCGTTTCTGTGCGGCAGCTTTTCTTGACTCCGCCGCCTGCTTTGCATCGTCGTTTTCGATAATTGGCTTCATTCTGGCGGCAAAATCGTTTATTCGTTCAACGGCATCGTCATAAAGGCTTTTCCCCCTGTCCGGAACGTTCAAAAGCCATTTGGGGTCCCCGATTTTCGCAACAGCCACTGCAACTCTAAGCAATTCTTCCGAATACAATTGCGGATTCATCGACATGCCATCGATAAGCTGCGCAATTATTGTTCTCTTGTACTGGTTCCAATCCAGCTGCCCCATGATTCCCTGATTGACGCCACAGTCAAGAAGAAATCGACGCAGTTGTTTCTTATACCAGAACATTGACCATAGCGTTTCCTTGAGAGCCATAATCGTTCCCGGTTCCAGCGTTCGTAATGCCATATATCGAGTATACAGCTCGATGATTGATTCGGAGAGAAGGCATGACTGAGACGAAAGGTTACCTTGGATTATTGCATCGGACTCTAAGAAGGCTTGAGACTGCAGTGTTCAACGAGGATACGCCACCGCGTGATCTGGCGTCGTTGACTCGGCGGCTGCTTGAGCTAAGTCGGGAGATTGAGCGTCTTGAATCCGAGAACGGCGGGGCCAATGCGCCGACCGCGACGGAGGTAGAGGATGAACCGTTCGATCCGAGCGAGATCTAGCGTCAAGCCCGACCGGCGCAAGCTGTCCGATGTGGCGCGGCATGTGGTGCTGCCCAAGGATATTGTGACGACCGGCTGGCCGAAGGTGGAAGCCCAGGCACGACTGTGCGGCATCGAATACGACGACTGGCAGCGTCAATTGGGCCGCTGCATCCTCGGCAAGACCTCCGATGGAGTGTATGCCGCCGGTATCGGCGGCGTGGCCGTCAGCATTTGTCGTCAGGTCGGCAAGACGTTCCTGATCGGCACGATGCTTGTGATGCTGTGCATCCTGAGCGACTACCCCTTGAAGGTGCTGTGGACCGCGCATAGGACGCGCACGAGCGATGAAACCTTCAAGTTCATGTGCGCTCTGATGTGCCGTAAGGCGATAAGCCGGTTCGTTGACGGTGGGCCGAGAAGGGCGAACGGTCAGCAGGGAATCGTGTTCGTCAACGGATCCCGCGTCATGTTCGGCGCTCGTGAGAACGGCTTCGGCCGTGGCTTCGACAGTGTGGACATCGAGGTGTTCGACGAGGCGCAGATTCTGACCGAACGTGCGTTGGACGACATGATTCCGGCGACGAACGCGGCGCGTAACCCGCTGATCGTCTACATGGGAACGCCGCCGAAGCCCTCGGATCCGTCTGAGGTGTTTTCCATTCGCCGCGACGAGGCGTTGAAAGGCGACAGCACCGACATGTTGTATGTGGAGTTCAGCGCCGACAAGGACGCCGACTCCGATGACCGCAGGCAGTGGGCCGTGGCGAACCCGTCGTATCCGCATCGTACCGGCGAAGCGGCAATCCTGCGCATGAAGAAGAATCTGGGCGATGATTCGTTCCGGCGCGAAGGCCTTGGCATATGGGACGAAACCACAGTCTCCAGCGCCATCAACCCGCAACTGTGGACGAACGGCACCGTGGAAGCGCGCGCCGATGGAGGCGTCACCTCGTTCGGCATCGACATGTCACCGGATCGCAGCGCACTGGCCATCGGCGCGTGCATGAAGTATTCGGACGGCACCGCGCACATCGAACTGGCGGAATACCGGGATACGAAACGGCATGGCACCGCATGGGCCGCCGATTGGATCGCGCAGCGCTGGTCGAAGACCGCCGCCGTGGTCATCGACGCGCAGAGCCCGGCGATGGTGCTGCTGCCAGAACTGAAGTCGCGCGGCGTGAAGGTCATGGTGAATACCACCAACGGCATGGGCCGGGCATGCGGCCGCGTGTTGGACATGCTGACAGCCGGCACGTTGAAGCATCTGCCTGATGAAGCCCAACCCCAATTGACCACGGCGGTGGCGAACGCGACCACGAGGCCGATCGGCAAAAGCGGCGCTTTCGGCTGGAACAAGGCCGGATCCGACATCGACATCTCGCCGTTGGTCGCCTGCACGATGGCATTGCAGGGAGCGTGGACCACACGCCGCAACCCGAACAGGCGGCAGCACGTCATGCACTAGAAGAGAAAGACGAACACTATGACGGACGAGGGCATCTGGAGCGCGGCGGTCAAACGTCCGTTGGACGTGAACAGCCTGGGTGTGGCCGGCATCGACGGCGTGGACGAAGAGGATATGCCGACGATCCGCGCATTGTGCAAGGTGTGGCGGGACCGCTACCCCTACAATCTGATCCGCAGCAGCTACTACTTCGCCCGATACCAGTTCAAGGACTTCGACATCAGCATTCCCGACCGGATCTGCCCGAACGTGAGTGCGTGCGTCGGATGGCCTGCAAAGGCGGTCAGGGCGCTCGCCGACCTGAGCGTGTTCGACGGATGGGATCTCGGCGGCGTCGACCCGTATGGCGTCCGCGGTCTGGCTGACGAAACCTCATTGGAATTGGCTATACCGCAGACCATCGTTTCCGCGTACATGCACGGATGTGCATTTCTGACTATCACAAAGGACGCGGAAGGCGTCATCGTCACGCCGAGCGGAATTCAGTGCCGCCATCTGGGCGGCCGGCACAACCGGCTCGCCGCCGTATTGACCATCAACGACGTGACCAGCAAGGGCCGTATCACCGCGTTCAACGTGTTCTTTCCCAACACGCTGTTGCCAATCCAACTTGGAGGCATTGTCCACCGCGATGATCCGCGGCGACTGCGGCGACGGAGAAAACCGCAAGGAGCGATTGGGGGCGAACTACGAATTGGTCATGCGCATCATCACCCAGCGGTTCAACGAATCCGCGGCATACGCGCCTGTTGCTTCCGACCGAAGCGTGAGCGTGACCGTGCGCAACGACGACACCATGTCCGGCATCACCAAGCGAACCGGCCTGTGACCACTGTCCGTATGGAGCGCACCATCCGGCAACATCAACCTGATCTATCCGGGCAACATCGTCACCTACCGGGGCGCACCAACCGCTGTCAGCGGATCCGCAGCCACGGGTGGCCGCGTGCATATCGTCAAACGTAGCGAAACGCTCAGCGGCATCTTCGGAGCCGACGGCTGGTAGCGCGTCTCCCAATTGAACAACCTCGCCAACCCCAACCTTGTTTACCCCGGCCAGCGGCTCCGCTACTGACCACACCACCGTGGCCTTCGGCACCATGCCGTAGGCCATTTTCATCATGTAAGGAGAACCATATGGATATTTCCACCGCAACCACGTTCGCATCCGGACTCGTGGGTCTGATCGTGCCTGCATTCGTGCAGGCGTTCAAAAAGTACATTCCCAGCGGATACGTCGGACTCGTCTCCCTCGCGGCATCCATCCTGTTCGGCACCATTGCCATTGCCGCTACCGGGGGATTCGATGGCACCTGCACGTGGGGAGTCGTCCTTGCAGGAGTCGTGGGCGTCTCGCAGACCGTGTACACGCTCGTCAAAGCTTTTGATGGCAAGCTAAGCAAACCCCTGGGACTTTTTAGATGAAAGGGTTGCCGGGCGGCATGCGCGCCATCCGGCAACCCTTTCATCTCATATGCCAGATTCCACCGTCTGATCTATATACTTCTTCCAAGCGGGAGCTTCCATGAGATCTCTCTGGGCTTCGCACACTTCAATCAGCTCTTTGATTTTCTCGTGTTTGGCGCTTTCGTTGCTCTGGAACAGTGCGATAAAGCATTTCTGGAATTGCGCAAGCGTCAAAGGCAGTATGTCTAGTCGTTGCTTGACATCGCCTTTTGCATACCATACGCCGTGGCGGAAAGTTTCAGCAGTGTTGGTGTCGATCTTGACTGCGATGAACAGTCCGTACACTGGAATGTCGTTTTTCCCATACTTCAGCACTGCATCGGATACGTGTCGTCTTACAGGTTCGCCTTCCATGGATTCCTGGCGGGAGCCTGTGGACATAGTCACTTCAGTCAGAATGGTGAATTTATCGTATTCGCAGTACAGGTCTCCTTGTCCGCCGCCCGCCGCCGACACGGGAAGGAAGTCCGAGTCCAATCGGAAACCTCGCATATCGCTGGGATGGTTGACGAGGTTTCCGAAGGCGAGCGCGGCACGCCATAATACCCATTCGAGATATGCCGGAGTTTCATCTTTCGGTACTTCGATGCCGTTGTCCTCATCGGCGTCATCGATCTTCTTGCCGCCGCCTTTGATCAACAGTGTCATGTAGTCGGAGATCTCCTGCCACTGTTCTGGCTGTTTGGCGGCGTAGTTGATTTCGTCGGTTTTCTGCCAGAGTTCTTCGAGATGGAGGCGCGCTGCATTGATCTCAGGTACCGTCGATACCGGGCGATCTCCGAGATCGTAATACACATGGTTCTTCTTCAGCTGTGCTTCCATATCGAGAAGCAAAGCCTTGGCGGTCTCAAGATCATCCATAGGCAAGGACGCGCCATGGCAGAGCTCCCTGTATACGTTCATAATTGGGCGACGGCTCAATGCTGTTGAGGCCAGCTTTTCCGCTAGGAAGTGCTTGGCCGGAACGATGACAAGGCCTCGCCCTTTCCTTTGGACGATTCCACTGATACGAAGGTAGCGCATGTTCATATCGCTGTAATCAGTGAAATTATCACTCTTCTTGTTGTAATCCTGGCCGCGCTTCTTGATTTCGTCGGCGTCGAACCTACGCTTGGCTGTTGCTTTCTTGCGACGCTCTCGCAGATCGATGATATGGTTTACGACATCGTTGATGTCATAGCTGGGATCGGTGGTATGACCCCATAGCGAGAATTCGATTCGGCTGATTTCACTGGTGCCTGTACGCTTTTCAAGTTCCAGCATCACCGCCAATATCCACCTTAGCGGGGAAAAGAAGCCGAGATCTCCTGGAACTTTGGTCTGCTCAAGACTCAGCGAACGTAAGAAGCATTCCTGCTGTGCAGGATAGGTGTCGGCTTTGAGGAAGGTCTCGCCGAATGGTGTCACCTGGTCTTGAGGGCCGAGATCTTCCTGTTTGCCGTCCTTCTTTTTGACTTGCGGGTAAATGAACCCAAAACGGGCGAACATTAACCGCCATTTTCTTGCATAGCTGCTGGTGTCTTCTGCTTCGCCGGTCGAATTAACCAAGCCGGCATGATTGAGCAGTGTTTGGAATCGTTCTTCGTTGCTTCCTCGCAGGTTCCCATTGAACGGGGACTCGGCGAACAGCTTCAGGCCCTCCCAGATGCGCATCGGATTGCGTAATCCAGTGTTGCCCAGTTGCCAGATCGTTATCGGTTTGCCCATGACTTCAGTTTACAGTCAACTCAGCGTCATGGGCATTAGCCTTATGATTACCAGCCAAGGAAGAAGTACTCTTCGACCTTGTTTCTGTTTGCCGCACCTTTATGTTGGGTGCCAATGGAGTATCGGTAGTCAACGGGAACGACTTCGACATTCTTCTTATGCCGACCAAGGATCCTCAGCATCTCTTCTTTTGTCGGCTGACTGTTGGAAGAATAGGAGATGATAAGAATACTATCCTTGAATCGCTCGATTAATTTGTCGAATGCGTCCGCAGCCCCTGTCCGGGAAGAGAACGGGGTCGGGTAGGACTTGAATTTCTTGGTCTTGGTATGTTCCTGCATCGTGACGCCTTGCCAGTCGCATGCAAGTCCCTCGACGAAATGGTAGCGCCGTACATATTCGTTATCCGACAATGGCGAGTAGTACGGAGGATCCATGTATACAAGGTCAGGATGGTTTGCCTCAAGCAGCAAAGCATCGCCGCGAATGGACTTATTCGGCTGATGGTTATCGAAGACGGCGTTGTTCACCGCTTCAACGGCTTCGAGGAACTGCTCGGCAAGTGTCTTCTTCAAATCCTTGCGTCCATCGTCGTACCGGTGTCCGGTGTAAGTGAAGATACCACGCGGGCGTTTTTTCGTGCAGGCACGAATCAATGCGGTCATAGCTATGGCCCGTTGATAGGGATCTTCGATGTCTTTGATACGCGTGCGAAGAACGTCGATCAGATGATTTTCTTCGTCCGTGTAATACAGTCCCCTGAAGGTATTCGACACGAAATCGTCGGTCGGGCAGTCCTTTAGCAAGGCCTTTGCCTCTTGCAAAGGCAGAGTCGTGTTCTGGTTTTCCACCATCGCCTTGGTGAAGGTGGCGCTCATGGCCATGTAGTCGTTGCTTATGACTTGTTTGCCTTGCGCTTTGAACATGTAGCTGACGATGCCCGATCCGGAGAACAGATCCACGACCGAGTTGAAGTTGAATCTGGATGCAACTTTCCACAGTTCAGTGAGCAGTTTCTGCTTGGAACCCATGAAACGGGTTGGCGGATATAGCTCAACCTGCCTGGATAGGTTTTTCTTTTCCGGCAGAGCCGCCGCCAGGGTCTTGGGCTCTGGTTCGGCAATGACTAGTGTGTCTTCTCCCGTGCGGCTGCTTGCCCTGCATGCTACGGAACGTTTCGTAGGAATGACCTGAATCTCGTATTGCCCATACAGATCATGGACCAGCGGATGATTCGAGTTGGTCAGCAGAAGATGGCATCCCAGCGAATGCAGACGGGAGAATTCAACTGCAAGCCGTGAATGGTCTGAGATCTCGAACTGTTCCTTCGTATAGCGCTTGAAATCCGAGTATTCGGAAACCGGAATGTACGGCGGGTCAAGAAACACGAAGTCACCTGGTTCGGCGTATTCGGCAAGCACGGCGGCATAGTCGCCGCAGACAATTGCGGCATTCTGGAGCGCTTTGGAAGCTTCACGCAGAGCCTGAGCGTCGCAGATTTTCGGGTTCTTGTATTTTCCGAATGGAGTATTGAACTGTCCCTTGCGATTGACTCGATACAGGCCGTTGAAACAGGTCTTGTTCAGGTAGATCGTTCGCGCCGCAGCTTCTACCGGCGACAGTTTTGTCCAATCCAGAGAGCGAACCTTGAGAAACTGCTCTCGCTCGTTCTTGC
>ENA-UEYD01002490-UEYD01002490.1-human-gut-metagenome-genome-assembly--contig:-NODE-2490-length-10001-cov-3.835852_pt1 | contig 10001 bp, 8 predicted proteins | sample MGYA00242907_ERZ507875 | MGnify/ENA primary metagenome ERZ507875 (study PRJEB26167, sample SAMN06115506) | human gut metagenome | host: Homo sapiens | place: China:Shandong | collected 2015-08-07...
CGGCGATACTGCCGGCGATGCCTGCGGTGGCGAAGCCCCGCTGGAGGGCGAGCTGGGTGCTGCCGTTCAGCCCGAGGGACATGGTGTAGTAAATACCGGCGCCGGGCAGCAGCGGTACGGCGGAGATGACCTGATACGAGGTGACCGGATACTTGCGGGCGCGGGCCATGCCCTCGGCATAGACGGCGGCGACCGCGGCGGCGATGAAGTTTGCGCCGTAGGGACCGAGACCGAGCTCGCCGCACAGCAGATACGCCATCCACGTCACGACGCCGCCGAGCGCGCACAGGCAGCGCCCCCAGCCGTGGACGTTGAAGAGGATAACAAAGCCGGTGCAGGCGACCGCGATGGCGATGGCCTGAAGCCAGAAGGGATAGGAAAGCGTGCTGGCGGCGGTCTGGCCGTAGAGGGAGGAGGTGATGTGCCACGCGGCCGCAGTGCCCATGGCGATGGCGAGCGCCGAGAGGAGCACCTGCACGATGCGGTTGACGCCGGAGTTTGTGTCGCCGTAGATGATGTCGCGCATGGAGTTGGTGATGAGCAGACCGGGGACCAGGATCATCAGCGAGCCGATGATGACCGCGTCCACATAGTCGACCAGCCCGAAAGCGGCGGCGAGGTAGGCGGGCACCGCCATGGCGAAGGCGGCGGCGATGGTGCTGAAAAAGGGGTTGGTCTCGAGCTTATCCATCCGGCGCGTGACAAAGCCGATGATAAGCCCCATCAGGCCCGCCCACAGGCTGTCGCGCAGGGTTCCGCCAAAGACGGGGCAGAAGCCGGACGCGGCAAGAAGATTGCCAAGGTAATAAACGGGAACGGAATAGCTGCGGCGATCGTTTCTTGTCTCCTCCAGCCATTGCGCGGCAACGGCGGGGTCGGGCGTTTCGGCGCAGATGCGGCGCGAGAGCGCGTTGAGCCGCTCGACCGCGTCAAGATCGTTGCCGTGGAAGCCGACGCGCTTCATCACCATCAGCGGCTTGCCGTTGTCCGCCTCAAGGCTGACCATGACGCAGTTGGGGATCGCAAAGGTCTCGCATTCGATGCCGTAGGCCGCGAGCACGCGGCGCATCGTCTCCTCGATGCGGAAGGTCTCCGCTCCGGCGGCGGCCAGCTCATAGCCGATCTGCGCGGTCATATCCGTCAAAAGATAGTAGTCCATGAATATCACTCCTGCCGCCGTTTTGTGGAACGGCGGGCATTATCTTACTGCGAAAGCATTCCCCTGTCAAGAAGAGAAAACACCGCTTAAAAGGCGGTGTTTTGCGCGCTGTGACATTTTTTCTCCGTAAGCTCCAGAAGCGTCTGGCGGAAGCCGTATTTTTCGGCAAGCTCCCACGCGGCGGAAAGGTTCCTCTCGCCCGCGCGGCGGTCCTTGACGCAGCGGAGCATGAGGTTTTTCGGCGAGTGGGCGAAGTCGATGAATTCGATCACGTCCACCGTGTAGCCCATGTCCTCGAGCACGGCGGCGCGGATGGAATCGGTCAGCAGCGCGGAAAAGCGCTCCTGCAAAAGACCGTGGCGCAGCAGCACGTCGAAATCGCCGCCCTTGTGGATGGTGGCGTTGATCTCGTGCTGGCAGCAGGGAACGGAGAAAATGTGCTTCACGCCCTTTTCGACGGCGTACCAGAGGGCGTAGTCCGTGGCGGTGTCGCAGGCGTGGAGCGTGACGACCATATCCACATGGGTGTCCGCGAGTGTGTCGCGCGTGACGTCGCTCACGACGAAGCGCAGGCCGTCGTAGCCGTACTTTTGCGCGATGGCGTTGCAATGCTCCACCACATCCTCCTTGAGGTCGTAGCCGAGTATCGTGGCTTTCACGCCGCGCTTGACGGTGAAGTAATAGTAGAGAATGAACGTGAGATACGATTTGCCGCAGCCGAAGTCGAGAATGGCGATCTCCTGCTGCTCCGAGGCACGGAAGGCGTCGTCCACCAGCTCGATGAAGCGGTTGATCTGCTTGTACTTATCATACTTCGCCTTGACGATGCGGAGGTCCGGCGTAAACACGCCGAGGTCGACGAGCGCGGGAATGTTCTCGCCCTCGGCAAGGATGTATTCCTTTCGGCGGTCATGCGCCTTCGGCGCGGCGGTGCGCTGCGCCTCGCCTTTCGCGGTGCATTTGTAGCTGCCGTTCGTTTTGCGGATGTACTGGCGCGTCTCCGTCTCGGTGCAGAGCACGGCCTGAAGATAAAGACCGTCCAGCTCCTGCGCGAACAGCCCGGGCAGCTGGCCCTTCGTCACGTTGCGGTGCGTGACCTTCTGCCCCTGCTGGTATTCAAGCTGAAAAAACGCCTTGCCGCGCAGCGACAGCGGGCGGATGGTCACCCTGGAGCAGCCGATGCGCGCGAGCGGCTGAGAAAGCACGGCCTTGGTGAGCGTGTCGAGCCGCGTGGTGAGGTCGTCCAACACAATGCTCATGCGCCGAACCTCTCTTTCAGGGCAAGATGCGCGGCGTAGAGCTCGTTTTTGCTGTAAGTGTTGTTGTCGTCCTTCAAAAGCAGCTTGATGGCGTCCTTGGCGGTGCAGTCATGCTGCACCATGCAGTCCACGAGCAGCGCCTCGGGCGAGGAGACGTGCTCGACCTCGGTGATGAGATAATCCTCCTCCACCTCGCAGAGCAGGACGTATTCGCCCTTATCGTAGCTGCCCTTGGCGAGCAGTTGATCGCGCACCTCGGCGGGCGTGCCGCGGAAGGTCATCTCGTGGAGCTTCGTCATGTCGTTGCACAGGCACAGCCGCACGCCGGCGTGCTCCGAGATAAAGAACTCCGCCGCGTCCATGATGCGCTTGGGGCTTTCGTAAGAGCAGTAGGTGCGCGTGTCGCCGCGGCGCATCATGGCGAGCGCACGGCGGCGGTCGGCAGCCTCCCGCGGGAAGAAGCCGAAGAAAAAGAAGGTCGAAAGGTCGAAGCCCGAGATGGACAGTGCCGTGACCGCGGCGCAGCAGCCGGGCACGCCGACCACGCGGATGCCCGCGTCGATGGCGGCACGGATCAGCTCGTTGCCGGGGTCGGAGATGCAGGGCGTGCCCGCGTCGGTGATGACGGCGATGCTCTTGCCCTGCTGAAGCTGCTCGATGAACCACTTGGCCTTGCCGTATTCGTTGAACTTGTGGTTGGCGGAGAGCTGGTTGCCGCGGATGCCGAGCTTGTTGAGCAGCACGACGCTGCGGCGGGTGTCCTCCGCCGCGATGATGTCCGCCGTCTCTAAAATTTGGCGGCCGCGCTCGGTCATGTCGCGCGCGTTGCCGATGGGCGTCGCCACGATATAAAGCGTGCCGACGGTGTTCATTTCGTCCATAGCGTTCTCCTCTTAGAATAGCATGACCTGGTCGGGGTCGTCGCCCTGCCCGATGGCGCGCAGCTGCTCGGCGTTCTTCTCGCTCAGCGCGTCGGAGACTGCCATTTTGCGCAGAATGTTGTGCACCGTTTTGTCGAACTCCGTTCCCTCGCGGTAGTCGGCGGGGAAAATGAAGTCTACACGCCCGTCCTGCAAAAGCTTTTCCACGCCTGCGCGGTTGCTCTTCTGATAGACCGCGACGGCCTGTCCGCCGTAGGCGCGCATCATCTTCATGCACGGCACGTCGGAAAGTCCGTCGCCGACGTAGACCATGTTGGTGAACGGCACGCGCTTGGAGTCGTCGGGCATGGAGTCGTTGAGCTCCTTGTCGCGGGCGATGTCGAGAATGCCCTTGTTGATGCGGTAGACGAACTGCGTCTTGTTCGTGAAGTTGACGTCCAGCTTCGGCCAGGCGGCGAGGCCGCTTTCGTCGTAATAGAACTCGCAGGCGTAGATCTGCTTGAACTCATGGGCGATGCCGCTGCCCTCAATGATCTCGCGCAGACCGGAGGAGATGACGTAGTGCTCCACGTCCACGCCGAGGTCCGCGCCGTAGGCGGTGATGCGCGCGAACCACTCGCGCACGCCGGGAAACAGCTCGATGGCCTCGCCCGAACGGACCAGATAATCGCGGTCGAGACGGATGCCCTGCGCGGCGCACTCGCGGATCATGGTGTACATATAGGCGAGCAGGCCGTCCATTTTGTTCTCATAGCCGAAGCCGTTGGCCTTGGCCCAGAACTCCGAGGGCGTGTAGCCGAGGGATGGAATGAAGGCGTAATCCTCCATATCGGTGGTGCAGAGGGTCTTATCAAAGTCGTAAAGGAACGCGACGATAGGGCGTTTGGTCATGGTGTCCTCCTGTGAAAAAAGCGGCTCGGAGTGAGCCGCTCTTGTGAAGTGCGTTTTATTCTTCGCCGTGGTAGTTGCGGCCGAACTTAAGGTCGCTGAGCTTGATGGCGCGGGTCGCGGAATCGAGGAAGGGGTTGCCCTCCTCCGGGCTTTCCTCCGGCTCCTCGGGCGCTTCCTCGGCCTCCGACTCAACCTCCGCCGCCTTCGTGAGGTCGGGGAGCTTGAAGGAATCCATGATGCTCTTTTCGATCTCGCTGACGTCGGCGGCGGGCTTGGCGAGCTCCAGCGGAGCCGCAGGGGCGAGGTCCGCTTCGGGAAGCTCCTCGAGGAGCTTCATTTCACGCTCGTAAAGCTCACGCACGCTGGCGAGGAAGTCCGCGGTCTCGGCCTTGGCGGCGGTCAGGCGGCGCTCCTCCTGCGCGACCTCGTCGCGCAGCGCGCCGATCTTGCGGTTGGCCTCGCTTTCGGCGTTTTCGAGCAGGGACTTTTTCTTCTCCTCCGCCTCGGCGACCATGCTGTCTGCCATCTTCTGCGCGGTCAGCAGCGCGGCGCGCATGGCGTCCTCGGTCGAGCGGTATTCCTCGACCTTGTCCACGAGCACCTTCATCTTCGCCTTGAGCGCGGCGTTTTCCTTGTAAAGCGAGGTATAGTCGTCGGTCAGCTCGTCAAGGAACTCATCGACCATGGCCATGTTGTAGCCGCCCATGACGGCCTTGGCAAATGCGTGGTTGGAAACCTCCTGCGGTGTCAGCATCGTGCAGCCCTCCGTCTCTTATAAGTACAGTCCGTTGTTTTCCAGCTCGTCGATCAGGTCGCCCATGATATCGACGTGGTAGGGCGTGATGATGTAGGTGTTGGCCGCGACCTTCTTGATCTTGCCCTCGCCCGCGTAGGCGACGCCGGAGAGGAAGTCGATCAGGCGGCGGGCAATGTCCTTGTTCGTGGATTCGAGGTTGATGACCACCGTGCGCTTTTCCTTCAGGTGGTCGGCGATCTCGCTGGCATTCTCAAAGCGCTCGGGCTTGACGAGCACGACCTTGAGCTGCGTCGTCGCGTGGATGTTGACGACCTTGTTGCGGCGGTCCTCGTCGCGGTCGCGCTCGCGGCGGCTGGGCCGCTCGTCGGCAAAGGCGCCCGTGTCGCGGGAGCCGAGCTCGGCAAAATCGTCTTCGTATTCTTCGTCCTCATCCTCGTAGGGATGCGCCCATTTCTTCAGATCGTCAATGAGTCCCATGGAAAAAACCTCCCTGTATCAAAGCGTATAGTGGCGCGCGCCGAAGATCGCCGTGCCGACGCGCACCATCGTCGCGCCGCAGCGGACGGCGTCCTCATAATCGCCGCTCATGCCCATAGATAATATATCAAGCTTATTATCATACAAACTCGCGTTGATGTCAACATAAAGCGCATGAACTTTTTCAAAGTAGGGCACGCTCCCGTGCTCTCCCTCGGCGACCGGCGGAATGGTCATCAGCCCGCGCAGCACGACGTGGGAGAGGCTCTTGGCCCTTTCGGCGGCGGCGCGGACCTCGGAGACGGCAAAGCCGCTCTTGGCCTCCTCCCCGCCGACGTTGACCTCAAGGAGAATGGGTTGGACGATGCCGAGCTTTTCGGCCTGCCGGTCGATATCCTCAAGCAGCTCATAGGAGCCGACGGATTCGATGAGCGCGACCTTGCCGACGACCTGCTTCACCTTGTTGCGCTGGAGATGACCGATGAAGTGCAGCGGCACCCCGTCATAGGCGTGCTCCGAGAGCTTCTTCACCATCTCCTGCACCCGGTTTTCCCCCAGGGCGTCAATCCCGGCGGCCACGGCCTCCCGGCAGGCGGCCGCGTCCGTCATCTTGCTGGCTCCCACCAGCGTGATCTCCCCTCGGGCCTGCGCCCGGCGGAGAGCGCCGCGGCGGCAATGTTTTCCCGTACCTGCTGAATGTTTTCCCGAATGCTCATGTTCATTCAACCACCTTTCCATCATATAGATCGTTTGCCGAGACGATCGCCTCGTCGCCGGCGCGCAGCGTGTAGAGCTGGCGCAGGCTTTCGCTGCTCGTTTCGATGCCGACGGGCCGGACAAGGCAGTAATCCTCGCCCTGCCAGAGGACCTCCACCGGCTTGCGGTAGGCGCGCAGCCCCACAAGGCAGTAAACGCCGCTGCTGCCGTCCGCGTCCACGCGGAGGGCATTTTTGGGGATGCGCAGTCCCTCGTAGCGCGCGAGGATCAGCTCGACGTTCTGCGCGCGCAGGAGCGTGACGTAGGCCAGATGGCTGCCGCCGCGCAGGACGACGATCACGCGGCCGTTCTCCTCACGCCCGATGCGCTCGACAGTGACGTCAAGATCGAAGTCCACGCCGGTCGCGGCGCGCAGGCTGAGGGCCTGTCCCTTTTGCAGCCGCGCGGCGTCTGCGGCGCTCAGCACGGTGACGAAGCGCCACTCCTCGCCGGCAATCAGCCGGCCCACGGTCGAGCTTGCCGCCTCCGGGGCGATGGCGTCGTACTGCGCGACGGTCATATTCTCCAGCGCCGCGGGGGTGAGAACGGCCTCGTAGCCGTCGGCGACGGCGCTGTAGGTGCCGGCAAACGGCGCGCGGATCGTTTGTGTGCCGCCCTCCAGACGGCCGGAGAGCGTACTGATCTCGGCATTGAGCGCGTCGATGCGCACATCCAGATCGTCCGTGCCCGCGTAGGCGTATTCGCGCTTGAGCACCGTCGTGCGCAGTTCCTCGCCGGAGGACTCGACGCTCGTCCAGCTCCCTGCGGCAAGGGAAGCGCGCAGCGCAAAGAGGTCCTCGCGGATGTCGCCGTCGAGCTTGAGCGCGGTCTCGGCGTCGCGGGACGCCTCGCGCGCGTAGCGCAGCTGCTCGAGCCGGGATCGGAGCGCGCGGAGCTGACGGTGGTCGTTCAGCGCGCTCTCGCTGCGGTAGACCGTTGCGAGCGTGCCGCCCGCGTTCACGCGTTCACCCTCGGCGCGCTCGAGCTCCAGAAGCGTTTCGCTGCACGCGATCACCTGCTCGTCGCGCGCGAAATAGCCGGTCGCGGCGATGGCGTCCTCGCTGGAGTAAGCGTAGACGAGCGTGGTGGTCTGCGGGTCGACGAAGTAGCGGTAGGCCTGCACGCTGAAGTAGGCGGCCACCGCGAGAAACAGGAAAACAAAGATCAGTTTTGTCGATAGGGATCGGGATCTCATAGGCACCTCGGGAGGCTCAGGTCATTCCTCCCCGGTCTCGTCCGCCTCGTGCAGGTCGATGGGGCTCAGCGGCGCGATGGTCGAGATCGCGTGCTTGTAGATCATCTGCTGCCGACCCTCGCTCAAAAGAACGACGGTGAAGCTGTCAAAGCCGGTCACGCTGCCGCGCATCTGGAAGCCGTTGACGAGGAACACGGTCAGCGGCACGCCCTGCTTGCGGGCTTTGGTGAGGAAAATGTCCTGAAGATTGGCTGTCTTTTTCATGTTGGATGTACCCTTTCTTTTTATTCGGGCGGCGGTTTTATGGGTGCCGTCCGTATAAAATCAGGATACGCCAAGGTTTGTGAGAATTTCTGTCGAACATTGTAAAGCGGCGGGAAGATCGCGGGAATTTTTCCGGTAGAACCAGTGAATGTCCCTGTTCCGCCGCAGCCAGGTGAGCTGGCGCTTGGCGTACTGCCGCGAGCGGAGCTTGATCTCGGCGACGGCCTCGTCCTGCGTGCATTCGCCCGCGAGACAGCCCAGACATTCCTTATAGCCGATGGCCTGCATTGCCGTCGCCGTGCGCGGCACGCCGCTCTCGACCAGAGCGCGCACCTCGTCGAACAGACCCTGTGCGACCATCCGGTCCACGCGGAGGTCGATGATGCGCTTCATCTCCTCGCGGTCGGCGTAGGCAAGACCGAGGTAGACGGGCTCGTAGCGCGGCGGGACGAGCCGGGTGTCGGCATTGTGCCGCGACATGGTCTTCCCTGTCTCGCGGTAGACCTCGAGCGCGCGGATGACGCGCTTTTTGTCGTTCGGGTGCAGCACGGCGGCGCTTTCCGGATCAATGGAGCGCAGCTCGGCGAAGAGGGCCTCGCCGCCCTCGTTGTCCCAGCGCCGCTCCAGAAGCCTGCGCGTCTCTCCGCCGGTCGTGCCGGGAGCGTAACCGTGTCCGCGCAGGAGCGCGTCGAGGTACAGCCCCGTGCCGCCGACGAGGATGGGCAGCTTGCCGCGCGCGAGAATGCCGTCCACACATTCGGCGGCGTCCGCAGCGTAGCGCGCCACGGAGTAATCCTCGCGCGGGTCGATCACGCCGACCATGTGGTGCGGCACGCCCCGCGTCTCCGCCTCCGTCGGTGCGGCGGTGCCGATGACCATGCCGCGGTAGAGCTGCATGGAATCGCAGGAGACGACCTCGCCGCCGAGCCTTTCGGCCAGCGCGACGCCGAGTCCGGTCTTTCCGCAGCCGGTCGGGCCGACGATGCAAACTACCTTGGGCGGCATGACGTCTCCTTTCCGCGCTCAGGCGCGCTTGAACATTTTTTCCAGCTCGTATTTGGTGAGCTTGACGGCCACGGGTCGTCCGTGCGGGCAGAATCGGACCTCGCCCGACTGTACCTTATCCACCAGCACGCGAAGCTCTCGCTCATCGCTCTTCCAGCCGCCTTTGATGGCGGACTTGCAGGCCATGGTGTGCAGCAGCGCGTCGCGGGCGCTCTCGGGGTCGGCGTGGTGCGTCTCGACGAGGCGGCCCGCAAGGTCCTCAAGACTTGCCGCGGCGTCCTCGGCGGGAATGTCGGCGGGCAGGGCGCGGATCAGGATCGCGCCGTCGCCGAACTCCTCGCAGGCAAAGCCGAACTCGCGCAGCAGCGCGAGCTGCCCAACAAGAGCGGTGTACTCCGCCGCGGCGAACTGCGCGACCACGGGAGTCAGCAGCTCCTGCGACATGATGGGCTCAAGATTTGCCTTGAAGCGGTCGAAATTCACGCGCTCGTGCGCGGCGTGCTTGTCGATGAGCCAGACGGTTTTCTCCGCGTCCTCGCAGACGATGTAGGTGTCGAGCACCTCGCCCGCGATGCGCCACGGTATGACCGGCTCCGGCTCGATCGCCGTCTGCTCCGGCTCGGCGTGCGCGGTCTCGAGCGTGGTCTGCACGGCGAAAACGGGTGCGGCGGGTGCTTCCGGCTTTGCCGCTTCATCGCGCGGCGGCATGAAGGCCGCCTCGACCATCTTCGGAAGGATGTGCCCGTCCTCCGGCTTTTTCGCCGGGGGAGCCGGTGTGCGGCGGACGAAGTCGCTGACGCTCACGCGCCCGCCCAGCTCGCTCGAGGCGGACGTGACGGCGATGAACGGCGCGTCCCTTTTGGGCGGCTCCGGCCTTTTGGCCTCGTTCTGCGCGCGCCACTCCTGCGCCGTCATGCTGCGGTAAAACTCCTGCGGCTTGGGAGCCTGCGCGGCCGGTCTCGGCGATGTGTGCAGCGGCTCGGGCGCGCCGTCGCGGTCGAGAGCGTCGGACGCGGCGTGGTACACAAGGTCGAAGACCTGCTTTTCGTTGAGGAATTTCACGACCGTCTTGGCGGGGTGGACGTTCACGTCCACCATGTCCGCCGGCAGCGTGACGTTCAGCACGCAGCCGGGGAATTTGCCCTTCATCAGGCGGTTTGCGTAGGCTTCCTCCACCGCGGCGGTGAGGAGCTGGGACTTGATGAAGCGGCCGTTGACGAAAAAGGTCTGCATCCCTCGCGTGCCGCGGCCCGCGAGGGGCTTGGTCACGAAGCCGTCAACGGCGAGCTGACCGTCGCGCCCGTGGACCTCGACCAGCGCGAGGGCAAAATCGCGGCCCAGCGCGGCGTAGACGGCG
>ENA-UEYD01002508-UEYD01002508.1-human-gut-metagenome-genome-assembly--contig:-NODE-2508-length-9943-cov-4.588992_pt1 | contig 9943 bp, 6 predicted proteins | sample MGYA00242907_ERZ507875 | MGnify/ENA primary metagenome ERZ507875 (study PRJEB26167, sample SAMN06115506) | human gut metagenome | host: Homo sapiens | place: China:Shandong | collected 2015-08-07...
CGCCAATATAAAATCGAAGCTAAAGTAAACGGAAAATGGAAAACCGTATGTACCGGAGAATCCGTAGGGCACAAGCGCTTTTCTTACGTGCTTATCAGTACTTTGAGATGGTAAAAATTTATGGCGGTGTACCTCTGATTTTAACTCCGCAGGACAGACATAGTGACGATTTATATGTTACTCGGAATACAGCAAAAGAATGTATTGACCAGATAGTGAAAGACCTTGATGATGCAGCAGCCTCATTACCCAGTATTTGGGGGGAAAATGACTTTGGACGTATCACCAAAGGAGCAGCTATGGCTTTCAAAGGACGTGTGTTGCTGACTTATGCCAGTAAACAATTTAATCCGAACAATGATCGCACCCGTTGGCAAACAGCATACAATGCCTGCTTAGCGGCCCAAAAGGAACTGTCAGAGAATGGACAACGTGCTTTACATCCTATTTATAAGGAGATATGGACAAAAGAAACTACCTCTGAGACTGTAATCACTACCCGTTTTCTTGATCCGGTGCGTACACACAATTTCATGGCAGGGCTTCGTCCGTTGGAGTTTTCGGTAGGAGCTACCGGTAACCACCATCCTACATTGGATATGGCACTTGCTTTTCCAATGGCTGACGGTACTACTCCGGGAGTAGATGTAAATGGTGATGGTGTGAAGGAAGCTTTTGATCCTACTGCTACTGATGCTACCGGTATGTTTTGGTTGAACCGTGACCCCCGTTTCTATGATATCATCGTTTACAATGGCGCTGAATATCCATTGAATGGTATGCCGGAATGGTTTCAAGGTTGTATGTACACTTACAAAGGTGGCGAAGATACTCATAGCCCGACTGGCACAGGATTTTATTCATGCAAGTTCTCTATCCCTGAAAAGACAGCTACCGAAGCCAAGGATCACGGTGACATGGACTGGATTGAAATGCGTTATGCAGAAGTGTTATTGAATCTTGCTGAATGTGCAGCGGAAGTGGGAAATAAGTCAGATGAAGTTTATACAATCCTGAAAGATATTCGTAAACGAGCCGGCATAACGGCCAATGCGGACGGACTCTATGGTTTAAAAGCAAATATGAGTCAACAAGAATTGATTGATGCCGTTCTTTATGAACGCCGCATTGAATTGGCTTATGAAGGCAAACGTTTCTGGGATTTGCTTCGTCGCAAAATATTCTCTGATATGCAAGGATATTCTCGTTACAGAATTGAAATACAAGTGAAGAACGAATATGCTGCTATGGCACGAAGAGATTTTATCACTATGATAAAGAGCGATCCGGAATTAATGACGAAAAATTATTTCAAGTACTTCACCACTCAAACCTGGAGAATTGACGAAACTTACCAATGGGATGTGAAAGACAACTATTACTTTCAGGGATTAGCTCGCAAACACTTTGAGCAAAAGCCTAAACTGCAACAGACTATTGGTTGGGAAAGTGGTGATTTCGATCCATTAAAATAGGCTCTATTATTGCCTTACAGTGTGAATCCTTGTAAAGTAAAGCAGTAGAGTATATTAAAATATAAACCCTCTATAAACTATAATAATTGGTTATAGAGGGTTTTTGCTGTAAGAGAGTATTAATCACCTAAAATAGAATTATTGTCAGTGATGCAATTAAAAAAGCACTCTGAAAAGGTTTATTGGTTAGAGCAGGCTTTAATTTTTAAAACCCTGCTCTTTTTTACAAGGTTGATACTATATAACGGAAGTAATTCCTTTTTTTCTTTTCCAATTAATAATAAGCTTCTACTTAAAAAAAAGATTGTAATTATATAAAAGAAAGTCTTATCGGACAGGGAAACCTATACTAGTCAGCGACGCCCAAGGCATAAACGATTGGTTGTCCGTTCCTTCCGGACGACTTTTTTGAATCATCTTGCGAGTGTATGGCATATCCATTCCTTTGCGGTCGTGATAATGATGGTAAGCCCGTTCCCAGGCTGGACAGATCTTCTCCCGTTGTTTGGATGAGATCTCAGGTCCATAGACCGGCTTTCCAAACCAAGTGATATACTGCACATGAGGAACTTCTTCGCCGGACATGTATCGGGCCGTATACTCAAATCCTTTGTAGAGGCGATTGTCAAATGCTCCATATAAGTCTATATCTTGATTCCAGGCAATTTCGGTAGCACAAGCAAGGAAAGCAAGGCCCATCTGTACATGTTGTTGGTCACGTCCACTCTCCTGACATTGCCCGCTTTCATAAAAATAATTTTTGATAGCCCCATTCGTGTTACCATCGGTAAGCTGCTTGCATGCAGTGTCAAAAATATCCCGTCGGTCAAGGAAAATGCCTATACACATAAGTGTTTGTCCGTTGGCAGCATCCCAATTGCCATTATAACGAGGCGTCCAATCCTTTATTACCGGATACCAGATATTGATGACCATATCTTCAAAAGCTTTGCGATCTTTGGCATTCCAGCCCTTATAAGTATGTTTTATTATCTCGGCAGCATTGAGATACTTGATTCCCGCCGTACCCACCTTCAATTGACGGTTGTGATTTACGACCGACTCAAGAGTCTGAGCCCAAGCATTGAATATTTCGATAGCCTTTTCCGCATAAGCTTTATCCCCTTCCACATACCATTGTAAAGCCATGGTATAGGCTGCCGCACCATCACGTACAAACTCTTTCCCTCCATTATCGGGTTTATTATAAGGTCCGTTATCTACAATCTTAAAAGGAGTCGGTTTATAATTGAGCGAAGCAATTTCCGATGACTTGAGCTGGTTCCATGCTTCCTTCCAAGGTTCTTCGCCTGCAAGGATCTTGATTTTCATGAATTCAAGATCAGAGGTCGTGTGTAACATTCCGGGATGTACGAACTCCTGTCCGAAACTGACAATGCATATCAGCGCATACAGGAGTGAGAAAAAAGTTCTTTTAGTCATAATCATTAAGAAATTTATTACTATTGATATAATACATAGTTACGTTATTTTCCGACAGTTCTTATCAGAACCTTCCGGCTATAAGCTTTCTGACCGGCTTCGTGCACACGAACTACGTAAAAATCATCGTTCAGTGGCATACTCTCCACCCAATTGTCAGAAAAAGATTTGAGCATCTGTACCATGCTTCCATGAGTCGTGTAAATAGATATCCATGCATCTTTTTGCGATTTTACTCTCACACGATTTGTTTCCACAATAATATGCGGGATATCTTCTCTGCCTGTTTCAGGCATTAGCCCCGTAGAGATGCCTCTTGCCGCCCTCTGAGCCTCATAGAGTGATGCGGGCTGCAAGCCTTTACGATTCTGCCCTTCTATATATCCATTGGTATATTCACTCATATTGTTGCGGTATCTCCGTATTGTTTTAGCTGTGCATCCGATAGCATAATTTTGTCCCGTAGGCACTTTATCCAGATAAATGGCACCGTCTTGTACATCACAATTCCAGAACACGCTGTTGGTGCCTCCCCATCCGTGGCCGCTTCCCATATTGTCACGCAGATACATACCTATTTTTCCGGCATTTGATTTTATAGTTCCCAATTCCACCCAGTTATCAAACAAAATCCCCTGAGACCACAACCGGTGTCCCTCAGCTTGTGCAAGAGAAAGTTCCGAACGAAAATTCAACACAACAATGCCGCTGGTAGAGGCACAGCCGTTGGAGATATAGTGATGACGCCCGTTACGGGCATAACAGTTTTTCAATAAGATGAGTTGTGAACGATGGTAATTCTCAAAATTATAATACGTACCTCCTGTACAAAGTCCGGAGGGATCAATAGCATAGCAATCTTCAATTGTACTCCTCGTAGTGGAAGTCGTTTTAATGCCCGCATGAACAAAACCGGACATTGAAACACCTTTTACCCATGAATTTTCCAACGAACTCATATAGATACAATTCTGATCAACGTTAGCCGTGGAATTCTCCGGACTTCTTTCAAAAGAAATATGCAGATTCTCAATGCCTACATTGTGGCGGATTGTTCCCGAATTTGAAATCTTGTAGATATATGCCTGTGCATACTGTACGTCGAGCGCATAAAATACGGGCGCATCCACTTCAATCATATTACCTTCCACTTTGGTGACGTAGCGATGATAGGAAATATCAATATCCTTAGTTTTCCATTTCTTGCTTTCATCTGTGTTGCGCTTTGTATTGCCGCCATACCAGACAGCCTCCAGCCAAGCTGTTGTAGTAGGATATTTTATACAAATCAAGTCGCCCGCCTGATAGGCGCTTGCATCTTCCACCTGAAAGGAATAGTCGCCGGGCATCACCTTTTGTGTTACAATATTTACCTGAGCATCTCCTTTCCCATTTCCCCAATTGTGCGCGGAAGAATTTCCCATTAAAATAAGCCGTTTAGCCTTTTCAGCAGCATTTCTACCATAGAGAACCGTGGAGTCTTTGTCCGAGAAGCAATTACCTTCGCCACGCAGAATGACTCCGTCGTAAGTCAGATTTAACGTCCCGTCTACATTATATCGTCCGGCTTTCAGCAATACGACTCCTCTGATACCCTCTGCGTCCAAAGCATATTTTCCTACTTCGTCAATGGCCTTCTGTATATGTTGCGTATTGTCAGCCTCCTTGTCCTCCAAAGGACTGATAGTAATGGTGCGTTCCGGCAAACTGACCACAGGAATGTCTTTTCCATTCCCGTATCCGGCCTGACTAAAATCTGGGATAACAAAACCATCATTATCTTTCTTATAAGTCAGGTTTCCGGATTCATCTTGAATAACAAGTTGCGATTGCCAACTTTCCTGGGCATTAAGGGAATAACTGCCTACAAAACATAAGCTCCCGATACATAAAGATACAAGTTGTGATTTCATGTGTATTTATTATTTTTTTGTGATATGTAAAGAAAGGGAGATTTCTTCTCTTCATTTTGTAGTGTTATCTCATTTCCTTGCAATATTGTATCGCTCTGTTTCAAGATGACAAAGATTATAGCATTTCATCAACACAAAGACATACTATAGGCGATTATTCTGACAGGGCTTTGAGAAGAAAACAATCTTTTAGCCAGACTAAGCATCTGTTTCTCCCCAACAGATGGTCTATCTGACCGGAACAGACGGTCTGTTTACCCTCAACAAACCATGTATTTCACCTAAACATACCATCTTTTCGGGCAAAACTAACATTCTTTTTCGTGATAAGGCTACACCTAATGCCCGAAAGGGTGTAGCCATGTTGCATAAAGGGTGACACCATCCCGGATATAAGGTGTAGCCCTTTACTTATCGGGTTATACTCTTTTCTGGTTGTATCGGGAAAGGATCCGGAGGGAAAGTGTTCTTTTTACGCATAGAATACATGAAGGCTATCATTTTCATCTAAGATATGACAGTCGTTACGTCCCTTTTTATGATTCTGTCCCCTTTCCCTTTCTTTCCGCATTTATTTAATAGGGAATGCTTGCGTTCTTTCTTTTTTCCCCCACCATTGGGCGGAAAGAAAGGAATCTGAGACAATAGGATTATCATTTTGTCATGGCTGACAAAATGATTTTTAAAGGTTATTTTCTGAAAAAACGATTAGTCGTGCGGCTGAGGATTCGGATTGGTATGCGCTTCATAAACTTTGAAATCAGCCAACTGTAGGCTTTCATCTTTAAGTCCGTTATCGGGTCTGTCGGATGCACTTTGCATCTTCCGCCCCAGACTGCGATAAATACCGAATTTATTCCGGATACTTGTCGCCCCCTTCCTCCATAAGTCTACATCTGCGAAAGATTGGTCGGCAAGCACTTTCCCATCGCTGATACGGGTCAGTTTGATGCGGAATGTGCCATGATGGGTATAATGCATTTCTGTCTCCACTTGTATCCATTCATCTTCAAAGTCGGCAAGCGGAAGGTTGTCTATGATAACACCCTTGCCGGACGTCCGTGTATCGCCTGTATGAATCACTTGTACACGCTTATTCCCTCCGTCTTCATCACAACGGGTACTGATAGTAATGAGTGGTGCGCCATTATTACCTTCCTGTGCCTTCAGTTGGTGAAGATGACAGAACTTGGTGGTGGGTTGGAAACCTTTGGGTATGCGGAATTTCCATTCCAGCCGTTGCCACTCATTCCAGTTTCCGTTCAGATGATACCAGTCATGGTTTGTCTGGCTCTTCATCTCATTGCGTTGACGATCACTTAGCAATCTTCCCCGATCACTGTCCAGAGCCCCGGCATTGGCATGATTGGTGAATTTGAAAACATATTGCTGCAGGGCAGCATCAAAAAGAACTTCACAATGCACACCGTCATAATGGTCGTTTTTCGAGCTATTGGGATGTTCGGAATAGTCCCAACCCAAGGCACGCATATATTCGTGTATAGCTCTATAATCTTTTCCCACTAACTCGCGAGAGGCTTGCATACCTCCCTGAAAAGTATAGTCGGAACGGACAGGAGAAGGTAGCTGCACGGTAGGTCCATATCCAATGGCTTGCAATGCAGATTCGCCCAAACGCTCCTTCAATTGCGCCAGATAAAGACTTTGAGGAGCAACCGGAGTATCATGCGAATCGAAAATACCTACCGGCAACGTAGGACCGGACTGACTGAAGGGACGACGCAAAGGAGTACTTTCTCCTTTACTGCCTATCACCCAATTATAAGTGCCCGGGGGAATCTGATTTACATAGCTCTTCGCCAGGCAATTCCAGGCAACAGACCAAGCTGTGCCCCAACCATGACCGGAACCCATGGAACCGCGGTTCTTGAAATCAATACCTCCGCCCGGCAAATTACAATTGTCAAGCAATAAACCTGTACTCCAACGCTGATGTCCTTCTATACGGCCATTCCCTTTGAAGCTACAATTAAGGAATACAATTGGTCCTGTTTGCCCTGCACCAAGTGCCACAAACCAGATATTATCTCCCTCTACCGAACAACGGTCAATCAGAATCTGTCCTCCGTTTGGTGCAAACTCCGCCGGCTTGGAAGCTCCTTGGTGCAAAGCCCTTCTGATTACATTAATCTGCTGCAAAGTGATGCGTCGCCCACCTACCCCTATACTCTCCATGGTTTCCAATGCATTGATGTCCTTTGCCCAACAGTCTTCTCCGTTGATTCTCAGTGCATAATATAATGCTTTCCCGTGATTGACCGCTTGTGCGGGTGACTCGATACGCAGATTTTCCACACCGCACTGACGGAGGCGTTGTATGTTATTGGTCACTACCAATGTAGTATTGTCATCGGTGAATTTCGCATCGTAAGAGTCTACCAGCGGGACACTCAGCACAATTGTATTTCCTTCAATACCTGCAATGGTCCGTTCGGCAATCAGTTGCCGTCCTGCCTTTATCCAGGTCTGAGGTTTTCCGTCACGAACCAAATCATTCATTTTCATATATTTGATCCATTTTTCGGTTACGGGTTTGCGTATCTCTATATTGTCGCCGACGGAAAGTTCGGAAACATCAGTTACCGTCAAACGATATGAACCGGCAGGGATGTACTTGTCAGTCACCTTTATGCTTTTTTCATCCGGAGCAGCTTCGCCTAAACGATTACCCGCACGTTGGCGGATGCCGTTATTCACCACGATTGCCGTATGCTTATCTCCGGTCATGACGATAACGCTTCCACTCGGATCACTTCCGCTACCGCGTAATACGACGCCATCCGTCATTATCTGAAGAGAACGGTTACATACGTAACGTCCCGGTGCCAGCAGAACTGCCCCCCGAAAGCCATCGGCATCTTTGGGAAGTGCGGAAACCATATCAATGGCTTTTTGAATATAATCCGTGCAATCTTCATTTTCTCCTAAAGGATGTACGGTCAGTTTTGCCGGAACGTATGGCAAGGTTACACCACCGCCTTTATATCCGGCATGTGAAAAGTCGATAATCCGGTCACCTCTCTTAGTAGTTTTATACACTAACTTTCCGTTAGCATCCGAATAAACCCACTGGCTTTTGCCTGTCGGTTCCTGCCCCATAACGGATAAGGGGAAAAGAAGGCATAGTAGATAATAAATGTTCTTCATTCTTTGTTTTATTTTCAGATTTACACTTTGTATTCCAACAATAGACAAAAGTAGGCAAAGGCAATAAATATCATTATAACTAATGTCTCAAATTCTATAATTAATATCTATTAATTGATTTATTTGAGAGAATAAAGTATCCACTCAGGGATTTTCATGGCAGAAGAGTTAACGAAGGATTATTTTATCCGTATGATGATAACGCCGTTCGCTCCTTTCATACCGTACTCAGAACCATCTTTTTTTATTTCGACTTCTCGTATATCTTCTACTGACACTGCATTATTGGCTTCCTCCAATGAATTATATTCGGTTCCGCCTACAATGAAAAGCGGTTCGGTACTGAGGGCAAAAGATGAACTTCCCCGTATTGAAGCCTTCATTTGTCCGTTTGAATAATTAATCTGCAATCCGGCAATATTACCTCGCAGCAAATCTATTAAATTGTTGACGTCTAATTGCCGGATTCTCTCATAAGTGATAATATTGCTATTATAGGTTTGTTCCGGTATTTCCTGATACATGCAGGTAATCGTTTTGTCATTCGTGGCATAGCGCAATGAATTCTTCCCTAGATGTATGGTATAGGTTGGAATTCCCGACATAGGCACATAAGCCACCAACTTCCTGTTAGGATATACCAACAGTGTATCGCCTGTTTTCACATTATCCAGTTCAAATATACCTTTTGATGAAGTGGAAAGCATCTTCATGCGCCCCTTTACCCGCATTTTTATCTTTTTGGCCGGTTTACCCTTTTCATTCAAGATAACTCCTGCCACATTGTCCTGTGCTGTTCCCACCAGTGAAATCAGAATAGCTGATAATAAAATCAGAATACGATGTTTCATATCTTTATAATATTAATAAAAAGAGAGAATATTCCAACACAATGTGTATGTCCAATATTCTCTCCTTTTTCGATGAATGAAATTGATTATTTATCTTTCACGAGGTTCGGCTGTGCAGATTGTACCGTTATCAAATACAAATAGATTATCGGCAAAAATAACGACTTTGTTGTCCAATCCGAAACCAGAACGGGATACATAATACTGATCCTGTACACTAGCTAACGCACTGCTCTCAAAATATTTCTTGCCATCATAGTAAATAATGAATTTCTTATTTGCATCGATTGATACCGCAATAGTTTTGAAAGCATCCTTTTTAAACTTAAAGTTTGCCGTATCCGTACCTTCATCTATTGTAATATCTTCCGTCTTTCCTGTTGTCACATTGGTTGTTGTATAAGTTGCTTTCCATGCTCCTGTTTTGGGATAGGTCGTAAAGCATGCCTTAGTTACATAAAACGTGGCATTATTGATACGGGCAAATTCAATACGGATCTCTGCAAAATTATTATCTGAAGGACAAGCATTTACTGCATAGTCCACTTGTGTGGAGAAAGGAACAGATACATTATCCCAGCTACGGGCAAAACGTCCGTCAGCTTTAGTGGAAGTTAATTTAACTGCACCATTCGTTCCCTTATTAGCGTCAAATGCTACTGTCATAGATGCATTAGACCAGCCTTCATTATAATAAGGAGTCTCAAAGTTAGAGTAAAACAGTTCGTCCAGTACTGTCATTTTGGAACGACGGGTTTCTTTCTTACCACCACATTTCACCGTGCACCAAATTTCATAAGTTCCGGCTTCATTCGGAGCTTTCCATACATTCTCAAATAGTCCTTGAGGATTTGTCATGCTTCCACCATCGCATCCCCATTCATAATCAGTGTGCCACAAATCGCTAGATTCCACACACATCCACAACTTTACTTTTTGATTGCAATAAAATTCATCTCCCATTGCACTTAGCGATTCAATGCGGATATATTCCTCATCACCACAACCTACTAAGAACAGAGAACAGAGAAATGTAATAATCAAACTATTTATATATCTCATAATCGTTTTTCGTTTAATGGTTACTTAATAC
>ENA-UEYD01002517-UEYD01002517.1-human-gut-metagenome-genome-assembly--contig:-NODE-2517-length-9923-cov-3.140260_pt1 | contig 9923 bp, 7 predicted proteins | sample MGYA00242907_ERZ507875 | MGnify/ENA primary metagenome ERZ507875 (study PRJEB26167, sample SAMN06115506) | human gut metagenome | host: Homo sapiens | place: China:Shandong | collected 2015-08-07...
TTTATATCTGTTTTTAATCAAGAAGATAGTGATTATATGATTGCTTTAAAAAGCAAAATGATAGAAATATGTTTTGTTTTAGTGAATAATAAAGATTCTTTTGTTGTTAATAACATGAAAATAGCATCGCTTTATAGAAAAAGGCATTAATGTTAACATAAAAGCAAATGTAAACTATGAGTTTGTTTTTTAGATATAATCTCATTGATTACATTCAAATGAAATTTTTCATAACGAACAAGCTATTTTGAATAATAAAAAATAACTGTTGAGAATTTGCTTTTCATAAGTTCTGCTAGAACATGGTAGATTCTAGTATTAACACATATATTTAAGAGAGCTTATGGAGAAAAAAATTGTTTTATCATTAGTCTGCCTACTTATTGGAATTGGCTTGGCGATTGCGCAAACTCCAAAAACAGTGACGGGACTAGTCATTTTTGAAGAAGACAATCAGCCTATTGTAGGTGCATCTGTTTTGATTAAAGGTACAAACCAGGGGGCGGTAACAGATCTCGATGGTAAGTTTACACTTACTAATGTGCCGGGTACGGCAAAAATACTGAGAATAACCTACGTCGGCATGCAGACGATAGAGGTTAATATAAAAAGCGGAACGATGAAAATCGTGATGAAACCGGATGCTGAAGTTTTGGAAGAAGTAGTGGTTACCGGTATGACAAAGATGGATAAACGACTTTTTACAGGTGCTGCGACCAAATTGTCCAGTGAAGATGTGAAATTGGATGGTTTGGCAGATATTAGCCGTTCGTTGGAAGGACGTGCGGCAGGTGTATCTGTACAAAATGTTTCCGGAACTTTCGGTACAGCTCCTAAAATACGTGTTCGTGGTGCTACATCTATTTATGGTAGTTCTAAACCGTTGTGGGTAGTTGATGGTATCATAATGGAAGATGTTACGGAAGTAAGTGCCGATGAGTTGTCTTCTGGTGACGCCGTTACATTGATTAGTTCTGCCATTGCAGGTCTGAATGCAAATGATATTGAGAGTTTCCAAATTTTGAAGGATGGATCTGCGACTTCTATTTATGGTGCACGTGCCATGGCAGGTGTAATTGTAGTTACTACCAAGAAAGGGCAGGCCGGAAAAAGTCATATTTCCTATACCGGTGAATTTACCATGCGTATGACTCCGAGATATGCCGACTTCAATATTATGAATTCACAGGAACAGATGGGAGTTTACAAAGAGATGAAGGAGAAAGGCTGGTTAAATTTCTCGGATACTTATCGTGCTGCTCAAAGTGGTGTCTATGGTAAGATGTATCAGTTGATGAATACTTATAATCCGGTGACCGGTACATTTGCCTTGGAACACACAGACACTGCAATGAATGATTATTTGCAGGAGGCTGAGTACAGAAATACAGATTGGTTTGATGCACTATTCAGTAATTCTGTGATGCATAATCATTCTGTCAGTCTTTCATCCGGTACGGAAAAAGCTTCTTTCTATGCCTCTTTAAGTGCTATGGCCGATCCGGGATGGTATAAAGATAGTGAGGTAAACAGATATACGGCTAATCTGAATGCTACATATAATATTTCAAAACAGCTATCCATTAATCTTATATCTTCGGCAGCCTATAGAAAACAAAAGGCTCCTGGTACTTTGAGCCAAAGTGTGGATCCTGTATATGGTGAAGTGAAGCGTGACTTTGATATTAACCCGTATTCGTATGCGTTGAACACTTCCCGTGCATTGGATTCAAAGACAATGTATACCCGTAATTATGCTGATTTCAATATCCTTCATGAATTGGATAATAACTATATGAATCTGGATGTGGCAGATTTAAAGTTCCAGGGGGAGTTGAAATGGAAACCTATTACGGGGTTGGAATTTTCAGCATTGGGAGCTGTGAAGTATTCTGCAACTTCACAAGAACACCTCATTACGGATGATTCTAACCAGGCTATGGCTTATCGTGCTATGCCTGATGCTACGGTACGTGATCGTAACCCCTTCTTGTATACTGATCCAGATAACCCATATGCATTACCTATTAGCGTATTGCCCCAAGGAGGTATTTATCAACGTACGAACTATAAGATGCTGGGATATGACTTCCGCGCTACTGGAAGTTGGAATCATGTATTTGTCGAAAAACATATTGTGAATCTTTTTGCCGGTATGGAGACAAACTCTTCCGATCGTAATAAGACTTACTTTAATGGTTGGGGTATGCAATATACGCAGGGCGAAATTCCGTTCTATACTTATCAGTTCTTTAAAAAGAGCATAGAAGAGGGTACTGACTATTATTCATTGACTAATACCCGTTCCAGATCAGCAGCTTTCTTTGCAAACGCTACTTATTCTTATCAGGGTAAATATACGGTGAATGGTACTTATCGTTATGAGGGTACTAACCGTTTAGGCAAGAGTCGTAGTGCACGCTGGTTACCCACATGGAATATATCAGCAGCATGGAATATGCACGAGGAGGAATTCTTTGAGTCATTGAGACCGGCTTTGGCACACTTTGCTTTGAAGGCTTCTTATTCTTTGACCGGAGACCCGGGGCCGAATACGGTTACTAACTCTACCATGGTATTAAAGAGTTATAAACCTTATCGTCCGTTTGCCAACATTCAGGAAAGTGGTCTAAAGATTATAGATTTGGCAAATGACGACCTGACTTATGAGAAGAAACATGAGTTGAATATTGGTGCAGATATGGGATTCCTGGACAATCGTATCAACTTTGCTATTGACTGGTATAAACGTGATAACTATGATTTGATTGGTGTGATACAGACTCCCGGTGTCGGAGGACAAATTCGTAAACTGGCTAATGTGGCTACCATGAAATCACATGGTGTTGAATTTACGCTTTCTACACGAAATATTCAAACGAAAGACTTTGGGTGGACTACGGATTTTATCTTCTCTCAGGCAAAAAATGAAGTTACAGACCTGGAATCGGATGCAGAAGTTATTGACGTGGTTTCCGGTACAGGATTTGCACTTAAAGGTTATCCGGTACGTGGGTTATTCTCGTATCAGTTTAAGGGATTGAATGAAGATGGTTTACCTACTTTTATTGATCAGAATGGAAACTTGACGAGTGATGGTAATGATATTGATTTTCAAAGTCAGAAACTGGATTATCTAAAATATGAAGGTCCGACTGATCCTACTATTACCGGTAGCTTCGGAAATATATTCCGTTACAAAGGGTTTAAACTGAATGTATTTATCACTTACTCATTCGGTAATGTTATTCGCCTGGATCCCGTATTCAGTAACGAATATACGGATCTGACTTCTATGCCGAAAGAGTTTAAAAATCGTTGGGTACTGGCAGGTGAAGAGAGTATAACCACAATACCAACGATTGTAACGAAGCGGCAGAGCGATACTGATAATCACTTAAAAACTCTTTATAACGCATACAATTATTCTACGGAACGTATAGCTAAAGGGGATTTTATTCGTATGAAAGAAATATCAGTTTCTTATGATTTCCCGAAGAAGTGGTTAGAGAAAATATTTATTAATGATCTTTCTTTAAAGTTGCAAGCTACTAACTTGTTCCTGATCTATTCGGATGATAAACTGAACGGACAAGATCCTGAGTTCTTCCGTTCCGGTGGTGTAGCAGCTCCTGTACCTAAGCAGTTTACATTGACTTTGAGACTTGGTATTTAAAACATTAAAAGCTAATTAGATTATGGAAAAGAAATATATATATTATCCATTTATGGTATTGGCGATGACTGTAGCATTGTCATCCTGTGACGACTTTTTGGATGAAATGCCGGATAACCGTACAGAACTGGATACGGAAGCCAAAATAACCAGCATGCTGGTATCTGCTTATCCTGAAACTAACTATGCATTGCTGGCTGAGATGTCATCTGATAATGCGGATGATAATGGTGGCACCTGGACTGCGTATAACAAGTTGCAGGAAGAAGCCGCTACCTGGAAGGATGCGACATATAAGGAAGAAGACAGCCCATATTCTTTGTGGAATGATTGCTATAAGGCGATTGCAGCAGCTAATGCAGCTCTGGATGCTATTAATACTATGGGGAACCCGTCATCTTTGGATCCTCAGAGGGGAGAAGCATTGTTATGCCGTGCCTACAACCACTTTGTTCTGGTCAATATTTTTAGTAAGGCGTATAGTCCGAAAACCAGCACTACGGATTTAGGCATTCCATATATGACTCATTTGGAAACTACCGTGTCTCCTGAATATACTCGCGGAACTGTAGCGGAAGTCTATGAAAAAATTGCAGCTGATATAGAAGCCGGACTACCTTTATTGAATGATGCTATTTATTCTGTTCCTAAATATCATTTTAATAAAAAAGCCGGATATGCTTTCGCAACACGTTTTTATCTTTATTATGTAAAGGATGATAAATCAAACTATGATAAGGCCATTCAGTATGCAACGGTGGTTCTGACAGAAAATCCGACGGCAATGTTGCGGGACTGGGCTACTGTCGGAGCACTGAGTCCTAATAACTCTATCCGTGCCACTGCATTTATCAATGTAAGCGAGAAGGCTAATCTGTTATTATATTCAACGAGTTCTTCATGGGGAAGAATTCACGGACCTTATGGGTTAGGAGAAAAATATACTCATAATGATATGATAGCCAATAAGGAGACTTGTAAGACAATCTCTATCTGGGGTGGTTATTCCATGCTTTATTTCAGCATACCGTCTTATCAGGGACTTCCCAAAGTTATAATGGGAAAGATGGCTGAATATTTTGAAATAACAGATCCTGTGAATGATATCGGTAATGCCCATGTGATGTTTCCAGCTTTCACAACTGATGAGGTAATTCTGAATCGTGCTGAAGCCTACACAATGAAAAAAGACTATACGAAAGCAGCAGCAGATTTGGATACATGGATACATGCTTTCACTAAATCCACGAATACTGTAACGGTAGAGTCTGTCAATGCATTGTATGGAGAATATTCAGAAGCAACCGGTACGGGTATGAAATTTTATACTCCGAAAGCTCCTACTCCTAAAAAGGCGCTGCATCCTGATTTTACGGTAGAATCGGGTACACAAGAAAACCTTATTCATGCAATTTTGCATGTACGCCGTATATTGACCTTGCATGAAGGCTTGCGTTGGTTTGATATTAAGAGATATGGTTTGGAAATTTATCGTCGTACTGTATATAACAATGAAATTACTGTGAACGATGAATTGAAAGCGGATGATTCACGTCGGGCTATTCAGTTACCGCAAAGCGTAATAACAGCAGGATTGGAAGCTAATCCGCGTAATTAATCGGTTAATTTTAAAAAGAAAAATTATGAAGAAATATTTATATATATTAGGCATAGCGGCTTCATTGCTGAACTTTACAAGTTGTAGCGAAGATGATCTGGACCCTAAGAGCATTTTTGAAGATCAGCCGACAAGTGAACAAAATGATTTTGATAAATGGATCCTCGCTAACTATACAATGCCTTATAATATCGCATTGAAATATCATATGGAGGATATTGAATCTAATCATGATTATACTCTGGCTCCTGCTGATTATGATAAATCGGTGAAGTTGGCGCATATCGTGAAGTATGCATGGCTGGAAACCTATGATGAAGTGGCGGGTATCGACTTTACGCGTCAGTATGTGCCCAAAGTTCTTCATTTGGTAGGTTCCGCTGCCTACGAGGACAATGGAACGATGGTGCTTGGTACTGCGGAAGGTGGGTTAAAGGTTACTTTATATCTTGTAAACAATCTGAAGATAGATGCAGATTTTCTGAATGAGTACTATTTTAAGACCATGCATCATGAGTTTGCCCATATCCTTCACCAGACAAAGAGTTATGATCCAGATTATGACCGTATTTCCGAGGGGCTTTATGTGAGTGGTGACTGGTATCTGGAGTCTGATGAAGATGCGTTGGCAAGTGGTTTCATTTCTCCTTATGCAATGAGCGAACCTCGTGAAGATATTGCGGAAGTTACTTCTATTTATATCACAAATACGGCTGAGTATTGGGCGAAACAGATGGAAGCAGCCGGAACCAAAGGTGCTGAAATCATCAATCAGAAATTGACGATTGTAAAGAATTACATGCAAACAGCATGGAATATTGATATGGACGAACTCCGTGACGTTGTTCAGCGTCGTATGAGTGATGTTGTGACCGGAGAAATTGATTTGGAAACACTTAAATAAATATGAGAAATGATGAAAAAAATATATTATATTCTATTTTTATTGCTCGCCGGATTCTGCTTCAACTCATGTGTAAGTGAAGAAGAGGACTTATTTGATAAGTCGGCAGCTGAAAGGATGAATGAAGCTTTGACTAAATATAAAGCTATTCTTCAGGATGATCCGCAGGGTTGGGTAATGGAGTTCTATCCGAGCGACCGTTCGATGGGTGGATATACTTATACTGCAAAGTTCGATAATGGTAAGGTTGATATGACTTCGGAATTATCTTTAAATTCCAGCAGCGGTGATAAATGGCCGGCTGGTACGGTAGTGACTTCGTATTACCGGGTTATCTCCGAACAAAGTGCACTTCTTACATTCGATACTTACAATTTGTTGTTCCATTTCTTTTCAGAACCAAGAGGGTCCAGTGATGTTGACGGATATGCCAGCGACTATGAGTTTGTGTTTATGGAAGTGAGTGAAGACCGCATTGTACTAAAAGGAAAGAAATATGGCAATAAGATGGTCATGACTAAACTGACTGAGAGTGCTGGTAGCTATATGCAAAAGGTACTGGATATGCAGGAAAAAATGGCAGCCGTACCTCGCATGAAAATGGTAGTAGCCGGAAAGGAGTATGCCATCAGCATGGTAGGCAAATTGCTATCTTATACGGACAAAAAGGAAGACAGTTCTTTGGAGAATATAGATATGGCTTATATTTATACTCCTGAGGGATTCAGACTTTATGAGCCGCTTACTGTTAATGGAGTAACTTTTCAGGAATTTGTTTATGATGAGGCGAGTGATATTATAAAAGGAAAAGATGCGGATGTTTCTTTCCCTTATCCCACTGCTCTGGAGTTATTCTGTGGAACTACGTCCCAATGGTACTTCACTTTTGACTCGAGTAAAAAGACAGGCGAAATGGATGAAGACTTGCTGAAGCTCTTTTTTGCAGCGTATGATGAAAATTTAGATTTTTACGGAGAACAATTCTTGGAGTGGTATTTAGGAGCTAATCCTTTATATCCATCTCAAGACACCAATCCTTATTGCATGGGATGGCTCTCAGGGCGATATTATATTTGTCATGGTGTAAATTTGTCTATTGTTGATGAGGCTTCAAAGAAAATTGCTATTCAGGCAACAGCTGAAGGATTTAATTATAGTTTCTACTCTTACTTGGATCCCGTTGTTGAATATATTGATGAGCATAGCCCGTATGTTGTGGAGTTTGATAATGACAAGCAGCCAACTAAGGTTAAGTTTGTTAGTGCGGCGGACAGTAAGGTATGGTTTAGCGTAGAGCTATGAATGGTAATCGGAAATTTCTGAATTTAGTTTGAATTCTTAATTTAAAACAAGTGTATGAAGAAAAATGCTTTTATAGGATTATTGCTTTTGTGGGTTCTTGCATTTATTTCTTGCAATAATGAGAATAATATACCTACTAAAGTAGATACTAATATCCTGGAAAATCTGCATATTGATAAAGTTATAAGCAGAAGTTCAGCCAGTTCGGAGGTTCATGAGATTTCTGCGGTAATATATGCACAGGTTAACGAATTAAGTTCTCAGTACATTACCCAGTTGATTGCTGAAGAAGATACGGATGTACAGGATGCCTTTAGACAATATGGTGGAGAAAGTAAATTGTTGAGCGATATTGTTGCTATAGATAATTCTTCTTTAGAAGTAGATGATGCGGCTAAAGTTCTTTCTAAAGAAGCAAATATCTATCTTTCCCAATATTTACGACTTGTAGATTCTCAATATGATAGTGATGCTGATTTTCAGAATAAGTTGCGAGCTATCGGTTCATTGATAACTGAAAAGTTTACAACTGTTGAAGAACAAATGATATTGCTGCCAGTAACATCTGTTGGTGAATACTCATTTCAGTATTGGAACGAAAATGCTTGGAAGTGGTATGCTAAATTTGGTACGTATGGCTATGAGATGAAAAGTCAGGTTCGATCTAGAATCTGGAAATCAGATGTAGCAGGTGGCGCTGTTGCCGGGTTACATTTATGGTTTAGCGGAACGGGGGCAGCACTTGCCGCTACAGGACCTAGTGGCTGGACTGCAATAGGAATGATTATAGCAGGAAAATCATTGCAAGCATCAGCTTGTGCATTGTTAGTTTCTATTTGGTCAGATCAAGGAAAGATTGCTACATGAACAGAAAAACAATTTCAAGTATACTAGTTATTGTTATTGTGCTTTTGGTTGGGGTTCCGTTCTTTATGTATGGAGACGATGGATACTCGTTTCCTCAAGCATTATTGATGACTGTTCTGATAGATGTATTATGCTATTTACCTAATAATATTGGGGTTGTCAAAGAAGCAAAAGAAACTTCAGCCTTAAAACAAATACTGAAGTATATAATAGTGGCGGCACTTATTATGTTGTTACTGATATTCTTTGATAGTAAACATTCTTTCGCAGAATCGTTGTGTATTGCATTGGGAGTAACTTTCTTTATTTATCTCTCTGATACAATTATTAATGCTTCGGTTCGAAAACTTTTAAAAACTAAAAAATAAACTGTTTAGCGTATGAAAAAAATAAATATTTTATGGATGCTGATAGGATGCCTGTTCTTGGTAACGTCCTGTTCAGATGATGATGATTCTGCCGTTGCATCCTTACAGGTGATAAAGTCTGATGTATCTTTCACTGCCATCGCAACTACCGGCACTATAGAGGTACAAAGTAATTCTGCCATTACAGCGGTAAGCAATCAGGATTGGTGTACGGTTACTGTTAACGGTAATGTGGTGACAGTGGCGGTTCCTACTTATACTGGTCTTGTAGGCCGAAATGCCGTTGTTGAAATATCGAATGCCTTAGATAGCAAGGTGCGTGTACCTGTGTCACAAGCCGGTGGAGTATGGTATGTGAACGGAGATGATCTTTACGGACTGTCTGACGAAGAAAGTACTATAACGATCCCTGTGAAGAGTGATTATGACTATACTGTTGATATGCCGGCTTGGATAACCGGTGAGAAAGTAAAAGAAGGTTATAATTTTACTTTAACAGAGAATACGACTGGAAATGCCCGTAAAGGAACTGTAATATTCAAGAGCCAAAAAGGAACTAAAGAAATAACTTTTGTTCAGTTTGGTGTGAATGATATTGCAGGTACTTATGAAGCTACTTATTCTACTTTTGGTGAAGGGGATGATTGGGTGAGTGAAACTGTGAAAATAGAACTTTTGCAAGATGAAGAAAATGAAGCGGTTTTCTATGCAGACGGTCTGAGTTCTATAAGAGGAGTTGTATTGCCTCTGAAATTCGATGGTGAAACCTACCAATTGAGTGCCCTTAACGGACAATATCTTGGATTTATAGAATCACAAAAATGGTATCTTTATACCATTGTGAGAAGTGAAGCGGGCTATGTACATGCGGACACATCATTGTCCTATCCAGCTATAGCTGAGCTTGATGTAGACGATGAAGAATTAATGCCTTTCTTCCCTTTCAAGGATAAAAAGGGATTTTCTTTTACAGGAGAAACAGGGACTATAAAGAGTTTTATCGATGCTATAGGAGTTTATGTCTTTGCTTCTAAGTCTCCAACGTTTGGTAACAATAATAATCTTGGTTATTATGATATCTTTAAAGATCTATCAATAAAGAAAATAAAAGCAGATCATTAGAATTCTCTCTGACGAATTAGGTTTAACTTTATGTTGACCTATAGAAGAAAGCCGTTTCTGTGAAGA
>ENA-UEYD01002522-UEYD01002522.1-human-gut-metagenome-genome-assembly--contig:-NODE-2522-length-9907-cov-3.391556_pt1 | contig 9907 bp, 7 predicted proteins | sample MGYA00242907_ERZ507875 | MGnify/ENA primary metagenome ERZ507875 (study PRJEB26167, sample SAMN06115506) | human gut metagenome | host: Homo sapiens | place: China:Shandong | collected 2015-08-07...
ATACAAGATATAAATCGTTTTCAATCTATTTGACTCTATGTTATAATTGGAATGTTCCATTCCGGGTAAGAATAAGGATGGGGGTGTCAGTTTACTTCATGAAAAGAGGTAAGCTTAAACTGTTCGGCTTCAACAATTTGACGAAGACGCTCAGCTTCAATATGTACGACATTTGTTATGCCAGTACAGAACAGGAAAGAAAAAAGTACATTGCTTATATTGATGAGCAGTACAGTGCAGAAAGACTGACCCAGATTTTGAATAAGGTTGCTGATACGATCGGTGCCATCGTGCTGAATACGGCCCAGCAGGATTATGATCCGCAGGGCGCCAGCGTGACGATGCTGATTGCAGAGGAAGAAGTGGAAAAGCAGGATGTGGTCATGCATCTGGACAAGAGCCATATCACTGTTCACACATATCCCGAAATGCATCCTCAGGATGGGATCTGCACATTCCGCGCAGACATCGATGTATCGACCTGCGGGAAAATCTCTCCTTTGAAGGCGCTCAACTATTTGCTGAAGTCATTTGATGCAGACATCGTAATCACTGACTATCGTGTCAGGGGATTCACCAGGGATGTCAATGGCAAGAAGATCTATATCGACCACAGAATTAATTCCATCCAGAATTATATGTCGCCGGATCTCCGCCACCGCTATGATATGATTGACGTCAACGTCTATCAGGAAAATATTTTCCACACAAAGATGCTGATTCATGATTTCAAGCTGGACAACTATTTGTTTGACACGACGGAAAAGGAACTCGACAAGAAGGAAGTAAAGAGAATCCGCCGCCTGCTCAAGCAGGAAATGTATGAAATCTTCAACGGCAGGAATATGCCGGCTATAAAAGATTAATTTTATTATTCAGGAGGTTTTTTATGGATACCGAGAAACTTAGACAGGAAGCCATTGAGCTTAGAAAAGAAAAGCATCAGATGATCAAGACTGAACTGAATGCTGAACTGAACGACGGCCACGATCTGGCTATCGTATATACACCGGGCGTTTCCGCTCCGTGCCTTGCTATTAAGGACGACGAAGATCTGTCCCTGACCATGACCTGGAGAGGCAATGTCGTAGCAGTTATTTCCGACGGCACCCGCGTACTGGGCCTTGGCGATATCGGAGCTGCTGCTTCCATGCCGGTTATGGAAGGCAAATCTGCTCTGTACAAGAAATTTGGCAACATTGATGCGATTCCGATCGTTCTTGACACCAAAGACAAAGATGAATTCATTCATACAGTAAAGCTTCTGGAAAAGAACTTCGCAGGCATCAACCTCGAAGATATCTCTTCCCCGAAATGCTATGACATTGAAGACGAACTGAAGAAAATCATGAATATTCCGGTATTCCATGATGACCAGCACGGCACAGCTATTGCAGCTCTCGCAGCACTGCTCGGTGCTCTGAAAGTCGTTAACAAGAAGATCGAAGACATCAAAGTCGTTATCAACGGCGCAGGCGCTGCAGGCACAGCTATTGCAAAACTGCTTCTGGAAGACGGCGTAAAGGCTGAAAACATGACCATCCTGAATTCCAAAGGCATTCTCTTTGACAATGGAAAACGCGACAGAGTCCAGATGGAACTGATCAAGAAGACAAACCCGGAAAACAAGCAGGGAACATTTGCTGATGCTGTCAAAGGCGCAGACGTACTCATCGGCTGCTCCGCTCCTGGCGTATTCAACAATGACGCTCTGAAGACCATGGCAGACAAGAGCATTGTCTTCGCTATGGCAAACCCGGTTCCGGAAATCATGTATGAAGAAGCTGAAGAAAAAGGCGTTTACATCTATGGCTCCGGCAGAAGCGATATGCCGAACCAGGTAAACAACTCTTCCGTATTCCCGGGCCTGTTCCGCGGCGCTCTCGACGTACGCGCACGCCAGATCAATGAAGAAATGAAACTGGCTGCTGCTCATGCTCTGGCTGATCTGGCTACACAGTGCACACTGGATCCGAAGCATGTTGTCGTTGACGTATTCGACAAGAGAGTTCCTCATGTCGTTGCAAAGGCTGTAGCAGAAGCTGCTATCAAGACAGGCGTAGCAAGAGCAACTGAACTTCCAGCTCAGTACAAAGACTAATCGTTGAATGTAACTAATCGTTGAATGTAATTTTATACGATAATAAAAAGACTCATGTCCATTTCAGGATATGGGTCTTTTTTGCTCAAACGGGATTTTTATCAAATATTTGAATTATAAAATCGAAATATTTCGCATAACTGTTTTTGCCCGCCATTCCAATTCAGTATATAATAATAGATATACATTCATACAGGAGGGAGAACCATGGGATTCTTGGGGGCGGTTTCTTCTTACTTTCATAAAAAAGGATTTGAAAATCTGTCTTCTGACGAAAGGATCGGACTCATAGACAAGGGTGCGATGCGTATTTTGCGTGCATTTCATGAAGATGGATTTGAAGCATTTATCGTGGGCGGCTGCGTCAGGGATCTGATGATGAAGCTTGAGCCTCATGACTGGGATATTACAACGTCTGCTCTTCCGGATGAAACGATCCGCGTGGCAGAAAGCCGCGGATGGAAAGCCATTGGAGGAGAGGGACGCCGCTTTGGAACAGTTATCATCGTCATTGATGGCATGAGCTATGAAGTGACGACTTTCCGGAGCGAAACGTACGGGCAGGATGCACATCGTCCAAGTGAAGTGCATTTTGCATCCGATCTGAAGGAAGACCTGATGCGCCGCGACTTCACTGTCAATGCCATGGCTGTCGATGCAGACGGCGTGATTTATGATTACTTTGATGGCGTTTCTGATCTGGACCGGAAAAGGCTCCGTACGGTCGGTGAGTCATCCAAGCGCTTTTCAGAGGATGCGCTCCGCCTTTTCCGTGCCTGCCGTTTTCTGGGACAGCTGGATTTCATGGCGGATCGTTCACTGATTGACGGCATGCCTTCCGCCTTTGAACGGGTGAAGGGACTTTCGCTTGAAAGAGTGGAAAGTGAAATAGACCGGCTGATTGTGACGCCGCATGCAGCGCGCGGCTTTGACCTTCTTGTGCGTACAGGGCTTAATGAATGTTTCTGCCATGCAACGGAATACGGCAAAGAAACGGAAATTGCCATTCTTCCGGAACTTTCTCACCTGGTGGGACTTCCGCAGCAGAAAGAATTTCATAAGTTCGACGGCTGGTATCACACACTGGCCGTTCTTGATGCATCAAAACCATTACTCATCAACCGCTGGGCGGCTCTTCTTCATGACGTAGGCAAAGGAATGCCTGGTGTCAGGGGCATTCACAAGGGACGGCTTACTGATTACGGCCATGATAAGAAAGGGGCTGAAATGACCAGAGCGCTCCTGAAGCACTGGAAACGTCCGAAAGCCTTTGTCAACCGTGTAACCTGGCTGGTAGAAAATCATATGAGATTCCATACCATTGCCAACGATCCGAAATCACATCCCGACAAGTGGATAAGGCAGATTGCCAGAGAAAAAGCATTCCCGACGTCGGCCGATGTATCGGAAGCCATGCTGCAGATGACAGATCTTTCCATCGCAGACATTATAGGATGCGGAAATCCGGACGCCGATACAAGGGGACATCAGGAAATCGGAGAATACATGTCCCGGCTTGCGCTGGAAATCCCTGTTTCAACAAAGGAACTTCATTATGACAAGCGTGTTCCCCTCCTTTTAGGAGAGAAGACGCCTGAAGGAATGAAGAACCTTCTTATCCGCGTGCAGAGCGGAAGCCTTGAAAATGAACCTGCGGCCATCTACGATGCAGCAGTCCGTTATATGAGGAGAAGATCGCATGAGTAAATCAGGTCCTGAAAAAATCATGAAATCCAGAAGCAGGAAGATGGCGGGCATCCTATGCATCGTCGGATTTTTGCTTGCCGGAAGACTTGGTTGGATCCAGATTGCCCGCGGAAGCCAGTATGAGGAAATGGCGATGAACCAGACCGAAGGCGTGCAGACACTCTATTCACCAAGAGGAACGATCTACGATACGAACGGCAAGGAACTTGCTTTTTCCATCATGGTCAAATCCTTGTATGCAGACCCCGGGACAATGAACGTCAGCGCAGCAGAAGCAGCGAAAGACCTCGCTCCGATTCTGAAGAAAAATGAATCAGACCTGGCGAAGGCCATGTCGAGGAAAACACGCTTCGTATGGCTGGAGCGTTTGATGGATCCGGAAGATTCCGATAAAGTGCAGGCTCTGATCAAGGAAAAAGGGTGGAAAGGCTTCGGCTTCTTCGATGAAAGCCGCAGATTCTATCCCAATGGCCCTATGGCAGCGAATGTGCTGGGCTTTGTAGGTCTCGATGACAAGGGGCTCGACGGGCTTGAAATGTCGCTGGATGACCTGATCCGCGGAGGCAAGAGCAAGCAGATGCTTCTGACCGATGCCCGGGGAAATCCGATTCTGGAGTCGGCTCTTGCTCCGTACAAGGCTGAAAATGAACGATCCGTGTATCTGACAATCGATCAGAATATCCAGTTCTATGCAGAAAGAGCGCTCGACCGCGCTATGACAAGCACCAAAGCATCCGGCGGCATCATTATCGTCATGGATCCTAAGACAGGGGCTATCCTTGCGCTTGGAAACAGGCCTTCCTATGACCCGAACCACTTTGACAAGGCGACAGAAGCAGAATTCAAGAACCGTGCCGTTGTCGATATTTACGAACCAGGATCGACATTCAAGCCTGTCATTGCAGCGGCTGCTCTGGCAGCCAAAACATATGACACGCAGCGTGTCTGGCACGATCCCGGGGCAGTCTGGGCATCCGGCCATGCCATCAGGAACTGGGATGATGAATCCTATGGCGATGTCCGTCTCGTTGATATCCTGAAATTCTCCATCAATACCGGCTTTGCCCATATAGGGCTTCTGACCGGCGGAGATATACTGACGGAATATGCAAAGAAATTCGGCTTTGGGAAACCGACCGGAATCGATCTTCCTGGCGAGGGATCGGGCGTTCTCTTCAATCCGAAGGAAATGCGTGCTATCGATGTGGCGACCATGTCCATCGGGCAGGGCATTGCGGTAACACCGCTCCAGATGGTGCAGGCATACAGCGCCCTGGCAAACGGCGGACAAATGGTCAAGCCGCATATCATCAAGGAAATCAAGAATCCGGATGGAAGCGATTACAAGGTCAATCAGACGGAAATCAGCGGAAATCCTGTATCCAAGGAAGTGGCTGATGAAGTCAAGGACATGATGGAAAAGGAAGTCGCATCCGGCGGCGGCACAAATGCGCAGGTTGATGGCTACCATATGGCAGGGAAAACCGGTACGGCACAGAAAATCGATGCAGTCAACGGCGGGTATCTTAAAAACCAGTACATCGCATCCTTCTGCGGCTTCGGCCCTACGGAAGATCCAAGGGCTATATGCCTTGTCGTACTGGATACACCAAAAGGCGTATACTATGGCGGCCAGGTAGCAGCTCCTGTTTTCAAGGAAGCCATGACGCATATCATGCATTACCTTTCAGTACCGACACTGGAAGATGAAGCAACGCATGCAAAGCCGAAAGCAAAGGATATTGAAACGTACAAGCCGGCAATTCCATCAGAGGATGTGAAAGAATTCAGGCTTCCAAGCTTTACAGGATGGACGATCCGCGACACGGGAGAATGGCTGACCCGCGCAGGACTCGGTTTCCAGCCTGAAGGAAGCGGCTATGCCTACAAGCAGGATCCCGGAATAGGGGCAACTGTAAAGAGAGGCTCAAGCGTCCACGTATATTTCCGGCAGTAATAAAAGACTCTTCCTTCGGGGAGAGTTTTTTGCTGGCGGTTTTCCAAAACATAAAATGACCATATTTCCTGTACGTTTTTATGCGGCATAGTGTCTTGCATGCTATAATAAATAAAGATTTACCTTTATTTCACCGTTGCCAGGAAAGGGGAAAAAAGAGATGCTGAGTGACATTGAAATCGCACAGAAAGCGGAGATGAAACCGATTGTTGAAATTGGTGAGAAAGTCGGTATTGCTCCTGAAAATCTGGAAAATTACGGACCGTACAAAGCCAAAGTATCCTTGAAATTCACGAATGAGGTGCTGTCAAAACCACAGGGAAAGCTGATTCTTGTGACAGCTATTTCACCAACACCTGCCGGAGAAGGCAAGACAACGACGACCGTCGGCCTCGGACAGGCTCTGTCCAAACTGGGCAAAAAGACGATGATCTGCCTGCGTGAACCATCCCTTGGACCATGCATGGGCATAAAAGGCGGTGCTGCCGGCGGCGGCTATTCCCAGGTCGTACCGATGGAAGACATCAACCTTCATTTCACCGGAGACCTCCATGCAATCACAGCTGCGCATAACCTTCTGGCAGCTATGGTCGACAATCACATCCAGCAGGGAAATGAACTCAACATTGATCCCAGACGCGTTGTATGGAATCGCGTCATGGATATGAATGACCGTGTTCTCCGTCATATCGTTGTAGGTCTCGGCGGCCATGCAAACGGAGTGCCAAGAGAAGGCGGCTTCGATATTACCGTCGCTTCCGAAGTTATGGCTATCCTCTGCCTGGCAGATTCGATCCATGACATGAAAGAAAGATTTGCAAGAATCATTGTCGGCTATACCTATGACAATAAACCGGTTACTGCAGGCGACATTCATGCACAGGGCGCTATGACCGCACTGATGAAGGATGCACTGAAGCCAAACCTGGTACAGACACTCGAACATGTCCCGGCCTTCATTCACGGCGGCCCGTTTGCCAATATCGCTCACGGATGCAACTCTGTCCTGGCAACAAGAACAGCTCTGCATCTTGCTGATTACGTCGTTACGGAAGCAGGATTCGGTGCTGACCTTGGCGCAGAAAAATTCCTGGACATCAAGTGCCGTTTCGCAGGTCTCAAACCAGATGCTGCAGTCCTCGTCGCTACCATCCGCGCACTAAAGATGAACGGCGGAAAGGCAAAGAACGAACTGACAGAATCCGATCCGGAAGCTGTAAAGAGAGGCCTTCCGAATCTGCTTCGCCATATGCACAACCTGAAGAAGTATGGCCTGCCGATCGTAGTTGCTTTGAACATGTTCCCATCCGATACAGAAGAAGAAAAGAAAGTCGCTTTCGAAGCATGCAAGGAAGCCGGCGTACCTGTTGCTGAATCCACTGTCTTTGCTGACGGCGGTGAAGGCGGACTTGATCTGGGTGAAAAAGTACTGGCAGCCATTGATCAGGGATCCAATTACAAGCCGCTTTATGATCTGGACCTTTCCCTTAAGGAAAAGATTGAAACCATTGCAAAAGAAATTTATGGCGCTGACGGCGTGGCATTTGACGGTGCCGCTGCAAAAGAACTGGCGCACATTGAAGAAATGGGATACGGAAAGATGCCTGTCTGCATTGCAAAGACACCGGTATCCTTCAGTGATGATCCGTCCAAGCTGGGAGCACCTTCAGGATTTACACTCCATGTCAGAGAAGTCAAAGTATCTGCCGGCGCAGGCTTTGTCGTCGCTCTGACTGGCAAGATCATGACGATGCCGGGACTTCCGCGCCGTCCGGCTGCTGAACGTATCGATGTAGATGACGAAGGAAATATTACGGGGCTCTTCTGATATGGCAGCAATGATTTTAGATGGAAAAGAAGTAGCAGCAGCTCTTGAAAGGGAACTGGCAGAAAGCCTGGCAAAACTGAAGGCGAAGAGGTATGAACCAAAGCTTGCCATCATTCTGGCGGGAGACAGCAAGCCCTCTGCCATGTATGCATCCTTCATGCAGAAAGCTGCTAAAAGTTATGGCATCAATTCAGGCATATTCAAGGAAGCAGAAGATGTCAGCGAAGATGAGCTTGGGAAATTAATCACCGATCTCAGCAATGATGATGAAATAACAGGCATTCTTATGATGATGCCGCTTCCGGAGCAGATCGATCCTGAAAAGATGATTGCACTCATTGATCCGGATAAGGATGTAGACGGGCTGACGGACATGAATGCAGGAAGACTTTTTGCCGGGAAAGACGGACTCTTCGGAAATACACCGCGCGCCGTCATGGCAATCCTGAAGCATTATAAGATTGAAATGAATGGAAAGCGCGTTGTCGTCATAGGGCGCAGCAATGTCATCGGGAAACCGGTTTCCATTATGCTCCTGAAGGAGAATGCAACAGTAACGATCTGCCACTCTCATACAAAGGATCTGACAAGTTTGACACGCGAGGCTGATGTTCTTGTCGCTGCTGTTGGAAGACCTGGATACGTGACAGCAGATATGGTCAAAGAAGGCGCCGTCGTCATTGATGTGGGCATCAACCGTGTAAACGGAAAGACCGTTGGCGATGTCGATTACGACAATGTCTCTGAGAAAGCCGGATGCATCACGCCGGTTCCAGGAGGCGTAGGAAGCGTAACGACAGCCATGGTCATCGAGAATATTATCAAAGCCGGAGAGAAATTCATCCGCGATTAAAGAACACGAAAGAGCCGCAAAATCTGCGGCTCTTTTTCTATGGATTTATAAAATTTCATGAATTCCCTGTCTGCTCCTGTCTCATATGTTAGAATAAAGAGGAATGATTTGATATAAGTATTAAGAAAGGAAGAGACTGTGGAACCAAACGTAGTTACAAAAGTGGTTACTGACGAAGTCGGAATCACGGCCAAAGTAATAAACGGATTAGAAAATTTTGCTTTCAACAGGGGAATCGATCTTCTTGAAGCAATTATCATATTTATTGTCGGGTATGTGATCTGCCGGTATATCCGTCAGGGAATCATCAAGATTCTTGAAAAAGGGAAGGTAGATCCATCGGCCAGAACTTTCGTCAGTGAGATTGCATTTTTCTTCTGCCTGGCCATCGTTACCATTACCGCACTGAGCACAGCCGGCGTGGCAGCAGGAACGCTCGCAGCTGCATTTGGCGGTATCGGACTTGCTATCGGCCTCGGTCTTAAAGACAACATCGGAAACGTTGCTTCGGGCATTTTCATTTTGATTTTCCGCCCGTTCAGCGTGGGAGATTATATTGCAGTAGGAACGAATCAGGGAACGGTTGTTGATATCCGGATTATGTACACGGAGATTTCCACAATGGGAAATCAGATGATCGTCATACCGAATTCCTCACTCACAAATAGTGTCATCATGAACTATTCTTCGTTCAATACGAGAAACCTGCAGTTCAATATCGGTGTAGGCTATGGTACGGACCTTGCTCACTGTATTGAGCTTCTGAAAGAAGTGTTCCATGAGAATAAGTATGTCATGAACAAGGATGATATCGCCATTTATGTCAATGGACGGGGATTCTTCCATTAATATCTACATCCGTGCAACGGTTCTGAGTGAAGATTACTTCACGGCGCAGAATGAACTGTATATAGCCATCAAGAAGAAACTTGATGATGCAGGAATCGATATCCCGTTCCCGCAGGTCGTCGTCCATCAGGCAAAAGACTGATATGCAATAAAAAGACTGTGAATACATTCGTGTTCGCAGTCTTTTTTACTGGGTGATTATTTAACAATTGTTACCGGGCATTCTACATGATGCATGACGTACTGGCTGACGCTGCCGGTGACGAAGGAGGAAAGGGCGCCTTTGCCGCTGTTTCCCATGACGACTATGTCTGCTTCCAGTTCCTTGACAGCTCTGACAATGGTTGGGCCCGGGGTGCCGATCTTCGTTGTAACGGTATAGGTAATGCCCTCCGGGATCTGTTCAACGAGTTCCCTTGTCAATTCATTGCCTTTTTCGTTGGCTGCCTTGAATACGTCTGCACGGTAATCTTTGTACTCGCCGGCAGGCATATCCTTCTTGCCGAAATAAGAATCGGTCAGGATATCAAATTGTTCGACCGGATATGTCATTTCATTGACATCAGCAACATTGAGAAGGATGACTTCGCTGTCCATTTTTGAAGCCAGCGC
>ENA-UEYD01002528-UEYD01002528.1-human-gut-metagenome-genome-assembly--contig:-NODE-2528-length-9893-cov-8.090770_pt1 | contig 9893 bp, 6 predicted proteins | sample MGYA00242907_ERZ507875 | MGnify/ENA primary metagenome ERZ507875 (study PRJEB26167, sample SAMN06115506) | human gut metagenome | host: Homo sapiens | place: China:Shandong | collected 2015-08-07...
AGATGGTTTAAAAATAAAAATGGATAATGAACGGGCAGCATAACAAAAAAGAAGGTATCCTTTTCAGACACCTTCTTTTAATAGTGCTATTTAAAGCATTGCTTATCATTAAAATACCTATTGAAGGGTATATCTTAGAGTAAATTTACTGCTACCGTTGGGAGTCACTATGCTTGGCTCACCTTCTGAAATGGTGATTCCCTCTTTTAAATCGACACTTATTTTGTAATAGCCTTCAGTGGTCGGTAAACTGAAGTGGGTTGGGTTTCCACTTAAGACGCTTGAATTGGCATCGAAGTTCTCATTGGGTAATTCCACTTTCGTATTACCGGTAGGATTGGTTAGAATAAATGCTATATCTCCCGCCCAGCTGAACACATAACAGGTTCCTTCATAAACAAAACTATCTCCTACGCGTACTAAAGGAAGTGCACTTTCTGGTTGCCAGCTTTGAGCGGTTCCACTTGCTGAGTGTGCCCAACTCCAACCGTACATATAGATTGCATCGGGGTATCCATTTGCCGGACGGGCATAAGAACTACCACTAAAAGCATCGATTTGGATAAAATATTTTCCGGTAGTGGCTGTTAGAGTCCAATTTGTATTACCGCCACCTGCAAATAGATCTTTATTCGGAGTACAAAGTGATAAATCTACAGTGTTAGATGTTATAGATTCTCCTTTGGTTAATTCCACTTCACCTTCATAGATATAATTTGTTCCACTCTTTAATTGTAATTGTGCCCCGGCAAAGTCTATTCCGTTACTCATGACTACACCGTTTGCTTTTACTTGCTCATTGGTGAACTCAAGAGTCCGTTCGTTACTCATAACAGTAACTTTAGTGCATTCATCTTCTTCGAAATAAACACGAATCTCAAAGGCACCACCTGCAGTAACCGGGAAACTTTTACTGGCATCGTATGCAGAACCGCTTGCAATTTGATTTCCGTCCCATAATACAAATCTGTTTTCTCCGGCTTTCTTCAGCTGGAAAGTTCCTGCAGCTGTGGAACCCCACATTCCGGTTTCTACCTCTTCACCTTCAGGCGGGAACCAAGTGTAGTAGCGTAAATTTCCGCTTTCATATCCTTGCATACGCATTTTGGCTTTTTCCTCTTTGATTTCTCCATCTTGCCAATGGCCGGAAATTGTACCGAGGATATAATAACTATCTGTAGCAGGGAGAGCTGTCCAACCATGTCTGTCACCGAAAGTTAGTTCAAATGTCTTGGGGTTAAATGTAATTTTGCAAGAGGCTTCAATGTCGCCGCCTATTAGAATGGAGTCTTTTGCCATTGTTTGAATTTCTCCGTTGCTTGTACCCCAGTATAGCCCTGTGTTGGCAGGGGTAGGAGAGATAATACCCTTTACGTTGGCAGGAAAAGTTTCTTCAACCTCAAATACATCTCCGTTAGGCAATAACTCGACAACTGACTTATTGCCCAATAAGAGATACAATTTGTTGAAAGTCGGAACTTGTAATGAGGTTAAATCAAAACTTTGTATGGCCTTTCCGTCCCGGCTGTTTTCCAAAATCATTTCCACTTTGAAGTCTCCTATTTCAGCGTTTTTCGGAAGAGGAATGGAAAATGTTTCGTTCATCTGAAAACTTTGTCCAAGTAACATTTGCTCTTTACGATAAAGTTCTGTTTCATTTCCATCTTTTAAAAGGATAGTGTACATTTTGAGATTCTTTTCATCTGTTAATGTACCTGTAAGAGATACTTTATCTCCGTATGAGAGTCCGCTTTGCGGAGAAATCATAATATCCATTTCCGGTTTGGGTGCATTGTCTGCATTAGCCGGATTGTCGTCATCACAACCGTAAAAGAATAGCGGTAGAATACCTAATGATAATATAAAAAATCTTTTTAAAGACATAGTCATAATTTTTTAAAGGTTAAGCTTTAAGGAATATTTTATGGTCGTACATCCATTTGACAATCAATAGTACAATGGCTGATTGAAAACAAATGCCAACCAACGGATAATACACTCCGAGCCACTGTTCCAGTCCGAAAAACAGAGAATCGGATATACAGCGGAAATTTACAACTTCAAATAAGCAGTATGCAGCTATGGAATTCATTCCATAATATTTGAGCCAGCCTATTCCGTACTTCCAGCCTTTGATGTCTATTAAATAATAAAAGATACCCATAAGCAAGAAGCAAACACCACCATAAAAGAGTGTCATGGAACTACTCCATATATGTTTGATAATTGGGAATATAGGATCCATCAGCAGAGCTGTGATTACAAGTGCTGTACCTGTTATGAGTAGTATTTTCAGACGTTGGATAGGCTCTTTCTGAAGTCTTAGTATATGACCGGCAAAGCTTCCGAGCATTACAGTCACAATGAAGTTTAAGCTACTTAATATCCATGTGTAGTGATAAGATGCAGTAAAACTCCATGTGTCGTCTGTCCAGATAACTCCATCACGTAGTGCTCCTAATACATATCGGTCTATTTCTTCTGCAATATTGGTTCCCGGTTCATAATTCATCTTACCTGCTGTGGCAAAAATCAGCAGGTAAGTGACGAAACACAGAATCGTAATACCAATTTGTGTACGGAAAGAACACCAGATATAGAGTAAGGCTGCCACTACGTAACCTACGGCAATGGCCTGAAGTGTATTTGCAAAAATATGAAACTGCCTGATGTCTAATGCTAATAAATTACCTTGCACCACCCAGCCTAATAAAAACAAAATAAAGAAACGTTTGAGGAGTCGTAAATAGAAATGATGGTCTACTATATCTCCTTGTTTGTATCTTGACATGGCAAATGGAATAGTAATGCCGGACATAAACATGAACAGAGGCATAATCAAATCCCAAAATGCAACACCTTGCCATTCTACATGAGTGAATTGATTAGTAATAGGAGCCAATGCCGGACTATTTTCTATTTCTAACCAAGTTATGAGGATGGGTTGAAACATCAAGAGGCAAAATAGGTCGAAGCCTCTTAGAAGGTCTAGGGAAGCCAGACGTTTATTAGCAGTTGCCATAAGGTTATTTCTTTAAAGTAAATTTAATGGATGATTGGCTTGCCGGCAGATCGGAAGATGCGCTTACCTGAATATCTATATTCAAGTCATTATATCCGGTTTCTGCTTCCCAACAATCCTTGTTTCCTAATCTGATTGCGTATTCCGGGCGGTCATGTATGCTGTCCTCCGGATCCGGAAGATATAGATACAGTTTGTAATCACCGACTGCCAAATCTGTCGGTAATGCGACTTTTGCATTTATAGTTGCACTTTTGTAAGGTTGCCATTTGCGGGGATCATCCGGTAAAGAAGCTACATAAGTGGTCTTTCCGTCTTTAGAGCGTAAGATTAATTCAACTTTTCTTGGATTGAACGGAGGAGCATAACCTAAGTTTTGTAGTGTGATGTTTGCATATAGTTCACTACCCGGAGCATGTTTTTCGGAGAATTCCCCTTTTTGCAGAACAAGCCGATAGCCCATTTCACGGATGATTCCGTCCATACATCCACCTGTAATCCAGGTATCATTAACTCCTTTATAATAATCTTCATTAAGATAAGACCAGCGGAGGTTACGCATTTCAGCTTGTGCTTTTTCACAGTCGGCGGGATCTACACCGTCAGGCGGACAAGTTTCTCCACCTATAGGTACATACAGTCCTTCTGTATTTAAATAGCTTTTGTCAACGGCTGCGTCTGTATAAGTTCCGTAATCATCTGCGCTTGCCATAAAACAATCATTATGGTGTCCGATGCGGGCCACAGCTTTGTTGCTGAATGCGTCTTCTGCTTGGATAGCTGTTTTTACTCCTACATAGTTGCGTTTGTAATTAGGAGTTCTTACTTGTACGGTACGTTCTGCCGGTAATACTTCCAATATTTTGTCTATAATGGTTTTGCGGGCGGTATCGTTATTCAAATTATTGGTTGTATAGTACCATTCTCCCCATGAACCGATAAAACCGGCTTGCAGTACAGCTATCACATCTTTATTCTCTTGGAGAATGGGTTTAAGTTGGTCAAGATGTTGCAAAATGACAGAAAGCGGTGCATCCGGTTCATCCATGGCTATTGAATAGGCAAAACGAAGAATTATCTTTATTCCTGCTTTACGGGCTACTCCCATGTCTTGCTTAATTTGCGAGAGGAATGCGTCGCTGATCGGTACATTCTTAAAATCTTTCAAATAGTAAAGACGATAAATAAGTGAGGCATTATTCTGTCTGTATTCACGTAATGCCTGTTCGGAAAGAGCAGGCGTACCTTTACTGTCAGTGTATTTATAAAAACCACGTTCCGGATTCGGAAACAAATCATTCGCAGATATGTAACTTACTGTTTTTACAGGACCAATCACGGTTTCATTACCGTCACTGTCGGAACCGTTGTCATCGGTGTTCGAATGGTTATCACCACCGCATGCCGTCATGCCTAAAATAAATAGAAAAGGCAATAAGGCTATTAAACTGCTTTTTTTCAGGATTCTATTTGTCATAGCCGGGGTTTTGTTTAACTTGTCCTTTACCGTCTGTTATTACGGAAAGAGGCAATGGGTATAGTTCTTTATATTTGTTAGCATAAGGAGTTTGAGTAACGTCAATGGCGCGTTGTACAAACTTGTCGTGACGAATCAGATCGGCACGGTATTGACCGTTCTCACACCAGAATTCGTGGCTTCTTTCCGTAAGAATACAGTCTATAAACTTTTCTTGAGTATTGACATCATCCATTTTTAAGTCTTTAAGTTTGGCACGTGCACGCACTTTATTAACGTAGCTCAGCGCTTCAGTATAATCACTTGCACTTGCCCCAGGTTTCATAACAAGAGCTTCTGCCAATGAAAGATAAACGTCTGCATAGCGATAAATGATAACATCAATATCAGAGTAACCGCCAGAACCTAGAACAGCCGGGTCATATCCTATCTTCAACGGAATAGGACCGGTTGCAAGAGGAGAGTTAGGTGTATTTCTGTCTATCACTTCTCCGGCTGCATTGGTGTAATGTTCTAATAGGTAAGTTTTCCGGGTGTCACTTGGTTCAAATGTATCATAAAACCACCATGTACTGGTGCAAATACCCCAACCGGCTCCCATACCATTTTGATTGAAATCTGTGGGAAGGGCTCCCATATGCCATTGATTCATATTAGGGCCTTCGCCGGAAGAAGGAATTGCCCATATAATTTCTTTATTGGCACTGCCTTGTCCACCAAGCTCAAACATGGCAGGATAGTCGCTCATTAATTGATAGCCATATTTGGAATCCATTAATTCACGAGCCAAGGTCTCTACTTTAGTATAATATTCTTTATTATTCACTGTTTCATGCAGGTAAAGGCGAATAAGCAACATTTTCGCTAATCCTTTACTGAACTTACCGTACTCCGTAGCTCCGGGATAAGGAAGATAGTCTGCTGCAAATAACAAGTCATCTTCAATGAATTTAATCATTTCGTCATGAGACAGACGCGGCAGAGGAGCTTCTTCCAGCGGATTTAGTAAGACCTCAATCGGTGCAATTACCAAAGGGCCGTACATATCGAATAAAATGTAAGAAAGCATACCGCGTGCACATCTTACTTCTGCTCCATATCTGGCTTTTAGTTCGTCAGACAATGCGCTTTTTTCAATTTGGTCAAGAACAAGTGTACAACGGCTGATTTTGTTGGCAAATCCGTAGGGTTCTTTGTTCTCGTAATAAAAGAATGTTACTCCTTCGGTTTCCGGAAAGAAGTTTAGCAACGAACAATCATAGGCTATTCCCCATGTCTGGGTCAGGATTTCTGTAGTCGCATCATTAACGAACATGACTCCGCGTTCTGAAGGAGAATGTATACCATCCCACCAGTTACCACGGAGCGGATAGTAACAGGACAGTACTAAGGCTTTTAGATCTTCCTCGCTTTGGGGGAAGTTAGAAGGATTGATCTCGGAATAATCTACAGGATCGAGATCAACACAACTGCTCAGACATGTACATATAAATACAATGGCTGTAAGATATGTTTTAATGTATCGTTTCATAATATTGTGTTTTGACGTTAGGAATATCAGAATGAGATATCAACTCCAAAGCTGAATGTTCTCGCATTAGGATATGAAGCGGTGTAATAATCCGTTTCAGGATCTAAACCATCATATGGAGTGATGGTAAAAGCATTGTTGACACTGGCATGTATGCGGAGGTTGGAGATAACTTTGGTTTTTGCCAGTAAATGTTTTGGCAGTGTATACCCTAAAGTGATGTTTTGCATACGAATAAACCATGCTTTTTGGTAGTAGAAGTCACCGGAACTATAAGTGTTTTCCCAGCCTTGGAACGTACTAGGATTGGTTGTGGATGGATTGTCCCAAGTCCAGCGGTCTTTAACAGAGCGGAGAGCATTCAAGCCATATCGTGCAATACCGTCACCGGATATTCCATATTCCATGGCGGTAGGGTCTTCCATTATACGGTCGAACATTCCATTTAGATGGAAGCTGAGGTCGAAATCTTTATATTTAAAGGTGTTTGTCATACCTGCTAACCAGCCGGGGTCACTGGTACCGATTAATTCCATATCGGCATCATCAATGATATTATCGGGGTGCCCTAATAGTTGGAAACGGCCGTTTTCATCCACTACCGGGTCACCGTTTGCATCACGTACATAACCATTGATATCTTTGATTACCAATTGTCCCGGAACCAACAGAGGTTGTGCATCAGGTACTTTTTCGCCTATTTGCAGAATGTGGTCGGCGCGGCGAGAGTAGATGGCTCTGATGGGCGCATCATATTGTTCGTATACGGCTGGTTTCCAATCCGGAGTACGTTCTTTCCAACGGTCTTTGTATTTTGTAAAAGTAAGGTCGGTAGACCAGAAGAAGTCTTTCGTAACAATATTTTTAGTATTCAATGTCACTTCTACACCGGTGCTTTGTGTTTTTCCGATATTTGCAATAACTTGGGTTATGGTTTGATAGGAATTCAAAGGTTTATAGTTCAGAAGGTCTGAGATAACCTTATAATAATATTCTACCGAACCACTGATACGGCTGTTGAAGAAACCGAAATCAAGTCCTACGTTCCATTCGGTGGTAGTTTCCCATTTTAGGTCAGGATTTTCAAGACGGCCTTGGAATACACCTATTTGCTTGGACTTATCTTCCTTGTTATAAGCCTCTTGAGCATAATAGCTTGCAAAAGCATTAGTGCTGATGTCTGCATTACCGGTTTGTCCCCAACTAAGTCTCAGTTTCAGCATACTCAACCAATCGGTAGTTTTCTTCATGAAGTTTTCTTCACTGATAGTCCATCCTAAAGCAACAGAAGGAAAATATCCCCATTTGTGGTTTTTTGCGAATACACTGGCGCCGTCAGAGCGCAAAGTGGCTGTTAACAAATAGCGGTCTTTTAAAATGTAATTGGCACGGAAGAAGTAAGAAAGCATCTTATTTTCCGAGCTGCCTGAGCCTACAATTTTGTTTCCTGCACCGGCGCCGAGATTATTGTAAATAAATCCGTCTGTCAGAAAGTTATTGTTGCCGGCATTCACTCCTTCATAATTGAACTGCTCATAAGAAGTTCCTGCCAGTAAATTGACTTTATGGATTTTTGCGAAAGTTTTCAGATAAGTTGCTGTGGCTTCAAGCAAATACTGATTGTTGTCCATGCTGTATACGCTGGCTACTCCTTGCAGGTTATATCCGTTTAATGTACTTTTGGGTTGATACGTTTTTCTGCTTTGTGCTGCACGGTCTATACCCGCATTAACGCGTAATGTCAGTCCGTCCAACGGGCGGGCTTCAATGAAGATATTCCCTAATAAGCGGTCTGTATTACCCCGGTCGACATTATTCAATAATGAATAAGGATTAGGACGTGTACCAACCAGCGGGTTGGTCGGATATTTACCGGTTGCAGGGTCATAGGCTTGGATTTGAGGACCCATTTCGACTGCAGAACGAATCAGACCTGAGTTTTCCCATTTGTCCGAACCAAGCTGCGTATTGTCATTGATAATTCGGGTCATGGTAAGATTTAATCCGGCTTTAAATATATTCAGGAACTCTTGGTCAATATTGGCTTTCATTGTGTAGCGGGTCATTCCCGAGTTACGTATGATACCTTCATGGTTGAAATAGTTGAATGACAACATATATTGGGTACCCTGACTTCCACCTTGCAGATTGATGTTATGTTCTTGGATGTGCCCGTTGCGGGTGACTAATCCTAACCAATCTGTACCAGCTCCGGCATTGGCTATTTCCTGTTCCGTATATGGGCGGCTGTATTTGATACCGTTGACAGGCGACGCTAATGCTTCTTCCAAAGATTTACTACCCCAGGGAGCTACTTTGTTATTCCACACCCATAGTTCCCAAGTCGTTCTGTTTTTTTCTTCCATCCATTCCGGCAGTGAAAGCAAATCATAGGTATCTGAATACTTCTGGTAAGAATAGTTATAAGAGTAGCTGACCTTTGCTTTTCCTTCCTTTCCTCGTTTGGTAGTAATGATTACTACACCGTTGGCCGCACGTGCTCCATAGATAGATGTCGCACTGGCGTCTTTCAGGACTTCGATGGACTCTACGTCATTAGGGTTCAGAAAGTTGAGTACACCTTGCGTACCCGGATCCATTTTGCGGTCCGAAGAAGCTATTTGGTCTAATTTGGCTATTGGAAATCCGTCTACAATATATAGCGGGTCGTTATTGGCATTGATGGAACCGGCACCACGTACAAGAATATCAAGACCGCCACCAGGCTGAGCGCTGTTTTGACGAACATATAAACCTGCTGCTTTTCCCTCCAAGGCATGACCGATAGAAGATACGCCGGTAAGACCCATTTCGTCCGCTTTTACAGTTGAAATGGCTCCTGTTAAGTCTCTCTTCTTTACGGTACCATAACCAACCACCACAACAGCGTCAAGCATATTGGCATCCTCTTTAAGGACTATTCTTTGCCAGTTATTGTTTTTCAATGAAATTTCTTGTGGCACGTAGCCTACATAGGTAACAACAATAGCATCGCTATTATTGGGAAGCACTAAACGGTAGTTACCGTCTATATTGGTTACGGTACCTACGGCTTTTCCTTTAACCTGAATGCTGACTCCTATCATAGGACTCCCGTCTTCTCCTATCACGTTTCCGCTGATTTCATGAGGAAGCGCTTTCCCTTTTTGAGGCTTTTGGCTTTCATGCTTTTTCAGAAGGATTTTCTTGTTAGCGATTGTGTAGGTAAGGTTTGTACCGCCCAAGACTCTATCCAGCACTACTTTTATATCTTGATTCTGCGCTTTCACATTGACAAGCCGATCTACGTCTACGCTTTGTTCTTCGAAGAAGAATTTGTAGTCTGTTTGTTGTTCTACCTGTTTGATAAAGGTAGAGAAAGGCTGATTCGTTAGATTGAGAGTAACTGCTTTTTGGGCATACATAGGTAAGGATGCCCATCCACCAAATAGAAGCAATAGGCTTAAACATAGTCTTCGTATCAGACTTGTTGATATAAGCCGCTCCTTTCGTGCTCTTTTCATACACATAGAATTTTAATTGTTTAACTAAGGTTTTAAAGTAATCTCGTTATATTATTTAAAGAGGCGGTTGAACAAAAAAATACTCATGTTTTTTTTTGTGTTGTAAAACATATAGTAGCGATTGGGGATGTTGAGGTATGTTAAAATGGCGATTGGATAATAGAGCCTGCACCCAATGTGATTTTATACATCGGATACAGGCTTTTTTACAGAAATCTTAATTTATGTACATCTGTAATTTCACGGATTTTTATCCCAACGGATTTTCTTCTTCTCCGCTATTGCCACCGCCGCCATTGTTGCCGTTGCCCGCCGTAATGTCCTCGCCGTTAGTTGAGATACGTGTTACGCCGGAGCCCT
>ENA-UEYD01002547-UEYD01002547.1-human-gut-metagenome-genome-assembly--contig:-NODE-2547-length-9823-cov-3.494562_pt1 | contig 9823 bp, 6 predicted proteins | sample MGYA00242907_ERZ507875 | MGnify/ENA primary metagenome ERZ507875 (study PRJEB26167, sample SAMN06115506) | human gut metagenome | host: Homo sapiens | place: China:Shandong | collected 2015-08-07...
CGCTGATGCTCTCCCAGTCCGCCATCAGCCAGAGACTTTTGCGCCTCGAACAGGAGCTGGGCATCATACTGATCGAACGGCAGAAGGGAATCCGCCGCGTCGAAATCACGGAACAGGGCATGCGCTTTCTCGAACTGGCGGAAAAATGGGAAAACAGCTATCAGGAAATCCTCCGCTTAAAGGACACGGAGCCGGATCAGTCGCTGGTCATCGCCAGTCCGGACAGTTTGGTCAATTTTGTGCTGGGACCTTTCTTGAAGCGGCTGCCGGAGCTCGGCTATTTTCCGCGCCTGCGCACCCAGCAGTCGCTGGAGATATACGACCTCGTCGACAACAAGGAAGCCGACGTCGGCTTCGTCTTTCGCGACGCCCGTTACGCCAACATCGTCACCCGCTCCGTCCTGCGCGAACCCATTTCCATGATCTGCCGTCCCGGCAGCCCTTGGAAAGAACGCGCCGTTCATCCGCAGCAGCTTCGCAAGCAGGACGAGATTTATCTCGCCTGGAGCCCCGCCGTCCAGCAGTGGCACGATTACTGGTGGAATCCGTCGACCCATCCCGTCGTCCACGTCGACACGCCGGCGGCGCTGCTGAACTACCTCGCGCCGGGGACATGGGCCATGTGCCCGGAATCCGTCGTCGGGGCCTATCGAGACAACCAGGAGATCGAGATCCACGCCTTTGCCGAAAAGCCCCCGGACCGCGAATGCTTCCTCATCCTCCACAAATCGCCCGGCAGCGGGCGGACGAAAATGATCGCCCGCTTCGAACGGCATCTCGACGCGTTCCTGCGCACGCTCCCGTATCACGTATGAGCCCGCTTCGACCGCCCCAACCGAGCGCGCGTTTCCAGGACGGGCAAGAAACGTCAAGCCCCCGGATCGATGGAACGATCCGGGGGCTTGACGTTATACGGTTCTGTAGCTGCTAGTCGCTGCCGGCGGCGATGGCGAAGAGGAACGGGAACAGGAAAAGAAAGTCGTCTCGATCGCGATGATGACGCCAGCGCCGTGGAGGCGGCGGGCAGCCATATCCCGAATCATGCCAGCGCAGCGGAGGCGGCGCGGGGCGCCAATCGCGACGGGGCGGAGGCGGCGGCGCGGGGCGCCAGTCGCGATGAGGGGGAGGCGGTGCCGGACGGAGGAGCGGGGCGAAAACCGGGGCCGCCCGGCCCGGGACGGAAAGGCGGAGGGGCGGGGCGCCAATCGCGGCGCGGCGGAGGCGGGGGCGGCCGAAAGCCGGGGCCGCCCGGTCCGTGTCCGAAGGGCGGCGGCCCGCCGTGGAACCCCGGTCCCGGGCGCGCGCAGGCCGCGGTGGCCAGCGTCAGAGCGGCCAGTGCCGAGAACGCCAGAATTGCGTATTTCCTGTCGGTAAGTTTCACGTGAATACCTCCTTACAAAGGATTTCGCTCCGCGGAGCGTGTATGGGAAAGCGGCACGCTCGCGATCGCGCCGCGGATCTTCGCGCTTCATTCGTATTTCAGCGCGTCGATGGGATTGAGCAGCGAGGCTTTGGCCGCTGGGTAATAGCCGAAGCCGATGCCGACCGCTGCGGAAAACACGAAGGCCAGCGCGATGGAGCTGAGCGTGAATACCGGCGGCGCCTGCGTGACCGAAGCCAGCGCGTAGCCCGCGCCGATGCCCAGACAGATGCCGAGGATGCCGCCGATCACCGACAGCGTCACCGATTCGATCAAAAACTGCAGGCGGATGTTGACGCTCTTGGCGCCTACGGCCATGCGGATGCCGATCTCGCGCGTGCGCTCGGTGACCGAGACGAGCATGATGTTCATGATGCCGATGCCGCCGACGACGAGCGAGATGACGGCGATGGAGGCCAGCAGCATGGAGGTGACGCTGGTGGTCTTGCGCCGCGCCTCGAGCATCTGCGAAAGGCTGCGCACCGCGAAGTCGTCGGTCTCGCCGCCGCGGATCTTGTGGCGCTCGCGCAGCAGCATTGTGATCTCGCTGGTGATGTACGAAAGCGATTCCATCGACACGCCTTTGACCTGAATGGTGCCGACGCGGCCGGGCGTGTTGTCCCATTTGACGAGTCGGCTCTGCGCCGTCTTCAGCGGCACGAGGACCATGTCGTCCTGGTCCATGAAGCCGCCGGTGGATTGTCCTTTCGTGGCGAACACACCGACGATGGTAAACGGCACTTTGGCAATGCGGATCGACTTGCCGAGCGGATCTTCATGAGCGAAGAGCTTCTGCGCCACGGTGTCGCCGATCACGGCCACCTTGTTGCCCATGCGCTGATCCGACTCGCTGAGGTTGCGTCCTTTGGCGATCGCATAGCCGTTTACGTCGGCATACGACGGCGTGCTGCCGTAGACCGACGTGGACCAGTTCGTGTTGCCGTAGATGACCTGCACGCTGGTGTTCACGGTAGGCGCCACGGCTTCGACGCCGGAAACGTTGGCGGCGATCGCTTCGGCGTCGCTCCCCGTCAGATATTTCGCCGTGTCGCCGGTGGATTGGGCGTTGCGCTCGCGCATGACGGTGACGGAGTTGGTGCCGAACGAGGCGATTTCCTCGTCGATCACCTTGTTGGCCCCCGCCCCCACGGCGAACGCCGCGATCACGGCGCCGACGCCGATGATGATGCCCAGCGTGGTCAGGAACGAACGGGTCTTATTGCGCCGCAGGGCGCGCAGCGCGGTGCGGAAAATCTCCACGAAGGAAATCATGAACGTTCACTCCTTTTAAGTGCGCCGATGTTCGTTGGGGCGGTCTTCGAGGATCACGCCGTCGCGGAACAGCAGTTCGCGCCCGGCGAAGGCCGCCACGTCGGGTTCGTGGGTAACGAGGATGATCGTGATGCCTTCCTCGCGGTTGAGCTGCTGGAACAGGCGCATGATCTCGTCGCTGGTCTTTGAATCGAGGTTGCCCGTGGGCTCGTCGGCCATCAGGATCGGCGCGTGATTGACGATGCCGCGGGCAATGGCGACGCGCTGCTGCTGACCGCCGGAAAGCTGGCTCGGCTCGTGGTAAAGGCGCTCGCCCAGTCCCATGCGGCGCGCTCGCGGCGCTCCTTGGCATGGACGCCGGCGTAGAGCATCGGCAGCTCGACGTTTTCGACGGCGCTGGTGCGCTGCAGCAGGTTGAAGCCCTGGAACACGAAACCGATGGTGCTGTTGCGGATCGCCGCGAGCTCGTCGCGGTTCAGTTCCGAGACGTCGCGGCCGTCGAGGAAATATTGGCCGGACGTGGGCTTGTCGAGACAGCCGAGGATGTTCATGGTCGTCGACTTGCCCGATCCCGACGGCCCCATCATGGCCACGAACTCCCCCTTTTCCACGACGAGGTCGATGCCGTGAAGGATTTCCACCTGCTCGCCGCCGAGGCGGAAGCTTTTTTTGACGTTTCTCAGCTCGACGAGCGACATTTTATTTCGTCTTCTTTTCCGATTGCAGGTTAAAGCCGACCAGCACCCTCGCGCCTTCTTCGAGGCCGGAGAGGATCTCGGTGCGGTCGCCGTCGCTGATGCCCTTCTCCACTTCGACCTTGGCGGGCTTTTTGTCGATCAGCACGTACACGCCGGGCGTCTCCACCGCGGCCACGCTTCCGCGGCGCGAGGGCGGCCCCATGGTCACCGCGGTGTTGGCGACGGGGCGGAAGCGCAGCGCCGCGTTGGGCACGAGCAGAACGTCCTTCTTCTCCGTGACGACCAGCGAGACGTTGGCGGTCATGCCGGGCATCAGCTTTTCTTCGTCGTTGGCGACCTTGACGATCACCGTGTAGCTGACGACGTTGTCGCTGGTGCTGGGCGAGATGCGGACCTGCGTGACCTTGCCGGAGAACGTCGTGTCGGCGTAGGCGTCGACGGTGAATTCGGCGTCCTGTCCCACCTTGACGCTGCCGATATCGGCTTCGTCGACGTTGACCTCGACCTGCATCTGCTTGAGGTCGCGGGCGATCTCGGCGATGCTGGGCGTCTGATAGCTGGCGGCCACGGTCTGGCCCTTTTCCACGTTCTTAGCCACGACGACGCCGTCGACGGGCGAATAGATTTTCGTGTAGCCGAGGCTGATCTCGGCCTTGCGCAGCGTGGCCTCGTACTGGGCCACTTTGGCCTGTGCGGCCATCACGTCGGCGTTGGCGGTCGACTGCGCGGCCACGTCGGCGTCGAGCTCGCTGCGGGCGATCAGGTCCTTTTTGATCAGCTCGCGGGTACGCTTCAGGTCGCGGTTGGCTTTGAGCAGCGAGGCCTGCGCCTTGGCCAGGTCCGCCTTGGCGGAGAGGACGTTGGCCTTGGCCATGTCGACTTCGGCCTGCTGAGTGCGATTGTCCATCACGGCGATGAGCTGTCCCTGCGAAACCTTGTCGTTGTAGTCTACGTAGATGTCGTTGATGGTGCCGCTGATCTGCGTGCCCACGTCGACGGTCTCTTCGGCGCTCAGAGTGCCGGTGGCCTGGATGACGCTGCGCAGCGAACCGCGGGCGGCGACGGCCGTGCGGTAGCTCACGTCGGCGCTGTCGGCGCGCCGCTCGCTGTACCAGTAAACGCCGCCGCAGCTGAGCGCGACGACGGCAAAAAGCGTAACGATCCTTTTCAGTTTCATGATCCGGAAACCTCCCCCATGGCTTTTTCGAGGCTGAGCCGCGCCTCTTTGTGATCGTAAAGACTCGTGATCAGCGTCGTCTGCGATTGGGCGTAGGCGTCGACGGCGTCGGAAATTTCCAGGCTGTCGCCCACGCCGGCCCGGTAGCGGCCCAGCGCCAAGTCGAGATTTTCGCGGGCCTGCCGTTCCGCGGCGCGGGCGGCGGTGATGGAAGCGGCGCTTTCCTGAAGGCTCTGCCAGGCCTGGCGCACGTCGAGCACAACGTCCTGAGCCAGTTTGTCGCGGTTGGCCTGCGCCACTTTCAGGTCGGCTTTGGCGCCGGCCACGCGCGCTTTCGTCTCGCCGCCGTCGCCGATCGGAATCGACAGGCTGAGCTTGGCGCTCCACTGGTCGTCGTCGTAAAAACCCGAGCCGCCGAAGCTGTAGCCGGCGCTGGCCGTCAGATCGGGGGCGTTCGTCAGTTTCGCCGACGTCACGTCGGTCTTCGCCTTGTCCACCAGCAGGTCCTGAGCCGTCAGGTCGGCGCGGTTCGCCGCCGCGCGCTTCAGCGCGTCGCTGAGAGCGATGTCCCATTGTTCGTAATCCAATTCGTCCGCGACGCCGTCGATCTCCAGTTCCGGCGTTCCCATCGCCGAGGCGAGCTGGGCCTTGTACTGCTCCGCCGCGGACTCGGCCTTGATCAGCGAGAGCCGGGCGTTGGCCAGGTCGGTCTCCGCCTTGGTGACTTCGATTTTGGCCTTGGTGCCGGCCGAATAGTAGGATTTGGCCCAATCGAGGCGTTGCTGGTAATTTTTCACCTGTTCGTTTTGCACTGCCGTGTCGCGCACGGCCTTGTTCAGGCTGTAATAGGCGTCGCGCACGTCGGCGATCACGCTCTCGCGGGTGCGCTGCAGCGTTTCCTGCGCGGCTTTTTCGTTGAGCTTGGCGCTTTTCACGGAAGCGTTCGTCTTGCCCCAGTCGTACACCGTCTGCGAGAGCGAGACGCCGGTGTTCCAGTCGCCGTCGCTGCCGCCGCTGTTCGCGCCTTTGGTGGCGCCGCTGCGCGCGTAGGATCCCGTCGCATTGGCTTTCAGCCGGGCGCCGGCGGCGGAGAGCGAGGCGGCGGCGCGGCGCGATTCGACCGTTCCCGCAGCGGCCGTCAGGTTGGGATGGGAAGCCAGCGCCTTTTCGACGCACTGCGCCAGCGTCAGCTTTTCGCCGGCCATGGCGGGGATGCCGAGCAGAAGCAGGCAGCCGCCCAAAGCCAGGGCGTCGATTTTTTTCCTCATGTGAGTCACCTCGTCGAATGATCTGGTCCGTTCTGGTTTCGTTGGCTTCAGTCTAGCGCCGCCCATTCCGTTTGGCATTGTTGAAAATACCAGTTCGCGCCCCGGTGAATTCCCTACTTCGCGCGGAACGGCTATAATAAACGAATAAAGGAAAAGGCAGGTGACGCGCAGTGCAGATCGATTTCGAACGGAAAAATTTGCTTTCTCTCTACCGCAAGACGGACGGCGACGAGAAACACGCCTTGCGGATCCTGGCGGCGGCGGTCGGCCCCGTCGCGGCGGGCGCGTACGAGACGATGCTCCATTCCCGAAAAGCGGCCCGCATCTCGCCGACTCTTCCCGGTTTCGACGCGGCGGCGGCGCTGCAGCGCTGGAAACGGCTCGGGCTGGCGGGGCGCGAGCGGGGAGACGAGGGCGAGGGCTGGTCCGTCGTTCTGCCCATCCGCGAGCTGGTCGCCCGCGAAACGGTGCGCGAGAACTCCTTCGCGCTGTATTGCGAAGCCGTGGAGAGCAAACTGCATCTGCCTTCGCTGCGCGCCGAATTCGGCGGCGGCTGTCGGGTGTTCAGAGAGCTCTGGCGCGCCGTGTACTTTCTGCGCAAATATTTTTATCTGGGCGACTCCGAAAGTTTCATCCAGCTGGGGGCGCTCGACTTCGCCGGCGGGGAAGCCACCGAAGAGCAATGCTTGAGCGTTTTTGCCGCCACGGTGCTGAACAATCCCTTCGACCGCGAGATGTTTCGCGCCCTGCCGAAAGTCATGCGCCCCTTTTTCCTCGAAACGCTGCATCTGACGAGAATGAGCCCGGAACTGCGCGCCTTTGCGACCGACGCCGAGGAAGAACTCTGCCGGTCCGGCGACTTTCCGGAGCTGGCGGCCCTGCTGGCCGACCAGTACTGCCATGCCGGACTCTTCGCGAAGGCGATGGAGCTGCTGCCCAAGCTCGACGACGCCGGCCGCGACCGCCTGCAGGCGGTCGACGCACTGGTGCGCGGCGACCTCGAAACGGCGCGCAAAAACTACGCGCGCCTGGCGCGACGTCCCAAACGCCGCGCCGGCAAGGCTCCGCCGCCCGTCAACCTTTGGGATCCGTTTTACATCCCGTTGCTGGCGGCGCTGCGCGAAGCGCCCGACAAGATCGCCGCCGCCGCGCACAAGGAAAGCAACCGCGCCGAATGGGCGCGCGGCGGACGCCTTTACGACGCGCTCGGCGTCCTCGCCAAAGGAAGTTCCGCCAATCAGGCGGCGCTGTTCGCCGAAGACGATTTGGTCAAGACGCTCGACAAGGCCGTTCGCTCCATGCTGTGCGCCCCGCCCCGCCAGGACGAAAAAGCGCTCGACGAGCGGCTCGCGAAGCTGATGGACGCCCTCGGCCTCGGCGCGGCCGACCTGTGCCATCTGCTGCTGGCGGCGCGTTGGATCGCGCCCCGGCTGGCCAGAACGTGGCGGCCGTTCTACCGCATCGCGGCGTTCCACCTGAGCAGCCTCGGCATGTCGTTTGTCGCCAGCGAGCTGGAATCCGCCGGCGAAGCGCTGGCAAGCCGACAGGACAACGGCTGGCACCCGCTTCGCGACCTGTTCAGCCCGCGTCCGCCGTGGGAGTGCGCCCTCGACGCTCTGGAATCGCTCGCCGGCGACGCCGGCGGAGTCAGGAAGAAAGGCGAACGCCGCCTCCTCTGGCTCGTCGAGCTCGCCAGACCGGCATGGCTGGAGGAGGACGAACCGATCGTCGCCGTGCGCCCGCTCGAACAGACGCTGCAGGGCTCGGGAAAATGGAGCAAGGGGCGCGAGATCGCCCTCAGCTCCATCGCCAACGGGCTGGAACGCATTCCCGGTCTGAGCGAGCAGGAACGCCGCGTCGCCGACGCCGTGTACGATCGCGGCTCTTACGGCAAGTCAGAGCTGTGGCTGGACGGAATGCAAGCGCTGCACATCCTCGCCGGGCTGCCCAACCTCGTCCGCGCCGACGACTTTTCGCCGCTCGAAGTCGTCGTCGGCGAACCGCAGCTGGAAGTGACCCGCGTCCCGTCCGGCTGCCGCGTCCTCATGACGCCCGCCAACCCGCGGGGACGCGAATACGCGCTCAGCGAAGAGTCGCCGTCGCGGCTGCGCGTCACCCATTTCACCCAGACGCACCGCAACATCTCCGCCATTCTCGGCGGCGAGGGCGCGGTCGTTCCCGAGGAAGCGCGCGCCCGCACGCTGAAGATCCTTTCCCGGCTGGCCGCGAACGTGACCGTGCAGTCCGAACTGGACGGCGCGCCGCAGAGCGTTCCCGTCGAAGAAGCCGACGCGCGCCTGCACGTGCAGCTCTCGCCCTGCGGCGACGGTCTGAACGTGGAGGTCGTCGTGCGCCCGTTCGGCGGCGAGGGGCTGTCTTGCCGTCCCGGCGGCGGCGCGCCGACGCTGTTCGGCCTGAAGAGGGACGGCGCGGAAGGCGAACGGCGCGTGCAGGTCAAACGCGACCTCGCCGCCGAAGCGCGGAAGACGAAGGAACTTTTCGCCGCCTGCCCGGCGCTGGCCGAAAACGGCGATCCCGACGACGGCCGCGCGCAGCTCGCCGCTCCCGACGCGTGCCTCGAACTGCTTTTGCAGCTGCAAAAAATCCCCGACGTGACCGTCGAATGGCCGCGCGGCGGCGTCATGACCGTGCGCCGCGAGCTGGACGGAAGCGCCATGCTCGGCGCGATCCAAAGCGGCGGCACCGACTGGTTCGCGCTCTCCGGCACCGTCGCCGTCGACGGCGAACTGACGCTGTCGCTGCGCCAGCTCATGGATCTGCTGCGGCAGCGCAAAGGCCGCTTCGTCCCCGTCGGCGCGGGGCAGTTCGTGGCGCTGACGCGGGAATTCCAGCGCCGCCTGGAAACGCTCGACGCCATGACCGACGCCAAGGGGCAGGAACTACGCGTGCCGGCGCCGGCCGCAGCGGCCGTGGCGGAACTGTTCGACGAAGGCGCTCTGGCCGCCGACAAAAAATGGCAGCAGCTGTGCGAGCGCTTTGACGAAGCGCAGGCTCTCGCGCCTGAAGCGCCGCGCACGCTGCGCGCGCAGCTGCGCCCCTATCAGCTGGAAGGCTTCCGCTGGCTGGCGCGCCTCGCCCACTGGGGCGCGGGCGCCTGTCTGGCCGACGACATGGGGCTGGGCAAAACCGTGCAGACGCTGGCGCTGCTGCTGCACCGCGCCGAGGGCGGCCCGGCGCTCGTGGCCGCGCCCACGTCGGTCTGCGGCAACTGGATCGAGGAGGCGGCGCGTTTCGCGCCGACGCTGAACGTCATCGACTACCGCAGCGCCGGCCGCGAAAAGGTTCTCGCCGCGCTCAAACCGTTCGACGTCGTGCTGGCGTCCTACGGCCTGCTGCAGAGTGACGCGGAGTCGTTCGCGCAGAAACGGTGGCACACCGTCGTGCTCGACGAGGCGCAGGCGGTCAAGAACATGTCCACCAAACGTTCCGCCGCCGTCATGGGCCTGCACGGCGACTTCCGCATGATCATGACCGGCACGCCGATCGAAAACCGCCTCAGCGAGCTGTGGAACCTGTTCCGCTTCCTCAACCCCGGCCTGCTCGGCTCGCTGGAACGCTTCAACCGGCGCTTCGCTTCCCCCGTCGCCGCGGGCGACGACGGCGCGCGGAGCCGCCTGCGCCGCGCAATCGCGCCGTTTCTGCTGCGCCGCGTCAAGGAGCAGGTACTCGACGACCTGCCCGAACGCACCGAAGTGACGCGCCGCGTCGAACTGAGTCCGCAGGAGCGCGCGTTCTACGAAGCGCTGCGCCAGTCCGCCGTCGAGGCCATCGACGCCGCCGGGAACTCTCCGGAAGAAGACAAGCGCTTCGCCGTCTTCGCCCAGCTGATGAAACTTCGCCGCTGCTGCTGCGCCGTCAGCCTCGTCTCGGACGGCGTCGGCGCGGCGATTCCCTCGTCCAAACTGGAAGCGCTGCTCGAACTCGTGGACGAGCTGCGCGAAAGCGGGCACCGCGCCCTTGTTTTCAG
>ENA-UEYD01002548-UEYD01002548.1-human-gut-metagenome-genome-assembly--contig:-NODE-2548-length-9822-cov-3.369010_pt1 | contig 9822 bp, 9 predicted proteins | sample MGYA00242907_ERZ507875 | MGnify/ENA primary metagenome ERZ507875 (study PRJEB26167, sample SAMN06115506) | human gut metagenome | host: Homo sapiens | place: China:Shandong | collected 2015-08-07...
AATGCTGATTTTACCCTTGCCTTTATCCGAGCAAGTGAGTTGTACTTTGGCTTGAAAGAATTTAGATAGACTTTGTTTCAAAACGTTGTATTCTTCGGGAAGACGTGCTCCCTTCGGTGTGATTTTTTTACCTCCGCTTTTTACACTTTCGCCTTCCGTGAGAGCTTTGACCATTTCTTCCACCTTCCGGACGGAAAGGTTCTCCTGAATGATTTGCTGGAATAGTTTGATTTGCAGTGTAGGGTTATCCAAAGCGAGTAAGGCGCGTGCGTGTCCCATGTCGATGTCTTTGTTTTGCAAAGCCATCTGAATAGGAGCGGGCAAACGGAGCAGACGCAGGTAGTTTGTGATGGTAGAGCGGTTTTTACCGATGCGTTCACTCAATTTCTCTTGCGTCAGGTTGTATTGTTCGATAAGATGTTGGTAGGCCAGTGCGATCTCCACCGAATTCAGGTCTTCGCGTTGGATGTTCTCTATCAAGGCCATTTCCATGACATTCTCGTCATCTGCCGTACGTATGTATGCCGGGATGGTGTGCAGGCCGGCTTGTTTGGAAGCTCTCCAGCGCCGTTCTCCGGCGATGATCTGAAACGTGTCGTCTTCCATCTTGCGGAGTGTGATGGGTTGTACGATGCCGATTTCCGCAATGGAGTCGGCCAGCTCGCGCAGACTTTCAGGGTCAAAATCCCTTCTCGGCTGGTTGGGATTCGGAGAAATCTTGTCCAGTTCGATTTCATTGATGGTAGAGGAACCGTCCGTGTGAACTTCCTTGGTGGAAATCAGGGCGTCCAGTCCTCGTCCTAAAGCAGGGTATTTCTTGTGTACAGCCATTCTTTTTTCTGTTATTTGTCTTTTTCAATAATTTCTTTCGCCAAAGCCAAATGGTTCTTGGAACCTGTGGAGTCCGTGTCGTAAAGGATAACCGGAAGACCGTGGCTTGGGGCTTCGCTGAGTTTGACGTTCCGTTGGATGACGGTTTTGAAGACTAATTCCTGGAAATGCTTTTTTACCTCATCATAAATCTGGTTGGCCAGACGCAGGCGGCTGTCATACATGGTCAGCAAGAAACCTTCGATTTCCAAAGACGGATTGAGCTTGGATTTGATAATCTTGATCGTATTGAGAAGTTTGCTGATACCTTCCAATGCGAAATATTCACACTGGACCGGGATGATTACGGCATCGGCTGCCGTCAATGCGTTTACGGTGATGAGGCCTAATGAAGGGGAACAATCTATCAAAATGTAATCGTATTCGCTCTTCATGGGGGAAAGGATACCCGTCAGCACTTTTTCCCGGTTGGGAAGGTTCAGCATTTCTATTTCCGCACCGACCAAATCGATGTGAGAAGGAATGATGTCCAATCCCTCGATATCCGTAGTATAAATGGCATCGCGCGGATCTGCGTGATCGATGATACATTCATAGATAGAGCAGTCTATTTCAGATACGTCTACTCCCAAACCGGAAGACGCATTGGCCTGAGGATCCGCATCGACAAGCAAGACCTTTTTTTCCAATGTCGCTAAAGAGGCGGCCAGATTCATCGAAGTCGTGGTCTTTCCGACCCCTCCTTTCTGATTTGCTAAAGCAATAATCTTTCCCATATCCTAATATTTGGTTTGCACAAAAGTAACGTATTCCTGACTACTGCGCTTTAGAGAATGCAGATAGAAACGTTAAATTGTTGAAAACTCGACTATATTGTTAATAACTGCGAGGAGCATCATGCCGCAAAGATAATGTTTTTCGGTGAAAGCACTGAGCTTTTAAACCTTTTTTCGTACTTTTGTGGAAACAAATATAGGTGAAAATGAACGACATGAGGCCGCTTATCCTACTCTCGAACGATGATGGAGTACAGGCAAAAGGATTGAACGAATTGATAGATATGTTGTCTCCCTTGGGAGACATTCTTGTAATGGCGCCGGACAGTGCCCGTTCCGGTTCCGCTTGTGCGATTACGTCACACGACCCTTTACGTTATCGCGTCGTGGCTGTGCGTCCGGGCATAAAAGTCTGTGCGTGTAGTGGGACTCCGGTAGACTGTGTGAAACTGGCACTTGAAATGGAAACCGGCCGTAAGCCGGATGTGGTGGTCAGTGGCATCAACCATGGGGACAATTCTTCTGTCAACGTACATTATTCGGGGACGATGGGTGTGGTGTTGGAAGGCTGCATGAAAGGCATCCCGTCTATCGGTTTTTCTTTGTGCGATTTCGATGCGGATGCTGATTTTTCTCCTACCGTCCCATACGTACGAGGCATTGTGGCGCGTGTGTTGAAAACGGGATTACCAGCAGGGGTATGTCTGAATGTAAACTTTCCCCGACCGTCGGGACAGGGTTACCGTGGGACGAAGGTATGCAGGATGGCTCGTGGGATGTGGTCTAACGAGTTGTATGTAGCCGACCATCCTCGGGGCGGAAAATATTTTTGGCTCACCGGTGAGTATACCAACAAGGAACCGGAGTGTACGGATACGGATGCGTGGGCTTTGGCGCACGGCTATGTGGCGGTAACTCCCGTCACGGTGGACGTGACAGCTTATCGGGGCATGGACGGACTTAAAGACTTGGAAGTTTTATGAAATATTATCTGATTGTCGGTGAGGCCAGTGGGGATTTGCATGCGTCTCATCTGATGAAAGAACTGAAAGCCCGGGATGCCGAAGCGGATTTCCGATTTTTGGGGGGAGACCTGATGAAGGCGCAGGGCGGGACTTTGGTTCGGCATTATAAAGAATTGGCCTATATGGGGTTTATTCCCGTGTTGCTCCATCTGCGTACGATACTGCACAACATGAAGGCGTGCAAACGGGACGTGTTGGAATGGAATCCCGATGTGTTGATTCTGGTGGATTATCCCGGTTTCAATTTGTCTGTGGCGGAATTCGTGCATGCGCATAGTCCCATACCGGTATATTACTATATCTCTCCCAAGATATGGGCATGGAAGGAGTATCGTATCAAGAATATCAAACGCGATGTGGATGAGCTTTTTTCCATACTTCCGTTTGAAGTGGATTTCTTTGAGGGGAAGCACCATTATCCTATTCACTATGTGGGTAACCCTACTTTGGACGAAGTGGAGGCTTACAAAAGGGAAAACGAAAAAGACTTCGGACGTTTTGCGGAAGACAACGGACTGGAGGGCAAGCCCGTCTTGGCTTTGCTGGCCGGGAGCCGTAAACAGGAAATCAAAGACAACTTGCCCATGATGGTAGAAGCAGCTTCCGTTTATGAGGGGCAGTATGAGTTGGTGTTGGCGGCAGCTCCTAATATAGACCCTGAATTTTATGGAAAAGTGTTACGGGGCAGCCGTGTGAAAATCCTGTACGGCCAGACCTATCGTATATTGCACCACGCCTGCGCTGCTTTGGTCACGTCCGGGACGGCCACGTTGGAGACAGCCCTTTTCCGGGTGCCCCAAGTGGTGTGTTATTATACGGCCTGCGGCAAACTGGTTTCTTTCTTGCGTCGGCATATCCTGAAAGTCCGTTATATTTCGTTGGTCAATCTGGTCGCCGGGCGAGAGGTGGTCAGGGAGTTGGTGGCCGACGGGATGAGCGTGGGGAATATACGGGAGGTACTTTCCCGGATTCTGCCCGGCGGAAACGGACGCACAGCCATGTTGCAGGGCTATGAAGAGATGGCTGTCAAGTTAGGGGATACCGGTGCGCCCGCGAAGGCGGCAAATCTCATGCTTCGTCTGTTGAAGCGTGGCGTGGGACGGAAAGCCCCTTCCGATAGCTGCCGTTAAGACAGACCTGTATGGATCATGAAAGAGCGGGAACCGTTGCTTCGAGCGAATGGTTCCCGCTTCTTGTATCAGGTATGGCCGTCATGGCCGAGTTGCCTTTTTCTCCTTATTATAATAAGGTAAGGGTGTAGAGGTAGATGACGGAAGCCGGAATGGCCAACAACGAACTGTCGAAACGGTCGAGCATCCCTCCGTGTCCCGGCAGGATATTGCCACTGTCTTTGATTTGCAACTGCCGTTTCAAAAGGCTTTCCACAAGGTCGCCCCACGTACCGAATATTACTACCGTGAGCGCCAGTCCCAACCATTCCCATCTGTCGAGCGACGGTTCGAAACAGGCAAAAATCTGTGAAGCGGCTACGGCTGACAATCCTCCTCCGACGGAACCCTCCCACGACTTGTTCGGAGAGATGCGCGGGAACAGTTTGTGACGGCCGAAAAGCGAACCGAAACAGTAAGCTCCGGAGTCGCTGGCCCAAAGGAATACGAATACGGACAACGGAAGCATGCCCGCATAGGCCACGCCGATGCTGTAAGACACTTCGGGCTGGTAAGCCAGGGCATTGAGCGACGCAAACGGCAGGGCCACGTACATTTGGCTCATCATGGTATAGGCCCAGTTGTTCAGTGCATGTTCGCTTTTCAGGTAAAGTTCACTGACCAGCAGGTACACCACTGACAACAGATACGGGATGAATACCCCGGAAGGAGTAAGATTGCTGCAAAAGCCCGAAACGGCTAAAAAAAGGTAAATCCCGGCCACCGTACAAATCACCGCATTGGTTTGTACATCGACCCGTCGGTTCACCACTTGGCAAAACTCCCATACGCTCAGACCCGTTATCACGGCAAAGAGCAGGGTGAATGTGACGTTACTCCATAAAATACCACCCACCAATACCGCTACGAAAGCGATACCGGTGGCTGTGCGGAGACATAAATTCTTTATTTTATCGGTCATTTTTCTTTAGGGGCTTGTGTGTCTTGCGGTTTCTCGGCCTCGTGATCGGATGCTTGTGCCGTGGTTTCCGTAGGATGTTCGGACGAGATTTCCGTCGGTTGCTCATCCGAGGCTGGCGCACCCTGTTCTTCTTTTTGCTCGTCAGACTCCTGGGCCATCTCGTCTCCCGGGAGTTCTTCGTTCATGCTAAGCAACTCTTCCGTACGGCTGGTCCACGGCCGTTTGCCGAAAATCTTCTCCACGTCTTCGGCGAAAATCACTTCGCGCTCCACCAACACTTTTGCCAATTCCGCATGCCCGTCCTGATGTTCGCGTAACAAAGATTTGGCTCGTTCGTATTGTTCGGCAATCATGTGCTTCACTTCCTCGTCAATCAGTTGTGCGGTCTGGTCGGAATAAGGCTTCGTAAAGTTGTATTCGTCGTTGTTGTAATAACAGAGGTTCGGCAATCGTTCACTCATACCCAGATAGGCAATCATGCTGTAAGCCTGTTTGGTCACGCGTTCCAGGTCGTTCAACGCTCCGGAAGATATGTGTCCCGTGAATAATTCTTCGGCGGCCCGGCCACCCAATGTGGCACACATTTCGTCGAGCATCTGCTCTTTGGTCGTAATCTGTCGTTCTTCGGGCAGATACCAGGCGGCTCCCAGTGCACGTCCGCGCGGCACGATGGTCACTTTAATCAGCGGGTTGGCATATTGCAGGAACCAGGAAATGGTGGCATGTCCCGCTTCGTGCAAGGCTATGGTCTGTTTTTCTTCCACCGTCATGACTTTGGTCTGTTTCTCCAGTCCTCCGATAATACGGTCTACAGCACTGAGGAAATCTTCTTTGCCTACGGCCTTTTTACCATGCCGGGCTGCAATCAGGGCAGCTTCGTTACATACGTTGGCGATATCGGCACCGGAGAAACCGGGCGTTTGACGGGCCAACAAGTCAATGTCTACCGTGCTGTCCGTTTTCACCGGACGGAGATGGACTTTGAATACGGCTTTCCGTTCATTCAGATCCGGCAAGTCCACGTGTATCTGCCGGTCGAAGCGTCCGGCACGCAACAAGGCTTTGTCCAGAATGTCCACCCGGTTGGTGGCTGCCAGAATGATGACACCGCTGTTGGTGCCGAAACCGTCCATCTCGGTCAGCAACTGGTTCAATGTGTTTTCCCGTTCGTCATTGCCTCCCATGGCCGGGTTCTTGCCGCGTGCACGTCCCACGGCGTCGATTTCGTCGATGAAGATGATACACGGAGCCTTTTCCTTAGCCTGGCGGAACAGGTCACGCACACGGCTGGCTCCCACGCCTACGAACATTTCTACGAAATCGGAACCGGAAAGAGAGAAAAACGGGACGTTAGCCTCTCCGGCTACAGCCTTGGCCAATAACGTCTTACCCGTTCCCGGAGGGCCTACCAGCAAAGCGCCTTTGGGTATTTTACCTCCGAGGTCGGTGAACTTCTTCGGATTTTTGAGGAACTCCACGATTTCCTCCACCTCCATTTTGGCACCGGCCTGTCCGGCCACGTCTTTGAAAGTCACTCTCGTGGCTTCTCCTTTCTCAATCAGTTTGGCTTTGCTTTTACCGACGTTGAACACGCTTCCGCCCGTAGGGCTTCCGCCGCCCATCCGTCTCATGATGAATACCCAGATGGCGATAATGAAAAGCAAGGGGAAGAAGTTCCAGAAGATATTGCTCATGAAGTCGTTGCTCTGTTCGAAGCGCAAGTTTCCCTTGAAATTGTTGTTCGCCCGGGCTTCATCCACGAGGTCCATCAGTTTTTCGTTGGAGGCATATTCCACGGTGACCATCGGAACCGTTCCTATTTTCTTGAAGTCGTCCGTGCCGAACACATCTTTCAAATGTTCTTTCGACACATACATTTCCAATACCCCCTTGTCTTTTTGCGCAATGATTTTAGAGGCATAACCGCTTTTTACGTATTGTTCGAACTGCGTGTAGTCCACCGTTTTGGAGGAACTTCCGCCCGTACCCGTAAAGAAGAGATACACCAATATCACAATGATAATGCCGTAAATCCAGTTCATGTTGAACCGTGGTATTTTATTTTTGTTTTCTTTTTCGTTCATAATGTTTTTAAGGTGATTTTAGTCAATGTCGGGAAGAGAAGTCAGTTGTGCGTCTGCCCATAAGTGTTCGATGTCGTAAAAGTCGCGTGTTTGCGGCAAGAAAACATGTACGATGATGTCCGTGTAATCCATTGCCACCCACTCGGCGTTTCTCAACCCGTCCACGGCTACAGGTTTGGCGTGCGCTTTAAGCCGTGCGGATTCCCCGATGGATTCCGCTATCGCCTGCACTTGTGAGGGCGAATTTCCTTGGCAGATGATGAAATATTGGCAGATGGTGTCACCTATGTTCGTCAAGTCGGCTACGACGATGTTCTTTCCTTTCTTGTCCTGTATGCCTTCCGTGATGGCATTTACTAATTGTTGCATTTCATTGCGTAGAGAATGTAAGGTCTGCCGAATAAGCGCAGGTAGAGATCATACTTCTTGCCTTTCCCATTTACGCTTTTACCGACGTTGATTCTGGGGAGGAAACCCAGTTCCCATGATGCATCCCTGACGTTTTCCATGGCTTTTAACCCCGGGAATTCACCGGTTCCGACCGGCCCTTTTTCTATTGCGTCAATAATTGCATTTTCATTTTTCTTGAATACTTTCCAGAAATCCTCTGCGCGCTTAACGAAGGAGTCATTGATATCAATTAAATCGTCATCATCATCGTAATCTTCGTCATCATCATCGAGACTGCCAGAGTCGTCAGAGCTATATGTCAGACTGCCGAGGTCGGTGAATGGCTTTTCCTCAGGATCATCCTCGAAATCGTATTCGCCGATATCTCCGATGTCTTCTCCCATTTTGAGCAGCTTTATATTCAATTTCGAACCTTTGATCATTTCACGGATATCACTCTTAGATATAGTATCTCCGCCTTTCGGGTAAAGCTTCAGTGCCTGATTCAGATAGGGAAGTGCTTTCTCATCCTGGAAGGTAAGGGCGTAGAGGTGCCCCATGAAAAGATTCCAATCATAATCCTTTTTCATTTCATCCGCGTGGCGCTGCATGATTGTGATGGCCCTTTTGCGGAATTTCGGATGATCGGGATTATCAAAGCTTCCAATTTGCCTGTAAATTTTTGCCAAAAGCAGATCTATCTCTCCGGTATGAAGGCTTGGCGGAAGATATTCCAGTTCGGCCATGGCAGGTTTCAAATCTCCATTTTTCTGCATCTCGCCGGCAGCATCAAGAATTGCCTCCGTACACATCTGCTGCATCACCGGAGGAATCGCCTCATAGAAGTTTCTAATATGTTTGATAAGATTTACAGCGGCTTCCAGGTCCCTATCCTGTTCTTCATTATTTTTCTTCATGATCTTCCTCTTTATTCCAAATGCCAGTCGTCAACTTGATGAAATATGCCTTTTTCGTCACGCTCGAAGGCAGAGCCGCAGGGGGCTTTCAGGAGCGGGAGGACGTCGGGATCGATGGAAACGATGGTGATGAGTTTGTAGATGCCAGAGTTTTCCGGTTTGTCCATGTACTCATGGCTTTCATCGCCTGCCATGAAGCGCCAGCCGCTGTCCCATTCTCCGGCGGGTTTCGTGCGATAGCAGAAGCCTACCTGCATCTTTTCCACAGCGACACGCTTTGTGGAAATACAGCCGTCGGGGCCTTCCCATTCTGTAAGCTGGATTTTTCTGTCCTCCATGAAAACAGCCATTTTCATTCTGGATTCATTCAGGATCACGCCTTCTCTATATTTGCCACAGCGCATGACTGAGTCCTCCTTGTTCCCAGGATTGTTATCCTGTATATATTCATTCTATCAGATGAAAGCCCCCTCGTCATTGATTTCCATCGTTTTTGTTCATGATGATTCTATCGCTCTGGCAGCAGAGGCATTCTTTACCATTGGATAAGAAAAGCCGGGCAGCGTATTCAGTTTGCCCGGCTTTTAAAGTTCATATGAAATTAGCTGTTCTTTCCCGGAGATTTCTTTTTGGCATAGGTCCAGTCGCAGGAGCTTTCGCAGCGGTAGACGCGGCGGAGTTCATCCCTGACTTCCATCAGTGCAAAGCCGAGCATGTTCTCGCCTTTCCAGTCGCGCGGATCTCTTGCTTCTTCGTCGTAGGCGGATGCGCCGATGCCCCAGATGGTGTCATACGGGCTTGCTTCCACGATGATGTTCTCTCCTGTGGAAAGGAGAAAATCACGCAGTTTCTTGTTCTGTGTGAATTTGCGCCAGTTGCCGTTGACGACAATCGAGTGCTTGAATTCGTCCCAGACGTCCTGTTTCAGGTAAATGACAGTGCGGCCGAGGGCCTGAATGACAGCCGGGTCGTCGCTTTCAAATATCTTTTCCCTGACTTTTTCATCGCTGAAAAGGTCTGCTTTTTCGGCCATCATGTACTGCTCCATGCAGTTATATTGATAGATGCCGACGGAAAATTTGGACGGATACCACTGGCTGAGGCAGGACTGCGTCAGCGTGCCGTCTTTTTCATCATGGTCCCAGAAGTAACAGAAAGGCCGCCCGTTTCCTTCTTCCCATTCTTTGATGAGCTGCGCCCTGGTGTACTTGGGCTTGCCGCCTTAGCGCCATGAGAAGGTCGAGTAATTCTTAAAAAGCAGAAGTTCGGTTTTATCTTCTCCGTCCCACCAGCCTTTCCAGGTGATGCGTTCCGGGAACATTTCCCGATAGACTTTCTTTTCCTTTGGCGTCATCATTTTGAGCCATGTCTGGAACTTTTCTGCATAAGCTCCGCCGAAGCCTGTCCTCCAGCCGACGGATGAGCGTCGGATATATGGGCAGACCATCCAGGGCGGAGGCATGATCCTCCTGCCTTGGAATTCGTTATACCCCGTAATATTCACTTTCATAGATCATTCCCTCCAGATTTAAAAATTCTCTTCCAAGATTTTCCCCCGAAAATCCGAAGAGGCATGACCTTATACGCTTATTTTATCAAAAATATACATGCACGTCATTATTATGACGATTTATTTAAATTTTTAAATAAATCTGCACAAAAAGCAGGTTCTTCCGTATAAGCATAGGAGCAAAAGCGCACTGTATCT
>ENA-UEYD01002549-UEYD01002549.1-human-gut-metagenome-genome-assembly--contig:-NODE-2549-length-9822-cov-2.895023_pt1 | contig 9822 bp, 3 predicted proteins | sample MGYA00242907_ERZ507875 | MGnify/ENA primary metagenome ERZ507875 (study PRJEB26167, sample SAMN06115506) | human gut metagenome | host: Homo sapiens | place: China:Shandong | collected 2015-08-07...
CAGACAAATGCGGCCATCCTCGACAGTCTGCTCACGCGCTGGGAGGAGATGGGCTATTCGTTCGGTGAAATTTCCGAGTTGTTCCCGGCGGGCTGACACAGGGAGCGCTGCATGGCAGCGGCAAAGGCGTCCAGCCGCCCGGCGATGCCCGGCAGAGCCTGCGCCGTTGGCAGGTCGTTCGCCGTTTCCAGCAGGCAGAAGCGCGGCGGCAGCGAGACGGTCTTGTTCAGGCACATCGCACCGAGCAGCTGGCGCGCGACGAGATCGCCGCCGGAGTAGCCGGAGACGATGACGCTGTAGAGCTGCTTTTCCGACAGGTCGCACTGCAGCAGCAGGCTCGTCAGGCGGTTGAACAGGGCCGTGAAATTTGCGCCGACGGCATCGTTGTAGTTCGGGCAGAGAAACAGCATGGCGTCGCACTCGCGGATCGCGGGCAGGACGGTCTCGGAGATGGCTCCGCCGTAAAAGCAGCTGCCGCTGCGCGCAAAATGCAGGCACGCGCTGTAGGAGCAGCCGCGGCAGTCGTGGATCGTGCCGTTGCGCAGCGAAATTTCCGCAATGCTGCAGCAGCCGCTCAGGCGGCGGCTCAGCTCGCGGCCCATCCAGAGCGTGCTCGAGCGGCCGCTTTCGGAGGCATGCAGCACGAGCAGCTTCGGCCGCCCGACGCGCTTCGGGGAAAAGGCGAGCAGGCGTTCTCCCAGCTCCCTCGTGCGTGCACGGTACGTCTCCTCCCAGCTCATGCCGCGCCGCGCGGCGAGAATGTGCTGGTTATAGAGGGAGCCTGTGCCCTCCACGAGCGGCTTGCCGGGCAGGGCCGCTCCGGCGAGATTCGCGGCGAGCGCCAGATCCTGCGCCAGCGCCTTCGTGTAAAGCTCCGTCTCTCCGTCGACAACGAAGCCGCAGACAGAGCCCTCCAGACAGCCCGGCTCGCTCCGCAGCCGCCGGAGCAGACGGAGCGTCGGCTCATCCATTCCTGCTGAGCCTGCATCGAGCGCAAACAGAATACGCGCGCCGCGCAGGTCACCCTGTGCATTGCGGACCGGAAGGTCGCACAGCGCCGTCTCGATCACGTCCCGCAGGCGCGGCCCGGCCGACGGACAGACGAGAGTCAGCGGCTCAGGCATCATGGCAGAAGGCCTCCAGCTCCAGCCGCGCGGCCTCGATGCGGGCAAGCAGCGCGGGGTGGAGCGGCTCGCGGCGCTGTAGCGGTCCGAGCGTCGTCATGCGCCGCTGCGCGCCGAGCCACACACCGCCGAGCGGCAGAGCGGCATCATACGGCTGCCCGCGCACAAGGGACAGAATGCTCACGGCGGCAGAGGAGAGGGCGGGGGCGAGATACGGCTTGAAACCGAGATTGGCATGCACGGTTCGCTCCGTCAGCCGGGCGGAGACCGCTTCGTCGTAGGCTGCGGGATCGTTTGCCGCGACAAGGCCGCCGCCGTGCGGGCCGTAGACGCGGCCGTTCGAAAAGTCGATGCCGTCCTCCTGCGCGCACCAGCGGGCGCGCGCCTCCATCACGCCGAGGCCAAAGCCCTGCACCTGCTCCGGCAGCAGGCCGCAGCCGTCAAATTCCCCGGCGGCGTTGCGGTTGCTTTCGCGGAAAACGGCGCAGGCCAGCGGATCGACGGGGTCGGAGATCTGGCAGAACAGACCGGTAAAGTGCGTTTTGCGCGCCATGGCTGCATAGCTGCGCAGCATGGCGCGGTTTTTTTCGTATTGCGCCAGCCGTACGTCCGCCACGCCGGAGCCGACGGGCGGCACGCCGCGCGAGGCTGTGAACAGCAGCAGATCGCAGTCAAACAGCGTGTCCTCCGTGCAGACGGTGACGGGCGGCAGCGGGTGGTCCAGCGGAAGGACCTGATTCAGCTCCAGCTCGTAGCGTCGGCACTGCGCGGCGTTCGGGTCATAGATGCGCAGCTCGCCAAGCTCCCGGCCGAGCAGCTTCAGCGCCAGCAGCAGCGTGCCGCCGACGTCGCCGAGCCCGACGAGCGTGACGCGCAGCGGCTGTGTGCGCTTCCGGTGCCAGCGCTCCAGAACGGAGAATGCGGCGGAAAACGCCGTGTTCAGCACGCAGGCGCCGTTAGCCGCCACAAATTCGCGCAGCGGCTCGGCAGGTGTCGTCCCCTGCGCCGGCGGCAGCAGCACACCGGCCGTCTCGGCCTCGAAGACCTCGTCCAGCACGGTAACGGCAAACAGGCCGCGGGAGCGCAGCGGATCGCGCCGGACAAGAAACACCAGCGGGGAAAACGGCGCGTCTGCGGGCACGGCATCCGGCGGACAGGCTCCGCCCAGCGGGCACAGGCAGAAGCCGTGCCATTGTTTAAGCTCCATGGATCATTCCTCCTCGCATACGGATGCGGTCAAGCCGCAGCAGATCGTCCTCCAGACAGGCGGAGGCGGGAAGCGACAGGTCATAGCGCAGGGACCGGCCGCGATCCGGCAGGCGCGGGCGGTAGAGGGCCTCGCCGAGGCGGCGCAGCGTCAGCGCCGTGCTGAACTGTTCCTGATGCGCCTGTTCGAGCGCGTGCAGGATGGAGAGCGTGTTCTCCAGCGCAGTGCGGCTGAGGTCGCGGATGGCGGCGTCCGTCGTTCCGACATAGTGGCGCGGGTAGTAATAGGGCAGGATCAGGTTGATGGAGGGCAGCATCCGCCCCGGCGCAGGCGTGCCGACGCTGTCGCCGCCGAGGAAGGGATACAGCAGGCTCTCCGTGACCCAGTAGTGCAGATTCGGGATGAAGTATTCGCACTCGACCTGCCGCCCCTGCACCTCCATGAGGTCGCGGCCGCGCGCCGAGAGAATGCCGACGACGACGGTGCGGATCTCCAGCTCCTCCGCGGCAAAGACCGGGCTGAGCTTGTCGAGGCGGTAACCGTTGTGCAGCAGATCGTCCACGAGGATGACCGGGCGGCGGAAGGCCTTGATGGTGCGGACCTGATTGCGCACGGTGTCGTAGCCGGGGTAGGCCGGGACGGAGAACGAGCTGCCGTCCGGCGCGAATGTCTTGTCCACATGCAGCGTCTTTGTGACGGTGTTCGGCACGATCTCGTCGGAGAGAATCTTGCCGTAGGGCACGCACATGGCCCGGCCGAGCTGCCCGGCCGGTGCGCCGAGTACACCGCCGAGCTTCTGCACGCGGTACATGAGCGACTGGTTGAGCAGTTCCGCGTCGAAGCTCAGCACGAGCCTGCCGGGATACAGCGCGCACAGCGCGCGGCGCAGCCGGGGCCGGGCGGACTCTACGGCGGCGCGCACCTGCGGCTCATCGTGGTGCGGCTTTTTGATGCACAGCAGCACGTCCTGAATGAGGACAATGGGGGCGCGCATGTCGACGCACAGCAGTCCCTCGGCATCCTCGACGGGGGAGAAGCCGAGCTCCTCCAGCCATTCGCCCTCGCAGCGGGCCAGCGCAAACGTGTGGTCGGACGCCAGACTGCGGGCGAGCAGCTCATTGACAAGCATGCGCCGCGTCTGCGCGTCGTCTGCCTCCACATGGTCGAGCTTCAGCAGCTTGCCGGAGGTCAGGCGGCGGACGGCCGAGGCGGCCTCGACGGAGCCGAGCTCCGTAAACAGGCTCGCCGGGCGCACGGTATGGCCGCAGCACCAGCCGACGGCCGCATGGCGCCTACGGCTGCGCAGCAGGATGGCCAGCGGCTCCGGCGTGCTGCGCAGCCGCTCGAACAGGGCAGGTGGGAGGTCGTCCTCCGTGCCCGTTACGATGCGGAATTCCAACTCCTGCGCCTGCAGAACGTTCTTGTGCTGCGGGGAACGGAGATAGAGATCGTATTCATAGATATAGGATTGGACGATCGGGTCGACAAGCATGGAGATATCGACGTCCTGATCGATGGATTCGCGGATGCGCGTGGAGCTGATGCCCTCGAGCTGGGGCGGGAGCTCCAGAAACGTCACGCGGCCCTGCAGACGGGTGCGGATGTCCGTTTCGTCCGTCTCTCCGCGGCGGATGAGCAGGTGATCCAGCTCCTGTACACCGCCGGGGCGGAGCGAGCGGTAGGCCGAGGCTCCGCACACGACGTCACAGCCCGCCACGAGCGTCACGCTCCGGCCGGGAAAGCAGGATCGCAGGCGCGCGATGTCCTCCGGCATGGCGATGTTGATGGGGATGGCGTTCGGGAAGACATAGGTGTCCCACTGGTCGGCCACGGACATATTGACGATCCGGCGGCGCAGCAGCCGCGCGAGTGTACGCTTGCTCCAGGAGAATTCGTCCACGGCGAGATAGACCTCATAGCCGAGCGCACGAATTTCCTGCACGATGCGCTTATGTCCGGCGGAAAACGGGTCAAACGTGCCGGGAAAGAATGCGGCCGGCAGCGGCGCGGGAAAGCGCAGCCCGCCCTGCACGACCTCCGCCTGCACAAGGAAGCGGTACAGGTGATTCAGCATGGCAGCCCGGTTGAAGAACGTCAGCTTGCCCGGTGCAGGCTCGGCCAGCAGGCACAGGAGCTTTTTGCTCACGCGGGCAAAGCAGTGCGCCCGCAGGGAGAACGGCAGGCGTTCGCTGCCGATGACATCGTGGCACAGAACGGTCATGGCGCTGCGGTGCACGGACTCGTCATAGTGCGACACACCCGTCAGCAGCAGGCCGAGGCAGTGCTCCGTCAGCACGCTGTTTTCCGGCAGGGCGGAGATCAGACTGCCGAGCGTCCGGAGCGACGTCGAGGCGGCGCGGGCGCTGCCGCTGCGCAGCAGGCCGTCGAGGAAGTCGATGCTTTCGCGGATCTCCTTTTCCGGCATGGTGCTCAGCAGCCGCCCGAGATAACGGGGAATAAAGCGTGCGATCTGCTCCTGCCCGTTTTCCAGCTCGCGCATGAGGTCGACGATGATCTCATTGCGCTGGTCGACGCTCAGGCGCGTGCTGATGGTCAGAAGCGCGCGCCCGGCGTGCTCGCGCACGGGAAGGTGCTCGCTGACGGACAGCAGATTGGAAAAATGCGTCGCCGTGTGGAATGTGTTGCCCGTGTGCTGCAGCGCATCGGCCTGCAGCAGGTCGATCTGGGCGTTTTTCACGACCCACGGCACGGCAGTCTTCAGATTGCTGAGGTAGAGCAGCGAGGCCTCGGATTCCGAGAGCGGCGCGGGCGTTTTGCCGCTCAGGCGGCCGCGCAGGGCACGCACGGCGGGAAGATCATCCGCAAGCGGCACAGCGGCCTCCTGCAGCAGGTCCTCCGGCGCGGCGGCGCGGAAGCGCCGCAGGCAGCGCAGGGCCGCAATGCGGCGGCTCTGGTCCGGACCGCACAGCAGGGCGCGCAGCCGGTCCGCCGCCGGGGCGAGCGTGGAGACGGCATGCGGCGGGGTGTGGTAGAGGGCGTCGAGCAGCACGAAGCTGTCCTCGTCCGTGGCATCCGGCAGGCGCGAGAGCAGCGGCTGCGCCAGCCGCGCCGCGTCCTCCGTCTCGGCCAGAAGCGTTTCGGCAACGGCCTTCAGCGAGTTGGAGATGCGTTGTGCGTGCTTCGGGGAGATTTTGTGGTCGGGGTGCAGGCACTGCGCCACGGTCTGCTCCCACAGGCCGAGCGATTCCTCCAGCACGGAGAGCATCGCGGGCGCGGCTGCGTCCTGCGGCGCAGCGGAGGGCAGCTCTTTGCGGTATTTCGGCCCGCTGTTGGCCAGCACGCTGCCCATGAGCTGCCCGGCCAGACGGCGAACGTCGCCCTCGGGATACAGCAGCAGCTCATAGAGGAAGGCGAGCAGCTTGCGCTTGTGTCCGCCGGACATATAGGTGTGGTATTCCTGAAACAGCTCGAGGTAGGTGCGGATGCGCAGCGTGTTCTTCTCGCCGCGGGCCTGCTCGAGCAGCTGATCGAACGATGCGTCCGTGCTGACGGTATGCATCAGGCGGATGGCGTGGTCGAACGTCAGCGCGCGCAGGGCGTCCAGCGCCTCCTGCTGCGTGAGCAGGGCGGGGTCGCGCGTTTCGCGCTGCGGCGCGGGGCCGGGCTCCGTGGCCGCGCCGCGGCTGTGCAGATAGGCCTCAAAATCGCGCAGCTTCGTATAGACCGTGCGGTAACGGCGCTCCTTTTCCGGCGTAACGTCCGCCAGCTTTGAAAGGATCATCGCATAGGCCTCTGCCAGTGAATAAATGCGCACGGTCTCGCGCCCGCCCTCGCGCGTGCCGCGCACGCGGAAGTCCGCATAGATGAGCAGCAGGGACTCCACGGGCAGATTCTCAAATACGAGGTCCCAGGGGGAGTGGTTCGCGGAGATATGCGCGATGTGCTCCATGCCGTGGCCGGACAGCCACTGCCAGGTATAATAATAGTGCAGATAGGGGATGCGCTTTGCATCCGCGCCGCGGCAGCCGAACTTGCCGATATCGTGGCACAGGGCGGCCGCGCTGACGAGCGGGACGTCGACAGGAAGCCCGGCTTCCTTCGCGCACTGGGCGGTCAGCGTGGCGATGTTGTGCACGCCGATGGTGTGCGAAGCGGCGTCAAACAGCAGAAGCTCCCGGCCGATGCGCAGCATGGTCACAAAATGCGAGGCGTGCAGTGCGGCGTGGAAGGCGGGCAGCTCATCGGCGACACGGCTTCCGTCCTCCGGGCCGTGCGCAGCCAGATCGGTCAGCATATCGAACGGCGCATCCTCGCAGGCGAGCACGCCGTCCAGCAGCTCGGCCAGCGCGGCAAGCACCGGTGCCTCGGGCGGGGCCTGATAGGCGGGATCGGGGAACAGACCGTTGTCCAGCCACGCATACAGCGCGGGCAGCCATCCGGCCTCCGGCTCCGGCGCAAGGCGCGCCAGCAGCGGGCGCAGGGCGGTCACGACGGCGGAGCATACGCTGCTCCGATCATACTCCAGTCCGTTCAGCAGCTCGGCCGCGCCCTCCAGCCCGGCGGGCGGCACGAGCGCATTCAGTTTTTCCCGGGAAAAATACACGGCAGTCATCCTCTCCGTACAGGTGTTTCCAAAACATACCCTTATTATAATAGAATCTTTCGGTTAAAACAAGGGCAGCACCGCATAATTCAGCGAGAGCATTCGGTGAAGGCCGAAGCTGCAATTGCGCGGGGCTGCCCTAACTGGGATGTGTATCTGGTGTGAAGTACGGAATCTGGAACACCGCCCTGCCGGACAGCGCCGCGGTCGATGCGCTGCAGCAGGCGGGCTATTCGCCTTTGACGGCGCGCGTGCTGGCCGGGCGCGGCTGCGGGACTCCGCAGCAGGCGCAGGAGCTGCTGTGCGCGGACGCGCCGCTGTTTGACCCCTTTCTCCTGCGGGAGATGGACCGCGCCGTGCAGACGGTGCGGCAGGCGCTGCAGCTCGGGCAGCGCATCGCCGTGTTCGGCGATTATGACGTGGACGGCATCACGGCCACCTGCCTGCTGACGGATTTTCTGCGCGGCATAGGTGCGGACTGCGTCGTCCACATCCCCGGCCGTCTCGAGGAGGGCTATGGTCTGAACGCCGGGGCCATCCGCCAGCTCCGTGCGCGGGGTGTGCGGCTCATCATCACGGTGGACTGCGGCATCACGGCGCTGGAGGAGGCCGAGCTCTGCCGGGAGCTGGGCGTGACGCTCGTCGTCACGGACCATCATGAATGCAAGGAGCAGCTGCCGCAGTGCGCGGCCGTTGTGGACCCGCACCGGCCGGACCGGACGTATCCGCACACAATGCTCTCCGGCGTCGGCATCGCCTTCAAGCTGGCCGCCGCGCTCAGCGGCGATCAGGACGCCGTCGCCCGTCGCTATTGCGATCTCATCTGCCTCGGCACGATCGCAGACGTTATGACGCTGCAGGGCGAGAACCGCCGCCTTGTCGTCATGGGCCTCGAGGCCCTGCGCCAGCCGCAGCGGCTGGGCCTGCGCGCCCTGATCCATGCCTGCGGCTGCGACGAGCAGGAGATCACTGCCGGGACCATCGGTTATATACTCGCGCCGCGTGTCAACGCCGCCGGGCGTATGGAGCAGGCTGAGCTGGCCGTGCGCCTGTTTCTGACGCAGAACCCGCAGGAGGCCGACCGGCTGGCCGAAACGCTCTGCCGCCTGAACCGCGAGCGGCAGACCATCGAATCCGAAATTTACAGTGAGGCCGTCAGCCGCCTGCACGGCGCACCGGACGGCGCGATCGTCCTGGCGGGTGAGCACTGGCATCAGGGCGTCGTCGGCATCGTGGCCTCGCGCCTTTCCGAGGAATTCTGCCGCCCGACGTTCCTCATCTGCCTGGACGGCGAACGCGGCAAGGCCTCGTCCCGCTCCTACGGCGGCTTTAACCTGTTTGCCTCGCTGACGGAGCTCTCCGGCCTGCTTGAGGGCTACGGCGGCCATGAGCTTGCCGCCGGGTTCACGATCGCCCGGAAGAATATCGACGCCTTCCGCGCGGCCATGTGCCGCTGCGCCGCGGCCTATGCGGCGTCCGCTCCGGTGGAGGCCACGCTGCAGGTCGACTGTGAGATCGAGGCGTCCCTCCTGACGGAGGAGAACGTCCGCGGCCTTTCGCAGCTCGAGCCATGCGGCGCGGGCTGCCCGAAGCCCGTGCTCAGCCTGAGCGGCCTGACCGTGGAGCATGCCATGGCCGTCGGCAGCGGCAAGCATCTGCGCCTGCGTCTGCAGGCTCCGGACGGCACGCCCGTGCAGGCCATTTTCTTCTCGGCCGGGCGTCTGTCGGCAAAGCTCCGTCCCGGCGACCGGGTCGACGCGGCCTTTACGCCGCAGATCAACGAATTCCGCGGCCGCTGCACGGTGCAGCTCAATCTGATCGACCTGCGCCGCGTCGAGCCGACGAAGCTCTATGACCGTTTCCGCGCGCACGAGGCGCTGCGCCCCGACGAGCTGCGGGCGCTGGCCCCGGACCGCGAGGATGTGATCGGTGTCTGGAACTTCCTGCGCAGCGCCGCGCCTGCCGGAACGGAGCTGCGCGAGAATACCGACCGCCTCTGCCTGCAGATCGCGGCGTCCTCTCCCCGGCCGCAGGCGCCGCGCCGCGCCATTGCCTGCCTGGAGATCCTGGCCGAGCTCGGCCTTGTGTCTCTGCGGCGCAGCGGCAGCGCCATTGCGGTGCGCATCGTGCCGCACCGGACGAACCCACTGGAAAACAGCGTGCTGTTCTGCACGCTCCGCAAGCTCAAAGCAGGTGATTGAATGGAAACCTTTCAGGAACACTATCTCAGCATGAAGCGCACCATCGCGGCGCGCAAGCTGAATGTCGATATGGCCCTCATCGACCGCGCCGTGGACTACGCGCGCGTGAAGCACAAGGACCAGAAGCGCAAGGACGGCTCGCCCTATATCATCCATCCGTTGGCTGTGGCGGAGATCGTCGCGGAGATCGGCCTCGATACGGACGCCATCCTGGGCGCGCTGCTGCACGACTGCATCGAGGATACGGACTCGACCTACGACGACATCGCCAAGCGCTTCTCCCCCACCGTCGCCGATCTGGTCGAGGGCGTCTCCAAGCTCACGCGCGTCCATTACACGAGCAAGGAAGAGGAGCAGATGGAAAATCTGCGCAAGATGCTCATGGCCATGGCCAAGGACATCCGCGTCATCCTCATCAAGATCGCCGACCGCCTGCACAACACCCGCACCATGCAGTTCCAGAGCCCGGAAAAGCAGATCTCCAAGTCCCGCGAGACGATGGACATCTATGCGCCGCTGGCCCACCGGCTCGGCATGCAGAAGATCAAATGGGAGCTGGAGGATACCAGCCTCAAATATCTGGATCCTGAGGGCTATAACGAGATCATGCGCTATCTCAACGCCCATCAGGCCGAGGCGGACGCCTTTATGAAGGCCATCCAGAGCAAGATCACCACGCGCCTTTCGGCAGTCGGCATCCACGGCTCCATCTACGGCCGCATCAAG
>ENA-UEYD01002551-UEYD01002551.1-human-gut-metagenome-genome-assembly--contig:-NODE-2551-length-9800-cov-4.688471_pt1 | contig 9800 bp, 5 predicted proteins | sample MGYA00242907_ERZ507875 | MGnify/ENA primary metagenome ERZ507875 (study PRJEB26167, sample SAMN06115506) | human gut metagenome | host: Homo sapiens | place: China:Shandong | collected 2015-08-07...
GTCCGACCGCGACATTCTCGCCGCACAGTCCGCAGGTCATATCTCACTTGATCCGTGGACCCCCGAAATGGTGCAGCCCGCTTCCATCGACGTGCGATTGGATCGGTACTTCCGTTTGTTCAATAACCACGCCTACACCTATGTCGATCCGGCGGAAAACCAAGGCGCGCTCACCGAACAGTTCGAGGTGGCTCCCGACGAACCGTGGATTTTGCACCCTGGCGAGTTCGCACTGGGTTCCACGTGGGAATACGTCAAGTTGGACCCGTCCATTGCCGCCCGTCTGGAAGGCAAGAGCTCACTGGGCCGATTGGGGATTCTCACCCATTCGACTGCGGGCTTCATTGACCCCGGTTTCGAGGGGCATATTACGCTTGAGCTGTCTAATGTGTCGACGTTGCCGGTCAAACTATGGCCTGGCATGAAAATCGGCCAGATGTGCTTCTTCCAGCTGAGCTCGCCCGCTGAGCACCCTTATGGCTCCAAGGGCACCGGCTCGCATTATCAGGGCCAGCGGGGTCCGACGCCGAGCCGTTCCTACGAGAATTTCTACCGCGCGCACATCGACGACTGAGCGTTGCGACGTACCATTCGGCCGGCGGATGCCGGCCATTTGCTTAATCCCAAGGAGATGTCATGACCAACAGCGATGGCGGGTTCCAGTTCGACTTCCAGCAGCCCGAAAAGCCGGTCAGGCCAACGGTTCCTCCGATTCCCGGGCAAGAGACGGCAGCATATAGCACAGAACCCACGGCACAAGCCACACCGGCTCTGCAGTTCCCGCAGTCTGTGCAGTCTGCGCAGTCTGCGCAGTCTGCGCAGCCCACACAGCCCACACAGTTTGTGCAGCCCGCGCAAGTAGCGTATGCCTCACAACCCACGCAAGCTGTGCCGACCGTACAAGCCGCTCAGCCGACGCAGCCCATCGATCCGGCCATGACGCAACCGTTCTCGCCGCAATTCCTAGCTGCGGTTGCCGCACAAGCACCACAGCCGGCGGCAGCCACGCAGCCAGTAGTATCCGAAACACCAATCGCCGCTGCGCCCGGCCAGCAGCAATACGTTTGGGATCAGACGACGCAAAGCTTCCGCCCGGTGGAACCGACAGCGCCGGTGACGCCAGCAGCACCAGCCGCACCAGCGGCACCGGCGACATCGCCTGTTTCGGTAGCTTCAAACGCCGCGACACAGGCGTTCCAACCCAATCAGGCCGAGCAGCCTGCGGTAGATGCCGAGGCAACACAAGCGTTCCAGCCTGATCAGGTCATGGCAACACAGCCTTTCGAAGCTCAGGCCATGCCGAATGCCGAAACCGCGGCCACACAGGCATTCCAGCCTGATTCAGCTGCGGCCACACAGGCATACGGCGCATCATCCACCGTATCCGGTGAGACCGTTGCCATGCCGGCAACGCAAGTAGCGTCTGCCGATGATGCTGCAGCCACACAGGTGTTCCAACCGGCCGCCCTGGCCGCTTCGGCACAGGCTCAGCCTGCTGTGATGCCTCCCTCCATTCCGTTGGATCAGGTCTCCGATGAGGACGATTCCGATGGCGCCGAGCCTCGTCACGGCGGTAGCGGCAAAAAGAACACCCGCAAGATCGTCAGCATTGCCGTAGCAGTAGTCGCCGTGATAGCGCTGGTTGTCGCCGGCCTGCTCTGGTGGCATTCCAACAGCAGCAAGGCGAGCCAAGCCGTGGCATTGGCCGAGTGCAAGGTAGCGGCCAAGCAGTACACGAATGCTCAGAAGAAGCTCACCACCGCCATATCCAATGGCCAAACCAGCGCGCAAACATCCACCAGCGATGTGGCCGATGCCAATACGCTCACCACGCTAAATCAGGCGTTGCAAGACGCCGGCAATCCGGCTGACACCGCCAAGTGCGATTCCAGCCTCAACGCCACTGAGTTGAAGTCTCACACTAAAGAGCTGCAGAATGATGCCAGCGACATGGCTGACAAGACGGATGCCATCAACAACGCGATCAAGGCCGTTAATACTTCAAAGGCGACGGCCGATACCAACACACTGAAATCGAACCTGAGCTCGGCTATTTCGCAGGCGCAGGGCACGCTGGATAATTCCGCGGGCAGTGTGGCCGATGAAAACACCCGCACCGCGCTGCAAAACGCCATCACCGAGGCCAATACGGTGATGAACGGGACCAGTCCGTCCGAATCCGACGTCAATAATGCGATTTCTAAACTGCAGAAGGCCGAGTCCGACGTCACCGCCTCGATGCAGGCCAAGCAGCAGGCAGATGCCGCCAAGCAAGCTCAGGAAGAGGCTCAGCAGAAGGCCGACCAAGAGGCACAGCAGAAGTCTCAAGACGAGTCCAACAATAACGGCGGCGACAACTCCACCTCTACTGACGGCACCGACGGCAGCCACAACTGAGGTCTGCAGCGTTCTCCTGTTTCTCATGGGCGGTAACTTCCTCATGTGGCGGTTAGCACATTTCCCTTTTTCGCGGAATAATGCCGTTTTCAGCGACCGCCCCATGAGGAAATCACCGCCCCATGGGATAGTTACCGCCCCATGAGGAGCCGTTTGGATATAGCAGTGGGCCGGGCTCTGAATACCAGAGCCCGGCCCACTGCTATATGCCCACAATCAGGGCTATTGCGATGGCTTAACGCTTGGCCATCGCGCGTAGCACAATCTTGCGCAGTTCGGAGGCAATCAGCACGATTGCGGCCAGGCAGATGCATTCCACCCAAGCCATCGGGCTCAATGCCACGGTGCCGAACGGACCGTTGAGGAACGGCACGTAAATCACCACGAGCTGCAGCGCCACGGACAAACCAATCGCACCCCATAGCCACTTGTTGGAGAACAGACCCACGAATGCGGACTGCAGATGCGAACGGGAGGACAGCGCGTTGAACAGCTGGGCAAACACCAGAATCGTGAAGCCCATCGTACGGGCCTCGGTCATCTGCGCTTCATGGCCGATGGCATCCACCGAGCGGTCGGTGAACAAGCCGCCGGACAGGTGCATGTCCATACCAATCAGCGTGACGATGGCCATGATGACGCCGATGTAGATGATGTCGCCCCACATGGAGGCGTCAATCACGCGGTCCGTCACCTTACGCGGTTTACGACCCATCACATCGTCGGTCTGCGGGTCCACGCCCATAGCCAACGCCGGCGCGGCATCGGTCAGCAGGTTGATCCACAGCAACTGTGTGGCGAGCAGCGGCACGGTGACGCCCACGGTTTCCGGCTGGCGGATGCCGAGGAAGCCGGCAAACACCACACCGAGGAACACGGTGAACACCTCACCCACATTGGAACTCAGCAGGTAGCGCAGGAACTTGCGGATGTTGTCGAAGATCACGCGACCCTCGCGTACGGCGGCCACGATGGTGGAGAAGTTGTCGTCCGCCAGAATCATCTTGGCGCTCTGCTTGGTCACTTCGGTGCCGGTGATGCCCATGGCCACGCCGATGTCCGCGGACTTGACTGCCGGGGCATCGTTCACACCGTCGCCGGTCATGGCCACGATGTTGCCTTGGCGCTGCAAGGATTCGACGATCTTGAGCTTGTGCTCGGGGGCCACGCGCGCGTACACGGACACTTCGGACGTGGCCTTGTCGAGCGCGGCCTCATCGGGCAGCTGGTCGAGCTGGTCGCCGGTCAGGGCCTTGCCATCCTTGGCGATGATGCCAAGGTCGGAGGCGATGCGGGCGGCGGTCAGCGGGTGGTCGCCGGTGATCATCACCGTGCGGATGCCGGCACGATGGGCCTCGGTCACGGAGTCGCGCACCTCAGTACGCGGCGGATCGATAATGCCGACCATGCCATTCCAGATGAGATCGGTTTCAATGGCTTCGGCCTGATCGGCGATGTCGGACACCTGGCCTGCAGCGTTGACGCTTACACCGGGCACATCAGCCAAAGAACCGGTTTCCAGCGGACGGCAGGCCTCGCCAAGCGTACGGTAGGCCTCGGAGGAGAGACGTTCGACGGTGGCGAGAATCGACTGGCGATCGCCTTCGGTGAGCTTACGGACCTGACCACCCACGCGGATGCGCGTGCAGTAGCTCAACAGCACGTCGGGCGCGCCCTTGGCGAACACGGTGAGCTTGTCTGAATCGGTGCTGTCCTTGGCGATGATGGACATGCGCTTGCGTTCGGAGGTGAACGGAATCTCGCCAACGCGCGTGTAGCGCTTGATCTTGCGATCGGCCTTGACCTTGCGTGCGGCCACGATCAGCGAGACTTCGGTGGGGTCGCCCACAATCTCCCAACGGCCGTTCTCCTCGCGTAGTTCGCCGTCGTTCGCGAGCGTGCCGGCCACGAGCGTGGCGACGACTTCATCGGCCACAATCTGGGCCTGCTCGGATTCAGGACTGACGCCACCGGTCATAACCATGCGGCCTTCCGGCGCGTAACCGGTGCCGGTGATCTGCACTGCGCCGGACGGGGTGACCACGCGCTCCACGGTCATCTCGTTGCGGGTCAGCGTACCGGTCTTATCCGAGCAGATCACGGAAGCGGAGCCCAAGGTCTCCACCGAATGCAGTTTCTTGACGATGGCGTTGTGCGCGGCCATACGCTGCACACCAAGCGCCAGCACCACGGTCAGGATGGCGGCCAAGCCTTCCGGCACGGCGGCCACAGCCAGCGAGACGGCCAACAGCAAGGAATCAATCACGTCATGGACGTCGTTGAAGCCTTCCAGCACGGCGAGCGCCACCAGCACCACGACAGCGATGACGCACACCGCAATGCCGAGGATCTTGGAGACGTAATCCATCTCCTTTTGCAGCGGGGTTTTCTCATCTTCGGTGGCGGAGAGCATGTCGGCGATCTTGCCGACCTGCGTGTTCATACCGGTGCCGGTCACGATTGCGCGGCCGGTGCCTTGCGTCACGGAAGTGCCGTTGAAGATCATGTTGGCACGGTCGCCCAGCGCCTTGGCTTCGGTGAGTGTGTCCGGCTTCTTACCAACCGGCACGGATTCGCCGGTCAGTGAAGCCTCGGCGATGCGCAGGCTGGCCGCGTTGACCAGTCGGCCATCAGCGGAGACCGAATCGCCTTCCGCAAGGACGATGATGTCGCCGGGGACCACGTCGGCGGTGTTGATGCGCATGACCTTGTCATCGCGCAGCACCGAGGTCTGCGGGGCCGTCATTTGTGCGAGCGCTTCGACGGCCGCCTCGGCCTTGGCTTCTTGCATATAGCCGAGCACAGCATTGACAATCAGGATCAAGATGATCACGATGGCGTCGAACGGCAGCACTTCGCCGCCTTCCGCGCCGGGCTGCGCATTGGCTTTTTCGATGAACCAAGCGATCACCGAGATAATAGTGGCCGCGATCAGCAGGTAGACCAGCGGATCTTGGAATTGGGCCAGGAATTTCTTCCATTTCGGTACGGGCGGGGCGCTGGCGAGCTCGTTCGGGCCGAATTTGGCCAGTCGGCGCTTGGCTTCTTCCTCGCTCAGGCCGTGGGATGGGTCGACGTTCAGGGCTTTGGCCACGTCGTCGGCGCTGGTCAGACTTGGATCAGTATCCCCCAATAGCGCTTCCTGTGCGCGCACCTCTTCCGATTCCACGACCCCGTTCGTTGCGGTCGTGGACACTGCGGATTGATCTTTGAGATCATCCATAATGTTCTCCTTGGTATTGCCGCGGAGTAGTCAGCCTTGCGGCCGCTGCCGGGTTTTCTCTCCCGGCTGGACGCACAGGACTGCGCGGTTATGGACACCGGCGCAACTGCTGCCGATGCATACGATTGCCATTATTCCATAACCGCGTGGCGCACTTGGCGCACAGCGTAATAGCGTTTTGCCTAGAACAGGCGACGCAACCAGGCCTCAGCCAAATCAGGCCAACACTGCACGCATTCGACGATGTGCGCATAGAAGCCGTTACCGGCAGTTTCCGCATTGGCCAAGGACAGGCCGTGGCTGCCTTCAGGGAACAGGTGCGCCTCAATGCTCACGCCGGCGGCCCGGCAGGCCTGGATGAGCATTAGCGTGTTCTCCACGGGCACGGCGTCGTCGGTCATGGTATGCCAGACGAAGACGGGTGGCGTTTTGGCGTCGATGTGCTTTTCGATGGAGAACTTGTCCAGCAAAGCCTGATTGTGAGCTTGGTCCCCTAGCAGGCATTGGAAGCTGCCGCGATGGGCGTACTTGCCGGCGGTGATTACTGGGTACGAGAGCATCAGCGCGTTCGGGCGCACGGCGTCCGGGTCCATGCCGCCCTGTTCGCGGATGTCTTCGTCGCCGACCGAGGTGGCGAGGTTGGCGGCCAGATGCCCGCCTGCGGAAAAGCCGAGTACGGCCACTTGCGCGGGGTTTACATGCCACTGATCCGCATTGGCGCGAATCAGGCGCATTGCCTCGGCAGCCTCCAGCAAAGCCACCGGATAGCGGCTGGGCTGCACCGAATAGCGCAGCACGAATACGGCGAAGCCTTTGGCCAGGAATTGCAGGGCCACTGGCTCGGCTTCGCGGTCAGAAGTCATGGCGTAGCCGCCGCCAGGCAAAATCAGGATAGCCGGGCGTATACGGTCCGGTTCCATCTCCTCGCTGTTGTCGGCCACATAGCCAAAGAATCGCGCCTCGCTGCCATCAATGCCAACGATGGTTTGTTGAATGTATTGCATGCCATACATCATACGCGCAGAGAATAGTTCTCGATAAGAACCACTCGCCATATGCGGTCTTGCCCGTATCTCCAAACCGAATAACGCTTACAGCGAATCGTGAAGACTGCGGGCCATGGCGCGGTCGCGCGAGCCTTTGGTGAGCTTGAGACCGAGGGTCACGGCAATCAACACAACAGTGCAGGCGATCCACAGCGTTCGACCGCCGAAGTTGCTGATAGTCCAGCCACCAATCAGCGGCGCCAGCGCAACCGACACCGACCACACTACGTTGTAGACGCCCTGATACGTGCCACGCGCCGACGCGGGTGCCATGGCGGCAACCGTAGTGGTGGCGATAGGGAATGTGCCCAGCTCACCCAGCGTCCACAGCACTACGGCAAGCGCGAATCCGCCCCAAGAATGGGCCGCGGCCTGCACCGCATAGCCGATGACGGTTACGGCGAGGCCCATCACCAGCACGCGTGAATTGCCCATGCGCGCGAACAGTTTCATCGCGGGAATCTGTAGCAGGCACAACATACCGCCATTGATGGTGAGCAGCACCGAATACTCGCCCAGCCCTAGACCAAGGTCCGTCATGGCAATGGGCAGGCCGGAGGTGCTTTGGAAGTACACAAGGAAGTAGCCGAACATCAGCAGGGAGAAGCCGAGGAATGGAGTATCGGTGAGCACGCGCCGCCAATTGCGAGACATGGCGCCCTTGACACTGGCAGCCGGTGCGGCATCCGAGTGATTCGGCCTCTCAATGCCGGCGAATTCCGCATGGGTAACACTGCATTCGTCTTCATGGCGCACCGCACTTGGCACCGATACAGTAATCCCCAAATGCCGCACCTCGCGGAAGAACGCAATCAGCAATATCGTGACGGCTATCATCACCGCCGCTTCAACGTAGAACATCAGCGAATACGAGATCTTGACCAGCTGGTTGGCCACAATCGGTCCAATCGCGTACCCAAAATTAATCGCCCACGATTGCAGTACGTATGCACGTTGCTGACGTTCGGCAGGCACCACATCCGCGATATACGCGGCGATGGCCGGGCTGGGCAGCGAGGCGAACGCACCATAGACGAACAGAGCCGCGCCTAAAGACACAGGATCAGTGAGTACGGAAACGACCAGCAGGGCAGCCGCTGCGCCGATTTCGCCGATGATAATCATGGATTGGCGGCCGAATCTGTCGGACAAGGTACCGCCGAACAGGCAGCCGATGATTGCGCCGAAGCCGTACATGGCCACGACTGTGCCCACCACACCCTCATCGAGGCGCAGCGCGGAAACCAAATATATCGACAAGAATGAGGTCACGAAGCGACCCATCCACAGAATCAGAATCGCCAACCATAATCCCCAATACAGCAGGGACAGTCCGAATATCATACGCTGCTTCTTCACTCTCAATACCTTACCGGCTACCGACGGCGGAATAGCCGCGTTTTGGCGCGGGGTGCTGGGACAATAGCACCTATGGCTATCAAAAAAGGACCGACCAAGGGGTCGGGTGGCAAGCATCGCAACAAACTGAAGGGCTACGGCCCCACTCCCAAGGCCGAGGACCGCGTCTATCACAAGGCGTACAAGGCCAAGAAAGCGGCCGAACGTCGGCAGATGGCCGACCCGCGTCTGGCAGCCCGCCGTCGAGTGGACAAGTTCGCTTCGGCGGATACTTCGGATCTGGTGTACGGCCGTAATTCCGTGCTGGAAGCACTGCGCGTAGGCGTACCTTCTTCCACGCTGTACATCATGTCTCGTATTGAACATGACGATCGTACTCGCGAAATCGTGAAAATCGCTGGTATGAACGGCCTGCACATGCTGGAGGCCGATCGTCTGGAGATGGATCGTATCGCCCGCTCTGGCAACCATCAGGGCGTGATTCTGAAGGTCGATCCGTTCCAGTACTCCTCGCTGAACGAGCTGGCCGATCGTGCTGAGAAGAAGGCCAAGGCAATGGAGGCCGCGAATTCGGCGGCCGCCCGTATTGCTGCGCGACCGCTGTTTATCGCATTGGACGGCGTGACCGATCCGCAGAACCTGGGTGCCGTGATTCGTTCGGCGGCCGCATTCGGTGCCAATGGTGTGATTCTGCCGGAACGCCGTTCCGCTTCAGTGAACGCCGCCGCTTGGAAGGTGTCTGCCGGTGCGGCCGCGCATATGCCGGTGGCGCGCGTGGTGAACCTGACTAAGGCACTTGAGGGCTTGAAGGAGCGTGGATACTACGTTGTCGGCCTTGACGGTGGCGGCGATAAGCTCGTCGGCGAGACTGGCTTTGAATCCGATCCGCTCGTTGTAGTGCTCGGTTCGGAAGGCAGCGGTTTGGGCCGACTGGTGCGCGAAACCTGCGACGCGATTGCCGGCATCCCGATCAGCTCGTCTGTTGAGTCGCTGAACGCTTCAGTGGCGGCGGGTATCAGCCTGTACGCAGTGTCCAACGCACGGCGCAAGGCTGCGGCGGAGTGATTGTCGCTTGAGGCCGTAATAGGTTGTACATACACGGAAGCCCCTCTATTTGAGGGGCTTCTTTGTGTGATGGGCTCACCTACAGACAGTCCACCGGATTGTCCGCTTAATGACTCCACACTGCCGCATCCGGATCGTCATCGGGGTTGTAGCCGTCGTCGTCCGGGTCGCTGTAGGTGGATTCGTCGTCAATGACGCCGGAATCGGCCTCTTCGTTAAGTTCGGCGAGTGCCTTGGAGTCAAGGCTGTAGCTCGGCAGAGCGTTGTCGATGTAGCTGGTCACGGCCTCGCCCATCGGCACGTCGTGGCCGGCCTTCTCCGCCAGGAACCAGCGATGGTCAAGCACCTCATGGAAGAACTGAGCAGGCTCGATCTGGGAGCGATATTCGCGCGGAATCATACGCACGGTCGGCTCGAACACCTCGCGCATCCAGTCGGTGGCCACGATTTCCAGATCCTCGCCCTCACGCCACGTGGAGGCACGGTAGGCGTCAAGGTCGTTGAGCAGACGACGGGCCTGGTTCTCCTGCACGTCAAGGCCGGTGAGGCGCAGCAGCTTGCGGTTGGCGTAGCCGGCGTCCACCACGCGCGGGCGGACCAGCACACGCTTGCCGTCCTCGGCGGTCTTCATTTCCAGCTCGTCCACGTCGAAGCCCAGGTCGTTGAGCTTGTTGACACGCTGCTCGATCTTCCACATCTCGTCCGGGTTG
>ENA-UEYD01002569-UEYD01002569.1-human-gut-metagenome-genome-assembly--contig:-NODE-2569-length-9755-cov-8.599917_pt1 | contig 9755 bp, 6 predicted proteins | sample MGYA00242907_ERZ507875 | MGnify/ENA primary metagenome ERZ507875 (study PRJEB26167, sample SAMN06115506) | human gut metagenome | host: Homo sapiens | place: China:Shandong | collected 2015-08-07...
ATTGCTCGGGAAGGCGGCGGCAGGCGTTGAGCTTTCAGCCAGGAAACCTGCCCGCTGTTGGTACGGGAGCATTGCTCCAGATCACGAGGAATTGGTTGTACCTGAAAAGCTCATGGAAAATCCGGGGGTCTTTTTGCGTTGCCGTTCTGCACACAGAAAGACCCTCGTTTTTTTGTGGCAGTTTTGTCTGCAAAGCTGCTGCGCCTGGGTTTTGTTTCCTGTACCTGTTTTTCAGCAAATGGATTTGCCATAGGAGAAAGGAAGCAAAACACATGAAACACAACAACCTGAAAAAGCCCGCTGCCGTGCTGACCGCACTGGCTCTGGCCGCCGCCCTGCTGGCTGGCTGTGGTGCGGCATCTGACAGCATGGCTGCCAGCAGTGCCCCCGCCGAAAGCGAGGCTGTAAGCACCGAAACACCCGCTGAAAGCGCAGACGAGGGAGATGCAGACGAAGTGGCCGCAAAGAAATGTGCAGACCTGATCGATGCCATCTATGTGCAGGAGCGCACCGATGACACCGACGCCCAGTGCGAAGCTGCCAAGCAGGCATGGGACACCCTGACCGATACCCAGAAAGAGCTGGTGGAAGGCGAGAACGCTGACCCCGACTACTTTGGCCGCAATACCGGCGATGCCAACCTGGACGATTCCCGCAATGGGGATGAGATCGGCGAAAACGAACTGCTGGTCGTCAGCTTTGGCACCTCCTTCAACAGCAGCCGCGTGGCAGATATCAAGGGCATCGAGGATGCCCTGCAGGCCGCTTACCCGGATTGGTCCGTCCGTCGCGCTTTCACCGCACAGATCATCATCAACCATGTGCAGGCCCGCGATGGCGAGAAAATCGATAACATGAAGCAGGCTCTGGACCGCGCTGTTGCCAACGGCGTTAAGAACCTGGTTGTTCAGCCTACTCACCTGATGCACGGCGCTGAGTACGACGAAATGTGCGAAGCTGTGAACGAGTACGCGGATAAGTTCGAAAGCGTTGCCATTGCTGAGCCCCTGCTGGGCGAAGTTGGCGCTGACGCTACCGAAATCAACGCTGATAAGGAAGCTGTTGCCACTGCCATCACCACCGAGGCTGTTGCCTCCGCTGGTTATGATGACGCCGCCGCTGCTGCCGCCGATGGCACTGCTTTTGTGTTCATGGGCCACGGCACTTCCCACACCGCAAAGATCAGCTACAGCCAGATGCAGACCACCATGCAGACCCTGGGCTATGACAATGTGTTCATTGGCACTGTTGAGGGCGAGCCGGAAGACACCGCCTGCGAGGCTGTGATCGAAAAGATCAAGGAAGCCGGTTACACCAAGGTTGTCCTGCGCCCCCTGATGGTGGTTGCCGGTGACCATGCCAACAACGATATGGCTGGCGATGACGCAGATTCCTGGCTGAGTCAGTTCAAGGCCGCCGGCTGCTTTGACAGCGTGGATACCCAGATTGCCGGTCTGGGCGAAATTGCTGATGTGCAGCAGATCTACATTGACCATACCAAGGCCGCTATTGATTCCCTGAATGGCTGATTTATGATGCATACTGCCCGGAAGGATCAACGTCTTTTCGGGCAGCTTTTGTTTTGTGCGGACCGGGGGAAACGCTGTGCGCCAAAATGGGGCTGCGCTGCGGCTGTGCCGCGTCCCCACGCTTTTCTTTGAGGCAACACCGCACAATTCCCGCCTGACGGCTTAAGCACCGCTCCGGCGGCTGCGGCACGGCATCTGCGTTGCCAAAATGCTCGATAATGTCGGGTTGCGGTACCCGCATCGTGCTTCGGGGGCAAAAGCCCCTCGCACTCTGCGACCGCTGCCCCTGCTTCGGTTCGCTGTTTCCGCCACTGGCGGCGCTCACCTTTGCAGCATCCAGTATTATCTGCGCTTTTGGCTTAGCATCTGCCGCACCTCGCTCGCCGTATCGGCACTTAGAATTATGCGGTATTGCCCTAAAACATTGCAACACTCTTCCGGGTTGGCAATACACGGGGCAAATGACCGCGGGCGGGCAATGCTCGCCCCTGCGACGTAATTTTCTGTTATCCTTTCTTATTATATTTTATTCTATCATTTCATTTTATTCTATCATTTCAATTTTTTACAATGCGAGGTAACACCCAATGAAACAAAATCGTGTAATTTCCGGCGCTGTGGCCGCCCTGGTGCTGGCTGCTCTGCTGGCTGGCTGCGGCTCCACCGCAACCGGCGCTTCTTCCGCTGACTCCACCCCCGCTGCCACCGAGGCTGCCGGCAGTGAAGCCACCGCCCCCACCGCAGAACCCCAGGCCGAAGCTGCTCTGCCGGACGGCGTGTATACCGCCGAATTTGAAACCGACAGCAGTATGGTGCACGCCAACGAAGCCTGCGATGGCAAGGGCACCCTGACTGTCGCCGATGGCAAAATGACCTTCCATGTCAGCCTGGCATCGAAAAAGATCGTCAACCTGTACATGGGCACTGCCGAGGATGCCCCCAGCCACGAAAGCGACTGGCTGCAGCCCACCACCGATACTGTGACCTATTCCGACGGCACCAGCGATGAAGTGTACGGCTATGATATTCCGCTGGACGCTGTGGATACCGACTTCCAGCTGGCCATTTTGGGCACCAAGGGCACCTGGTACGACCATACCGTCAGCGTGCGCAATGCCGAGCCTAAGACCGAAGATGCCGCTGCCGAAACCGCCGCTGTGCCTGCTGATGGCAGCTACACCTGCGCTGTCACACTGGAGGGCGGCTCCGGCCGCGCCACGGTGGAAAGCCCTGCCGCCCTGACGGTTGCCGATGGAACCATGACCGCCGTGATTGTGTGGAGCAGCCCCAACTATGACTACATGCTGATTGATGGAGAAAAGTACCTGCCCACCAACACCGAAGGCAACTCCACCTTTGAAATCCCCGTTGCTGCGCTGGATACCGCCCTTGCCGTTACCGCCGATACCGTTGCCATGAGCACCCCGCACGAGATCGATTATACCCTGACCTTTGACAGCGCAACGCTGACCCCCGCAGAATAATGCAGACGAAACGTTTTGGGCTTTGTGCCGCACTTTCTGCCGCAGCGCTTTTGCTGTTGGCCGGCTGCGCGGGCAGCGGCAGCACGGCTGCCCCCACCCTTACCGTGGAAAGCAGCTACCCGCTGCAATACGCCAAACAGTTTACCGTGGATGAATGCACCGGCGGGTACGAGCTGATCACCATTGCGGACAGCCAATATCTGGTGGTGCCGCAGGGCGCTGCCGTTCCGGAGGATCTGCCCCAGGGCACCACCGTGCTGCAACAGCCCATTGAGAATATCTACCTGGTTTCCACCTCCGCTATGGACCCCATCATCAGCCTGGGCGCGCTGGACAGCATTGCACTTTCCGGCACCAAGGCGGATGGCTGGTACCTGCCCGAAGCCAAAGCCGCCATGCAGGCGGGGCAGATTGCCTATGCGGGCAAGTACAGCGCCCCGGACTATGAAACCATTCTGGCTTCCGGCTGTGGACTTGCCATTGAAAACACGATGATCTACCATACGCCGGAGGTCAAAGAGCAGCTGGAAAAGTTCGGCATCCCCGTTTTGGTGGAGCGTTCCAGCTATGAAACCGACCCTCTGGCCCGCATGGAATGGGTCAAGCTGTACGGCATTCTGCTGGGCAAACAGCAGGAGGCGGAACAGCTGTTTGACACCCAGGTACAGCGCGTTGCCCCGCTGGAAAACCAGCAGCCCACAGGCAAAACGGTGGCGTTTTTCTCCATCACTTCCAACAACCTTGTCACGGTGCGCAAAGGCAGCGACTATGTGGCCCGCATGATCGAGATGGCGGGCGGCAGCTATGTGTTTGCTGATTTAACGGACAACGGCAACAATCTGGCCACCATCAATCTTTCACTGGAAGATTTTTACGCTGGTGCCAAGGACGCCGATGTGCTGCTCTACAACAGCACCATTGAGGGCAGCATTGCCAGCACCGAACAGCTGGTGGAAAAATGCCCGCTGCTGGCGCAGTTCAAGGCCGTGCAGAACGGCAATGTGTGGTGTACCGCGCAGAGCCTGTTCCAGCAAAGCATGGAGCTTCCGGATTTGATTCTGGATATGAACCGCGTGTTTACCGAGGGCACCCCCGCGGACAGTGAACTGACATTTTTAACGCATGTAGAATAATTTTATTGCAGAAAGGCAGCGCCATGCACACCAAGCGCCTGACAATTACATATGTAGCCCTTGCGGCGGCGCTGCTGGGACTGTTTGCGCTCAACCTGTTCTGGGGCAGTGTGGCAATTTCGCCGCGCGGCGTGGTGCAGGCGCTGCTGGGCTACGGGCAGGATGAACTGGCCGCCAATATCCTATTGCAGCTGCGCCTGCCGCGCGCCGTTATGGTGGTGCTGCTGGGGGCGGCGCTCTCGGTAGCGGGCTACCTGCTGCAAACCTTTTTTGCCAACCCCATTGCGGGGCCGTTTGTCATGGGCATTTCCAGTGGGGCCAAGCTGGTGGTTGCGCTGACGATGGTGGTATTTTTGAACCACGGCCTGCTGACCAACTCGCTCACCCTGATTCTGGCCGCCTTTGCTGGATCCATGGCTGCCATGGCCTTTGTGCTCGGCGTGGCGCGCCGGGTACACCGCATGAGCATTCTGGTCATCTGCGGCGTGATGATCGGCTATATCTGCTCCGCCGTCACCGATATTGTAGTGGCCTTTGCACAGGATTCCAACATCGTCAACCTGCACAACTGGTCCATGGGCAGCTTTTCCGGCATGACCTGGGGCAATGTGGCCGCCGCTGCGCTGGTGGTGCTGCCCTGTTTGGCCGCGGCCTTTTTGCTGGCCAAGCCGATGGCCGCCTACCAGATGGGGGAGCAGTATGCCCAAAGCGTGGGTGTGGCTGTGCGGCCGTTCTGCGTGGCGCTGGTGCTGCTTTCCAGTTTGCTGGCCGCCTGCGTCACGGCGTTTGCGGGGCCCATTTCCTTTGTGGGTATTGCGGTGCCGCACCTGGTCAAGCAGGCGTTGGGAAGCGCCAAGCCGCTGCATGTGCTGCCGGGCTGTGCGCTGGGTGGGGCGGCGTTCTGCCTGCTGTGTGATCTGATCGCCCGCAGCCTGTTTGCCCCCACCGAGCTTTCCATCAGCTCCGTCACAGCGGTATTTGGTGCGCCAGTAGTCATCTGGCTGTTGGTGCACCGCCAAAGCGGGGAGGGCCGGGCATGAACGAAGCATTTTACTGCCAAACGCAGGATCTTGCCATTGGGTACGGCAAAACGCCGCTATTACAAAACATTGGCATTGGCGTGCAGCGCGGGCAGATCTTAGCGTTGATTGGCCCCAACGGCGCGGGCAAATCCACCCTGCTCAAAACGCTGGCCGGGCAGCTGGCGGCGCAAAGCGGCGCTGTGCTGCTGCAGGGCCAAAACCTGACAACCTACACCCCCAATGCCCGCGCGCGCAAAATGGCCCTGATGCTGCCCCACACCCGCCACACCGAGCTGACCACCTGTTTTGATGTGGCCGCTGCCGGACGCTACCCCTACACCGGGCGGCTGGGCATCCTGTCCGAGCAGGACAGGATGCAGGTGCGGGATGCTCTGCATCTGGTGCAGGCGGATGAGCTGGCCGACCGGGACTTTACCAAAATCAGCGACGGCAAGCGCCCCCGCGCTCTGCTGGCCCGCGCCGACTGTCAACAGCCGCAAATTATCCTGCTGGACGAACCAACGTCATTTTTGGACATCAAAGGCAAAATTGAGCTGCTGACCATCCTGCGCCAGCTGGCACAGGAAAAACAGGTGGCCGTCATTGTCAGCCTGCACGAGCTGGAGCTGGCGCAAAAAATTGCGGATACCGTGGTGTGCGTATCGCCGCAGGGCGTTTCCGGCGTGATGACACCGAAAGACGCGTTTGCCGCAGAGAACATCCGCACGCTGTACCGCCTGACCAAAGAGCAGTATGAAGCACTGTACGGCCCCCAGCCGGAGCGTGAACCCGAACGGAGACCCGCCAAACAGGAGCCGCCCAGGTTTGAACATTACATCCGCAGCGGGCAAAAGCTGCTGCGCTGCGGCTACACCACCGGCACCTGCGCCGCCCTTGGCGCTGCCGGGGCCGCCCGCCTGCTGCTGACCGGTAAAGCGCCGGAATCCGTCGGCCTGCGCACCCCAAAAGGCATTGTGGTGGAAGTTGCGCCCATCTACTGCCGCAAAACAGCCGCCGGCGCCCAGTGCGCCATCCGCAAGGACGGCGGGGACGATGTGGACGTTACCACCGGCCTGCCGGTCATAGCCGACATCACCCTGCTGCCGGATGCCCCCGGCCAGGTCACGATTGACGGCGGCCCCGGTGTGGGCCGTGTGACGAAGCCCGGCCTGGACCAGCCGGTGGGGCAGGCGGCCATCAACCATGTGCCGCGCCGGATGATCACCGATGCCCTGCACGCGGAGGCCGAAGCAGCCGGGTATGACGGCGGCTTTGACGTAATGATCTCGATCGAGGGGGGTGAGGAAGCCGCCAAACGCACCTTTAACCCCCACATCGGGGTGGAAGGCGGGCTTTCCATCCTGGGCACCAGCGGCATTGTGGAGCCCATGAGCCAGCAGGCCGTCCTGGATACCGTGCAGCTGGAGATCCACCAGGCCGCCCTGCGGGAGCAAAGCCCCAAGCGGCTGATCCTGGCCCCTGGCAACTATGGGCTGGACTATCTGGCCCAGAACCTGCCGGAATACAGCAGCATCCCGGTGGTCAAGTGCTCCAACTTTATGGGGGATGCGCTGGATATGGCCGCTGCGGAGCAGTTTGCAGAGGTATTGCTGGTGGGGCACATCGGCAAGCTGGTCAAGCTGGCGGGCGGCATTATGAACACCCATTCCCGCATGGCGGATTGCCGCACCGAACTGTTCTGCACCCATGCGGCGCTCTGCGGGGCCAGCCAGGCCACCTGCCGCGCCCTGATGGACGCCGCCACAACGGACGCCTGCCTGGACATTCTGGATGCCGAAAACCTGCGGGAGCCGGTGCTCGAAAGCCTATTGCAGGCCATCCAGCTGCATCTGGACCGCCGCGTGGCGGGGGCGTTCCGGGTGGAGGCTGTACTGTTTTCCAACCAGGCCGGGCCGCTGGGCCAGACTGAGACCGCTGCCCAGCTGCTGCAAAGCTGGCAGAAAAAGGAGCAATGAGGTATGGTACATTTTGTGGGCGCAGGCCCCGGCGCACCGGATCTGATCACCCGGCGCGGTGCGGCGCTGCTGCAAACGGCAGACTGCATTATTTATGCGGGCAGCCTGGTCAACCCGGCGTTGCTGGGGCTGGCCAAAGCCGGCTGCGCCATTTATAACAGTGCTGAAATGACATTGGAACAGGTGCTTGCCGTGATGCGCCAAATGGAAGCCGAACACAAAACCACTGTGCGGCTGCACACCGGGGACCCCTGTTTGTACGGGGCCATCCGGGAGCAGATGGACGCGCTGGACGCCGACGGCATTGCTTACGATGATACGCCCGGTGTTTCCAGCTTTTGCGGTGCCGCCGCCGCGCTGAACGCCGAGTACACGCTGCCCGCCGTCAGCCAGACGGTCATCATTACCCGCATGGAGGGCCGCACCCCCGTGCCGGAAAAGGAAAAGCTCGCCAGCCTGGCCAGCCACGGCGCTACCATGGTGATTTTTCTCTCCATCAGCTTAATTGATAAAGTGCAGGAAGCACTGCTGCAGGGGGCATACACCGCAAGCACCCCCGCCGCCGTGGTGTACAAGGCCACCTGGCCGGAGCAGAAAACCGTGCGCTGTACCGTGGGTTCTCTGGCGCAGAGCGTACACGACGCCGGCATCACCAAAACAGCGCTCATCGTGGCAGGCGATTTCCTTGGCACCCGGTACGAGCGCAGCAAGCTGTACGACCCCGGTTTTACCACCGAGTTCCGCAAGGGGTCCGACCAATGACCCGGGCCTATCTGGCCTTTACCGATACCGGTCTGGCACTGGCCCGGCGGCTGGCAGACGCCCTGCCCGGCAGTGTGGACCGCTGCGGCAGCGGCGGCGTCTCCCTTGCCGGGTGGACCGCCCTGCAGTTTGCGCAGAGCGACGCCCTTGTTTTTGTGGGAGCCGTGGGCATTGCGGTGCGGGCCATTGCGCCCCACTGCCGCAGCAAGGCGTCGGACCCGGCGGTGGTGGTACTGGACGAATGCGGCCGCTTTGCGGTGCCGGTGCTGTCCGGTCATCTGGGCGGTGCCAATGACGGCCACCGACGCCCACGGCATTTTTGCGGTGGACGAGTGGGCAAAGCACCAGAACTGCACGGTGCTGGAAGCGGAGCGCATCAAGCATGTCAGCAGCAAGCTGCTGGCCGGGCAGTCGGTGCGGTTTGCCGCTGAGTTTCCCGTGCAGGGCACCCCGCCCGCCGGGGTGGATCCTGCACGGACCCCTGCCGAAGCCGATTTTGCCCTTACCCTCTCCCCTGCCGGGGACGCTTTGCATCTGGTGCCCCGCATCGGGGTGCTGGGCCTCGGCTGCCGCAGGGGGACGTGTGCCGAGCAGTTGGAAGCTGCCTTTGCTGACTTCTGCGCCCGGCACAGCCTTGCCCCGGCGTGCATCGCAGCGGCGGCCAGCATCGACCTGAAGGCCGACGAGGCCGGGCTGCTGGCGTTCTGCCGGGCCCACGGCTGGCCCATCACATTTTATTCTGCGGAGCAGCTGCGGGCACTCCCTTCGTGCAAAGCGTCACCGGGGTGGACAACGTGTGTGAGCGGGCCGCTGTGCTGGCGTCCGGCGGCTGCATCCGCATCCCGAAACAGGCGGGCGGCGGTGTGACCTTTGCGCTGGCGCTGTGCCCCTATGCCCCGGACTGGAGGTGGCAGAATGGCTGATATCGTATATGTGGTCGGGCTTGGCCCCGGCGACCCGCAGTTTTTGACCGCACAGGCGCAGAGCGCCTTAACGCAAGCCGAGGTGCTGTGCGGCTATACGGTCTATCTGGATCTGGTGCGCCCCTACTTCCCGGACAAGCTCTATTATTCCACCGGCATGACCAAGGAGATCGACCGCTGCCGCTGGGCGCTGGAAACGGCCCGGAGCGGCAGGGCGGTGGCGCTGGTCTGCTCGGGAGATGCCGGGGTCTACGGCATGGCAAGCCCTCTGCTGGAGCTGGCCGAGCACTTCCCGGACGTGACGGTGGAGGTGGTGCCCGGCCTGACCGCCGCCCTGAGCGGCGGTGCGGTGCTGGGTGCCCCGCTGGCCCACGATTTCTGCGTGCTCTCCCTCTCTGACCGGCTCACGCCGTGGGAGGTCATTGAGCGGCGGCTGGCGGCAGCAGCCATGGGGGATTTCTGCATCGCGCTGTACAACCCCTCCTCCAAGGGGCGGCCGGACTATCTGGCGCGGGCGGTGCGCATCCTGCTGGCAAACGGCAAAGCACCCGGAACGGTCTGCGGCATTGTGCGGAACATTGGCCGGACGGGGCAGGAAAGCCGCGTTCTGACGCTGGCTGCGCTGGAAACCACCCCGGTGGATATGTTCACCACCGTGTTTGTCGGCAACGCCCAGACCCGCCAGTTGAGCGGGCAGATGGTCACGCCGCGGGGGTACCGCGCATGAGGGCCGTGGTATTCAGCGGCACCACCGAGGGCCGCATGTTTTCAAAGCAGCTGGCCGCACTGGGAGCCGAGGTACTGGTCAGCGTGGCCACCCCGCTGGGGGCCGAGGAACAGGGCGAAAGGTCCGGCATCACCGTCCACTGCGGGCGGCTGACCCCGGAGGAGATGACCGCCCTGCTGCAGGGGGCTGACCTCTGCGT
>ENA-UEYD01002578-UEYD01002578.1-human-gut-metagenome-genome-assembly--contig:-NODE-2578-length-9732-cov-3.327188_pt1 | contig 9732 bp, 8 predicted proteins | sample MGYA00242907_ERZ507875 | MGnify/ENA primary metagenome ERZ507875 (study PRJEB26167, sample SAMN06115506) | human gut metagenome | host: Homo sapiens | place: China:Shandong | collected 2015-08-07...
CCCACGCCGCCGGAATGCCGGTCAGCAGCTGCACGGCGGCACCGGCGGCCAGAATTTTGGGGTTGCCGTTTTGTTTTGGCATGGTGTTCTTCCTCCTTATCCTTCCCGTTCCACACAGTTTGATACAGCTTCAGTATGCCCCGTTTTTGTTGACAAAAAACGCCGGGACAGATATGATAAAGAGGTATATCTTTTGATCTTTCCGCGGGCCGCTGCCCGCGCAGATAATAGGGAGGAACAACCATGAAAACACAGCCGTTGAAGGGCATGCGCGACCTTTTGCCGCGCGAACAGGCATTGCGTGATTACATTCAGGGCCAAATTTTGGATACTTACCGTGCCGCCGGGTTCCAGCGCATTTCCACCCCCATCCTGGAGGATATGGAAAACCTGGACAAATCCGACGGCGGCGACAACCTGAACCTGATCTTCAAGGTGCTCAAGCGCGGTGATAAGCTCACCGCTGCCCTGAACTCCGGCGACCCCAAGCAGCTTTCCGATATGGGCCTGCGCTATGACCTGACCCTGCCGCTTTCCCGTTACTACGCTGCCAACCGCAACGAGCTGCCCAATCCCTTCAAGGTGATCCAGACCGACCGCGTTTACCGTGCCGAGCGCCCGCAGAAGGGCCGCCTGCGCGAGTTTGTGCAGTGTGATATCGACATTCTGGGCGATTCTTCCCCCAATGCCGAGGTGGAGCTGATCGATGTGACCACTCGCGCTCTGCTGCGCATCGGTTTCAAAGATTTCACTGTCAACATCAACGACCGCCGCATCCTGCGCGCCATGCTGGAAAAGATGGGCTTTGCCGCTGACCAGCTGGATTCCGTCTGCATCAGCTTTGACAAGCTGGATAAGATCGGTGCAGACGGCGTAAAGAAAGAGCTGCTGGAAAAAGAGTTTGACGCCGCCGCTGTGGAAGCGCTGGATGAGTTCCTGTGCGCCGGTGATTTCAGCCTGGACGCCGTGACCGCCCGCGTTGGGGACGAGACCCTGACCGCCGACCTGCGCTATGTCATCGCCACCGCCGAAAAGATTGCCAACGGCCGTTACGGCATTGCCTATGCCCCCAGCCTGGTGCGCGGCCAGGGATACTATACCGGCATGGTGTTTGAAGTCACCTGCCCGCAGTTCAGCGGCGCTGTTGCAGGCGGCGGCCGCTACGACAATATGGTTGGCAAGTTCATTGGCCAGCAGGTGCCCGCCGTTGGCTTCTCCATCGGGTTCGAGCGCGTCTGCGGCATTCTGCTGGAGCAGGATTACCAGATCCCCGGTGCCAAGCAGAAGCTGGCCCTGCTGTATCTGAAGGATGCCGATTTCGCCGCCGTGCTGGCCAAGGCCGATGCCCTGCGCGCAGCCTATGATGTGACGGTTCTGCCCCAGGCCAAAAAGCTGGGCAAGCAGTTCGGCACATTGGAAGCCGCTGGTTACAACGCTGTTGCCTTTGCGGACAATGACGACATCAAGGTTCTTGGTCAAAAAGCTGAATAATTAGAATTATTTTTGTGGGGTGTGCCGGTTTTGCGGCGCACCCCGCTTTTTTTGACATCAAGCTGTAACATTCCGGTGCCACTTCCGTGTTATACTGGTAAAGGAAGCAGATATTGCTTTTGGCTTACCCCTTACCACACAACACAATAAGGAGCGTGCCCTATGAAACATACAACACTATCCCGCTTTGCCAGCCTTGCTGCATCCGCCGCGCTGGCGCTCAGCCTTGCTGCCTGCGGTTCCACCAGCCGCAGCACTTACTCCGCCGCTGTTTCTAACGATACCGCCGCCTTTAGCAGCCAGGATGCCGGAGACTATGAATCTTACAGCGCCGAAAGCGCCGCAGCCGGGGAAGGCAGCAGTTTTTCTTCAGACGATCTGACCAGCTCGATGCTGGATCCTTCCACGGTGGAAAGCAGCCGCAAGATCGTGTATAACGCCAGCGTGCGGATGGAAACCACCGACTATGATACCACCCGCGCCGCCTTGCAGGAGGCCGTAACCGCCGCGAACGGCTACCTGGAAAGCACTGACCAGGGCGGCAGCAAGGATTCCGGCAGCCGCTATACTTATTACACCGCGCGCATCCCCGCCGAAAACTACCGCAGCTTTTTGACCGCCGCCGGGGAAGCCGGGAACGTGACCTCGCTGAACGAGAGCGCGCAGGACATTACTGCTGAGTATGTAGATGTGGAAGCCCGCCTGAAAGCCCTGAACGACCAGCGCGACCGGCTGAACGCCCTGGCCGACAAAGCTGAAACCACCGCCGACCTGCTGGAAATTGAAAGCCAGCTTTCGGATGTGCAGTATCAGCTGGAAAGCTACACCGGCCAGATGCGGCTGATGGATAATCAGGTGCGCTATTCCACCGTGGATATTTCCCTGCAGGAAGTGCGGGTACTGACCCCCACCGCCACCACCTTTGGCGAAAAGTTTGTGGAAGCCGTTACCAGCGGCTGGCGCGGCTTTGTGGATGGGGCCGAAGATCTCATCCTGGTGGTGGTTTACCTGTGGCCGGTGGTACTGATCGTGCTTGCCATCCTGCTGGTAGCGCGGCCCGCCCTCAAGCGCCGCAAGGCCCGCCGGGCGGAGAAAAAGCAGGCCAAGCTCGCTGCAAAGGCTGCCGCCCAGGCGCAGCCCGCAGAGCCCGCCAAACCGGACGACACCGTAAAATAAATCGCACCTCTTCTTTCCAACTTATATCGCAAAGCGGGCGCACCGTCCTACAGTAGACGGCGCGCCCGCTTTGATTTTTACCGGCTGTGCTTACACGCCGTACAGCTCGGTATATTTGTTTTTCAGGTTCCTTGGCGCGGCCATGCTGCCACACGCGGCTGCGCAGAGCGTCTTTCAGCGGCTGCATGTTGCCTTCGGCCCACTGGGCGTCCAGGTCCATGGTTTTGCGCAGGTCATCCACCGCCTGTGCGCTGTAAGCACTGCCCAGCGCATAGCTGGGGAAGTAGCCCATATCGCCCATTGCCCAGTGGATATCCTGCAAACAGCCGTGGGTATCGTCCGGCACATCCACGCCAAGGTATTCCTTATACTTGGCGTTCCAGGCGGCGGGCAGGTCGGCCACGGTCAGGGTGCCCTGCATCAGGGCCTTTTCCAGCTCATACCGCACCATAATGTGCAAAGAGTAGGTCAGCTCGTCCGCCTCGGTGCGGATCAGGCTCGGCTCGGCGCGGTTGACGGCGCGGTAGATCTCTTCCTCGGTCACGCCGTTCAGCTGCTGGGGGAACAGCTCCAGCAAAGTGGGATACAAATAGTGGATGAACGCGCGGCTGCGGCCCACATAGTTTTCAAACAGGCGGCTCTGGCTTTCGTGCAGGCCGGTGGTTGCGCCGCCCGCCAGGATGGTATAATCATACTTGGGGTCAACGTTCAGCTCATACAGGGCATGGCCGCCCTCGTGCGCCACGCTGTACAGGTTGGAGAACATATCCTGCGGCATATAATGGGTGGTAATGCGCACATCGCCGTGCCAGAAGCCGGAGGTAAAGGGGTGTTCCGTTTCGCCCAATACGCAGTGGTCTGGGTCCAGCCCCCACACTTCCATGATCTTTTTGGAAAGCTTGCGCTGCTGCTCAATCGGCCAATTCTGATACAAAAAGTCGGTGCGGATGGCGCTGCCGCGCTCTTTTATGGCAGCCAGCAGCGGCACAATGGTCTCGCGCAGGGCGGCAAAGAAAGTATCGCACTGGGCAATGGTCAGGCCGTGTTCATAGCGGTCCAGCCAAACTTCATACGGGTCGCGGTCAGGGGCAAAATAGTGGGCCTGCGCGCGCAGGGATTCCACAATTTTTTCCAGATACGGGGCAAAACTGGCAAAGTCATTGCCGCGCTTTGCCTTGCCCCATGCGGGCATGCTTTCCTGCGTCAGCTTGGTGAACGCGGCGTACTCTTCTGCCGGGATCTTGCCAATCTCGTCATAGCTGCGCTGCAACTCCCGCACTTCTGCCTTTTCCTGTTCGGTTTCGGCATCAGCGGCAGCGCGCTGCAGCAGGGCGGCGGTGTCAGCGCTGACCAGCTGGTCAAAGTAGGCGCGGCTCAGCACCTCCATAGCTTCGGCGCGGCCCGCGCTGCTTTCCGGCGGGGCTACCGTCTCACTGTCATAATCGGCAACGGCCATTGCGTACTGGTAGGCATACAGTCTTTTCTCCAGCTCGCGCAGAGCTTTGATGGAATCTTTCATTGAGTTCTCCTTTCCGCCGGGGCGGCGGTTTTTATTCATGGTTTATTATAGCACATCCGGCGGCTGTTCGGCCAGTTAGCAGCACAAAACCGAAAAACTTTGCCCTGCGGCACACTTTCCCCCAACGGCCCATTGTCAGGCGCGGGAGCGGGCCTGTATAATGGTTATAATGTTTTTTATTTTGCCCCTGAGCGTGGGGGATTCAGGAGAACGCCATGAAAAAACAAGCCTCAATCCTGTTGCCTGCACTGCTGGACCTGCTGCGGCAGTATCTGGCGCTGGATATGGCCGTATACGCCGGACACGCCACCTTGCTGCTGCTTACGGCATCGCTGCCGCTGCTGATGTGGGTGCTGGTCATCATCAACATGCTGCCGTTTTATTCGGTTTCGGACATTGCCGCGCTGGTTGCCCAGCTTTTGCCGGATATCCCGGCCATCCAGTCAATGGCGGTGGATGTGATTGCCAACCTGAATGATCAGTCCACCACCTTCATGGCTTCCTTTGCCGCCATCACCACGGTGATCTCCGCTTCCGGTGGGATGGCCGCGGTGCAAAAGGGGCTGCAAAAGCTGACCCCCGGTGCCCGCAAAACAATGTTTGACCGTTTGTGGGCTGTGCTGTATACCTTTTTGTTTGAGGGCCTGATGCTGGTTGCCATGGTGGTGCAAAGCCTGAGCCCAATCCTGCGCGGGCTGGCCGGGCTGCTGCAGCGGCTGCACAGCCTGCTCAGCATCAGTGCTGTGCTTTCGTTGGCGCTTTCGCTGCTGACGGTAACACTGATCTACACCTATGTGCCCGGCGGCAAGCGCCGAATACGGGATCAGCTGCCGGGGGCCGCCGCTGTGGTAGCGGTGTGGACGCTGTTTTCCAAAATATTCTCGTTTTACATCGGGCATTTCTGGAAGTTATCGTACATTTACGGTTCTTTGGCTGCAATCGTGCTGATTACGCTTTGGCTGAATGTGAACATCAATGTGCTGTTTTTGGGTGCCGGGCTGAACGCAAAGATTCAGGGGATGGGGCAGGAGAAAAAGGAACCGGATGCTTGAGATACACCCTAGGGCGCGATGCCCTCATCGCATAGGGAAGAAACGCAAATATTGGGCTGCGAACCTGCAAACCATGTGTAGGAAACGACGCTCGCATCGTCCTGCATGGCGGGCCGTAATATGCGCACACGTCGGGATGAGGGCATCCCGCCTTACGTGGCCGGGCGTACAATGTGCGTTCCCACGGGCTCCACAGGGTCAAACGCTTTTTTCTAACGCATTAAACCCATACAAACGCTACCTGATACACCAACAGGGCGGCCGGGAAGTTTTCCCGGTCGCCCTGTTTTATTGCTCTCGTTTTATTGCTTTTTTTGAACCGTGAACTTATTCAGCGGTCTTATATCCATCGGGGTTGTGGCTCTGCCAGTTCCAGCTGTCGCGGCACATTTCGTCAATGCCGTACTCAGCTTCCCAGCCCAGCTCACGCTTGGCCTTGCTGGGATCGCACCAGCACTCGGCAATATCGCCGGGGCGGCGCGGGTCAATGACATAGGGCAGTTCCTTGCCGCAGGCCTTGCTGAATGCATGAATCACATCCAGCACACTGTAGCCGTGGCCGGTGCCCAGGTTGCAGATGAACAGGCCGGGCTTTTCTTCCAGCTTTTTGATGGCTGCCACATGGCCGCGGGCCAGGTCCACAACGTGGATGTAGTCGCGCACGCCGGTGCCATCGGGGGTTGGGTAATCATTGCCGTACACATGCACTTTTTCCAGCTTGCCAACGGCAACTTTGGCGATGTAGGGCACCAGGTTGTTGGGGATGCCGTTCGGGTCCTCGCCGATCTTTCCGGAAGGATGTGCACCGATGGGGTTGAAGTAACGCAGCAGAGCAACGTTCAGCTCCGGGTCTGCCTTGCAGCAGTCGGTCAGGATGCGCTCGGTAAACACCTTGGTAGTGCCATACGGGTTGGTGGTTGCACCAACAGGGAAATCCTGGCGGGGTCGCCGTACAGCGTTGAGGAGGAGGAGAAGATGATGTTATGGCAATCGTAACGGCGCATAACATCCAGGATGTTCAGGGTGCAGTTCAGGTTGTTGGAGTAATACTCGATGGGCTTGGAAACGCTTTCGCCCACGGCCTTGTAGGCGGCAAACTGGATCACACAGTCAATGCCGGGATTTTCCGCAAAGACCTTTTCAACTGCCGCATGGTCGGTCATGTCTGCTTCCACAAACTTGAAATCCTTACCGGTGATCTCGCGCACACGCTTCAGGGCTTCGGGGCAGGAGTTGTAATAGTTATCTGCCACCACAATATCGTAACCCGCATTGAGAAGCTCCACACAGGTATGGCTGCCGATGTAACCGGCGCCGCCGCTGACCAAAATAGACATACTGATCGCTCCTTTACACAATATGGAAAGTTGTTGCCGGGATTTTGTATCTTCAACAGGGCATCCGCAGGGTTTGCTTCGTTCCCTTGTTGATTTTATTCTAACGTCTTTATCACAATATGGAAATAGATGTTTCCATGTTTGATATGTAACTTTGTTGTTACCTTTACCGTTCGCACAGATGCAGCGGGTGCGGGGCGCGGCGGTAAGCGCCGGGCGTTTGGCCGGTCAGGGCGTGGAACCGCCTGCTGAACCACGCCAGGGAGCCATACCCCAGCATACGGGCCGTTTCGCCGGGGCCGTACCCCTGGGTCAGCAGCAGCGCTGCCTGTTCGGCTTTCATGCAGGAGAAATACTCCATCGGCCCCATGCGGGTGCGGGCGCGGAACGCCTGCTGCAATGCCACTCGGGAGCAACCATTGGCATCGCACACCTGGTCCAGCGCCAGCGGCTTTTCAATGTTCTGCGCAAAGTACAGGCGCACGCTTTCCACAAGGGCTGCCTGCTCCTGCTCGGCGCGGGCACGGGGGCTTTGTTTGCGGGTGCGTTGCCTGCGGCGGGCCAACAGGTACAGCAGCTGTGCCAGATAGATGGTTTGCAGCTCTTTGCCGCCAAACGGGATTTCCGCGCGGCGGGCGGGCATCTGGCAGGCATCCTGCACCGGCTGGAACACCTCGCGCACCGTTTCTGCCAGCTGGCGCAGACAGCTTTTTTCGGCGTTGCCGAGCCGCATATGGCAGCTGCGGAAAGAATCCATCGCACTGCCGTCCGCGGTAAATTCCACGCGGAACACCTCCGGCGGAACTTCGCCCACTGCGCGCATGGCAAACAGCTCTGCGGGCTGGTGGAACAAAATCTGCCCGGCGCGCAGCAGCACCCGGTGGGTATCGCACAGCTCTTCCACCATACCGCTTTTTACATATACCAGCAGCCAGCCCTCACAGGTGCGCTCCGGCGTTTGCTGGCCAATGCGCCATTCGGATTCCGCCGCGCTGGCAATCCCTGTTACCCGCAGCGGCCATTCATCCCCATACATGCCTTCACCTCCCCTGTTCAGGCTGCTTCATCGCTTGCGGTCCAGTTCTGGCCTGCGCCGTTGCTGAACACACCGGGCGGGTCCTGCGTTGCCGCCGGGAACTGCTCGCTCCCGGGGAAGCTGTCCACCAGCCCCAGGCGGTAGGCCGTCAGCGGGCAGAGCGTTTTTTCGATATGGTCATAGCTGATGCCGTTATCGCTGTTGTAGGTGTAATACATAATAGCATCCGGCCAGGTGTTCAGCACATACTGCGCCAGCGGCTGGGTCACAAACGTATCCCGGCTGCCGATGTAAAGGTCTGCCGCACCAAACAGATGCAGGATCTCGTGGGCATACACGGTGGGGCTGTTGTAGGTTTTCTCCCCCGCATAGGAATCATAGAGATAAAGACAGCTGAATTCATTCAGGTAATTACCGCCATCCTCCAGATAATGCAGAATGGAGTAGGAAGCCCCCTCCACCGGCAGAAAGATCAGGTAGCCAATGCTTGCCGTGCCGTATTGCTGCTGGATGAATTCCACATCCACCTGTGCGGTCAGGGTGTCCACATCGTCATAGAACGTTGTGCCGGTGGTGGTATCTTCCGTCAGACCGGCTTTGTAGGCGGCAAAGGTGCTCAGATTGTTTTCGCCGGTATCGTAATAGATTTTCGGCTGGGCGTTATAGGTCTGCGCCTGCTGGGTGATCCAGTCCACCGCCACGGCAAGGTTCTGCCGCGTCTGGGCCAGGGCTTCCTCGGTCCAGGGGTTGGCGTCGTCCTGCAGATAAATGCTGTACAGCACGCTGGGCCATGCCAGCAGCCCGCAGCTGCCGTACACCTGCTGTAAATCTTGCTGTTGGGCAGGGGTCTGGGTGGGGGTTGGGCTGGGGGCCACGGTGGGCTGGGGGCTGGTTTCGATATGGGGGATCGTTGCCTGTGCGGGTGCGGCAGGCTGTGCCGCGCACCCGGCCAGCAGGCAGAGCCCCATGGCAAGGGCGGCAAGGTGGAGCAATACGCGCGGCTTTTTCATTCGCGCTTACTCCGGCAGCACCAGCTGCGGCTTGCCGTCAGCATCCGCTGCCAGGGTCACGGTCTGACCACCGGTCAGGCGGCCCGCCACAATGGCTTCGGCCACGGGGTCCTCCAACGTTTTGCGAATGGTCTTGCGCAGTTCACGCGCACCAAAACGGGTGGATGTTTCGTTCACGATGGCTGCCAGTGCCTGCGGGGTATATTCCAGCTTCAGGCCGCGGGCTTCCAGGCCGGGCTTGTACTCGTCCAGCATCAGGGCAGCGATCTTTTCCAGGTCAGCCTGCTCCAGCGGGCGGAAGGTAATCACTTCATCCACACGGCCCAGGAACTCCGGCCGCAGGAACTCCTGCAGCGCTTTCATGCTCTTTTCACGGCTGACCTGCTCTTCGGTGCGGCCAAAGCCAGTCAGGGCGGTGCGGTCCGAAGAACCGGCGTTGGAGGTCATGCAGATCACGGTATTGGAAAAATCCACCGTGCGGCCCTGGGCATCGTTGATCTTGCCCTCGTCCAGGATCTGCAGCAGGATGTTCATCACATCGGGGTGGGCCTTTTCGATTTCATCAAACAGGACCACGCTGTAAGGATGGCGGCGCACTTTTTCGGTCAGCTGGCCGGCTTCATCATAACCCACATAGCCCGGAGGGGAACCGATCAGGCGGGACACCGCGTACTTTTCCATATACTCACTCATGTCAATGGAGATCAGCGGGTCCACGGTATCAAACAGCTGATTGGCCAGCTGCTTGACCAGCTCGGTTTTGCCCACGCCGGTGGGGCCGACAAAGATAAAGCTTGCCGGGCGGTGGCGGCCAGACAGGTCTGCCCGCGCACGCTTAACGGCCAGCGCTACGCTGTGCACAGCTTCGTCCTGGCCGATGATATGCTCTTTCAGGGCATCTTCCAGCCCCATCAGGCGGCCATACTCGGTCTCTTTGATTTTAACCGCCGGAATGCCGGTCCACAGCTCCACAACCTGGGCCACATCGTCCGCCGTTACCTGGATATCGGCCACGCGCAGCTCCAGCGCGGGCAGCTTTCGGCACGGTGGTTCTTTTCCAGTTCAACGGTGAAATCCTCGTTCTGCTTATGGTGGTCGGGATCGACATAGA
>ENA-UEYD01002582-UEYD01002582.1-human-gut-metagenome-genome-assembly--contig:-NODE-2582-length-9722-cov-3.593157_pt1 | contig 9722 bp, 8 predicted proteins | sample MGYA00242907_ERZ507875 | MGnify/ENA primary metagenome ERZ507875 (study PRJEB26167, sample SAMN06115506) | human gut metagenome | host: Homo sapiens | place: China:Shandong | collected 2015-08-07...
TACCTTTGCACAAGAATCGGTTCTGTGCGCAAGTCCTTGCGTACGGATTAAAAGGGAATCGGGTGCAAATCCCGGACAGTCCCGCTGCTGTGATGCTCCGTGAACTTTCTGAAAAAGCACCATCACCACTGGCCACTTGTTTGTCATGGCCGGGAAGGTTTCAGAAAGGGGGCGAGTCAGAAGACCTGCCGTTCGTTAAAGAACTGTTCTTGCTCGTGGGTTAGGAGAACATGTAGGATAAATGAAATAAAGATGATTAAAAAAGTTTTGATCGCCAATCGTGGCGAAATCGCTGTACGGGTCATGCGCTCGTGCCGCGAAATGGGTCTGCGTACCGTGGCCGTATTTTCTGAGGCCGACCGTACGTCAAGGCACGTGATGTATGCCGACGAAGCTTACTGCATCGGCGCGGCCGAGTCGCACGAAAGTTATCTGAACATCGACCGTATCATCGACGTGGCCGTAAAATGCAAAGCCGATGCCGTCCATCCCGGCTACGGCTTTCTGTCCGAGAATGCGGAGTTTGTCCGCCGTTGCGATGCCGCAGGCATCATCTTCATCGGCCCGACAGCCGATACGATGGAAGCCATGGGAGACAAGATTGCAGCCCGACAACGCATGATGGCGGCCGGAGTACCGGTGGTTCCGGGCACTGCCGAACCGCTGAAAGACGCTGATGAAGCCTTACGCATCTGCAAGGAAATAGGTTTTCCCGTCATGCTGAAAGCCTCCATGGGTGGCGGCGGAAAAGGCATGCGCCTCATCCATAGCGAAGACGAAGTGAAAGAGGCTTACGACTCGGCCCGCTCGGAGTCCATGTCTTCTTTCGGAGACGACACGGTGTATCTGGAGAAATTCGTGGAAGAGCCGCACCATATCGAGTTCCAAATACTTGGGGATGCCCATGGCAACGTGGTGCATCTCTTCGACCGGGAGTGCTCCGTGCAACGCCGCAACCAGAAAATCGTGGAAGAAAGCCCTTCGCCTTTCCTCACGCCGGAACTCCGCCGGGAGATGGGCGAGAAAGCCGTAGCCGCCGCCCGGGCGGTGAACTACCGTGGTGCCGGTACCATAGAATTTCTGGTGGACAAATACCGCCACTTTTATTTCCTGGAGATGAACACCCGTCTGCAAGTGGAACACCCCATCACGGAAGAAGTGGTGGGCGTAGACCTCGTCAAAGAACAACTCCATGTGGCAGGTGGTGAAGCACTGCGCTTCAAACAAGAGGATCTCTTCCAACGCGGACACGCCATCGAGTGCCGTATCTGCGCCGAAGACACGGAAAACGGGTTTATCCCCTGCCCCGGCATCATCCGCCAACTCACGGAGCCGAACGGCATCGGTGTGCGTATCGACAGCTACGTGTACGAAGGTTACGAAATCCCCCTCTACTACGACCCGATGATCGGCAAGCTCATCGTATGGGCCACAAACCGCCAGTTTGCCATCGAACGTATGCGGCGTGTGTTGTATGAATTCAAAATCACGGGACTGAAAACCAACATCAGCTACCTGCGCCGCATCATGTACGCCCCGGCTTTTGTGAAAGGCGAATACGACACTTCATTCCTGTCAAAATATTCCCGTTCGCTGCAACGCAGCAACGGAGAGAACGAAGAGATAGAAAACATGGCCATGATAGCCGCCTACGTGGACTACCTGTTCAATCTGGAAGAGAACAGCCCCGTGCGCACGACCGACTCCCGCCCCATCAGCCGTTGGCGCGAGTTCGGCCTGCAAAAGGGAGTATTACGTATATAATAAGGAAAGGGATATTTTATGGAAATACACATAGGAGACCGTGTCGCGGACGTGACATTGGTAAACAAAGAGGGAAACCGCGTGGAACTCACCATCGACGGCAAACCGTGCGTGGTGGACATCGTCATGGCCGAAAACGGCAGTTGCTCCATCCTGCACGACGGTAATTCCTATAATGCGGAACTGATTCGCGGCGAAGGCGGAAAGAGCTACGACGTGAACATGTTCTACCGCTCCTACCACGTGGACGTGGTGGACACACAGGCCAAATACCTCCGCATGAAAAAGCATGCGGACGAACGCCAGTCGGATAAAATCGTGGCTCCCATGCCGGGCAAGGTGGTCAGCATCCCCGTACAGCCGGGCGACGAGTTGAAGGCAGGTGACATCGCCATCGTACTCGAAGCCATGAAGATGCAAAGCAATTATAAGGTCAGTTCGGACTGTAGGGTGAAAAACATTCTCGTGACAGAGGGAGAGGCCGTACAAGACAATCAAACGTTGATAGAATTAGAACTCATACAAGAAGCATGAAAAGAGAAGAACTATATGCCCGGTTTGAGGAATTGGACAAACGGGCTTCGCAGGGTGGCGGACCGGACAAGATAGAAAAGCAACACGCCTCGGGCCGCATGACGGCACGCGAACGCATCGACATGTTGCTCGACAAAGACACGTTCTGCGAAATAGACAAATTCGTGAACCACCGTTGCACCCGCTTCGGAATGGACAAGAAACAGATTCCGGGAGACGGCGTGGTGTGCGGTCACGGCAAGATAGACGGACGGCAGGTGTTCGTTTACGCTTACGACTTCACCGTACACGGCGGTTCGTTGAGCGAGACCAACGCAGCCAAAATCGTAAAAGTGCAGACTTTGGCCTTGAAGAGCGGCGCACCCATCATCGGGCTGAACGATTCGGGAGGCGCCCGCATACAGGAAGGCATCACCAGTCTGGCGGGATACGCTTCCATATTCTACCAGAATACGATGGCCTCCGGCGTGATTCCCCAGCTCACGGCCATCCTCGGCCCGTGTGCCGGAGGTGCCTGCTACTCTCCCGCCCTCACCGACTTTATTTTCATGGTCAACGAAAACAGCCACATGTTCATCACCGGACCGGATGTGGTAAAGGCCGTGACCAATGAAGTGGTGGACAAGGAAGAGTTGGGAGGAGCTTACACGCACAGCAGCAAGAGCGGCGTGGCTCATTTTGTCTATCCGACGGAAGAAGAAACACTGATGCAACTCCGCGAACTGCTCAGTTTCCTGCCGTCCAACAACATGGAGGACGCGCCGATCGTGCCTTACAGCGACGACGCGAACCGCCGTGTGGAAAGTTTGCAGACGGTGATTCCGGAAGATCCGAACCAACCATACGACATCAAAGACGTTATCGAACCCGTCGTTGACAACCAATATTTCTTTGAAGTGATGCCGCATTTTGCCAAGAACATCGTCATCGGTTTCGCCCGCCTCGGAGGACAAACCGTCGGCATCATCGCCAACCAACCGGCATTCCTGGCCGGCGTGCTCGACATCGACGCTTCGGACAAAGCCGCCCGCTTCATCCGTTTCTGCGACTGTTTCAACATCCCTTTGGTGACGTTCGAAGACGTACCGGGCTTCTTGCCGGGTACGGCACAAGAACATGACGGTATCATCCGTCACGGTGCCAAAATCGTGTATGCCTACGCCGAGGCCACCGTTCCCAAAATCACGTTGATTACGCGTAAAGCCTATGGCGGAGCCTATATCGTCATGGCCAGCAAGATGATCGGTGCTGACGTGAACTTTGCCTGGCCGCAAGCCGAAATCGCAGTCATGGGGGCATCCGGTGCCATCAACATCCTCTACCGTAAAGCATCGGAGGAGGAGAAAAAGACGGCTGTGGAAGCATACGAAGAAGAGTTCTCCAATCCTTACCGCGCAGCCGAGCGCGGACTGGTGGACGAAATCATCATGCCGCGCGACACACGCCGGAAACTCATCCGCGCCTTGGAAATGGCCCGAAACAAAAATCAAAGCAATCCGCCCAAGAAGCACGGCAATATGCCGTTATAACCTCAAAACCTCTGCATCCGCTTCACGGGTGCAGAGGTTTTTAATTCCGTGAATAACGGAACTCACCCGGCGGAACCCCTACCACCCTTTTAAATATCAGACTGAAACATTGTACGTTCGGATACCCCAGCAAACGAGCCACTGCGGCCGGTGTGTGCATGCCTTCCGACAATAAACGCCGGGCCGTATCCAGTCTCCTGAACTCAAAATATTCCTCCAAACTCTTACCGGTCTCGAACTTCAACAAGTCGGAAAAATAAGCCGCAGACAGATTCAGCGTAGCGGTACACTGCGCCAGGACGGGCAAACCTCCTGCCGACAACCGTCCAGAATCAAGATATTCATCGAACATGCGGTCCAGACGAGCCAGCAAAAGCTTGTTTTTGTTTTCACGGGTAATGAATTGGCGTCCGTAGAACCGCGTACAATAATCCAACAAAAGCTCGATGTGGCGTGAAAGGATGGTACCGGTATGCGCATCAATCGGATGGTGCAGTTCTTCTTCTATATGCTCCAACAGGCAAGTCACTGTGGAAGTCTCTCGCCGGGAGAGGTGTAACGCCTCTTCCTTGTGATAAGAAAAGAAAGTATAATTCTTGATGTGGTTCTTGAGCGAGGTGCGGAACAGCAAGTCGGGATGAGGAGGAGGAGCCAGCCCTTGGGGGGCAACGTGTCCTCCTTGCTCATACGGAAGATTTCGCCCGGCGTAAGGAATACCATCGTGGCCACAGAATAATCATAATACTTCCGGCCGCAACAGCAACAACCGTCCGGACAATCCTCTATCAACAAGATGGCATAGAATTCGAACTTCACGGCATCCTCTTCCAGTTCCGGCTTTTCCAGATTGATAAGGCTCACCTGCGGATGCAGCGTCTTGCTGCCCAAACAATGACAACATTCGCACACGGTCCTTATGTCTAATGTCTTATTATCCTTTTTCACTCCTGTCTTTGCCATTTTACCCTATCCATACGAAGCCTCCGGCTCCGTGTATAACCTTTTTCATACTCATGTTTATCTTATATGTTATTACAAAGGTAGCAGATTATCCTTTCGCTTATATAACCCCAATTACGGATACAACAACCCTAATTACGGATTTCTTTTTTTGCCGGAGCGAGCCATCCCCAAATCTGTAATTAGGGTTGCAGAATCCGTAATCCGTCTACCCGCAGCAAGCACATAAGTCCCTATCTTTGCCTTCATCAAACCAAACCCTAAACGAAATGAAACAGATTTGGAAAAACATTCCTGCGGCAATGGCTATATGCCTTTGCATGTCGGGAAGCCTTATGGCACAAGTAAAACCATTAGAAAAGGATAGCTTTATGGAAAAAAGACTCAATCTGACGGAAGAATGGGACAAGACGTTCCCTAAAAATGAAAAAGTAGACCACACGAAAATTACTTTCCACAACCGCTACGGCATAACGCTCGCCGCCGACCTGTATGTACCCCGGGACGTGGAAGGCAAGTTTCCCGCCATTGCCGTGAGCGGCCCGTTCGGAGCCGTGAAAGAACAGGCCTCCGGATTGTATGCCCAGACATTGGCCGAACGCGGGTTCCTGGTCCTTGCCTTCGACCCCTCTTACACCGGAGAAAGCGGCGGTGAACCCCGTTACGTGGCTTCACCCGACATCAACACGGAAGACTTTTGCGCAGCGGTAGACTATCTCGCCACACATGACGAAGTTGACGAAAACCGCATCGGCATCCTCGGCATCTGCGGTTTCGGCGGTTTTGCCCTTAATGCGGCAGCCATCGACACCAGAATCAAAGCCACCGTGGCCTCTACCATGTACGACATGAGCCGGGTGACGGCCAAGGGATATTTCGACAAAATGGACACCGACGCGCGCTATGAACTCCGTCGGCAACTCAACGCACAACGCACGGAAGATTACAAAAACGAAACGTATGCCCTCGCCGGTGGAGTCGCCGACCCGTTGCCCGAGGACGCGCCACAGTTTGTGAAGGACTACCATGCCTATTACAAGACACCGCGCGGCTACCACAAACGTTCGCTCAATTCGAACGGAGGCTGGAACAAAACCTCATCCCTCCCGTTCATCAACATGCCGATACTTGCATACAGCAACGAAATACGGAGTGCCGTACTGCTCATCCACGGGGAAAAAGCCCATTCGCGCTATTTCAGCGAGGACGCGTTCAAGGCACTGCAAGGCCCAAACAAGGAGTTATTGATCATCCCCGGAGCCACCCACGTAGATCTTTACGACAATCCGGAAGCCATTCCATTCGACAAGCTCGAACAGTTCTACAAAGAATACCTGAAATAAAAAACGTATCGTCCATTCCGCAGGTGCAATCACCCAACGGAATGGACGATATATTCATTCCCTCCTATTCTTATCAAACCTGCAAATCCCGATATCCGGTCGGCGTACATCCGACACTCTTCTTGAAAATCCGTGTGAAATGCTGCGGATATTGGAAACCGAGACGGTAAGCTATCTCGCTTACGCTACGCCTCGAACCGAGAATTTCCTGCTTGGCCACCTCTATCAGTTTGCCTTGGATGTACTCTTGCGCCGTACGCCCTGTTTCTTTCTTGACAAGGTCTCCGAAATAATTGGGCGACAGGTTCATCCGGTCTGCAAAATATTTCACGGTAGGCAGCCCCTCCGACTGCGGATGTCCACCTTGGAAATAAGCATCCAATTGTTCTTCAAATCTTACCAGAATGTCTTTGTTCACCTTGCTCCGCGTAACAAATTGCCGTTCATAAAAACGCATGCAATAATCCAACAGAAGTTCGATGTTGCGGACAATGAGGCGGCGGCTATGTTTGTCCACCGGACGGGCCAGCTCCATCTTGATTTTCTCCAGACAGTCTCGGTAAATGCTTTTCTCTTCGTCGGACAGATGAAGAGCCTCATTCGAAGCATACGAAAAGAAGGAATACTGCTTGATGTCTTGCCCTAACGAAGTACCGCGTATCAGATCGGGATGAAACACCAACCCCTGCCATTGTGGACGGACATTCGTGTCACGACGGACTTCCACCACTTGCCCCGGTGCAAAACTCGTCACCGTACCTTCTTGGTAATCATACAACTGCCGACCGTAGCGCAGGTCCCCGCACTTGGTTTGCTTTAGATAAAGGGCATAAAGTCCGTAGTTGAGCGTGACGTTTGCCGGAAGGTCCTGTTTGATTTCCGAAGCATCGACGACCGAAACCAACGGATGCAACGTTTCCACACCATAGAGCTTATTGTACAAACCTACCGTGTCGAGCTTGATAATTTCTTCCATATTGAAGCACATTGTTTATGTTCTTGGAAACAAATATAGTGATTTTGCCCTAATCTTCAGCCTGAAATCGTAATATTGGTAAGAATATCCGTAATTCGGGTTATAACAACCGTAATTTGTCTACTCCCCAACCCTGACTTTCTCCCGAACTTTGCATGGTCATAGAAGAGTGCAAGCTAAAACCATCCGTCAAACAGACCCAAAACATACATGAAGGAAAAGAAGAAGAAAACAGACCACCTGCTCGCCCTAATCCGCGAAGGCCGACCGATGACATCCGGCGAACAGCTCCGCCTTACGGTGGCATTGAGCGTACCCGCCATCGTAACCCAGCTCTCGGCCATCGTCATGCAATACATCGATGCCGCGATGGTGGGAAGCCTCGGTGCAAACGCCTCGGCCTCTATCGGATTGGTATCCACCACCACATGGCTTTTCTGGGGACTTTGTGCTGCGGCATCCACAGGCTTCTCCGTACAAGTAGCCCATCGAATCGGAGCCGGTGACTGGGACTGCGCACGTTCCATATTGCGCCGTTCCGTACCTTCGACATTTGCATTCAGCGCACTGTTGGCCGCAATCGGAGTGTCCGTCAGCGGAGCCTTGCCCCAATGGTTGGGAGGCGACAGCGCCATTCGTAGCGACGCCTCGCTTTATTTCCTGATTTTCTCGCTCTTCCTCCCTATCCTGCAAATGAACTTTCTGGCCGCCGGCATGTTACGTTGCAGCGGCAACATGCGCATTCCCAGTATCGCCGGTGTACTGATGTGCATTCTCGATGTCGTTTTCAATTTCTTTCTCATCTTCCCATCGCGTGAGTTATCCGTAGGCGGGCTGACCTTGTCCATACCCGGTGCGGGATTAGGCGTACAGGGTGCCGCCTTGGGCACGGGACTTGCCGAAAGCGTAGCTGCCGCCATAACCTTATGGTATCTCTTCACCCGTTCGTCCGGCTTAAAGATAAAAGCATGGCGCAAAAGCCCGTCTCTTCCCACGCCACCGATAGTCCGGAACTCCATCCGTATCAGCCTGCCGATGGGCCTGGAGCACGTCGTCATTTGCGGAGCACAAATCATGACCACCGTCATCGTGGCCCCTCTCGGCATTCCGGCCATAGCGGCCAACTCATTTGCCATCACCGCCGAAAGCCTTTGTTACATGCCCGGATACGGGATAGCCGACGCCGCAACCACGTTGGTAGGACAAAGCCTCGGTGCCGGACGGCGTCGGCTCACTCGCCGCTTTGCTTACATCACCGTATTCATGGGCATGGCGGTCATGGGAATAATGGGCGTCGTGATGTACATCTTTGCCCCGCAGATTATCGGTACGATGACTCCCGTGGAAGAAATCCGCAGATTGGGCGTAATGGCACTCCGCATCGAAGCTTTTGCCGAGCCGATGTTTGCGGCAGCCATCATATCATACGGCGTATTCGTCGGGGCAGCCAATACCCTCGTCCCGTCATTGATGAACTTTTTCAGCATCTGGGCCGTGCGAATCTCGTTGGCGGCGTGGCTCGCTCCCACCATGGGCCTGAAAGGTGTATGGGTGGCCATGTATGCGGAATTGTGCTTCCGTGGAATCATATTCCTGATCCGGCTGAGAGGAAAACAGTGGATGAAAATCTGACCGGAAGCCTTGCACGACAAAAATCTCACGGTTTCTGTAATTTGGGTTGTAACATCCGTAATCCGTCTACCCTTCAATCCATGATATTGGCGTAACTTTGCACATATATAATAGGTATAGAAACATAAGAAAGCCATATACGACTTCTAAAGTAACAAACTTTAAAAACAATCATACAATGCAACTGATAAAAGACATGGAATTCGGCGGCGAACGCCCCTTGTTCGGCTCGCGCGACTTGCATCTGGACCACGTGACCGTCCGTGCCGGGGAATCGGCCATCAAAGAATGCAGCAACATCATCGCCACCAACTGCCGTTTCGAAGGCAATTACCCCTTTTGGCACGTGCACGGTTTCGTCATCGACCGCTGTTTCTTCGACGTGGGAGGACGCTCCGCCCTGTGGTATTCCGACCATTTGAAGATGACCGACACACGCATCGACGCTCCCAAAATGTTCCGCGAAATGACGGACATAGAAATCGAGAATGTGGAAATCAACGATGCCGACGAAGTTTTCTGGAGATGCAACCGGTTGGACATAAAGAACCTGAAGCTGCACGACGGGCGATACCCGTTCATGTTCAGCCGCAACATCCGCATAGACGGGTTGGAAAGTGATAGCAAATACGTCTTCCAGTACGTGAAAGACGTTGAAATCCACCATGCCAGGATTACCACAAAGGATGCGTTCTGGGAAGTGGAAAACGTCACCGTGTACGACTCCGAACTGAACGGCGAATACTTGGGATGGCACTCGCGCAACCTGCGTCTGGTGAACTGCCACATCACGGGAGAACAACCGCTCTGCTATGCCCGCGATTTGGTGCTTGAGAATTGCACTTTCGGCCCGGAATGCGACCGCGCTTTCGAGTACAGCAGCGTACGGGCCACCATCAACGGACCGATAAGCGGCGTGAAAAATCCCTCTTCCGGATGTATCATCGCCGAAAGCTACGGCGACATCATCCTCGACGAAAACAT
>ENA-UEYD01002595-UEYD01002595.1-human-gut-metagenome-genome-assembly--contig:-NODE-2595-length-9663-cov-4.130086_pt1 | contig 9663 bp, 6 predicted proteins | sample MGYA00242907_ERZ507875 | MGnify/ENA primary metagenome ERZ507875 (study PRJEB26167, sample SAMN06115506) | human gut metagenome | host: Homo sapiens | place: China:Shandong | collected 2015-08-07...
CTTCCGATGGTGTTTTCACCCAGAATGATGATGGATCACCGTTCAAGTATCCATTCCGTCATGGCGGCTATATCGCGTCGGCGAACAAATCTCTCTCCGCCTTGAAGCAAAATCATTCCGGACTTTGAAGCCGCTGCGAGCAGTCGATCAAGACTGGCTCGTGAAACATAAATCACCCGCTCGAGTGCAGCGCGTGTGATTGGATAGGGCATTCTCAAATATTCTGCAGAGCTCTCCAGCGGATGAGCGCCGCTTCGCAGAAGCGCCGCAGCATAAAAAAGCTGCAGCCGCTCTTCAAGAGGAAGAGAAAAAAGTGCCTCCATGCCTATCAATTCAGATTTGGCAGCAATCTCACAGTACGCAGAAAATTCCAAAAGAAACTGCGAATTCGTTTTCACAGCAGCCAAAACCAGCTGTCGATTGACGACGGTCGCTTTTGCACGCTTTTCACACGTCACAAGCCGCGGAGCCTGCACTCCAGTGAAAAGATTTAAAAATCCCATCATGGAACTTTCGGCATAAAGATTCATAGCCAGAGGCTTAGAGAGACGACGATTAATAACCGCTTGACTCAAGAGCCCCGAGTGCACTACCCGAATTTCAGAGTACGGCTCCTCTTCGCGTTGAACGATTTGCCGCGGCGCATAAAGTTCGATCTCAGAACGAAGTGCTTCCACACCGAGCCGCAGTGATGCTGGTGCGGCCGGTACAAACCAAGGACAAACCGGCAGCAAGTTAAGGGAAGACATAACAACGGAAAATCTGAGATATGTATTCACAAAAAAGTGCTTTGGTGACCTTGCTCAGCAAAGCGTGGGGTCATCACCTCACAATAACTGCAAAAGCGGCTGATTGGAAACGATCCAACCAACCGCTTGTCATTGAGACTGCTAAGGGGCGCCGGAGCACGCCTTATTGATTTATTTGCGCGTCTTCACGAAATGCTCAACAGCGAGTTTTCCGCCGTTAATGGCCCACGATGAAGCTGTGCCTTCAGCAATGTGCATATCGTATGAGTCGGAATAAAGTCCCCCTGCATCCTGACCAATGGCATAGATGCCTGGGATCGGCTCACCATCAGCATTGAGCGGCTGAAAGTTCTCATTAACACTTGCACCGCCCGTCGTGGCATACATACGAAGGCTGCCTTTAATGGCGTAGAAAGGTCCTGTCTTGACTTCACGCAGCCACTGCGCATCTTTATAAAAGTCCTCGTCCTTGCCGAGTTTTACCAGTTCGTTCATGCGCGAAGCTGTAGCCGTGAGGCGTTGAGGATCCATGCCAGTCTTCGCAGCAAGCTCTTCGAGCGTAGCTGCCTTAAAACAGAACCCGTCTTTTTCGCCCCGAGCGAAAAGCTCATCAAAATTCGAGAATTTCGTTCCTGGAGTCACCATGCCGAAATAGCCGCGCACCAGTCCCTCATTAATCATCTCTTCCCGAGTGGCATTGTCAAAAACCGCAAAGCCTTCTCCTCCGACTTCTTCATAAGCATTGGAGATGTATTCCAGCGGAAGCGTTTCATCAGCAACTCGATCTCCGCGCAATGATGTTTTGAGGTACGGCTGGAAGAGCGCTGCAAGCAATCGTACGTAATGAGCATTGGTCACTCCGTCCTTGCCGAACTGCAAATCTGTCGGAACATCTTTGAGCCACAGACCAGCCTGCATGCATACATTCATGTTGACGAGCTTTGCACCAGCGCTCTCGAGCATCTTGACGCCGTCGCCGGTGCGTCCTGGTGATCCGGCACTTTCATAGCCGGCGTAAGGCAAATATTTCTGCACCATTTCCTTATTGCCGGAAAACCCGCCGGTGGCAATGATCGTTGCGGAGGCATTAATCGTCAGTGTGCTTCCGTCAGCTGTACGTGCACGAACGCCTTTAATGATGCCGTTATCGATAATGAGCTCAGTTGCGGGGGTTGAAGTCAGTATTTGCCCGCCTTTTTCCTTAATCTGCTTCGTGAATTCTTGAATCAGTACAGTGCCATGGCCGCCTTTATACATGTGCCAAGTACGCGTACCATCAATAAAAGCCGTCTTCACCGCTTCGAAGTGGATATTGTGATCGGCAAGCCAATCCATCGTTGGGCCGGTCTGTTTCAGCCAGTGATTGAGTGCCTTGGCATTAATGCGCCAATGATGGAAGTCCATCACCCGTTTGAATTGACGCTCTGGATTAATGCCAATATTGTCCGCTTTCTGCAGCGTCGACCCAACAGCAAAAGTGCCTTCCATGTAGTTGCCGCCGCCGCCGACAACGGCATTTTTTTCGAGCACAATCGTCTTCAGACCGTTATCAACGGCAGCGGCTCCAGCGGTCATGCCTCCCGCTCCAGCCCCAACAATGACGATATCGGCATCCATTACGCGATCTGCAGCAAGCGCACCGCCAGCAAAACATAAAACTGCCGCAGCTGCCGCTGTGAACTTCCATACTTGCTTCATTTTCCTTCTCCTATGCCCGTTGTCAGGCACAACTCCTTTAGGAATAAAGGGATTGTCGAAGAAGGTAAAAAAACGCACTACCCTCACGCGAGAGTAGTAATCCATACCTAAGGTATGGATTAAGAAAGCATGTTGTGATCCGCAGGCATCAAAACATTTGCCGCAGCCCAAGTTATGAGTGCGGACTGCCGCTCAAATGGCTTCATCACATGCCCAAACTTTGAGCAAGTTCGGCCACACTCGCACAGACAGCATCCGGCTGAGCCGGTTCGAGCATCTTCGTCGTCATTGCGCCGTAGCTCACGGCAATGCATGGACAACCGAAAGCATGCGCCATATAAATGTCATGCGTTGTGTCGCCCACCATGACCATTTCTTCTGCAGACCGTCCCATAGCGACGCTGATGGCTTCCAGCATTGCCGGGTTGGGTTTTGAGGGATTCTCATCGACGGTTTCGGTAGTCGAAAAGCAGTCCGCAAGCCCCGTTTGGGCCAGTACCCGGTTGAGACCGCGGCGGCTCTTGCCTGTAGCCACAGCAAGCTCAATCCCGGAATTTTTTAATTTTTGCAGCAGTTCAACAATACCCGGGAAAAGATGGACTTCGGTCTCAGCCGGTCTATAGCGCTCAGTGTAAAAGCTCCCAAAAGTCGAATAATCCTCTTCCGGGCAGGTCGGAGCAACGATTCGTATTGCATCCCGCCAACCGAGACCGATAACGGATTTCGCCAGACTTGTTGAGGGCACGGGAAGGCCAATCTTTTCACAGGCGTACTGAATGCTCAAAGCAATTGCTGCAGTGGTATCGAGAATCGTACCGTCCCAATCGAACACGACGAGTTTCGGATGAAAAGTCTTAATTTGCTGAGTCTGTGTCATTGAGCGGCCTTTTTAGATTCAAGCGCCGAAATTACGGCCGAGAGTTCTTCTGGGAGCGGTGCAGTAATGTCCACCGGCTCCCCGGTGACAGGATGTGCAAACCGGAGCTTCCAGGCATGCAGAAACATGCGTTTGAGCGGCGCCCCCAACAGCCCGTGCGTACATTCGCGGTTGAAGGCAAAGTCGCCGTACTTGTCGTCTCCGGCGAGCGGAAAGCCCTGAGAAAGCGCATGCACGCGAATCTGGTGCGTCCGTCCGGTTTTCAATTCGGCATCAAGATAAGTCACAGAACCAAAACGCTCGAGCACCGTAAAAATCGTATGCGCCGACATTCCTTCAGACGAAGCGCGCACTCTGCGCTCTCCTGAAGGAAGAAGATAGCGCTCTAACGGCACCTTCACATGCTGGCGTTCGTTTACCCAATCGCCTTTTACCAACAGTTTGTAATGTTTTTCGACGCCGCCCTCTTTCATGAGATCGTGCATACGCACGAGTGCCTTGCGTGTCTTGGCAATCACAATCGCGCCGCTCGTTTCCTTATCGAGGCGATGACACAGTTCAAGCATCGGCTCTTCAGGACGGGTAGCGCGAAGGCGTTCAATCAGTCCATATGAAATGCCCGAACCGCCGTGAGCTGCAATGCCGGCGGGTTTGAGCACGATAAGGATATGCCGGTCCTCGTAAAGTACGGGGAGCACTCCTTGAGCGAGCGGCGCAGCAGGCGGCGTGCCCGCTGGTTTTTGCGCAACGCGCATCGGCGGAATCCGCACAACATCGCCCAGCATGAGTTTGGTTTCGGCTTTGGCGCGCTTTTTGGAGACGCGCACTTCCCCTGCACGAATTACGCGGTAAACATGTCCTTTGGGAACGCCTTTAGCAATACGAAACAAAAAATTGTCTAAGCGCTGACCGTCTGCATCCTCGCCGATCAGCACGTAGGACACACGATCAGCAGGCACCGTCTTCAATTCAGCTGACGGTGTTGGTGTGATTTCCCCAATGAGACTGATTGACATTCGATATAATTTCCGCTTATCGCCGATACGACTCTCAGGAGACGATCGGTGTGGATTGACATGAGACGTGTCGCTGCGCTTTCGATGGGCATTTCCCAAAAAAGCGCGCAAAACGTAATTTTCTCATGTTTGGATTGAATTTGGACCGTCGAGACGGCAGCCAAAACTCAGCATTCGGACACGCTTTGTGGAAGCACCGAATCTCTGCTGGGTTGAGGTTATCGGCTCGTCGGGTGATGAAAATTTAACGGACGACGCCATTCTGCCGGCACGCAGCCTGCTGCAGAGGGTTTATGAACCCCTCAGCAGCCGCAGTGCGGCAGAAGGCGGCGTTCTTCAGCTGCAGGCCGATTCAAAACCCTCCGGGATTCGCATCGACCGAAGCTGCAAAGGCAAAAGTTTTTTGTTCGCCATCCGCTTCCCTTTCGGACGCGATGACGCCTCCCGCCGTCCTCGGATCGCTCTGCGAGCGTTCCCCTTGCGACGTGCGCTTGTAAGAGGCTTCACGCGGAAGGACTGCGAGATGTTCAGCAGGAAGACTTCCGTCTCACGCCTTCTCCCGCTCAGCACCCAACGATGCTCGGCGGCATTTTGAAGCTCTGAGAAAGCATCGGAAACGCCTGAAGCAGCCTTTTGCAGCGTGCAGAATGCATTCGCCGCTTTCGCGGGCTCCCTCTCTTACGGAGACGGCTCGACGAATAGGCAGCTCCCGTGTGTACGCCATGCGGTCGAGCTCCGCGGCGGATCTCTACAGTAAATGCCGCATTATCAGCGCGGCGTTTCTGCGGATGATGATGCGCGTTGACTGCAAATGGCCGTCTTTAATGATTTCCAAAGTGCTTTCACTTGGCCTCAAGACTTCCCGTCGTCAGCCGACGGGTTGGAATAGAAGTGCCCTGAGATCAGGAACTCACTCTGTATGAATACTCATCCGCCGAAATGAAGTGCTTAAAGGCGCGCAGCCATAAGGAGACGCTTGATTCGACTCCCGCTGCAGCGCGGCTGAAGGCGTTCCCGCGAATCGTCAGGGAGCGGACGGACTAAAAGTTGACTGCCGGCAGACCGTGAGGGATTGAGCCCTTGGCGCCGGAACCGACAAGCTTCAAACCATGCGGCTTGACGGTCTTTCTGCGCTAAGCCGTGACTCTCCCCAAAGCACCTGCTCGTCTAACCTTGATGAGCGAAGTGTGCAGCACATCTGCCGGACGGCGGCGCAGTGTGCTCCTCATTTGGAGAGTACTGCGGGCCGAGCGAAAGCTTCAAACTCGCTCAGCCTCTTCAACGGCGCATCCCAGCGCCATTGAACTCCCCAGAAGATGAAGCGCTTCGCGAACACGCTCCTCCGGCAGGCACGCCTTCATTAGGTCCCTGAACGAGAAGCGGAAAACGTCTTTGCGGCTCTGGTCGCAGCGAAGACTTCGAGGACCACGGCTCCAGCTCACCGCAGGGAGTTTGCACCTCATGAAGCGCATGCTTTTTAACGCCACGCATCCGGAAGAAACCCGCGTTGGCATCGTCGATGGCCAGAAGCTCATCGACATCGATATTGAAACTGCCGGCCGAGAAGCCCGCAAGTCCAACATTTACATGGGCGTTGTAACCCGTATCGAGCCCTCGCTTGAAGCGTGTTTCATCGATTACGGCGAAGAACGCCACGGCTTCCTTCCGTTCAAGGAGATCTCCCGGAGCTACTTTGCTGAAGGTGTGGATGTTCGCCTTGCAACCATTAAGGAAGCGATTCATGAAGGCCAAGAGCTGATCGTTCAGGTCGAAAAGGAAGCGCGCGGCAATAAAGGCGCTGCGCTTACGCCCTTCATCAGTCTCGCCGGCCGATATCTTGTTCTGATGCCGAACAACCCGCGTGCCGGCGGTGTCTCCCGCCGCATTGAGGGCGAAGAACGTCAGGAACTTCGGGAAGCGATGGATCGCCTCAAGCTTCCTAACGGCATGTCGACCATTGCCCGTACTGCCGGCATCGGCCGCACGACCGAAGAGCTTCAGTGGGATCTCAACTATCTGCTCAAACTCTGGGAAGCCATTACTGACGCAGCTCGTCCGGTCTACGAATATCCGACTGAAAACGGTCATACCAAGCTGCTGCCGGAAGCTCAGATCAACGGCAAGAAAGGCAAGCGCGCCAACCCTGCACCTTTCTTGATTGTTGAAGAATCGAACCTTGTTGTTCGTGCCATTCGTGATTACTTCCAGCCTGAGATCGGCGAAATTCTGGTCGATACAGACGATATCTACGAACAGGCTCGTCAGTTCATGGCGCACGTCATGCCCGATATGGTTGACCGCGTCAAGCGCTACCGCGACGACATCCCGCTCTTCACGCGCTTTCAGATTGAGCAGCAGATCGAAACAGCCTATTCCCGCACGGTGCCGCTGCCGTCCGGCGGCGCTATTGTGATTGACCACACTGAAGCGCTCGTCGCCATTGACGTGAACTCTGCCCGTGCAACCCGCGGCGCGGATATTGAAGAAACGGCCTTCAAGACCAATTGTGAAGCTGCCGACGAAGTGGCCCGCCAGATGCGTCTGCGCGACCTGGGCGGTCTGATCGTGATCGACTTCATCGACATGGCTGAAGCGAAGAACCAGCGTGCCGTGGAGCAGCGTCTCAAAGATGCCATCCGCTATGACCGCGCTCGCGTACAGACGGCCAAAATCAGCCGTTTCGGCCTGATGGAGCTTTCGCGTCAGCGTCTGCGTCCTTCCCTCTCGGAAGGCAGCCACATCACCTGCCCGCGCTGCAACGGCGTAGGCGTCATTCGAGATACGGAATCCTGCGCCATTCAAGTGCTCCGCATTCTGCAGGAAGAAGCGATGAAGGAAGGCACGGGTTCTGTCCGTGCTCAGGTGCCTGTTGACGTTGCGACATTCCTTTTGAATGAAAAACGCAACGACATCACCAAACTCGAAGCACGGCACCGTGTGCCCATCGTGCTGGTGCCGAATACCAGCCTGGAAACGCCGCACTATCACATTGAGCGCATCCGTCAGGACGACGAGCGCCTCGAAGTGCAGGAACCGAGCTTCAAACTGGCAGAAACCATTGAGACGGTCGCTGACGACCCGTATGCGCAGAAGTCTCAGGAAGAAAAACCGCTTCGCCCCAAGCAGGTCCCGGTCATTAAGAATTTGATTGAACGCGATCCTGCGCCGGTGCAGACTGCAGAAAGCAAGAAAGCCGAACAAAAGGCAAATGCCGGCCGCGTGAAGCAGCTCCAGCCCGTTGAACCGAAGAAGTCGCTCTTTAAGCGCATCATCGGATTCTTCCTCGGCACGAGTGACAACAAAGCCGAACAGAGCGAAAAATCAGCCAAGACGAATAAGTCTTCGCAGAAAAAGGATCGTGACGGCCGAGCCGACGAACGGCGCCGTGCACGCGGCGCTCGCGGTGACCGTCAGGAACGCGGCGACCGCCGCCGTGCTGCTCGCGGAGAACGACTCGAACGCACGGATCGTTTGGAACGACAGGAAGCTGCAGAGAAGACTGAGAAGACGGAACGTCAGGAACGTACGCGCCGCCAGCGCCCGGAGCGTGCAGAACGTGCAGAACGGACTGAACGTACCGAACGCGTCGAACGTACCGATCGGCAGGATCGCGAAGACCGCCGCCGCAGCCGCAAGTCGGCTCAGCAGCAGTCGACGGATGTCACGCCGGAAAAACTCACCCTGACGCAGCCTGCCGTCGACCCGGAACTTGCCGCTGCCGAAGCAGCTCCGAGTCAGGATGTGGATGCTGTGGTGACTGAAGCGGTACAGGCTGAAACCCCTGCCGCCCAGCAGCCTCAGGATGAAGAGCGCCGCTCCCGCCGCCGTCGTCAGCGCCGCCGCCCTGCCGATGAAACGACTGAAACAGCGGCCGCTCCGGAAACGCCCGAAACATCCGAAGCGCCCGAAGCACCCACTGCTGAAGCTCCGGAAGCTGCAGTTCCCGAAGTCCAGAAGACTGAAACTGCCGATAGTCAAGAAGGCCTGGAGTCGCCTGAAGCAGATGAAGCTGCCGAGAGCGATGCTGCCGATGGTTCGCGTCGCCGCCGCCCCCGCCGCCGCCGCCGCGGCAGCCGCGGAGAAGGCGAAGCCGCTGAAGGCTCGGATGCAGCCGCCGAAACGGAAGCGCCGAAATCGGCTGATGCCGCTCAGGCTTTTGCTGAAGCTGCTCAGCCGACCTGGACGCCGGCCCCGGAAGCGCTCGTGCAGATTGAAACGAAGCCCAATGCTGTTTCTGAAGCAGTTCACGGCGCCTTTGCAGATGCTGTCCCCGCAGCGGATGAGGCCGCACCGGAAAAGAAACCCGCTCGTCCCCGCCGCAGCCGCAAGCCTCGCGCAGAAACAGTGAAGACCGAGGTTCAGCCCGAAGCATCCGCTTCGAGTATTGAGCCCGCAGAAACGCTCGTTCAGATCGAAACGAAGGTTCCGACGAAAGCTGCTCCTGCTGAAGTCCCTGCCGTTGTCACGCCTGCCCCCGTGCCAGTCGTGAGGGCGGAAGCGCTTCCGCAGGTTCCGGTCGAAATTCTGGAACAGGTGGAAACCAAGGTTCAGCCGACGCAGCCGGTCGAAGAGACGAAGGCTGTCATCGAAGCCATAGAAGCGGCCGAACCTGCCGAGGCCGTCGAAACGGTTGAAGTGACTCAAGCCTACGAAGCTCATGAAGCGAAAGTTGATGCGGACACGCCGGCCGTCAGTGAGGGGCTCGCTGCCAATCTCTCTGCCGCAGGTCTGCAGCAGGTAGAAACCAAGGAGCCCTCAGCTGCCACCGGTTATGTGCCGGTTATCCAGCCGGGACGTGCCGTAGCCGCTTCAGCCGTCGTGGCAGATGAAGGCCCGCTCGAGCAGGTTCACACCCGCCCCGAGCTCGTGAAGCCCGTCGACTACGCACCGCAGGCTGCGGCCGGCCGCAAAGTGGAGACTCCGGTCGACAACACCGCGCAAGAGCATCTCGTGCAGGTGGAAACCACCAAGCATGAATAAATCTAGGTCTTAATCCCAAGAGCTCTTGTCCTGCCCCGAACGCATTTCGCGCTCGGGGCATTTTTTTCATACTTGAATGTCTGTTTCGAACTATTGTGAGACTGATATCAACGGCCGTACGTCGGTCCGAGATTCATATAAAAGCTAAAGAGGAAGATCTATGAATCGAAAACAGTATACTGCCCTCGCGTTTGCGCTCGTCGGTGCAGCTGCTTTGTCCGCTCAGGCCGTTGCCGCCAAAGATCTGACAGTTGCCGTCTACTCGGCCTTCACCACGCTCGATCCTTATGATGCGAGTGATACGCTGTCGCAGAACGTAGCCAAGTCCTTCTATGAAGGCCTC